>OBLG01000230.1_pt1 | contig 69774 bp, 65 predicted proteins | sample 1517451 | NCBI WGS metagenome assembly OBLG01 (sample SAMN04571694, study PRJEB22368) | human gut metagenome | biome: human gut; material: stool | host: Homo sapiens | place: Luxembourg | collected 2012-06-29
CGGGGTTCTTGACGGGTTCGTGCGAAGGCGCGTACTTTGTCGTACGTAACTGAGCAGGGTTCCGTCAAAACGCCGTAAGGTCGCAAAATTATGACTTTTTATCCTTTGGTGATGGTATCGGTGTCGTCCAAAGTCACATCTTCCACCGAAACTCCGCTGTCTTTGATATGCTCGATTTCGGGCGCGGCGTCGGGCGCGGCGTCGGGCGCGGCTTCCTTATGCGCTGCCGTGTTTGCGGACTTCCTGTAAATGACGAATTTCTGCCAGCAGAATTCCAGAACGCCGTTGATAAGCATTACGGTTGCTTCCGCAATAAGGCTTGCCCATTCCTTGCCGCCGAGCGCGGTTGACACGGCGTGAACGTACCAGGTCTGGAACGGATAAAACGGGACGTAAAACAAGAACGCGAGCGCCATTGCGACGGGAACGTTCTTTGCCGATTTGAACGTGAATTTGCGGTTTAACGTAAAGTTCCACAAAACCGACAGAGCAAGCGCGACGGTCGTTGCGACGAAGGTCGTCTTTTTCATTTCGGTGATGAAATTTATCGTGCCCCAGTCGAGTTTTGCGAACGCATAAGTCATTATCGTGAACGAAACGAACTGGATAATCCCCGCGCTTGCCGTGCAAAGTAAGTATTTGACGGCTTGCCAACGAGTGCCGTTTTTCTCGTTCATTGCCTTGAATTTCGCCTTTCTGTCTGCTTTTCTTTGTGCCTTTTCTTCGGGCGTGAGTTTTTGTTTTGCCATACTTTCTCCTTATTATAACGGGCGTCTGATTGCAGTTTCTTCCGCTTCGCCGCAGCAGTGAATATGCATATTGTTCATTACTCTGAATGCGTCGGCGCGAATATGGAAGCTTCGCAAGCCGTTAAGACGGACTTTCAGTCGCATGTACAGCATAAGACTTTTGCCGTTGTCGGGCGGGGGACATTGTGACACGAAGCAAGCGTACGCCGCTTTTGTTTTTTCAAAGTCTTTTTTGGTGATTTTGACGAATCTGTTGGGTTTACCGGTGAAATAGTACGCCAGAACCGTTGGTTTTGCAATTTGGGTTGCCCCGACGCTTTTCATCATATTGACGTTGCTGCACATAAAATACGCCTTTGACACCGCTTCTCCCACACGAAGATGGTCGGGGTGGCTTTCGGGGTACAGTTTGTGGTCGGGGCCGATCACGACGTCGGGCTTAATTTCTGCGATGACTTTTGCGATTTCGATGCGGAGCGCGACTTCGTCGTACATGCCGCCGTCCTCAAAAGGCAGAAATCTGACGTCCTTAACGCCCAGAATTTTCGCGGCTGCCAGTTGTTCGTCGCGGCGGATTTTAACAAGCGTTTCGGGCGACATGTTTTCGTCTTCCGTGCCGAACCGTCCGTCGGTGCAAACGAGATAATATACGTCCTTCCCTTCGCGCGCAAGCCTTGCGACGGTGCTTCCCACGGCAATTTCGATATCGTCGGGGTGCGGCGCAACGAACAAATACGTCTTGAATTTTTCGATTTTCGGAACGGGTGCGACCGTTTTTATGAGCAATCTGTTGAGTAACATAACTTTCTCCCTATACAATCTTACAATATTTTAACACACGATATTTGTTAAGTAAAGGCTTTTCAAAAAAATGTGGTTTTCAGATGAAACAAAACAAATAAAAAACGTCATCCTGTCAATAGGACACTCTTGCTGTATAGATGACCATCTTTTTAATGAGAAATTGTCTGGTATCCTGGTTGAGTGTATTTTGGATAAGAAAATTTGCTTTTAATACCGTACAATGTTTATTCGGTTAATTTTATTATGAATTTTACATAAATAGTTTAAGCGTTTATAATCGGTCTTTGTCATTATGCGGTATTTATCCATAACTTGCCCACAGCGCGCACTGCGTTTATTTTCTTCCGTGCAACACACCTTAAAACGGCAAACGCCCCCCAGCTCCTTAAAACGGCGAGAATTTGATGTCTTTAAGCCCCACAAGTACACAGTATCTTGTGGGGACCCCGTGACGTTTCTTGGCAAGTTCTTACGAAGGCGTGTACTTGGCGTACACGGATTTTCGGGTTCCCGAAAAAACTCAAAAGGTCGCAAAATTATGACTTTTTAATAAAATAAGGGCTGCACGGTAAACGTGCAGCCCTTTGTGTTGTTTTTTACGTATTACTTATTTGTTATACGTTTGCGGATTGATGATCTGGATTTCAAAAGCCTTTCCCTTTGTTTCGTCGGAAATAAGGTTTTCTTTTGTGATTTCCGGCGCTTCCGTCAGGTAGTTGACGTAACCTTTGATCGAGAACGTCTTTCCGTAGACTTTTCCTTCGACAGTTGCGGTGCCGTACGTTTCGCGGTCGCCGTCTTTCTTCGTGCCGATGATGACTTTAAGCGCGATGTCGTCAATAATTTCCGCATTTGCGCTTGTGCCGGCCGCAGCTATTTCCTCGACTTTCCAGCTGTTTGCCGTCTTATCGAAATACGGGACGTAGGTCTTTCCGAGGCGGTATGCCTGACGGAGCAACGAACCGGCTTTGCCGTCGATATAGTTGCTTTCCGTGTATTCCCCCGCTGTGCGATTGAGTTCGTCTACGATTGCCTGTTTAAGGACGTCGGGCGTTTTGATAAGCACGAGTGTGCCGTTTTTAAGTTCAAACCCTTCTTCGCGGATATATGTCTCGTTGTTTTTCTTTACGGCGTTTTCAAGCTCTGCATAAAGCACGTACGGGTACAGATATTTGTTGCCCGCGCTGTCTTCGACCACGGCGTATTCTTTGTGGCCGTTTTCGTGCATTATTGCGGTCGTTGCCGTCGCTTTATTGTCTGCAAAGAACTTTTCGCCTGTCGTCATATATCCCGTGGGACGGAGCAACAAAAGCTGTTTGCTGAGACCTTGCGCGTAAATTCCGCGAGCCGTCAACTTGTAAAGTTCGGTTTCGAATTCCTTATAAACCGCGACCGAGTCGTAAGTCTTGCCTTTCAGGTCAACCTGATACTTCGTGAAGTATTTCATTGCAAGAGCGACCATGCTCACCGCGTCGATATTATTGTTGTTGTATTCAAACAAGTTTTTGAACGTCGTCGCAAGGAGTTTTTCGCCGCCGATAACAAGCGAGTTGTCAAGACCGTCCGCCTGATTGATGCCGATAAGTCCGTACACTGCGGGAATTATGCCCACGTTGTCTTTAAGCAACAGGTTCATAATAACGTCGCCAATCGTGATGTCGTTTTCCGCTGCCGCTTCGGCTTTGTAATCATCGTAGTTCACGAACAAGCCGTTGCCATTCTTATTGATAAGGTAGTTGACAAGTTTTACGAAGTTGAGCCCTTTGACGTGCGCTTCGCCACTCGTCATCAGATGATCGATGGATTCATTGACTTTTGCAAAGCTGTAAGAAACGTTATATTTCTTATATTTCGCGCCGGTGTAGGTTGCCGAGTTGTCAGCGGTCAGCAGGAAGTATTCGCCCGTTTCCTCATTTTTGCCGTAATTGCCGTCTGCGTGCTCTTCATAGACCGAGTACAGGACGCCGCCGACTTTGTCTGTGCCGTCCTCTGCATAGAAGCCCCATTTGCCGCCAACTTTCTTAAAGCCGTTGATACCGATTGCGCCGTTTTTACCGAGCGCGACGCACATATCGAGAATCCCGGGGAGAACGCCTTTGTATTCTTCCATGATTTTCGCGTCAAGTTGCGGGTCGTAATCGGGGTTTTCAGCTGTTCCTATGTTGGCGGAATACAGTTGAAGTTTCGCAAACACCTTGTCGTTTGCGGTAATCGTTGCAACCGCGCAAGTGTTTTGGATATTTACGAAATCGAGCGTGCCTTTGATATTGAGTTTCAGCGTTTTGGGAACGGTGAGCGTGTTCGCCAACGCATCGTATTTCAGATCGTCGCCGCCGACTTTGAATGTTAAGCCGTTGGGACTTGTGTAATCGTGTGCGACAAGGCTCAGAAGGTCTTCGCCGAAGTCGAAATCAAGACCTGCGTCGATATTCATTGCGCCGTAATCTTCTTTGTTTACAGCCGTCGTGGAAATCGCGTCTTTACTGTTTCCGATTTTAAGGTCGGTGATTGCAAGTTCGATACCGAAAGTCCTGTTGTTTTCGCCTGCGGGCAGGTTAAGGTCGATGAAGAATTTGCTCATCTTGCCGATGCTGCCGTTTGCACCCGCTTCTTTTTCAAAGCCCAGCTTGATTGCGCTGTTTTTCGTCAAGGCAATGCTGTCGCCAAAACTGAAAGGATTGAGCGCGATCGTTGCGGAAAGTTTTTGCGACAGGTCGCTCTTGACGGACGAATAGCCTTTGTTCGCTTCTTGGAACTGACCGTTTTTCCAGGTGTACCAGGTAGGTTCGCTGAACAAGTTGCTTGCAAACGGTGTGCCTTTTAAGTCCGCGGTAAGAATGCCCTGAACGTCAAGGGTTTCGCCAAAGTAACTGTAAAACTTTTCTTCGCCGCCGAATATATCCGAAAGCATGGTGTTGATCGAAATGCCGCTGAAAGAAATGTCCTTCTCAAAAATCGTGTCGGCAAGGGTTTTCACAACGTGCGTGCCGTCTGCGGCTTTAACATATTCGCCGTTAACGAAGTTGTAACGAGTACGGTTTGCCGCATTGACAAGCGTGTCGCTGTACGGCATATACTCTTTCTTTACGAACGTGTTGATAAGCCCGGTGATAACTTCGTTAAGGTCAAAGTCGCCGCCGTTGAAAGCTTCGACAACGCTCTTTACGATGTTGTTTTTGAGCAGCCCTTCGATCTTGGTGAAAAGCGCGTCTTTGACGGTTTGTCCGTTTGCGGTCTTTTCAAGTTTTGAAAGGTCAACGCCGACTTTGTTCCCTGCGATCGTTGCGTAAAGGAAGTCTTTTTCGTAAATAAGGCGGAAAGAATCGACGCCGTTAATGCGCGCGGACACGTCGATATAGGTTTCGTTGTCTTCCGTGAGAGCAACCGCTTTCGAATATCTCGTTTGTCCTTCGTGGAGGCTTGCGTCATACGACACGTACTTGCCGTCGATAAGCACGTATGCACCGTTTGCGTCATCGATATATTTGTCGGTGACGTTCTGACGGTCGAGAAAACCTTTCAGAGCAAGTTCGATCGGCATTATTTCGCCCGCGACGCCGCTGTCCTTTTTAAGGGTGATTGTCGCGCCGAGGCTCAAAGCGATGTTTTTGCCGTCGGCAAGTTCAAACGAAGTGCCGTTTGCGATTTCGTTTGCGCTTTGGAACATTGTGTTGACAAATGCGTTCATCGAGGCGCCTGCTTGGTTGCCGGTGCTTCCGCCGCCGCCGGTTCCGCCACCGCCGCCCGTTCCGCCGCCTTGGTTTCCGCCGCCGCTTCCTTTATTGCAGGCAGCCAGAACTCCGACGCACAAAACGAGAACGCAAACTATTGCGAGTACTCGCAAAAATTTCTTGTTTTTCATTTTTCGTCTCCTTTCGAGATTTAAATTGTACACGCACGCGAACGTGCGTATATCTCTACATCATATATTTTAATATTTATTAATTTTCTTGTCAAGGCTAAGTCGTGATTTCCGCCCGACGCGCGCCGTTTCGGGGTTATAGGCAAATCGTTTTAAGGTAATTTTTAACCTAAACGTTACAAATGCGCCCGCGTGTAATATTTTGCGAAAAACCTTTACATATTGTCCTTACGTTTGTATAATAATCGTTAGGAGGAATTTTATGCACGATTCGCACGTTCACAGCATTTTTTCGGACGACGGCATGGAGGCGGTCGAAGACGTCGTTGCGACGGCGCTTTCTCGCGGTTGCGACTATGTCGCAATCACCGATCACGTCAACCGCGATTATCAGGTCATCGGATATGACAACCCGCAAATAAATATGTCGGCGTACGTCGCCGCAATGCAGGACTTCAAACGCCGCTTCAATAAGAAAAACTTCCGCCTTGCCATGGGCGCGGAGCTTGGTTTCCTGAAATCGGCAAACAATCTGTATATCAAAGACCTTGCCGATATCGACTTTGACGTCATTATCAACAGCGTTCACTGCGTGCTCGGCAGCGAGGTCTATTACGCGGAATATTTCAATAAGTGCCCCTATAAACACTTTGCCTATCTCGAATACCTGAAAGCCGTCCGGGAAAGCGTCGACGCGCCCTACCCCTACGACATTATCGGCCACATCGGCTATATCCAGAGAAACGCGCCGTATAAGGAGCCCGATATGTTTTACGAGGAGTTTTCGGACGTCTTTGACGATATCCTCACCGCCATCATCGAAAAGGATAAGTGCCTGGAAGTCAACAGCAAAACTTATCGCGGCGGAAAAACCACAAGCGAGTTTTCTTTGCGACACCTTTCAATCCCCGACGTCGACGTCCTGAAACGATACTACGAACTCGGCGGAAGGAAAATTTCTTTCGGCAGCGACGCACACCGCACCAACAGCATCGCTTACAATTACGACAAAATTGCGGCGGCAATGAAAGAAATCGGCTTTGAAGGTTTCACCCGATACGTGAACCGCGAGCCGGAACTTGTGAAGTTTTAATAAACCGAAAACAATACCAACCGTGAATAATACGAACTGTGCCAAAACGCCGATATTTCCGTGCTTTTCGGCACATACTCACTTGTAGTACAAAAAGTACAACTGCGTTCGTCTTTTCCGAAAATCATCGAAACTCTCGGTGGTTTGGTCTAAGGAGTATTGCCCCCGCGTTTTTAGGCGAAAACAAGGCACGCGAGCGGGTTAATACTGTATGTATAAGCCGTGAGCGCAACGAAGTTTTGGTCAAAAACGCAGAGCAAGACCACGGTTTGTATTATTCACGGTTGGTATACGATAACAAAAAACCGTCGCTTTCCGACGGTTTTTTCGCGCTTCGCGATTTATAAAACGCTTTTCGTCACGTTGAACTTTACGCCGTATGAGTTTGTGACTTCGTGATACTCCGCGTTTTCAAAAAGTCCGCTCGTGCGGGACACGACGTAATCCGCGCACTCAAAAAGGGGCTCCGAAAATCCTTTGTCGATATGATATATTTCGAGCGATCGGCGGGCGGGGGTTTTAACCTTTGTGTTTCTGATTATTGCAAATAATTTTTTCATTTCGTTCACCTCTTGATTGCATTATTGCATACAAAATATGACAATACTTTGCATATTATTGAAAAATGTTTGATATTTTTTGTTTTTTCGCAAGGTGAATTTTTGCAAAAAGAAACGCCCCGAAAATCGGGACGTTCCTTTGATTTAGGTGGAAAGATTACTGTCGTAATCCGATAATAAGCATATTATTTGCCGACATTGACGCTGGCGTTGCCGCTGACTTGTACAACGTATTTGCCGTTTTCGACTTCCGGTTCACCGGGGACGTATTTTGCAGCGCCGCTGATATCGACGTTCACATTCACGTTTACAGCGCCCGTCACGATGACAGCCGCCGTGCCGTTGATTGCAAAGTCGTTTTTGTCAAGGTTGGTTGCGTTTGCATTCGAGACAACGTTTGCAACGACGTTCACTTTCACGCTTTCGCCTGCCGCTACTACGTCAACGTAGACTTTCGCGCCGGTTTCGGTATCGCTGATTTTGCCAAGTTCGACTTTTACGTTGACCTTGCATGCGTTGTCAACACCGACGTTAACTTCAACGACTACGCCGCCCTTTTCGTTTGCATATGCGGTAACTTTTGCGCCGACGTTGTCGACTTCAACCCCTACGCCTGCACCAAACTTGAAGACCATCGTGTCTTTTTCTTTGTCATAAGTGCAGGTGCCTTTGATTTCTACAAGGTTGGCTTCGCCGTGTGCAACAACCGCTTCAAATGCATAATCTTCTTTGCCGTTGATGTCTGCGTCTTCCTTGGAAACTTCGCCGTCTTTGATTTTCTTTGCGTTGATGTAAATCGTCGATACGTCGGATACGTCTTTGCCTTCGGCGTCTTTATAAGTGACGGTCACGAGCATTTTGTAGTTATAGCCGTCTTTTTCGTTGGATGCTTCCACTTTGACGTCAACATTGTGATCTTTGATGTACGCCTTTGCGTTGTTTACGTATTCGTTAAGGTATTTTGCAAGTTCGTCGGTTGCCGCGCTGATACCGGGGATTGCGCCGATGCCGTTAATGGTGAAAGAAGGATCAACGTTTTTATTGCCTTCGCCTTCCTCCGAAGCAGTGCCCGCTGCCGAAGAGTTCATCGCGACTGCGATTGCCGTGCCGAGAGTTTCGGCGTTGTCTGCTTTTGCAGGTGCGGTTGACTTATCCTTATTGCAGGCGGTAAGTCCGACCGCAAGAGCCGCTACCATCGATACTACAAGAAGTATTGCCAGGATTTTCTTTTTCATATTGAGTAAAACCTCCGTGTTTTTCAAATTGTTTTCGCAAAGTAAACAATCGACGAGCGCGTTTTATTGGGATTTTCTGAAAATTTTTTATTTTTTTCAAAAACGATATAATATTGATATTTCTTCTCAATTCTTATTTATATTAAATTGCAACAAAAAACCTTACCGTTTCCGATAAGGCTTGTTTTTATTTTTATATTGTTTATTAAATATTAAAAATACTGTTCGATGTTTGTTCGCTCGGGTTCAGAATATCGTTGATTAAACCGGTGATATAATTGTCGTACATCGTCTTGATTTTCGCAAAGTCGATGTTTTCAAGGGAGCTACGGATTTCCGCAACTTTTGCCTGCAAATCGGTCAGCCCCAAAATCTCGCACATACTTTCGATACTTTTAAGGCTTTCGATCATTTCGGCGTAAGAGCCCTTTGTAAAACTTTTTACGTAGTCGCTGCTGATATTTTGTCGCTTGATTTCTTCTTCCGCATATTTATAATAGACGTCAGAAAAAATGCTTTTGTCGCCGAGCCAGGATTCTTCCAGCAAACTCTTTCTTTTGGCAAAAGCGGCGGTTAATTGTTCAAAACTCATTGATGAAGTTGCGTTTTGTAAATATTTCTTCGCCTGGTTTGCAAGGTCTTCCTTTGAAATCGTCTTTATCGACAGCGAAAAGTCAAACGCCGCTCGAAGCCGTTTTGCAAAGCTTTCGGCGGTCTCGCCGGAAACGGAAACGGAAAGCCCGTCCGCGTCATCGACGAATTTGAGCGTCCGCGCGGCTTCGTTGATTTTTCTTGTCGCAACGTCAAATTTAAGCCCTTTCAATTCGCCGGAAAGATGCAGTATCATGTCGCCGTCCACGTTTTCGGCGCGCACCGTTTCCACGGTTTCCTCGCTGTTTAACGTGAGCGTGATTTTTGCGCCGTCGGTTTTTTCGTCCGCCGCCGCCGTCGCTTTGTCCGCGCCCGCAGAAACTTGCACGTAATAATAATTGCTTATCGGCGAATTATCTTTTTTCGGCGCGAATAAGACGCCGCAGGTGATCGCGATTGCCATAATCAGCACGCACGCCACAGCGGACGTCGCGATTCTAAACGCTTTGCTTGCGCCCGCTTTCTTTGTTTTCGCCACGGGTTTTTCGATATAGGAGGACTGCACGACGTTGTCGTAAACGCGCGGCGTAATACTTTCGATTTCGCTTTTTAATCTGTTTTTCAAATCTTTGTTGTTCACGCTTGCTCCTCCTTTAAGTATTTTCTGAGTTTTTTAAGGCTGTTGTTGTACGTCCAGAGTACCGTGCCCACGGGTTTTTTTACGATTTCAGCAATCTCGCGATGTTTGAATCCCGCCACGACGTACAGCATAACGATTTGCGCTTCGTCGGCGGTCAGCACCTTTTTCATCGCGTCGGTGACGGTGGTGTCGGCAAGATCTTCGACGCTCTTTTCGCCGGACACGGGTTCCCACTCCGAAAAATCCGTCGCGGTCTCGTACTTCGCGCGCTTTATGTGGTTGAAGGCGATGTTTTTGCCGATCTCGATAAGAAACGCCGCCGGATTGCCAGATTTGTAACTTTGCACGCTTTGTCTGAAACGCACGTACGTATCCTGCATAAGGTCTTCGGCAACTTCCCTTCTCCTTACTATCGACAATAAATACGAAAACAAACCTTTTGACGTGAGTTCGTAAAACTCCGCAAAAGCGGTTTCATCGCCCGATTCCTTGATGCGCGCTATTAAAATGTCAAGGCGTTTATTATCCAAACGGAATACCTCTTTTATTTAATAGGCATATTATACAAAGTCGGGAAGAATTTTGCAACCGATATAACCCTTGCAACAAATAAACAATCGAATCCCTTTTTTTATTTGACGATTTTTACATTTTTTCGGATTTTGTCAAAAAACGGCGGATTTTTCAGGTTCCGCCGTGTTTTTTCCAAAAAGAAACCCCGGAAAAATCCGGGGGAGTTCTTTCTTTTTGTGTTTGTCAGCCTTGGATTGCTCCGACGGGGCAGCCTTCTGCGCAAGCGCCACAATCGATGCATTCGTCGGGGTTGATTTCGTATTTACCGCCGTTTTCGGAAATAGCACCTACCGGGCAAGTGTCCGCGCACGCTCCGCAAGCGATGCATTCATCACTGATTTTGTGTGCCATAGTAACGTCTCCTTTTCAAATTTGTCTTATTTGGGTTTTCCCCTTTTCATTATATTACCACACCGCCGCGGAATTTGCAAGGGTTTTCAAATTTTACTTGACTTTTATTTAGACAAACGCGCGAAAACAATATATAATAAGGATTATGAAACCGTTGTACGACAAGATCTGCGAATACGTCGCAAAAAATCCCGCGCGCTTCCATATGCCGGCGCACTTCGGCACGGGCGATAATCCGCTTTTTTCAAGCGCGAAATACGACGTGACCGAACTCGATTTTTCAGACAATCTGCAAAATCCGACGGGCGCGATACTTGAAAGCGAAAAGGAATGCGCGAAAACGTACGGCGCGAAAAACTGCTTTTATCTGACCTCGGGCAGCACGACGGGGGTTTTCATCGCAATGAGCGCGATACGAAACCGCACCGACGAAATAATCGTTGCCCGCTCTTCGCATAAGTCGGTTTACGCGGCGGCAAGAACGCTCGGGTTTAAGGTAAGATATATTCCGTCGTCTTTCGACAAAAACGGAATCCCTTTGCCCGTGACGGAAAAAGACGTCGAAACCGCGCTTGAACAATATCCGTCTGCGGGCGCGTGCGTCATAACGTCGCCGAATTACTTCGGCATGACCGCGGACGCAAAAAGCATATCCGCGCTTGTGAAAAAACGCGGCAAAATTCTTTTCGTGGACGAGGCGCACGGCGCGCATTTCCCGTTTTCAGAACGCTTTGAAAAAGGCTTTTCGGGATTTTCCGACATCTCCGTTACAAGCTTTCACAAAACCTTGCCCGTATATTCGGGCGGGGCGGCTTTATTTTGCAATAACGATACTTTAACGGATGATTTGCTGCGTTTACGTGCCGATTTGCACACTACAAGCCCGTGCTATCTTACCCTTTCGAGCATTGATTATTCCATTGACGAAAGAAGAATATCGGGCGAAGAAAAGTATGAAAAACTTTTTGAAAAGGTAAACTTATTAAAAGAAAAACTGCCTGGGAAAATAATTAAAAACGACGACTTCACAAGGCTTGTCGTAAGGTGCGGGGACAACGGGTTTTCGGCGCTCAGACAAAAAAATGTCGTGCCGGAAATGACTTTTTACGATTTGGCGGTCTTTATACTGTCTCCCGAAAACGAGGAAAGTATCGACGATATTTACGACGCCTTAAAAGACGTGAACTGCGAAAGCGCGCGTGAAATTCCGCCCTTGCCCGCGCCTGTTTTCAAAAAAGTAACGGGCGGCGGCGCGTATCTTCCGCTGCACGACGCGATAGGTCACGTGTCGTTAAGGGAAGTTGGGACGTATCCCCCGGGCATTCCCGTCGTCGCGTACGGCGAAGTAATTACCGAAAATATTGCCGATTTTTTGAAAGACCGCGACGTTTTTGGTTTTGTAAACGGCAGATTATATGTTACAATAGATAAGTAGAATAATTAACGGACATCATTATGAAAGGAAAATTTATCACTTTTGAAGGCGGCGAAGGCGTCGGAAAATCCACGCAGGTTCGTCTTCTTATGGAATATCTTGAAAAAACGTCGCAACCCGCCGTTCTCGTTCGTCAGCCCGGCGGCACTCCCATTTGTGAAAAAATTCGCGAAATACTGCTCTCGCCGGAAAGCGCGGATATGACGCCCGAGTGCGAGGCGTATCTTTATGCAGCGGCGCGCGCGCAACTTTTAAGGGAAGTCGTCATTCCCGCCCTTAACGAAGGAAAAATCGTGATTTGCGACAGGCACGTCGACAGTTCGGTCGCCTATCAGGGCGCGGGACGCGGACTCGGCACCGACGTCGTGCAAAACATAAACGCAAAAGCAATCGAGGGCTGTCCCGTCGACGCGACGGTTTTCATCGACCTGCCCCACGACAAAATGTTCAGAAGCCGCAAAAAGGCGGAAGAACTGGGCGACCGTTTCGAGGTGGAATCGGGCGATTTCCACGCCCGCGTTTACAAGGGCTTTTCCGACATCGCCGACGAAAATCCGGAAAGGGTGATCCGCATCGTCCCATGCGAGTGCAAGGCCGAAACAAGCCGGCATATTATCGACGCCCTTCGCGAAAAAGGACTTATCAGATGATTGAGTTTCAGGACGCTCTGAAAAAGAGCCGCGCCTACAACTTAATAAAACACGATATCGACACGGGCAATTTGTCGCACGCTTATATGGTGATCTCGCCCGACGTTTTCGCCGTGCAGAATCTTTTCAGACTGATTGCGTGCGCGGTATATTGCAAGGACGCCTGCACGACCTGCCCCGTTTGCAAAAAAGTGCTGAACGGAAATCACGCCGACGTGAAATTCATCAACGAAGACGGCAAAAAAATCAAGGTCGAAGACGTCGCCGCCCTTATCGAAGACACCGAGACGAAACCGTTTGAGAGCGACAACAAACTGTACTTTGTAAATTACGCGGACAAAATGAACCCCGCCGCGCAAAACAAGTTGCTGAAAACTCTGGAAGAACCGCAAAAAGCGGTGAGCATATTTCTGGGAGTCGGCAGCGAAAGCGCGATTCTGGACACGGTGAAGTCGAGAACGAAAAAAATAACCCTTGACAGGTTTTCCGCGGGCGACATAAAAGACGCGCTGATAAGTTCGGGCGTTGCCGTCGGAAACGCGACGATTGCCGCCGCCTGCGCCGACGGTATGCTGTGGCGCGCAAAGGAAATTTCGTCAAACTCCGCCTTTTCGGAAACGTTCGACCGCGCCATATTCATACTCAACAATCTGAAAAAAAGCAGCGATGTGGCGTCGTTTTTGAACGATAAAACCCTTGATAAGGATAATTTGCCCGTTTTTCTGGACGCACTCTCAATCGTTCTTCGCGATATGATTGCGGCAAAAACCGACAAGAACCTTATCATGAGCAAACATAAGGAATGGGAAATCGAAACGCTGTCGAAAGGCTTTTCTCTTGACGCCCTTTCCAACATACTTTATCTTGTCAACGAAGAAAGAAAAAAATTGAGTTTTTACGTGGGAAGCACCGGCGTTGTCGAAAACCTGCTTCTCGGTATTTTGGAGGTTAAATATAAATGTCAGTAACGATAGTCGGCATAAAATTTAAGAACTCGTGCAAGGTGTACTATTTCAGCCCCGAGAACATTTCGTTTTCGGAAGGCGACGCTGCGATTGTCGAAACGGCGCGCGGCACGGAATACGGCGAAGTCGTACTCTCAAACCGCGAAGTCGACGACAAAGACGTCGTGCAACCTTTGAAACCCGTTTTAAGGAAAGCCACCGACGCCGACAAAAAACAGGTGGAAAAAAACCTTGCCATGCGCCCCGAAGCCATTCGCATCGCAAACGAGAAAATCGAAAAACACAACCTTAATATGAAGCTTGTGGACGTGGAATACACTTTTGACCGTCAGAAGATTATCTTTTACTTCACGGCGGCGGGACGAGTCGATTTCCGCGACCTTGTCAAAGACCTTGCGGGCGTGTTCAGAAACCGCATCGAACTTCGCCAGATTTATGAACGCGACGACGCGAAAATGCGCGGCGCGCTTGCCCCCTGCGGACGGCCGTGCTGCTGCAACACCTGTCTTCCCGACTTTGCGAAAGTTTCCATCAAAATGGCGAAACTGCAAGGACTGTCGCTTAACCCCACAAAAATCAGCGGCGTTTGCGGACGTCTTATGTGCTGCTTGAAATTCGAGAACGATTACTACGCCGAAATGTACAAAAAAATGCCCAAGGTCGGCAGTCGCGCAAAAACTCCCGACGGCGAAGGCGTCGTGGAAAGCAACGACATCTTAAAACAGCAGGTCAAGGTCAAAATCATGGACAAAGACGGCAGTTTCGACGTCAAAACCTATGACCTTAAAGACGTGTCGGCACGCGTGCATCAATCGGTGGAACCCGACGATTCTTCGGACGACGAGGAGCTCAAAAAACTTGAAGATTGATATATAAATATATCTTTTTTGGAATACAAGGTTTATCGACAAAATATTTTGTGTCGAACATGAGATATTTTTGTTGACAATTTTCTTTTATAAGTTTATATTACGGGCTATGAAATCAGAGAAATCGAAAAAATTTTTAAGTCGTGTCGGGTTTTACGGTCTTTTGCTATTCTTCGCACTGCTTCGCGCGGTGGCGTCGTACGTCTTTATTGTCCCGAACGCATTTGCCCCGGGCGGCGTAGGCGGTATCGCGAGTATCGTGTACAACGTCGTCAATCTGTACGACCATAAACTTGCGGAAGGCGTGTTCAACCCCGCCGTCACGATTTTCGTGCTGAATCTGCCGCTTGTTATCGCGTCGTTTTTCACGCTCAACAAACAATTTGCAATCAATACGACCGTCATCGTTTTGGGCTATTCGGGCTTTATGGCACTGTTTTCCGCACTTAAACTGCCCGTATTTCAAGGCTCGGGCATGGAAAGCAGTCTGACGATAATCTCGGCACTCGCGGGCGGCGTCATTACGGGCGTTGCGCTTGGCGGCTCCCTTCTTACGAACAGCAGCGCGGGCGGCACGGATATCCTTGGGAAAATCGCAAACAAGAAAAAGCCCGAACTTAATACAAGTTGGTTTATTTTCCTGTTTGACAGCATCGTCGTTTTGCTGTCGGGTATCGTCGGTCTGCTGTCGGCAAAAGGCATGGACGCGAATACTACCTTCGTCAAAATCGCTTCCCCGATATTTTACTCGTTCATCACCCTGTTTTTGACAAGCGAGGTTGCGGACGTCATCACGACGGGTACGCAATCCAGCGTCGTGTTCAATATCATCACCGATAAGGCGGAAGAAGTCGGCGACGCAATCGTGCAAATCCTGCACCGCGGAGGCACGATAATCCACGCGGAAGGCATTTACACAAATTCCACCAGAAAAATCCTGGTCTGCGTCGTGAAGAAAAAGCAATCCGCCCTGCTCAAACAAATCATAAAAGACGTCGATCCCAACGCGTTCACCTATATCAATAAGGCGAAAGAAGTCAGCGGATTCGGCTTCCGCAACAATCAATAACAGCGCGCAGCGATATAAACCCAAAACAAAAGCACCGAAAAATCGGTGCTTTAATTATATCGTTTCCCTTCCGGGCGATGCGTCGCACACTTCTCTTTTGAAATCACGTTATCGCAAGCGATAACGCTCACTCTTTTGCTTGTGTGCTCCTTCTCCCCACGGGTACACAGTATCCCGCGGGGTCCCCTGATTTAGGCCTCGCAATGACATAAGGCGCGTTGCACGGAATTAAAATTGCTCTAATAAAAAAGCACCCGTTTGGGTGCTTAAATATAATTCTCTCTAAAAAGTAAAGATTTTGATGGGTTTTCGGGGTTCTTGACGGGTTCGTGCGAAGGCGCGTACGCGTCGCACACTTCTCTTTTGAAATCACGTTATCGCAGGCGATAACGCTCACTCTTTTGCTTGTGTGCTCCTTCTCCCCACGGGTACACAGTATCCCGCGGGGTCCCCTGATTTATGCCTCGCAATGACATAATGTGCGTTGCACGGAATTAAAATTGCTTTAATAAAAAAGCACCCGTTTGGGTGCTTAAATATAGTTCTTTCTAAAAAGTCAGAATTTTGATGAGATTGTGTTTTTCTCGGCGGGTTCGGAAAAATCCAGTGTACTTTGGTGTACACGATTTTTCGGGTTCCGCCGAAAAAGCAAAATATCGCAAAATTATGACTTTTTAATAGGTTTCATTGTGGGGAACAACAACACATCCCTTATCGTCTCCGCACCCGTAACAAGCATTACAAGACGGTCAACGCCGACGCCTAATCCGCCCGTCGGGGGCATGCCGTATTCCATTGCGGTGAGATAATCTTCGTCGATGTCGTTGGCTTCTTCGTCGCCCTGTTTTTTGAGTTCCACCTGAGCCTCGAATCTGCCGCGCTGGTCGATGGGATCGTTAAGTTCCGAAAAAGCGTTGGCGTATTCCCTGCCGTTTATGAACAACTCAAAACGCTGGGTGTAGCCGGGATGATCGGGATCGCGCTTTGCAAGCGGGCTGATTTCCACGGGGTGTCCGGTAAGGAACGTGGGCTGGACGAGTTTATCCTCGACGTAAGCCTCGATAAACAGATTGAGAATGTCGCCTTTTTTGTGGCGTTGTTCGTATTCGATATGGTGTTCTTTCGCGACCGCCCTTGCTTCTTCCAAAGTTTCGATTTTATCAAAGTCGACGCCTGCGTACTTTCTGACCGCCTCGACCATCGAGATTCTTTCAAAAGGTTTGTCAAGGTCCAAATCCACGCCGTCGAAGGTGATTTTGCCCGTGCCGCAAACTTTGTTTGCAACGTGTCTGAACATACCTTCGGTGATGTCCATCATGCCGTGAATGTCGGTGTATGCCTCGTAAAGTTCCAGCAAAGTGAACTCGGGATTATGGCGTTGATCCATACCTTCGTTTCTGAAAACTCTGCCGATTTCGTAAACTTTTTCAAACCCGCCGACGATAAGGCGTTTAAGATAAAGTTCCAGAGCAATACGAAGGTACATATCGATATCGAGCGTGTTGTGGTGCGTAATGAACGGCCTTGCGTTTGCGCCGCCCGCGATGTTGTGCAGAACGGGGGTTTCGACCTCGAGATAACCTTTTTCGTCCAAAAAGTTTCTGATTTCGCGAAGAACCATGCTACGCTTCACGAAAACCGATTTTACTTCGGGATTGACGATAAGGTCAACGTAACGCTGACGATAACGAAGGTCGGTGTTGGTAAGTCCGTGGAATTTTTCGGGGAGCGGCAAAAGCGACTTTGAAAGAAGTTTCACCGACGAAACGTTGACGGTGGTTTCGCCCATGTGCGTCACGAAAACTTCGCCGGTAACGCCGATGATATCGCCGATGTCGTATTTTTTGAATTCCGCATAAGGCTCGTCGCCCAGAACGTCGCGCTTAAAGTAAAGCTGAATCTGACCGTCGCCGTCAAGGATATGCGCGAAACTTGCCTTGCCCATGACGCGTTTGCTGACGAGTCTGCCGGCAAGCGACACGGTTTTGCCCTCGTATTTTTCAAAATTATCGACGATTTCCTTGGACATCGCCGTTTTTTCGAAGCGGACTTCTTTGAAAGGGTCTTTGCCCGCGTCCTGCAAATCGCGCAGTTTATCGCGGCGAACCTTGATAAGCTCGCTTAAATCTTCCTGTTGTTCGTTGTTTCGGACGTCGTTTTCTGCCATTTTGACCTCTTATGCGTTAATGCTTAAAATTTTGAATCTTGCTTCGCCGCCGGGGGTGGTAACGACGACTTCCTGTCCCTTTTTCTTGCCGATGAGCGCGCTGCCGAGAGGAGATTCGTTGCTGATAAGATTTTCTTCGATTTTCGCTTCCGAAACGCCGACGATTTTATATTCGAGCTTGTCCCCGAATTCCAGATCCTGAAGTTTTACGATGCAACCGACGCTGACGGTTTTGGTATCGATCGTGCTTTCGTCGATAATCGTGCAGTTGCTGAGCATTTCGTTGATTTCACGAATGCGCTTTTCAAGGAAACCCTGCTCTTCTTTGGCGGCGTCGTATTCCGCATTTTCGCTGAGATCGCCGAACTCACGGGCGATTTTGATTTTCTCCGCCATTTCTTTGCGACCTGTCGAACTGAGTTCGTCATATTCGCGTTTTAATTTGTCGTAGCCTTCCTTGGTTAAAAAAACTTCTTTTTCCATTTTTCTTCTCCATAAAAAATCAAAGGCATATAAAATATGCCAATGTCTATTGCCCTATTATACTTGCGACTTTTCGTTTTGTCAATGGTTTTGACCGCCTTACGGGCGCGCTATCGCGCCAAAATGTGCGAAAAAAGACGAAAAACGGCAAAAAATGAAAATTTTCGGGGCTTTGTTATCAATAAACTGACCGTCAGTACAAAATTGTACTTTAATACAAAAATCTCTTTACAACCGTATTATTTTAGTGATATAATCAAAATATATTAAAAGGAGATTTTATGGCACCATTGGAAACGTCACGCCGTCTGCGCAAAAAAAACAACACCCACAAAGCGTTGTTGCACGCGGCGAAAAAACTGTTTGAAGAAAAAGGTCTCGGGAACGTTACCATCGACGAAATATCGGAGGCGGCGGACGTATCGCGCAGCACTTTCTTCACTCACTTCAATTCGCTGGACGACCTTATGGAACAAATCGCGGCGGAAGAAATCAACGACCTTGTTTCGGTCTTTGAAGAATCCGAGCAGGAAGTTTCCATATCGGCGCTCATCGACAAACTCGTCGACGACACGATTCCTTACCCTTACCTTACGGGCAATCTTTTAATGCGCGGTATCCTGTGCAAAGGCGAAAGCAGTTTCTCGAAAATTTACGATATGGCGACGGAGCGCATAAAAACGCACGCGGCATACGCGAAACTTCTGGAAACGTTCACTCCCGAGGAACTTTCGGCATATATCCTCGGCGCATATTTCGGAATTGTTTTTCAACGCTTCATCAAAAACAAACCCTTTGACGACGTTGAAATCAAACAGTCAATCGATAAATTTATTAACTACTTAAAACGTTAGGAGGACTTCACTATGAGCAGAAACGGTTACGCTTGCGAACAAGGCAAATGGCCGAAAGCGCAAGACATCTACAACGAGTTGCACGAACTCACGAGCAAACCCATCTATTGCGTATCGGACGCAGCGTATAAGGACATCGTCGAAAACTACTTCGACAAACAATGCGCGAAATCCAAAGCAATCACCACCGAGGCAAAACAATATATCCCCGGCGGCGTTCAGCACAACCTTGCTTTCAACAAACCCTTCCCCATGTGCATGGTAAAAGCCGAAGGCGCATACCTTTACGACGCGGACGGCAACAAATACTTCGACTTCCTGCAAGCGGGCGGCCCGACAATCCTCGGCAGCAACTTCCCCGAAGTTCAGGAACAGGCGATCGAACTTATCAAATCCTGCGGTCCCGTTACCGGTCTTTTCCACGAAGCGGAACTTCTGCTTGCAAAAGAGATCAATAAACATATGCCTGCGTGCGAAATGTTCCGTATGCTCGGTTCGGGTACTGAATCCGTCATGGCGGCAATCCGCGTATCCCGTTGTGCAACCAAAAACAAACGCGTCATCAAAGTCGGCGGCGCATATCACGGCTGGTCCGACCAGATGGTCTATGGTCTGAAAATCCCCGGAAGCCGCAACCTTCTTGAAAGCCACGGCATTCCCAAAGGCTGCTACGGCTCCACCGACGAAGTCCGCCCCAACGACCTGAAAATGCTGGAAGGTATGCTCAGACGCAATAAACTTCGCGGCGGCACGGCTTGCGTCATCGTTGAACCCGTGGGCCCCGAAAGCGGCACTCGTCCCATTGACTTCGATTACAACCAGAAAGCCCTTGAACTTGCCCACAAATACGGCGCGCTCTTCATCTTTGACGAAGTCGTTACCGGTTTCCGTATGGGTCTTGGCGGAGCGCAAGGTTTCTTCAACGTCAAACCCGACCTTACCATCTTCGGCAAAATCATCGCCGGCGGTTATCCCGCAGCGGGCGGCGTAGGCGGCAAACGCGAATACATCTCCCTTATGGCGGCGGGCGTCGCGGGCCTTGGCAAAAAAGCGTACGTCGGCGGCACTCTCGCGGCGAACCCCTTGTCCGCATACGCAGGATATTGCTGCATCAAAGCCATCGAAAAATACAACGCTTGCGAAAAAGCGGGTATTGCGGGCGACAGACTTGCGGCAGGTCTTAAAGCCCTTGTCAAAAAACACAATCTTCCTTACGTCGTTTACAACCAGGGCAGCATCGTTCACCTTGAATGCACCGGCGCAATGAGCTTCGATTACAGCAGTTTCAGCTTCCTTAAATCCGCTTTGGGACTTCTCAAAAACAAGCCCGAAATGGAAGCCCGCGCAGAAGCCATGAAAGATATGGGCGCAGCGTACATGGCAAACGGTATCGTTACCCTTGCAGGAAGCCGTCTTTACACCTCCATGGCGGACACCGACGAAGTCATCGACGCCGCGCTTGAACGCTTTGACAAAGTTTTCTCTCTCGTAAAAGCACAAGGCACGCCCGAACTTCAACGCAGCTTCGAAAAACCCAAAAAGAAATAATCGTTAAAACTTGCGGGCGGTTTTTTCCGCCCGCTGTTTTTAATAAGGAGTCGTTATGAACGAAAAACTCAAAAACACAATGGTTGAGTACGCGCATAAGGTTTACGATGAAAATCTTTTCGGCGCGCACACCAACAACATCAGCGCAAGAGTGGACTCGGAAAGTATGCTTATCACCAAATCGGGGGTTAACTTCAAAGATTTGACCGTTGAAGATATCATTGAGGTCAAATTCAACGAAACCGACAAATGCCCTTCCGACACTCTGAAAGACGCGCTTTTGCACGTTAAACTGTACGGCGCGCGTCAGGACGTCGGCGCGATTATGATTACTTCGCCCGTGTTCGCACTGACCGTCGCAAATAAAAAAGTCACCATTCCGCCCGTTCTGGACGATATGGCGCAAATCGTCGGCCCTACCGCAAGAACCGCAAAAACCAACGACATCTTCGGCATTTCCAAGGCGCTTAAAGGCCGCGGAGCATGCCTGCTTTCGGACATCGGTATTCTTTCGACAGGCACAACGCTCAACGAAGCTTTCACCGCTTGTCTTGTCCTTGACAAAGCCGCCCATACCCTTATCATGGCGCAAGCCGTCGGCGGCTGCAAACCCGTCGGCAAAATCGGCGCGGTGCTGGAACACGTCGTGTATCGCAAAAAATACAGCAAGACGAATCAGGAAGCGCTTTTGAAAGCCGAGCGCGAATAGGAGGTTTATTATGGCATTTACCGAAAAAGAATTAAGACAAATGGTCAAAGACGCAGGCGTCAGAATGCTGGAAGAAAACCTTGTGCAAGGCACCTGGGGCAACATCTCGATCCGCCTTGACGAAAAACACGCGCTTGTCACCCCGTCGGGACTCGATTACGTCGTTATGACGCCCGACGACCTTCCCGTCGTCGATATCGAAACGCTTGAATGGACGGGCCCCCGGAAACCCACAAGCGAAAGGAAAATTCACGCCGCTATTCTTCGCGCGCGTCCCGAAATCAACGTCGTTCTGCACAGCCACCCCACCTGGGGCGCAACCTTTGCAAGCACGCACCTTTCATTGCCCGCTTTCAACGATAAAATGAAAAAGTATCTTCTGGGCGACGTCCGTTGTGCAAAGTACGGCCTTGCAGGAACCAAAAAACTTACGAAAAATACCGTCGCCGCAATGGAAGGCAGAAACGCCTGCTTCCTTGCAAACCACGGCGTTTTCGTATGCGGGAAAACCCTGGAAGACGCTTTCGAAGCGTGCCGCGCACTGGAAGAAGGCTGCAAAACTTATATCGAGCAAAAGACCGTCGAAAAGGCAAAAGCCGACAAATACACGACCGAACTTTCGCTGGAACTTTTCAAAAAGACTTATAAGAAATAATTTGACACAACAGAAAGCCGCGGAATTTCCGCGGCTTTTTCGTTGCCTTTTTGTAGGTTTTTGTCGGTTTATTGTCCCCTGCCGATTTCCTTAAATCTTTTTTCAAGCGCGGCAAGTTCCTCCTTTGACCTTGTCGATTTCAGATAATCGACGTACTTTCTGGTGTCGGAAATTACCGTGGCGTTTGATAATTTGTCCGCTTCTTTTATTGTATAATTCTTCCCGATATTTTTCATCGCGTGACAATATACAAGCAGTTTTTTGACTTTTTCAATCGAAATATCGTTGTCAACTGCCATTTTTGCAAGTTCGCGCTCCGAATACTTGCTGAAAACCTTTTCTTTTGCGACTTCGTTTTCGTAAAATTCAAGGTGGCGTTCGCTGAAAACATCGTAAAGCGTTGCGGCGTTTGACGCGCCGCGGTTTTCAAAACCCGCGATGAAAAACACCGCCGCCGTCATCATAAACAATAAGCATTTTTTCATATCTCTGATAGCGTGTCGGAAAATTAAAAGAATATACTAATTAAAATAAAATTGCTTTTTTCAAAGAATAATGATAACATTAGCGTATGGACGAACAAAACGTAAAAAACGAAAAGAAAAAAGAACTTCTGAATATTTATTGGTTTTTGCTTATGGTGATGGCGGCGGTAAGTCTTGTCAACCTGCTGGCGATTTCCACGGACAGCATGAAAGCCGCCGCAATCGTGAACGTCGTCCTACTTTTTGCAATCCCCCTGACCTTCGTCTTGGGATATATCGATTTCAGAAACTTCGCGCCGATGAGCGTCAAAAAAGAGTTTGCGTACGACGCGACGGCGGTCATCGCGCTTTTTATCTCGTTCATTCACTTCAACGTTCGGAACTACACTTTCATGCAGGACTACACCGACGAAAACACTTATATCATATGGGTGTCGGTGTTTGCGGCGTTGTACCTTGCAATCGCTTTCATTTGCCTGCTTCTGACGTTTCTGAACTTCCACAGCAGAAAAAAACAAACGAAATATTACTACGCGACGGCGATTGCGTCGATTGTCAGCTGCGTGTTCCTTACCGCGTTCAACTACAACACGACGGTTACGATATTCTGGGCGCCGCTGAAACTTATGGGGATTCAGGACGGCTTCGTCGTTGACCTGGGGATAACCGTCCTTGCCCTTCGCGTTATCGTGGAATACGGCATTTTCATTTTCCACGCCGTGCGCGAAAAGCAAAAAGGAGGGCTCCCCGAGGGTGAAGAAACCGAATACAAAAAATGCGTGTTTATTCCGTCGGTTATCGCCGTCGTCTTTATGCTTGTCAACGTGATTGTCCTTCCGATAATCAGCGGTATGCAGAACTTTTATCCTGATAAAAAGCAAGGGCTTTTCATCGCGTACGAAATTGTCGAAAGCCTTTCCGTCGCCGCCCTGCTTGCGTCGGGCATCGCAATCTGCTGCTTCAAAAAAAAGAGCGAAAAATACGGCGAAATTTATTTAAGGCAAGGGCTTGCAAGCATAATCTTTGCGCTTGTTTACGCGATTATGGACTTTATCCCCGTGGGCACGCTTATCGGCGGAAACATTATAAAGGCGCAAATCGCGTCCGACGTTTTCCATTCGTCGATAAAAATCGGCGGGCTTGCCATTTACACCTTATACGTCGCACTGCGTAAGCCCCTGAACGAAACCCTGAAAAAACTTGACGAAGAATACGCCGAAAAACATTCTACCGAAAATTACAGCATCTGATTTTTGCGGACGGGCAATCGTCCGCTTTTTTCCGGCAATAATATACCCCTTGAAAAGGCGCAAAAAAGGCACGCTGTTCAGCGTGCCCTTTGCATTGTTGAAGATTATTGTTTCTTCTGGTCGTCAAGATACGTGCCCTGCGCGTAATATGCAACCGTGAAGAGCTGTGCCGAAAGTTCGTTGCCGAATTCGGGCGCGCCTTCGATGGACAAATATCCTTTTTGCATATAAGGAATCATCTCGACCTTGCTCATGAGAATTTCAAGAGCGTGTTTGGGAGAGTCGAAGCGCATGCATACGAAAGGTTTGCAACGTTGGCATTCGCCGCGTCCCGAAACGGTCTGACCGTCCTTAACGCGGAGCCAGCCTTGGAGTTTTTCGTGACCGGTAACCGCAAATGCGTACACACGGTCGGGGCTGCCTTCCGTAAAGTGCTTGACGTCGGGATGTTCAACCCTGTTAAGTTGGCTGACGCCGACGGTAAGAAGGTTGATGTAAAGCAAGACCAAAAGTTCCTGATCTTCGGGTTTTTCGGGAACGTCGGTGGCTTGCAGCAGTCCCGCCATTCTGAGAAGCGTCATAAGGATGTTCACGAAAGTGGGAAGGTGTGCGAGCGCGCCCTTGATTTTGGGAAGCGGCATACCTTTTCCGGTGAAGAACAGAATGAACTTCTCGGGGGTTGAAAATTCCAGTTCGATATCAGGATGGGGGTGGGTTTCACCGGTGTGAGTTTCCCACTTGCCGTCCTTGACAACGAAGTGCGTTGAAAGTTTTCCGGTCTTCTTGAATTCCGGCGACAAAACGCTGATCTGGAAAACGAAGTTTTTGCCCTTGAATTTCTTTACGAATTTCGGATCGTTTTCCGCAACGGTTTTTGCCAATGGAATCGCGGCGAAGAAGAAAATTCTCAATGCATACTTATCGCCTTGAGTCATTGCCATAATACTATACCTCGTCTACCCAGTTTGCGCCCTGCGGAGCAAGTTTGACGGCTGCGCCGACTTTTGCGGATTCCGCTTTGACGGCAGAGCCTTTGACGCCTTCTTTTTCGAAGTCCTGATTGATGACTTCAAGAGCGTTTTTCACGATGCCTTCCGCATCGATTTCGTGCATAGCCATAAGGTCTTCGTGGAGACCGATTTTGCTGAACTTGTCTTGGAGACCGAGTTTTCTGAACGCGCAAGCCTTACCTGCTTCGATGACGACTTCCGCAACCGCGCTGCCGAGACCGCCGATAACGGTGTGGTCTTCCGCGGTGATGATACGACGAGTGTCGTTGACCGCAGCAAGGATTGCTTCCTTATCGATAGGTTTAATGGTGTGCATGTTCAGCACGCGAGCGTTGATGTCGTGGTCGTATTTAAGGATCTTCGCAGCCTGAACAGCCTGATATACGCAGCTGCCGCACGCGATAATGGTGATGTCGTTACCTTCGTTAAGGAGAACGGCTTTACCGACTTCAAAGTCGTAGTTGTCGTCCGCGTAAACGTTGGTGTCGAAACCACGGTTAATACGAATGTAGAAAGGACCTTCAGTGTTTGCAGCCGCTTCAACCGCTTTGCCCGTTTCGATACCGTCGGCGGGGCAGATAAGCGTCATGTTGACAAGCGAACGGATAACCGCGAAGTCTTCAATTGCGTGGTGGGTGGAGCCCGCCTGACCGAACGACGTACCGCCGTGCGTGCCGATGATTTTCACGTTGACGTTCTGATAGCAAATGTCGGTGTGAATCTGGTCAAGCGCGCGGAGCGACGCGAAGACGGAGAAGGAAGACGCGAAAGGAATGAATCCGCATTTCGCAAGACCTGCCGCCATGCCGTACATGTTCTGTTCCGCAATACCGACGTTAATGGTTCTTTCGGGGAATTTTGCCGCGAAGTCGCCTATTTTCGTCGAGCCTTTAAGGTCGGCGGTAAGAGCGACGATTTTGGGGTTTTGTTCGCCGAGTTTTACAAGAGTTTTGCCGTAAATTTCGGCAGTTGCCATTGATGTGCTTTCAAGCGCAGTATATACTAATCCGCCAGCCATAATTAAATGCCCTCCTTTTCAGCCACAGCGATTCTGGATTTCTTGTATTCGTCCAGATCGTGCAAGCAGGTTTCATACATTTCGTCGTTGATGGCGCCGTAGTGCCATTTGAAGTTACCGGACGTAAGTTTCATACCTACACCCTTGATAGAGTCGGAGATGATGCAAACGGGTTTGCCGTTCGGTGCTTTCTTTGCGTATTCGATAGCGTCGCAAATTTCGTCGAAACGATGTCCGTTGATGACTTTGGTGTCGAAACCGAAAGCGGTCATTTTGTCCGCAAGGGGTTCAAGCGCCATAACGTCTTCGGTGTTGCCGTCGATACTGAAATGGTTGCGGTCGATGATAACGACGCAGTTCGTGAGTTTGAAGTGCGAGATTGCCATGAACGCTTCCCAGCAGGAACCTTCGTCAAGTTCGCCATCGCCGGTCATAACGTACGTGGTGTAGTTTTGTTTGTTAAGACGTGCCGCATAAGCCATGCCGAGAGCAAGCGAGGGGCCGTGTCCCAACGAACCGGTGGACGCGTCAAGACCTTTGACCTTATTGCTGTCAAGGTGCATTCCGAGACGGCTGCCGGTAAGGTTGAAGGTTTTGAGTTCTTCTTTGTCGACAAGACCGAGGTCGGCGAACATACCCGCAAGGAAAATGCCGATGTGTCCTTTGGACACGATGCATCTGTCGCGGTCGGGATCGTCGGGGTTCTTCGGGTCGAAATTCATATACTTGTAATAAAGAGCAGTGAGGACGTCGGCTGCGCTCATGCTGCCGCCGATATGCCCGCTGGAACAATGCGTGGTGTAAAGACAAAGTTTGCGCAGTTCGTCAGCCTTTTCTTCAAGTCTTATCCACTCTTGTTTAGTTAAAGCCATAATTGATTCCTCCTAAAATTATTTAATGAGTTGTGCCTGGGGATAGCGTTCACGCACTACTTTGTACGCTTCGTCCGCAACTTCCCAAGTGTATTGGATGTCCTCATTGCTGAGTGCATAGTTGATGAAGTGGTTGTGGTGGCTGGTGAAGAATACGCCGCGTTTTACGCACTCGCATACCCAGTCCTGATGGATAACGCGCGAAGGAAGGTCGTTCGCAAGGCGCAGATAGAACATACCCGGTTCGCCTGTGACGCGGAGGTCGAATCCGTTGTCTTTTGCGATTTCTTTAAGGCCGTCGGTAAGTTTCTTGCCTTTTTTTGCGTTTTCTTCGGTAGCGTTCAACGCTTTTGCCTTGCGAAGGGTTGCGATACCAGCCGCAAACGGTACTGCCGAAAGCCAGTAGCTGCCGGTGTACGCGATGTCGGACGTCGCGTTGAGAAGTTTCTTGTTGCCGCAGAGGCACGATACGTTGTATCCGTTTGCGATTGCCTTGCAGAAGCAGGACAAGTCGGATTTAATGCCGTAATGGTAATCGGAACCGTTGATGTCGATACGGAAGCCCGCGCGTACGTCGTCGATAATAAGAACTACGCCGTATTTGTCGCAGATTTCGCGAATCTTCTGCCAGTATCCGGGGGCGGGCAGTTCGTTATCCGCAAAGTTACCGTGTTGATAAGGTTGCGAAATGAAGCCTGCAATTTGTCCTTCGTACTGTTGGCAGAGAGCCTCGAATTGTTCGGGATGGTTCCACTCGATATAAAGGTTGTTGCAAACGTCTTCTTCGATGATGCCCGAATAGCCGAGTTTTTGCGTCCAGGGAGATACGCCGTGGTACCAGCCTTTCGTCAAAACCATTTTCTTGCGTCCGGTATAAGCACGCGCGATCATCATCGCAAACTGCGTGACGTCGTTGCCGTTCTTTGCGAAGAATGCCCAGTCGGCCATATTGATGGTCTTGCAAACTTCTTCCGCAAATTCGACGGTGATATCGCTGATAAGCGTGGTGCAGTCGCCCTTCTTTCTCTGAGCGGCGGCGGCAGCGTCGACGTCGGGATCGTTATAGCCCAGATAGTTGGGGCCGTAACCGCACATATAGTCGATGATTCTGTTGCCGTCGATATCGTATATGTACGCGCCTTGCGCGTGATCCATATATAAAGGATACGACGATACGGGAACCATACAGCCCTCGGAAGGTCCGAGATGTCCGTAAATGCCCGCGGGGATACAATTCAGAGCCCTTTTGAAAGTGGCCTGGCTTTTTGTAACGTCAATTATCTTTTTGGGTTCGTAAACGAGATTCATAATTTCCTCCTATCCGAGATATGCGCTGACGAGGTTGAGCATCTTTGCCATTTGTTCCAGCATATCGAGACGGCCTCTTACCTGGAAGTCGCCGCTGCCCATACCGCCGAAACTCGACGCGTTGCCGTTCAGCAAGTCGTGCGCGAATTCCATATTCGCAAAGAACATTTGTGCCGACCAGTCGTCGATTGCGCCCTTTGCTCCGTAAAGTTTGTGGTCTTTGACGGTGATGTTGAGTTGCGGACCGCCGGGGATACCCGCAGCGATCTTGCCGTCGCACATACGCTTTGCACAAAGTTTGCCGACCTTATCGCTGTTTGCGACTTCGCAGAGTGCGAACAACGCGGTGTACAGCGTGAGAGTCGTGTTGATTTTGAAATATTCGGGATCTTTCAAAAGTTCCGCCTTCTTGTCCGCCGCCGGTTGCAGATAATACGAGAGCCTGTCGGCGAGTTTCGTGAATTGATTGAGAAGGAATCCTGCTTTGAATACGTTGTAGAAAATAGGTATGACCGTTTTGGGTTTACCGTTAGCATCCTTGGGCGGATCGATAAGGTTGTTGAAATGCTCCGCCGAAGTGAAGAAGAGTTGCAGTCCGGCGTGTTTTTTGCCGCGATTGAAAGTACACTTGCCGTGATCGAAATCTATGGTTGCGCTTCCTACGTCGGGCACGTTGAACTGTACGGAAAGTTTGGTATCCTTGATGATGTCGGCGGACTCTTTGTCCATTGCACACAAATCTTCAAGGTTCCTTAAGACAGCAAACAGATTTATTTTTGCCTTGGTGATGTTGTCCATAGGATATCCCCCTTTTTATAGAATTTAGTAATTTAATCTTACCATAAAACCGCGCCATTTTTCAATCCTTAATCGGATAAAAATATTATTTTTTACACTCGTCTTGTTTTGTATGGAAAAGAACGTGTGTTTTTAAGGCGATTTTTGACAAAACGGCGCGTTTGTATTTTCTTTTTTAATAAAATCGTATGCGCGTTTTTCCCTCTTTTGCCTTTTTCTTTTGCCGAGCGGCGGAAAATTGTTGCAAAGTGCGGCGATTTTTATTATACTTATTGTAATAAATCTTGGAGGAATTTTATGTCATTATTAAGCACTGCTTTTTTTGTCGATGACTATATCAAATATTTATTATGCAACCGCTTCCCCGGAAAAGGGCTTACGGAAGTGAAAGATATCGTCTATGACGAGGAACATCCCGACACGGGAAAACTCGATATTATTTACGACGAAAAGCAACGCGGAAAACTTACGGAAGGAAAGTTCCCCGTGTTCTTTAATATCCACGGCGGCGGCTGGATCGAAGGCGACAAAAAAATGCGCCGCGGCTATTGCCAACATATGGCGCGCACGGGCGCTTTCACCGTCAATATCAGTTACGGTCTCGGTCCGAAATACCGCTTCCCCGACTACATGAAACAGGTCTACAAGGCTCTGCAATGGGTTGTCGCCAACGCCGACAAATACGGCCTTGACCTTGACAACTTCGTCATCTCCGGCGACAGCGCGGGCGGACACCTTTCCATGGTGACGATAAACTGCCAGAATCACCCCGAATATCGCGAACATCTGGGACTTCCCGACGTCGATATAAAAATCAAGGGTGCGATTCTCAACTGCCCCGCAATCGACTTCGAAGGCAAAATCATCAACCTGCCCGTTATCCGCACGATGACTTATCACTGCACCGGCATCAAACACTACAAAAAACTCAAATCGGAGTACGAATATTACAACGAATTGCAGGTTTTTCTCGGCGTCGAGAAACCCTTCCCCCGTCTGTTCCTTAACAACGGCATTCAGGACGTCTTTACGAATGGCGGCAGCAAGAAACTGAGAAAAGCACTGGAAGCAAAAGATATTCCTTACGAATACTTCTGCGCGTGGGAACCGCTCAACTCTTTCCACGACTACAACCTGAAAACGTGGATGCCCTCGGCGCGCATCGTCCTTAAAAAGGAAAAGGACTTCCTGTGGCGCGTATATCAGGATAAATAACGAAAATCCGCTTTGCGGCAAAAAACAAACCACCGATTTTTTTTCGGTGGTTTTCTTTTGCTCTTTTCGTGTTTTCGCGGGTTTTATTAAATGCGGGATTCGATATATTTTACGACGTCGCCGATGGTATGAAGGTTTTTCACGTCTTCTTCTTCGATGGTGATGCCCCATTCGTTTTCGGCGTCCATCAGAAATTCCACGATGTCCAGACTGTCCGCGCCGATGTCTTTGATAATATCGGAATCTTCGGTGATTTTGCTTTTGTCGATGCCGAGTTGTTTTTCAAGCATGTCTTTAATTTTATCAAGTACCATTTCAAAGTCCTCCGTTTCGGAATATGTTTTATTTTACTAAATCTTTTTCGATAAGTCAATCGAGATCGACGAAAATAACGGGCTGGTCTTCCGCAACGACCGTGCCGACGTATCCCGCGAAAATGTTGAGCGGCGTTGCGACGACGCGCTTGCCCTCGTAAAACAAATCGCCCGACACGTCGTTTGACCTGACGCCCGAAAGCCCCTCGCTCGTGAGTTTGAGATAGGCTTCCTTTCTCGTCCATACCGCAAGAAAAGTTTCAAGGTCTTTGACTTCTTTCGCCTCGCCTTTCGTGAAAACGTTTTCGACGACTTTCTGATAAGCGCGGGGACGGAACTCCTCGATGTCGATTCCGACTTCCGTCTGCGCCATTGCGACGACGACAAGCGCGCCGCTGTGCGAAATCGAAAACCTTACGTCGGGATAATCCTTGAAATAAGGTTTGTCGTTGTGGTTTTTAAGCTCGGTAAGTTCGCCTTCGAGCTTGGTTTTTTTCATGGTTTCAAGATATTTCGTCAGGCATTCTTCCAGAAGTTCACGCCTGTCGTACTCACCGTATTTTGCAAAAATAATCATTTCTTTCTCCTTATATCAAAAATGCGGCACACTGCAAAAAGTGCAGTTTACCGCATAATTTTGGTTGTTTAACTTTGTTTTTGTTTTTCTTTCTTCTTGCGACGAACATGGTCGGGACGATAAATAATGCTCCTTTTATCAACCGTTTTTATGAATATCGACGGCAGGAAGAAATTGTGCTTTTGCTTCAAAATTTTGTCGGCGGTTTTCATAATGCCCGCCCCGTCTTCACGGGTGAGCGGCGCGGAAAGATGCGACGGCCAGAACACGTCGTATCCGTCGATTTTCAAAAGTTTTTCCTGCGTTTCGCGGTATTCTTCGATTGACGTCGCGTGCGCCAGAAACATCAGCATAAGCGGGTTGAACGTGTCGCCCGAAAACATTATGCGGTCGCTCCTCGACAAGAAACACAAGCAGCCTTCCGTGTGTCCCGGCGTCTCAAAAACTTCAATCTTTTTGTCGCCAAGGTCAAACGTGAACCCTTCGCAAATCGGGATAAGTTCCGGCTCCTTTTCGACCTTTTTCATGACCGCGTCCTTAAACTTTATGCACTTGAAAAACATAAGATAGCGCATAATGATTATGTAAAACTTGCGGTACAAAAGGGTTGCTTCCTTTACAATGTCTTTGTCGCGACTGCTGACGTATATTTTGTCGAACTGCTCGCGGCCGCCGGCATGGTCGACGTGTCCGTGCGACAACACCATATCGTAAGGTTTCCCTTCGACAAGCCTTTCGATGACCGCCTTATAGTCGCCTACGCCCGTGCCGCAATCTATGCAAAGCGCGCGCTCGCTGCCCACGATCACGAACATTGTCGAAAGGTTGTATTCGTTGATTTTATAGATTTTCGGCGCGACTTCCTGCACGTCATAATCTTTCAGTTGGGTTTTTAACGTTTTGTCGATGCTCATAATTTCACCTCGCGATATATTATATCAGTCTTTTTCTTAAAATACAAGGCTTAACGAATATCTTTTATTTATTCTTCGCCCGGCTGTTTCGGACGGTATTTGCCTTTTTCGTTAAGATAATAGACTGTATTCCCGCCGTCCACGGTATGTTCGCCGAGTTCGTTTGTCCCTTCGCCTTCGCCGATAATCGTAAGGTCTTTTTCATAAAACCATTCGCCTACACTGGTTGCCACGTACTCCTCTCCGTCTTTTGCGGCTGTCGTAAGGTCGATTTCCGAAAACAACATTACGTATCCCCCTTCCTCCGGCAAATTTGTTATATCGGGAACGATAATCATCTTTTCCGCCGTATCGGGAAGCGTGATTCTGCCGTTTGCGATTTTCTTGTCCGTCCTTTGTCTGTCAACGAAAACGATGTAGTCGCTTTCGTTTGCTGCGATTTTCAGTTTGTACGTTTTGAGCCCTGTGCTCTCACTCGTGCTGCCGATTACGACGATTTCTTCCGACACTCCGTCTGAAAACCCTTCGGCTGTCGCGACGATTTTCACTTTGTTTTCGCCCTGTTGAAGATACGTGGAAATATCCGCCGTTGTTTCGGTAACCGTCAGCAGCTTTTCTCCGCCGACGTAAACGTCATACGCCGTTGCGCCGAGTACTTTCGTCCAGCTTATAACGCTTCCGCTTGCCGTGGGTACGGGTGACGAGAGCGCGCCCGTCTTAACAAAAGTCGCCGTTCCTTCCGCCGATTCATAATACCAGCCATTTGCGTTTGCGACAACCGCAATCGTGTAGGTTTTTACTTCCGCAACGTACGGCGAAACGTCAAAACTTTCTGCTGTTACGTTTGTGGAAATTATCCTGCCGTCGATTTTTATCGTGTAATCGACCGCGTTTTCAACCTTTGTCCAACTGACGATTGTCCCGTTTACGGCAACCGTCGGCGCCTCGAGCGTCAGGTAATTGCGGTAATATATCGTCGTTACGTCGGAATAATCGTAATTCCCGTTCGAAAGTGCCTGCACTTTCACCGCGTATTCGCCCGCTCCGTGCTTTGCGACAAGTTCCGAAAGGTCAAAACTCGTTCCCGAAAATCTGTCGACCTTTTCAATTTCGGTTTCCATAAAAGTTACGACGACCGAGTATTCGTTTGCGCCTTCCGACTTTGCCCAGGACACCGTTTTGTTTTCAACCAAAAGCCGCGGACTTTCAATGGTTTTACGACATTCGTACGTTGTGGTCGCCCACTCGCCCGCGTCATATCCTTTTCCGCCCGTCGCGCGCACTTTTATCGTATAATCCGCAGGAACGGACACTTTATCTGTCAAATCATAGTTGTTATCGGTTGTTTTTAATATTTCGCCGTTCACGTCGATTTCATATCCGCTTGCGTACGAAACGCTGTCGAATGATAAAATCACCTTCCCGTCGACGCTTGTTATCCCGACGTTTTCCGGGGTGCCGAGTTGCATCACGTTGTCGTAAGAAAGCGTTGAAAACTTGCTGTCGAAAGTCAAACGATTGTCGCCGTTTGCGCGCACTTTTATTTCGTAATTTATCGGCGAAGTCAGTACGTCGTTAAGTTCGATCTCTGTTTTGGTCGCGGATTTTAAGACGGACACGCCGTTTATCACGACGTCATACGACACCGCTCCGTCAACCGCGGAAAACGACAGTTTCTTGTCGGCGGACATCGTAAGTTTTTCGGGCGCGGAAAGCGCGCGACCGATAACGAGCGTGGTTTCGTAAAAGTCGGACTGCGCGTTTCGTCGGCGCAAATCGTCCTTATCTTTACCGCAAATTCGCTGCCGCTTTCGACGTTAATCGGCACCGTCGTTACGTCCTTTTCGACAACGGTCGCCGTTCCGTTTACAACGACTTCGTACCCGTTATTGCCGGGGACGTTTTCAAAGGTCAGATAATAATTCCCGTCACGCACGATGACGGAAAGATTTTGCGGCGGCATCGTTTTGCCGTCGTTTGCAAAAGCAACGTCGCTTGCACCAAACGGCGCAAAGACGGCGACAAGCAGCATAAACACCACCGCCGCGATTACTTTTTTCATTTTTTATTCCTCCTCATTATATATAATTTCGACCGAACTCGGCTTATAGCCGTCAAGCATGGCCGTGATCTTGATTTTTGCCGCGCTTGTGCCATTTTCCAGCACGTCGGATAACGCAAGCGACTTGTTTTCGTCAAGCTTGTCCGCGACGTTGACGCCGTTGATTTCGACAAGGAATTTCACGTCCTTTTCGTGGGAAACGGTCAGAACGCCGTTTTCGATTTTTGCAACGGGCGCGGAAAGCGTGCCTTTGAAGGTATATTCCGCCGCGAAGGACATTTCGCTTTCGGGGCGGTCGCCCGTCGCGCGGACGGAAAAAGCATATGTGCCGTTTTCTGTGAAAAGCGTATCGACGCGGATAAGTATGCTTCCGCCCGAAGCCTTCTTGCCTAGTGGCGTTTCAACCTTTTGCCCGTTCATAAAGATTTCGTAACCGCTTGCCGCAAGCACCTGTTGGAAAACAAAATAAACCTTGTCTTCTTCGATGAGCATACCGACGTTTTTCGGCGTATCGTACGGACGGACGTAATTTATATTTATTGCGCTTTCGTTCTCGCCGAAGCCGTCGCCCTTAACTTTTACAAGCACGTTGTGCGCGCCGTCCGACACATTGTAATCCGCAAGGGAAAACTTCCCTCCGGAAGTAGTATTAAACAAAAATTCGCCGTCGATAAATATTTCGCACCTTTCGGCGTTTTCACCTTTGACAACTGAAATTCTTCTTCCGTCAAAAGATATTTCGGGCTTTGAAAGTCTTTTCAAAAACACCGCGTTTATTTTTGTGTTTTCGGATTTAATCGTAAAATTCAAGGTTTTATCGTAATATTTCGTCCCGTCAATCTCAAAATGTGCAAAAACAAAGTTTTCGTCGTCGCTTGCGGAAACCGTGATTTCTTCGCCGAAAACCGCGCTTTCGGGCGCCGCGACTACGCACGCTTTGTCTGTCTTTTCAATTGTTATCGGATACTTCTTTTTTGAAAACCTAACAACGAAAACGTGATCGTCCGTTACCGTGAACGAGTATTCGCTGTTTGATGACACAAGATTGTCTTTTTCGTAAATCCCGTCGATTTCAAAATGTTCTTTCGGGGTGACGGTAAGTGTTGCGGTTTCGCCGTACTCGTACTTTCCCGCGCCCGAAACCGTCCCGTAATTTTCGTCAAAAAAAGTAAGCACGTCGTACCGGCACTTCGTCCCGACGATTTCAATGCCGTCCACGGAAAAACCGCCCACCGTGTAGGTATTGAAAGAATATCCTTCCCTTGAAAACGTGATTACGTCGCCGCTTTTAAGATGAGAAATGTTGAAGCATCCGCTTGAATCAAGCGAATAATCTGTTTTTATGCCGTTGACAAGAATTGAAATCTCAAAAAATTCGGCGTCCGTTATTACGATACCGCCGACAGAAAAGTCGTTATTTGTCTGTGTCTTGGAACAAGCCGAAAACACAAGTGTTGCCACCGCGAACAACGCGAGCAGCAAAATTTTCTTTCTCCCCTTCATTTTCCCCTGCTTCTGATCGTTTTTCTGTCCGTAAACTTTAATTAGTTTACCGCGGCAGCAAAAAGCCGTCAAGGTTTTTTTGGGGAAAAACGATAATTTGACATATATTTTGTCTTTTTTTACGATATTTTGCTAATATTCCAAAATTTTTCCCGACACTTGTCTAAAAATTGTTGTAAAATCAGCGCGCGTTTTTTCAGTTGGTTAGTGGCACTAACCAACTGAACCGATTAAACGCAGTTAAAAGCGGTTTAATTTGAAACACGACAAAAAACAACCCTTCGGGCGAACCGAAGGGTTATCCTTTTTCAACAATTATCTTATGTCTTCAAGCAGGTTTTTGCCGGGTTTGAAAGCAACGGTCTTCTTTGCGGAGATTTCGATTGCTTCGCCGGTTTTGGGGTTGACGCCCATTCTTGCGGCGGTTTCTTTTGCTTTGAACGTACCGAAGCCGACAAGAGCGACGTCGTTGTTGTCTTTCAACGCTTCCGCAATGACTTGAAGAGCGGCGTCGACGGCTTCTTTTGCTGCCGCCTGTGAGATGTTTGCTTTCGCGGCGACTGCGCCGACAAATTCGTTTTTATTCATAGTTATCCTCCGTTATTGGCTAATTGCCTGAAAACAGTATAACCGAAATTTCGCCCCCGTGTCAACAGAAACGAGAAAATTTGGTTATCGGGCGGGTTTTCGGGGCGGTTTTATGCCAACAGATAGTAATACGAACTTAGGTTTTATTATCTGTTGGCATACATTTAATAATACCCAAGATAAAGCGTTCCGAAACGCATAATTTCGGGAATTATCATATTTGCGAGCGAATAATATATCGTTTTTCCGTCGCGGCGCGCCGTAACGATGCCCGTGGAGCGCAGAATTTTGAGCTGATGCGACACTGTCGTCTGATTCATATCGAGCATTTCCGACAAATCCCCGACGCACATTTCGGAAATGCAGATTGCCGAAAGGATTTTTATGCGGGTGCTGTCCGACAAAACCGAAAACAAATCCGAAAGTTCGGTAAGGACGGCGTTGTCGGGCAGATAATATCTGACCTTGACTTGCGTTTTATTATCGATAAGCGGCATGGTTTTCCCCCTTTGTTCACACCGATTATACATTAAAAGAAAACCGTGGTTTTGGGTAAATTTATCTCATTTTGTCGCATATTGTATATTTAAGAGATTTTCAAAAGGGGGAAAATATGTTTGACGACAACTGGATTTTGTACCTGTTCATAATAATGGTGCTGTTCGGCCGCGACGGCGAAATCGCGGGGACGGAACTTATCGTACTATTTGCTTCGACGCTTGCCGTGCTTATCGGCGAAAACGGGAACGGCTGCGGACTGTTTTCGGGGAATGCCAACAGATAATAATACGAACGTTACCAAGCATACGACAAATTCTTCGACCTGACGATTTTATAAATCGTTTGACACCGCCGTTCGTTTATTTTACAATAGATAAAAAGAGGTAACGTATGAAAGAAATTCAAGAAATCGCCGAAAGGCTGAAAGGTATCCGCGAAATGGAAGAAATTTCCACGGCGGAAATGGCGGAATGCGCGGGCATTTCGGAAAACGAATATATCGACTACGAATCGGGCAAAAAGGACTTCACCTTTACCCTGCTTTATAACTGCGCGAAAAAACTCGGCATCGACATCACGGAATTGCTGCTCGGAAAATCGCCGAACCTGTCGGAATATTCCATCGTGCGCGCGGGCTACGGCATGAAACTGAAACGTCGCGAAGGGTTTGAGTATCTGCACGTCGCGCAATATATGAAAAACCGCATTGCGGAGCCGTTTGTCGTTACCGCCCCGTATATCGAGGAAGAACAGGACAAGGAAATTCACCTTTCCAGCCATAAGGGACAGGAACTCGACTTTATCCTCGAGGGCAGCCTGAAATGCAACATAAACGGCAATATCGAAATTCTGCACGCAGGCGACTGCTTATATTACGACAGCGGAAACCCGCACGGAATGATTGCGACGGGCGGCGGAAAATGCGTGTTCCTTGCAATCGTCATGGCAAAATGATCAAAAGAGATAAGGGGTGAAATATGAAAGGTACGGTTGCGATAATCGGCGCGAATCAAACGGGTTTGTTTGCCGCAAAGTTGTTTTCGGAACAAGGCTTTTCTGTTTTTGTATTTGAAAAAAACAGCCGTGAAAACGCGGCGTACGAATGGACGGACGATATTTCTCCGTCCGTTTTCAAAGAGGTCGGATTACCCTTTCCCCCAAACGATATTTTTACCCGCACAAGGAGTCTGACTTTCGTCCCTCCCGGGCACAACCCCGTCTTCGCCCCTAAGAACGAAGAAGAACCTGACATAAACGTGTCGCGGCGCGGACTTAACGACTGGCTTATTTCCCTTCTTTCGGAAGATGTCGAATTATATTTCGACGCGTGCGTCACGCGCGCGCTTACCGACGGCGACGTCGTTTACGGCGTGGAGTTCTCAAACGGCGAAACTTTTGAATGCGACCTTGTCGTCGACTGCGGCGGTGTGAACTCGTCCGTCAGACGTTCCTTACCGCAAATTTTCCAAATCCAAAACGAAGTGAACGCAAACGACAAGCTTTTTGTGAAAAGAGAATTTTTCGCGCGTCCCGAAAACTGTCCGCTCCCAAAGCATCCCGAAAAAGTTTATCTTAAACACAAAAACGAAAACGGCATTTCCCGGTGCTTTTTGAAAAAAGACGACGAAACCTCGGACGTCCTTGTCGGCAGAATCGGCAGTCTTTCGGACGAAACCTACGAAAACGCCATTGCCGACTTAAAAGAAGACAATCCCGTCATCGGCGACAAAGTTTCCGGCGGCGACGTAATTTTTGAAATCCCCGTGCGCCGTCCCCTTTCAAATTTTGTTGCAAACGGATACGTACTGCTCGGCGACAGCGCGTGCATGACAATCCCCATAATCGGAAGCGGAATCGTCAGCGGACTGAAAGCCGCAAAAATGCTTGCCGACGCCGTGACGAGTGCCGATAAAGAACCTTTTTCAAAGAAAAATCTTTATCGCTATCAGTTGAAATTTATGCGCGAAATCGGCGGAAAACACGCCGCAATCGAACTTGTCAGAAACAAACTGCTTTCAAGCCGCGGCAACGAAATTGACGATCTTGTGAAATCGGGCGTTATGGAGGGGTTGGCGTCGGTCGTGTCGGGCGGAAGCGCAAAGCGACTTGTCAAAAGTTTCCTTGCACTCCCGTTTAAGTATTTTTCGCTGTGGAAAACCCTTTTCGGCGTCTCAATAAAAGCGGCGTGTGTTGTATCTCACGCCACGAAAATGCCGCCGCGCTTTGACGAAAAGGAATTTGAAAAGTGGCGGGAAAAGTACGATAAGCCATTTAATAAATAAAAATCGACGCGTAAACTTGTGTTTTATGCAGTATGGAGGAGATTATGAATAAAAACATCATCGTTGTTGGCGCAAACCAGACGGGGCTCGTTTTTGCCGCGTTTGCAAGAACCGCCGGCTTTGACGTTACCGTGTACGAAGCGAAAAAACAATGCGACGTCGCGTACGACTGGACCGACGATATGGTTGAAGAAACCTTTGAAGAAGTCGGCATGCCCCTTCCCCCAAAGGAGATTTACACGAGAAAAAGAAACTGGACGTTCGTGCCGCCCGAAAAAGGCGTGAACGTCCTTATGGATTTGCCCGACGACCAACTTGATATGGCGATATATCGTCGTCCGTTCAACGCGTGGCTTTTGTCGCGCGCAGAATGTGCCGGCGTGAAGGTGTTTTACGAAACCCCGGTAAAGCGCGCCATTGTCGAAAATGACGTCGTTCTCGGAGTGGAACTTGAAAACGGCGAAGTCGTGCCTGCGGGGCTTGTCGTCGATTGCTGCGGCGTAAATTCCGCCGTCAGAAAGAGTCTGCCCGAATCTTTGAAAATCACGAGAAACGTCGACAAAAACGACACTTTCGTCGTAAGGCGCACTTTCTTCAATCGCCCCGAAAACACGGCGCGCCCGAAGTACACGAACCGCGCGTACCTTAAACATATCAACGAGCGCGGCATATCATGGTGCACGCTGTCCCACGACGAAAAACAAGCAGACGTCCTTATCGGCCGCGTCGGCGAGATGTCCGATAAAACCTACGAAAACGCCCTTGCCGATATCCGCTGCGACAACGAAATCGTGGGCGATAAAATCATCACGGGCGGACAACTTCTGCAAATCCCCGTACGCCACCCCTTGTCGCGTTTCGTCGCAAACGGATACGCCCTGCTCGGCGACAGCGCGTGTATGACCATTCCTATGCTGGGAAGCGGCATGGCAAGCGGTATGAAAGCCGGCAAAATGCTTTCGGAAGTAATCTCTTCCCCCATCGGCGAAAACCCGTTTTCAGTTGAAAATCTTTATCGCTATCAGGCAAGGTTTATGAAAGAAATCGGCGGAAAGCACGCCGCCGTCGATATGATGAAAAACTGGCTTCTGAACAGCAAAAAAGGCGATGTCGACTTTCTGCTCGGTAAAGGCGTGGTTTCAAGGAAAGTCCTGATCGAAGCGAGCGCGGGGCATATGATCGTCATGTCGCCCGCGGAAATGGCGCAAGCCGCCGTAAAGGGAATCAAAAAACTTCCCCTTCTTCTGAATCTTGCCGCTCTTTTGCAAAAGATGAAGAAAGAATGTAAGACCGCGTCGAATATGCCCAAATATTACGACGAAGCCGCCTTTTCGAAATGGGAAGAAAAATACGAAAAACCTTTCAGAAAATAATTTTCTGCAAAAAGAAAACCGCCGTTCATACGGCGGTTTTTGTTTGGTTCATTACTTGTTTTCGTCGGGCTTTTCGTCCGTTTTGTTGTCTTCGGGTTTTTCCGACGTGTACGTTTCGGTTTGTTCGGCGGGCGCGGAGTTTTCGATTTTTTCAATCTTTTCCTTCAACTTTTCGTGAAGTTTTTTGATTTCGTCCGCAGCCGTTTTGTCGTCCGCACCGACTTCCGTTTTGTCGTCGGTTTTTTCTTCCGTCTTTGACGCTTCTGCCGCTTTCATTTTTTCCATGCTTTTTTCGTTGCTGAGTTTAATGATTTCTTCGGGCGTTTTACCTTCAAACAGCATATCGACTTCGTTTTGGAAAATGGTTTCTTTCGCAAACAGCACCTTGACCATATTGTCCAGAAGGTCTCTGTGTTCCGAAAGAATATTCCTTGCGGTGTCGTAGCACTCGTCGAGGATACTCTTCATTTCGGCGTCGACTTTCGCGGCGGTTTCGGGCGACATTGCCTGCTGATTGAAATCGCGTCCCAGGAACACCTCGTGTTCGGGATTGCCGAGATATATCGTGCCGAGCGGGCTCATGCCCCATTCGGTAACCATCTTTCTTGCGATGGCGCTTGCGCGCTGAATATCGTTGCTTGCGCCCGTCGTGATGTCTTCGATGACGATTTCTTCGGCGACGCGTCCCGCAAGCATCATTGCGATTTCGTCCATCAACTTTCCGCGGGTAACGTGGTTGTCGTCGTTCACGGGACGGGTGATGGTATAGCCTGCCGCCTGTCCGCGCGGTATGATGGAAACCTCGTTGACTTCGTCGCAATTTTTAAGGAGTTTCGCAACGATTGCGTGTCCGCTTTCGTGATACGCGGTGATGCGCTTGTCTCTTTCGCTGACGACGCGGCTCTTTTTCTGCGGGCCTGCGATGACCTTATTGATACCTTCGTTGATATCGCCCATCGTAATGACCTTTCTGTTGTCGCGCGCGCAAAGGATTGCCGCCTCGTTCAGAAGGTTTTCGATGTCCGCGCCGGTGAAGCCCGAAGTAAGACGGGCAAGCGTTTTGAAATCGATGTCGGGGGCAAGAGGTTTGTTCCTTGCGTGAACCTTGAATATTTCTTCCCTGCCGCGAACGTCGGGGACCTGTACGTAAATCTGACGGTCGAAACGGCCGGGGCGCAACAATGCGGGGTCGAGAATATCCGCGCGGTTGGTTGCCGCCATAACGATAATGCCGTCGTTCTTTTCAAAGCCGTCCATCTGGACAAGCAACTGGTTGAGCGTTTGTTCGCGCTCGTCGTGACCGCCGCCCAAGCCCGTGCCACGCTGTCTGCCGACCGCGTCGATTTCGTCGATGAAAACGATGCACGGCATATTGTGTTTCGCCTGGTCAAACAAGTCGCGCACACGAGACGCGCCGACGCCGACGAACATTTCGACAAAGTCACTGCCGCTTATGCTGAAAAACGGCACGTTCGCCTCGCCTGCGACCGCTTTTGCAAACAACGTCTTACCCGTGCCCGGAGGACCTACGAGCAAAACGCCCTTGGGAATTCTCGCGCCGATATCGACGAACTTTTTGGGGTTTTTAAGGAATTCCACGATTTCTTGCAGTTCTTCCTTTTCTTCTTCCGCGCCGGCGACGTCCGAAAAACGCACCTTAACCGACTGAGTAACGCGGGCTTTGGTCTTTCCGAAGTTCATCGCCTGCTGGTTTTGTCCCTGACTCTGACGGTAAATAATGTACATCACGATACCGAGAAGCACGACCGACAGTATGGGCAAAAGCAAGCTGTAAAGAAGCGAGCGGCGCGCGGGATTGTCGTACGAAACCTTGGGGGACGTCCAACCCGTGTTGCCCTGACAGTCTTCGATCATGTCGTAAACCTGCTGAACGTTTCTGTCGGGAATATAACAAAACGCGTCGTACTTATTCGGGAAATTCTTTTCGGCGATCTTGCTGTCGTTATATCTGACTTTCAGAACGTAGTCGCCGGTAATCTGAATATTAGCGACCTTGCCCGCCTTTATGTCTTCGACAAGCGACGTGTAGCTTATCTCACCCGCGCCGTTGTCCGAGAGCATCGTCGCGACAAGCACGACAAGCACAAGACAAATCAGAAAAATTATTATTCCTTTTGTTCTTTTTTTCACTGTGTAATAGCCTCCGCTTCCGCAATAAAAACGTCTTATTATTTATCTTTATCACGAAGTTAGTACTATTATAACATAAACTCCCTAAAAATCAACTAAAATTAAAAACTCGGGTTTTGTTGATTTTTACGCGGGAAATAACGCTTTATATAACGCAATCGCAATTTTAACACTCGTTTTTTGCACTTTATCCCACGATACCGCCATAAGAGTTTTCAGCGGATCGTCCGACGGTTTTTCGACCGCGCCGAGAATGCCGACGTCGCCTGCGGGATTTTCGATTCCCGTTATCGCCCTTTTGGGGTTGACTCCGCCCGAAACCACTGCGACGAAAGGCTTTTCCGCCTCCTTTGACAAGCACGCGTCCACCGCGATTACGGGGCTTTCGGGGTGCGCGCATTTTATGAGTTCCAGAAAGTCCTGCACGTTTCTTCCGTTGACGCTTTTTCCCGTCGCGCCGTATACGAAACATCTTGCGTTCAGCCTGTTTTTCAAAATATCGCCGACAATCGGACCGACGCTGTCGCCGGCGATTTTGTCGCTTCCTATGCACAAAATTACGGGGGTTCCTTGTTTCATTTTTATCTCCTTTTCATAAGTATTGACAGGGCTTACAAAAATAAGCGCGTTTTTTTATTAAATATTGTTTGATTTCTGTGACAAATTTGGTATAATATTTATAAATATCGAGAAATATCGTAAAAAAGAGGGATTATGGTATGTTGAATGCTTTATGTACAGCGAGCATGAACGTCTCGGATATCGTCATTCTGGCGGTTCTGGCGGTCGGCATCGTCGCGGGTATTATCGCAGGCTTTGCAAAATTGCTCAACGGCACTATCGGCGGCATCATCGCGTTTATCGCGGCGATATGCCTTGGCATATTCCTTGCGGGGTATCTTGCCGGTGTTTCCGCGTTTGTTGACCTTCAAGCAAAAATCAGCGACTTTTTCGTAAGTAAATTCGACGTGGCGGGCTACAAGGCAAAGGTCTCCGACGGGGAACTTTTCCTGAACGTCAGCGGCAGCGCGTGGACAAGCGTATCGACGCTGTTCGAAGGCTCGTCAAAACTCAAAATCGCACTGCTTATACAAACCGTTTGCGTCAAACTTTTCAGCGGCGCGCTCACGGGCAGCGTTACCCTTGCGGCGTTTGCGGCAAACCTTATCGTGAAAGCCCTTTGCGCCCTTATCGTTTTCGTCGCGTCGATTATCGTGCTTGAAATTCTGTTTTCGCTTCTTTCAAAACTTCTTTCAAAGATTGTCGAAAAACAAAAAGGATTCCGCAGCGTCGACCGTATTATCGGGCTTGTGTTCTCGGCGGCATTCACCGTTGCGCTCGTTTTCGTCGCAATGTTCGTGATCGCGAAAGTCGGCTCGGGCGCGCAGGCGGCAATCGACAATATCGAATCGGGTACCGTTGCGAAATGGTTTTATGAAAACAACCCGTTCCTTCTTCTGTAAATAAGACAAAATTTAACAAAAAATTAAGCAAGGCTTTTTAACCTTGCTTTTTTTATGTGTTTTGTTTTGAGGTTTATTTTGCGGTTTTCAGATAAATCAGCAGGACGGTAATATCCGCGGGGCTCACCCCCGAAATCCTGGACGCCTGCCCGAGCGTCGCGGGGCGGATTTTTGAAAGTTTCTGTCGCGCCTCGATCCTTAATCCGCTTAAAGCGTTGTAGTCGATATCTTCGGGCAAAATCTTTTCTTCCAAACGTCGTGCGTCCCTTATCGCGGCATCTTCCTTTTCAAGGTATCCCGCGTATTTTATCATGACTTCCGCCGAAAACAGCGCGCTTTTTGAAAACTCCGAAAACGCGTTTGTGACTTCTTTCAATACGTCAAAGGTAATGCCGGGGTGTTTCAACGCTTCTTTTACGGGCATCGTTTTTTCAACCTGCACACCCTCGTATCTTTCAAATATTCCGCCGTTTTCCTTTTTGATTTTGACGGTTTCGGAAAGCCTGACGATACGCTCGATTTCTTCCCTTCTTTCCTGCATTTTTTTGAGCCTTTCTTCCGTCGCAAGCCCAAGGGCGTATCCTTTTTTGGTAAGGCGCAGGTCGGCGTTGTCCTGACGGAGCCTCAAACGATATTCCGCGCGCGCCGTCATCATACGATACGGCTCGTTCGTGCCTTTTGTGACAAGGTCGTCGATAAGCACGCCTATGTACGCTTCGTCGCGGTTTAAGGTGAAGGGCGGTTTTTCGTCGACGTACAACGCGGCGTTTATGCCCGCCATAAGCCCTTGCGCCGCCGCTTCTTCGTATCCGCTGCTGCCGTTGATTTGCCCGGCGGAATAAAGCCCTTTTATCCTTTTTACCTGCAACGACGACGAAAGTTCCAGGGGGTTTATGCAGTCGTATTCTATCGCGTACGCGTACCTTATAAACCGCGCGTGCGTAAGCCCTTTTATCGAGTGGTACATTTCTTCCTGCACGTCTTTCGGCAAACTTGACGACATGCCCTGAATATACATTAAATCACTGTCGCGGCCTTCGGGCTCCACAAATATCTGGTGTCGGGTTTTGTCGGGGAAACGCATTACCTTGTCCTCGATGGACGGGCAATATCTCGGGCCGATTCCGTGTATCGTGCCGTTGTAAAGCGGACTTCTTTTTATGTTTTTCCTGATTATTTCGTGAGTTTTTTCGTTGGTATAGGTGAGCCAGCACGGCATCTGAGAATAAAGATTTCCGTCGTTCATGAACGAAAACGTACCGATATCGCTTTCGCCTTCCTGCACTTCCATTTCGTCGTAGTCGATGCTGTCTTTCGCAATGCGCGCGGGCGTTCCCGTTTTGAAACGGCGGATATCTATGCCGAGACTTAACAAGTTGTCCGTAAGGTGCGTTGCGTTTTTGAACCCGACGGGGCCGCTGCTTTTTGTTTCCGCGCCGATTATCGTGCGCCCGTTTAAATATACGCCCGTCGCGATAACGACCGCCCGTCCCTCGATTTCGCCGTTTTCAAGAGTGGTTATGCCGTGCGCCACGCCGTCTTTTACAAGAATTTTTGTCGTTTCGTCGTACAACACGTCAAGGTTTTTTTGATTTTCCAAAACGCGCAACATTATGTCGTGATACAACGCCTTGTCCGCCTGTCCGCGAAGACTGAATACGGCGGGACCTTTTCCGCGGTTGAGCATTTTTATCTGCAACAACGCCTCGTCCGCAGAAAGCCCCATTTGTCCGCCAAGCGCGTCCACTTCCCGCACGAGATGACCTTTCGCCGTGCCGCCGATTGCAGGATTGCACGGCATAAGCGCGACGCCCGCCTTTTCAAGCGTCGTAAGAAGGGTGCTTTTGCCCATGCGCGCCGCGGCAAGCGCGGCTTCGATGCCGGCGTGTCCCGCGCCGATTACAATTACGTCGTAAACCTTTTTCATTATTTACCCACGCAGAATTTATCGAATATGTCGTCGATGATTTTTTCGCTGACGGTTTCGCCCGTGATTTCGCCAAGCGCGGTGTAGCCTTCCGTCAGAACGGAAATTACGCAGTCGGTCGTAACGCCCGCTTTCAGAGCGTTAAGCCCTTCTTCGACCTTTTCTTTTGCCGTCGTTACCGACGACAGTTGTCTTTCGGACGTCAGCACTTCCGATTCCGACGTCTTTTCTTCATCGAAATATTTTGCGACGATTTTCAGAAGTTCGTCGATTCCGTCGCCCGTTTTCGCACTGACGAAAATCTTGTTTTCTTCGTTTTTCGCATTGTTTATAAGGTCGCTTTTGTTGTAAACTTCCACGACTTTTTTGCCTAAGAGCGCGTTTTCAAGCGCCTTGTTTTCAGGCTTTTCTTGCGTTGCGTCCAGCACGCGAAGTACCAAACGAGCGTCTTTAACTATCGAAATCGAACGGTTAATGCCTTCTTTTTCAATTTCGTCGTTACTTTCCCTTATTCCCGCGGTGTCGCAAAGATTGATTTTCTTCCCGCTTAATTCAAAACTGTCCGAGATAAAGTCGCGCGTCGTTCCTTTTATCGACGAAACGATTGCGCGGTCATACCCCAAAATCGCGTTCATCAGACTTGACTTGCCGACGTTCGTGTCGCCGACGAGAGCGACGTCCATTCCTTCTTTTATCATTTTGCCGTAGGCGCGGCTGTTTTGAAGCGCGGTAAGGGTTTTTACGATTTTTTCAAGTTCTTCTTCCGCCGACGGCAGTGTTTCGTCTTCCAGTTCCTCGGGATAATCCAGTACCGCGACAAGCCCCGTCAGGACGGTTTTCAGTTCGTTCTGAACGTCTTTCACCGCCTTGGACAACTTGCCGGTCATAAGGCGATATGCGGCTTTTACGGCGTCCGCGCTGTCGGCGTTTATCATATCTATGACGCCTTCCGCGTCGGACAAATCCATTTTCCCGTTCAGAAACGCGCGACGGGTGAATTCGCCCCGCTCCGCAAGGCGCGCGCCTTTCGACACGCACGCAGAAATCACGCCTTCCGCAATCCTTGTTCCGCCGTGCACGTGAAACTCCACAACGTCTTCGCCGGTGTAACTTTTCGGCGATTTGAAATAAACCATATAACCAAGGTCGGAAAAGTCTTTCGCGTTGATTTTTCCGAAGTACATAAAGTTCGGTTTAATGCCGCCATTTATCGCTTTCGTTTCAAAAACGGCGCGGGCAATCGGCAGCGGGTTTCCGCTGAGTCTGATTACCGCTATGCCGCCCTTTCCCGCGGGCGTTGACAATGCCACGATTGTGTCCATACTAATTTGCTTTATAATAAAAATCTCGCCGTTTCTTGCGGCGAGAACATTCAGTGTTTATCACCCAAAAAACAAGTTTTTTCGGGAACGTGTTCCATTTTCCAAAAGAACAAAGTTATCTTTTAGGGGCTATATAATAAGGTTGCCCTTCCGGGAGATTGCCACGTCGCCTTGCTCCTCGCAATGACATAACGTGCTTCGCACGCAAAAATCTCTCTAATTACTCCCCTTAAATCGGCGAGAATTTGATGGATTTTTGACGTTTCTTTCGGGGTTCTGAAAATCCCAGTGTACTTGGCGTACACGGATTTTCAGGTTCTCGGAAAAACTCAAAAAGGCGCGAATTATCGCCGATTTTAGAAGTGTTTTTTGGTATAGCCGAAGGATTTGAATTTCGGCGGTCCGTTCTTTTTCAGATTAAACTCCGTCGACGTCGGATCATCAACGGGCTTTACGGGCGCGGATTCCTGACGAGAATCGTTGCGGTTGCCGCGACGGTCGCGGCTGTCGTTTCGTCTGTTTCTGTCGTTACGTCTGCCGTTTCTTTCTTCGTATCCTTCGCGCACGCCGCCTTCTTTCGGGACGATGACGATATGACGATTCATTTCTTCCCCCTCGGATTCGGTCGTGGCGTATTTGCTGTTTTGAAGCGCGGTGTGGATCACGCGGCGTTCAAACGGGTTCATGGGTTCAAGCTCGACGTTTCTGCCCGTGCGGTACGCCTTGTATGCAAGGCGGTTTGCAAGGGATTCCAGCGTTTCGATGCGTTTTTCGCGGTAGTTTTCGGCGTTGATCGACACGCGGATAAAGTTGTGTCCGCTTTCGTTGACAAGAATGAGCGCAAGATACTGTATCGCGTCAAGCACTTCGCCGCGGTATCCGATAATGACGCCGCTGTCACTTCCCGTGATATTGACGACGATTTCTTCGTCTTTGACTTCGCAGTCGGCATAGCATCTCAGATTCATTCTTTCAAACAAGCCGTTCAGAAAGTCGATGACAATGTCCGCGGGCGTTTCCTTTCTTTGGACGGTTACGACCGCCTTGCTGAAAAGACCGCCTTCCTGCAAAACTTCTATTTCGGCGTTTTCTCTTTCGATGCCGAGTTCTTTCAAGCCTTCCTCGATGGCTTTTTCGACCGAGGACGCTTTGACTTCGATTTTTTCCATAGGGACTCCTTATTATTTGAAGGTCGATTCAAGGCGTTTTTCTTCGTTTCGCTTGTCGTTGACCTTTACGCACGCATTGTAAATAAGTTGGAAAACGGTGCTGAACAGGTTGCTTATTACCATATATATCGTGAACGCCGTGCTGTACAAAAGGGCGAACACCGCAAGCATAATGGGCATAAACCACTGCATCATTTTCATGTTTGCCTGCATTGCGTTTTGCATATCTTTGCCGCTGCCGTTAGCCGTCGGGGGCTGGGGCGGCTGGGTTTGTTTCATAAGTTTGGTGGACGCGAAAGTGATAAGTCCTGTGATTATGGGCAATAACATAAAGCCGTTCCAGCGGCTGCCGCTCTTCCCGTTTCTCTTGACCTCGTTGTACTTCGCGATAAGCGGGTTCATGACTTCTTCGTATTCGGTACGGTTGCCGTGCTCGATAGAAGCGGTGTCGATGCCGAGTTTTCCGATTCCGTTGCCGATAAACGTTTCGTAATCGGGGATAGGATTCTTCCAGCTGTCGGGCATAAACACGTTGTTTACCCACATGAACTTGATTTCTTTTTTGTATTTGTCGTCAAAAAGGCTTACGACCGTGTTTTGCGCTGCCGTCGTTGCGGTTTCTTTTGCGACAATGGTTGCCGCCTCGTCCGCTTCCGTTTTGCTCTTTCCGTCGTTTATTAAACGATTGTATTCCGCCGTATATGCCGCGGCGCGTTGTGTTTCGTAAGTCGAATAGTACGAGCTTGACAAATCCTTGTACATGTTGATGTTGTATTGCTTTACCATGCCGTTAAATCCCGAAAACACCATGAAGAATATGACAAGCGAGATTATCGACGGAAGACAACTTCCAAGCATGCTGTACTTTTCCTTGCGGTAAAGTTCCATCTGCTTTTGCGAATACAACTCCTTATTTCCGGCGTACTGCTGCTGCAATTTTTCAAGTTGCGGCTTCATTCTTTCCATCGCGCGGTTGTTCTTCGTCATTACGACTTTCTGCCATACGTCGAAGGGCGACATCGCGAGCTTTAAGATGAGCGTGAAGCAGATTACCGCCACACCGTAGTTACCGATACCCTTGTTCAGCGCGTCGATAAGCCACATTACGCCTTCGGCAATTTTGTTCGCCGCAAGGCCCATCTCCATTATACTAACCATTTTGCGTTTCCTTTATAGTTTTCTGCCACGGGGTCGTAGCCGCCCTCGTGGAAAGGGGTGCATCGAAGTATCCTTTTCGCACCCATTACGCATCCCTTAAAGAATCCGTGTTTTTCAATTGCGGTCAGGGTATAAATCGAACACGTCGGCACGTATATGCACGGCCGCGTAAGATTTATCGAAATAAAACGTTTGTAAAATCCAATTAAAATACGGGCGAGCGTTTTCATAATCATAAGGAATGGCCCAAAAGTCCGGCCTTTTTGAGGAGCGACCTCATCGAATCGGCAATGACGCTGCTTTTCTTGCCGTAGACTGTGCTTCTCGCCACGAATATTATGTTGTACCCGGGGGTTATCTCGGGTATCATAAGACGGACGCTTTCGCGCATCTGTCGTTTTACCCTGTTGCGCTGGACGCTGCCGCCGACCTTTTTCGAAACCGAAAATCCGACTTTGAGCGCCCCTTTCGTCTTTACTGTGTACAAAACGAAATCGTCGTTTGAAAAAACCGTGCCTTTCCTGTAAATGTAGTTGAAAGACGCGCGCTTTTTTAACTTATATTCCTTTTGCATTGTTCGGGGGAGCGTCTGCCCGCACAATTAGTTGTGCGGGGTAAGTTTTGCTCTGCCTTTGTTGCGGCGACGTTTCAGAACGTTGCGGCCTTGCTTGGTTTGCATTCTCTTCCTGAAACCATGTACCTTGGTTACGTGTCTTTTCTTGGGTTGGAATGTCCTTTTCATATATGCCTCCTTGATAGGGATTATTTCTTCGTTACTATTGTTATTATAATATAACAATGCCAGTCAATTATAAGGAAATTTTGTTCGCGTGTCAACCGATTTGACACCTTTTGAATAAATGCCGTTTTCCGCCCCGATAACTTTTCGGTAAAAAGTATAAGGCGATTTTTTCCGTTCGATTGCACATAAAATAAAAAACTTTCCGTTTTCGGAAAACGAAACGGCGATATTTCTCGTTTCGTTCAAAATCTTTTTCAAAAGAAAAAACCTTTTTCTCTTTTTTGAAAAATTAAACCGTACTAAGTACGGTTTAAAAATATTTCCGAAGATTATGTGCCGTTTTTCCGTCAAAAAACAAACAACAGCTCTTTTGAATTAATATTTGTTTCCGCCCGGTTAAATTAACATTTGTTCCCGCCGCGCTATGAAAATTAGACATTTGTATAGTTTTTTTGCCGATGTTTATTCTTCTTTCCTTTCTCGCGCTGTGTTTTTTATCCGAAATAATTTCTTTTTTGCAATATTCGACAATGCAGAAGCCTTTGGTGTGCTTGCAACAAATATAAATCATCAAAGCACCATTCGCTTGCAACAACCCCGCAACAAAACACCGTTCGTTTGCAATAAACACTAAATAACAAAGCAACTTTCGTTTGCAACAAAAAAACAAAACAGCAATACGTTGTTTAGCATGAAACTAACCATCAAACAATACAGCCCGCAGGCAGCAATAAAACAAGTCAATCTTTATGATCCTTGCATTTACGACAAACAACTCGGCTTTAATAATCTTGCCGTAGTTATTGCAGATAGTTTATTTGTCGATTCCGGCATTTGTGTTTTAACGGTTGTTTGTGCGATATGCGCCACATCCGTTCAAAGTCGGGTTTCGGAACAAACACACCGCAAATCGCCGACGCTCACCCACAAACAAGCACTTATCGAAAATTATTGTTTTTACGATCAGACAACGCAAAATTATTCGACCGCATACAACCCGAATAAACATTATTTGCATTTTACACCCTTTCACGTCCAAAATCACAACAAGCGTGCTTATGCCAACAGATAATAATACGAACTTAGGTTTTCCGCCGTGTTTTTGATTAATACTGCGTTACACTCACGGCTTATACGGTAAAGTATTAAGACGCTCGCGTGTCTTGTCTTATTCTAAAAACATGACGGAAAACTTGTTCACAACCGAAAACGCCGAGATTTCAGATGATTTTTGGAAAAGGCGAACGCAGTTGTACTGTATGTACTACAAGCGAGCATTTTTCATAAAAGCGTTGAAATATCGGCGTTTTGGCAACGATATCGTTCAATCCGTATCGGTCACATTTTTCACGGCGCGTTTCGATGATTATTTTTTTTCAATCAAAATCATTTGCGCGCCGACGATTACGCCACTACCGTTTGCGCCATAAAATCCACGCAATTAAAACAAGGCCAAACAACCCGCTGCGTTTTCTTAAACACAAGAACGTATCCGTCGCTATTTCGCAAACGATTTAACTTGTGCCGCTCGCAAAACGACGTTCAAAACAAGAAAACGTTTTCACAACAAACAATATCCACCAAAATCAAAAGTTCAACCGCATGGATCAGAACGCACTCATTTTGACACAGGGTTTAACAACAGCAACGTTGCAATGCACCGTCAAACCTTTATTTTTCTTCTTTCTCACAAAATCACAACCGTTCAACAAAAAACAAAACATAACAAACACGAAAAACTATCTCACCAATCAATCGTAAAATCAATCACAAAAACAACCACAACAAACAACCCACACAACCTCTCAATCAAAAACGCTCTCAAAACAAACACGACATACAATCGAATAATACACCAAGATTTTTTGAATATTATAATATCGCAAATGGCAACTGCTTCCGAGCCAACCACAAATACGCTTTTTATAAAAACTCAACGCAACCGCACAAAAAAAACCACGGGCAACAACATTATGAAATAATGTACTACAAACACGAAAAAGAAACTTTTCATATATTCGGATAATATGAAACTCACAAAAAAATATTAAATTCTTGGTTATATCTAAGACACAAGAACAAACGACAAATTTCAAAAAATAAACATCACGCCACAAGGCACATCCAATTTAATTAAGATAACCAGATTTTGACAAATTATACTTTATGCCGGACAAGTGCCAACAATAACACAGCATTTAATTTCGTTATAAACACACCTTTTCGGAACACGGCAAAACAATAATAAAAAAGCCCGAAAACTCGGGCAAATAAAAACATTTCTATTTTATTTCTTTGGTTTGTCTTTTCGGCAATTATATACGGCAATAACCGTTTGCCTTGCAAGATCTGAATTATCAATATCCAGTACGTAATGCAGTTTTGCGCCGTCGTATGGATATCCTTGTTCGCAATCCTCACCGAGAAGTTCGGCTGTTTCTTTCATAATCTTAACAAAAACACAGTCGTCGCAAACAAGTAAAACGGACACGGCTTTATAATATACCATATATTCGCCAAACATTTTTTTGAAAGAAATATCGGGCAAATCAATTTGTTCGATAACATATTTAATATAATTCAGATCGGTAGCCATAAAAAACTTCTTTTGTGTTAATTTTCTAAAAGCCATTATATCAACCGGTTGACAATATGTCAATTTACTGGCAAAACGATTAAAAGATATCCACATTTTACTGAAGCGACGTTTCACGTGAAACAACGGGATATTTTGATAGTTCTGATATGTATTGATTTTATATGTTTCACGTGAAACAATTAGTTGTCCACATTTGTTCCACGTGGAACAAAAACCGTTGTTTTTGGCGGGTTTTATGCTGTTTTTCCTGGGTTTTTGGGCTATTTTTAATTGTTTTAATCGTTTTGTTTCGTGAATTTCCGTTCTTTCTCCGTGTAAATTTCAGGGCGCGGTTTTGTGGATAACTTTCGTCTTTTTCGGACAAGGTATATATCGCAATTTTTTTGGGAATAATTGCTGTAAATAATATAAGGAAAAGGCGGTAATTATTATGAAATGTACTTCGTGTAATAAGTCGTTTTCACCCGAAAAAATGTATGTCTGCAAGTCATGCGGCGCTTGCTTTTGCGAAGATTGCGTAAAAAACAACCAAAACTCATGCCTGAAATGCGGCACAATCCTTGATCGTTTGAATTAAAAAGTGCCTTTTTTCTTGGCAAAAACGGGCGTTTCACGTAAAACATTGTCGTTTTTGGCGCGGTTTTTTATTGTCTTTTTATATTGGTGTTAGACGGTTTTTTTGTTTATTTTTCGCCGTGTTTTAGTATAAAAACCAGGATAAAGGTCTTTTGTATTGCGGATTTGATTATTTTTATCTTTTCTGTACGCAGCAAGGAACGTGAAAAGTAATGTTTGTTTCGATAATTTTATAATCGTTTTGTCTTGAATAATTTGCCGTTAAGACTTTTGTCTTTATTTTTTTCGGTATAACAAAAAACCGCCGTTTCGGGCGGTTTATTATAAACGCGTTTTCGTCTTACAAAAGGTTATAATTATTGAAAAGGCGTCTTGTTTGACGCCGTTCCGATGTTTTTATGTTTTTTCTGCGAGTTGTCCGACATTGTTTGCGCCGGGCTCAGACTTTGTCACGTAAAGGTTTTTTACCTATACGTAATAACTCTGCGCCGATTAAAAGCATTCTTTATGCCGATTAAATAATATGGGGCAAAAACGCTATGATTTCTTCCTTTGCGCCTTCGAGATCGTGGTCGAGATAATTCCCGCATTCCTGCCGCTTGGAGCCCGGGATTTCCGTCATTTCCAGACACTTTTCAAAGCACTCTTTCACAATAGGCTTTACTTCGTCAAGCGTAGTGTCGAGCATAAGCAGATAAAAGCCCGTGCGGCAGCCCATCGGCCCGAAATAAACAACCTTGTCTTTGACCGCGCTGTTTCTTATCACGGTTGCGAAAAGGTGCTCAACGGTATGCGCCGCGGCAGTAGTAAGGAAATCGCCCGCGTTCGGTTTTTTGAAACGAAGGTCGTAAGTATAGATATTGTGCTCCTCATGAGAAAGGTAAACCCCCTCCGGGTGGGCATCGTGATTTATAAGAAAAGATTTGATGGTTTCCATAGTTTTTGAATTTTATATATTATTATATAATATATAAAATTTTATCCTTTGTTTTTTTCGTGATTTTTCGGCTTTTTGCCTTTTTATTTTTCGCGCGCAATCGCGTCGATAACGTCGACGATTATTTTCGCGCAATCGCTTGTCCCTTGGTCTGCGATTTCGTTGAAGTCGGCGGGGCTTGTTTCGTCGGCGTTGTCGCTGACGATTTTAAGGCTCAGAGCAGGCACTCCGTTTTTGTTTGCGATAATGCAAATTCCCGCGCCTTCCATATCGCAGATTTCGGCATCGAAATCCGCAATAAGTTTATCTTTAACTTCGCTTGACGAAATGAACTTGTCCCCGGAAGCAAGCCTTGCCGTCTTAATTTTTGGGAAATCCTTTTTCACCGCGGAAATAAGATTTTTGTCGAAATAAAAGTACGGGTCGGGATTTTCGTCGTAATGGCCCGCTTTCACGTTGTCGATTGCCGACGTGTCGATTTCGTAATGCACGACTTTTTCGACAACCGCGACGTCCTTGCAGCCGAAGCGTTTCGTAAGCGTCCCGACGAAACCGAAGTTGAATATCGCCCGTACGTCGTATTTCGCGATTAAAAACTCGGTTGCTCCCGCAGCCGATATTTCGCCCATGCCGGACACCGCGACGTAAATCAGGGCGTTTTCGCGGCTGACAAGGTACGTGTCGTACGGCTTATTTTGAATTTTTTCGACTTTCCCGAAGGCTTCGAGCACGCCTTTGACTTCGCGTCCGATTGCGATAACCATTCCGAATTTTTTCATAACAGTCCTTTTTTGTCGATATATTTTACATAAGTATACCATATCTTCCAGAAATTTCAAACAAATGATTTGTTAAATAGTCGCGGCGTATGGTATAATTTCGGATTGAAGAGGTATTTATGAAATTCGATAAGAGAAACGTTGCGCTCGCATCGCTTGTATTCGGCTGGATTTCGATTTTCTGGAACGTATACGATCAGCTTATTCAATCAATAAACACGTATTCTTTCGCGCTCGAACCGTACGAAAGCGGGTGGATTCTTGCAATCGACAATATTGTCGGGCTTTTTGTTCTGCCGCTTTTCGGGCACTTTTCGGACAGATGCAAAAGTCGTTTCGGCAAGCGCACGCCGTACATTTACGTCGGCACGGCGATATCTCTTATCGGGCTGTGTCTTGTGGGCGTATTCGCCTCGAAAAGGCAACTCGCCCCGTATATCGTGTCACTGACGGTGACGCTTGTCGCGATGGCGGCGTACAGAAGCGCGGGGCTTTCTCTCGTGCCCGATTTCGTATACGAGCCCGACCGAGGCAGGGCAAACTCGATTGCGAATCTTGTGTCCGTCGCGTTCACCGCCGTTGGTATCGTGCTGGCGATGGCGTTCATGCCCCTTAAAGCCGCGAAAAACGCGCAATTTTTGCCGATTTGTCTTGCGGTTGTCGGCAGCAGTCTTATAACGGTTGCCGCATACTCGTTCACTTTCAGCGAAAAACGGGTGACGGACGACTTCAATCGTCGTTTGGAAGAATATAAACGCGACTACCCCGAAAAATACAAAAGCGAAACCGTCGTTGTGGAAGAACTTGACAAGCAGCAGATGAAGGGCAATCTTTTCAATAAGATTTTCATTCTTGCAAGCGTGTTCTTCTTTTATATCGCGTACAACGCACTCGTGTCGAATTTCACCGTGTACAGCGACGTAATGCTCGGCTTCAAAATGCCGCAACTGCCGCTGGTATTCGTCATAATCGGCGCACTGCCCGGGTTTATATTAGCTTCTCACGTCGCAAAGAAAATCGGCCGTAAGTACACGATAACGATCGGACTTGCGCTTATGATGGTCGCGCTACTTGCCGCGATGCCGTTTTCCAAAAAAGACTCGGGACTTGAACTGAAAATCCCGCTTGTTTTCTTCTTTATGGTCGAGGGCGTCGGCTACGGCTTTGCGATGGCTAATCTGTATCCGTTTTATCTGGAACTCAGCAAAGCCAAAAACATCGGGCAAAACACGGGTATCTTTGCGGGCTCTACAACCGCCGCAATGGTCGTCACTCCCATACTCGCCGGCTATGTAATCAAGGAAGTCGGCAAGAAAACGGGCAAGACTTACGTCATCGAACAAATCGTAAACGGCGTCAATACCGAGGTCGTGAAAGTCGGCGATTATAGCGTGCTGTTCCCGTACTGCGCCGTCGCGATACTCGTTGCGCTTGTCTGCATTCTTATCGTGAAATCCGACTACGCAACCGGCGGATTGCGCGACCACATGAAAAAATATTTCACAAAAAGGAAAGCGAAAAAGAATGACTGAATCCTTTTTTACAACGCTTAAAACCGCGGCTGAATCCGTCGGCATAAGCGTTACCGACAACCAATGCGAAAAGCTTTACAAATTTTACGAAACTGTGGTTGAATACAACAAAAACGTCAATTTAACTGCCATTACCGACGAAAAAGAGTTTATCGTAAAACATATTGTCGACAGTATTTCCGCCGCAAAATTCATAAAAGAAAACGCCGCCGTTGTCGATATCGGGGCTGGCGCGGGATTCCCGTCGATACCCTTAAAAATTATCCGTGACGATATTGCCGTAATTATGCTTGACGCGCTTTCAAAACGCGTGGATTTTCTGAACTTTGCCGTAAGCGAACTTTCCCTTAAAAACGCAAAAGCCAAACATTTAAGGGCGGAAGAAGCGGGCGAAAAACTTTTAAGGGGGAGTGCCGACGTCGTCGTCGCAAGGGCGGTCGGTCAGACGAATATCCTTCTGGAACTTTCAATCCCTCTCCTTAAAAAGCACGGCATTTTTATAAATTATAAGGGCAAGGATTTGTCCGACGTGGAAACCGCAAAGACGGCGGAAACGATATTGCACGCAAAAAAAACCGAAGTTTTTAATTTCTGTCTTCCTTTTGACGTCGGCGAAAGAAACATCGTCGTTTACGAAAAGATTGAAGACACGCCGAGAATTTATCCGAGAAAATTTGGCGCAATCAAGAAAAATCCGCTGTGAAAACAGCGTTTTTTTATTTTATCCGCTTTTTATTTTCTTATGTTTCACAAAAATAATGTTTCACAAATTTTTATAAATAATTGATTATTCACCTTTTTAATGTTATACTGAAAAAAAATACTTTTACATACGAGGTGTTTTATGTCAAACAAAGGTATCGGAAAAGGTCTTGCTGCCTTGCTCGGCAATATGAAGGAAGAAGAAACGATTGCGGAAAAAAGCGAATCCGCCGTATCCCGCGAAATAATGAACGTCGATATTTCCCTTATCGACACCAACCCTTATCAGCCGCGTAAAGTTTTTGACAAAGCCGCTCTGGAAGAACTTGCGGCGTCGATTAAGACTTTCGGTATTATCCAGCCTCTGATAGTTTTGAGAAGCGGCAACAGATACGTCATAATCGCGGGCGAAAGGCGTTTCCGCGCGGCGCGACTTGCCGGTCTTACCTCGGTGCCATGCGTCGTAAGGGAACTTACCCCGCGCGAAATGAGGGAAATCGCCCTTATCGAAAACCTTCAACGTGAGGACTTAAACCCCGTCGAAGCGGCGGAAGGTATCGCGGAACTTATCAAATCGTGCGACCTGACGCAGGAAGAAGCGGCGGAACGTATCGGAATGAGCCGCCCCGTCGTAACCAACCTTTTAAGGCTCTTGTCGCTTGACAAAGAAGTTCTGGAACTCGTAAGGGCAGGCAGACTTTCGGGAAGCCACGCAAGATGTCTCGTCGTCGTTACCGACCCCGAAGTTCAGGTATATTACGCCAACAAAGCGTGCGACAACAAAATGTCGGTAAGGGATCTGGAACAGCAAATCCAGCTTTATCTCGGCAGAAAACTTATCCCGACCGGCGCAAGAAAGGAAAAACAATCGAAGGAACTCAAAGGGTTTGTCAACGATATGAAACGAATCTTCAATACGAAGGTCACGATCCTTGGCGGCGAAGAAAAAGGACAAATCCGCATCAATTATTATTCCAACGACGATTTACAACGCATTTACGACTTAATCGACAGTTTAAGACGTTAATTTTTAAGATAAAGTATGGAAACCACCAGAATAACCTTGCCTAAAATTACCTTGATCGGGAAGTGCGGTTCGTCGAAAGACGGCAAAGATTTCGTCAGAGATTTATGGACGGAATTAAATAAAAACTTTTCGGAAATATCTTATCTTGCAAAGTGGGACGAGTCGGGCGCGCTTAAAGGCTTGTGGGGCGCTATGAGCGACGAATCACTGTCTTTTAAGCCATGGGAAGGCGGATACGAAAACGGGCTTTATCTTGCGGGGGTCGAAGCCGTCGACGACGCCGTCGCGCCAAGCGGCTGGACAAAATGGGTGATACCGTCTTTTGAATATATAAAGGCAAAGGTGGAGTCGACCGAAACTTTCAAGGAACTTATCGGATACCTTATCGCAAACAAGATAAACCTTGTCGGAAGCGTGCAGAATTTCACCAATCCGAAAACCAACGAAAACTTCCTTATGTTTCCGATAAGAAAAGTCGAAGAAGAAAAGTAACAAAAAGGTTAAAACAAAACACACTGCATTTTTTCGCAGTGTGTTTTTTTGTTTTGGAATAAGTTTATATTAGTTGATAATACGCACGGGCAGAATAAGGTAAAGATATTCGTCTTCCTTCTTTTCCGTAGGTACGATGACGCCGGGCGCGGTCGAAGTCGTGAAGCAAAGTTTCACAAAATCATCGCTTATCGCGCGCAGGCTGTCCGAAAGATATCTTGCGTTGAACCCGATGTTAAGGTCGTGTCCAAGAAGGTCGATATTGACGATTTCGTTGATGCCGCTGATTTCGCTTTCCGCAGATATCGACATTCTCTTTTCGCGGATTTCAAGTTTTACGACGCTTTTCTTTTCGGTGCGGGTTGCAAGCGACGCGCGGTCGATTGCAGTGTCCAACGCCTTTTTATCGACAAACACGGTGGTTGTGAAGTCGGAAGGAATAATCTTATTGTAATTGATATATTCGCCTTCGATAAGTCGCGTTACGATTTTGGTGTTTTCGAGATCGACCATGAAATAGTTTTTCTCGATGCTAACCTTTACGTTTTCGTCGCTGTCGTCAAGAAGTTTTGAAATTTCGCTCATACTTCTTGCGGGGACTATTATTTTAATATCCGCTCCGCCGTATTCGATTTCTTTTTTGCAATAAGCAAGGCGGTATCCGTCTGACGCGACGCCGATGATTTTATTGTCGGAAATTTCAATGCTGCAACCTTTAAGCGTTGGGCGGTTATCTTCGCTTGCGGTGCAGAATATAATTTTTTCGATAAGGTTTTTCAACTCTTTCTTTACAATATAAAAAGAGTTTTCGTCGTTGACGTTTTTGAAAGCGGGATATTCGTCGGCTTCCATTGTCTGTATATAGCCGTTATTTTCGCCGTAGGTAAGTTTAAGGGTGTTTTCCTCGGACGTATCGATAATAACGTCTTCCTTATCGATTTTTCTGACGTATTCCGTAAAATATTTTCCAAGGATAACAGTTTCTCCTTCGGTGAAAATATCCGCCTTTATTTTCTTTTCGATTGAAAGTTCGAGATCCGTTGCGGTAAGCGTCAAAGTATCTCCTTCCGCTTTCAGTTTAATACCGTTCAATATCGGCATTACTTTCTTTAAGGGAAGGGCTTTTCCCACCTGTGTTAAAGCGTCTGATAAGTCAAGGCTGTCGCAAGAAAGTTTCATCGTTTTCTCCTTAATTATTTATTGTTATTTTATACTTGATGATGATTTTGTTAATAAGGGTTGTGGAAAAGTTGAAGGTGAACGTTTCGCACAAGATATTGACAAAATCGGATTGGTGCCAACAACAAGTTGTGGATTTTGATGTTAACAACTTTGTTGAAAACTTTTAATTATTATAAACATATCTACAATCAGCGTTTATAGAGCATATCTTTTATGTCGTTGATTTGTATTTTTAGTTTTTGTGACGCGCCGCTATTCGATGAAATAAGGTCCGAAATTTTGTCGCGCGCGTGGATTATCGTCGCGTGATCGCGGCCGCCGAAAATACCGCCGATCGACACAAGGGGAACGGAAAGCATGTCGCAGATAAGATAAATCGCGATCATTCTTGGCTCCACAAATTCCTTGTTTTTCTTTTTACCGATGACGTCGTTTTCGGAAACGCCGAAGTATTTGCAGGTTGTTGAAAGCACGTCGTATGCGTCAAAGTGTTCCTTTTTCGTTTCGATATACCCGGAAAGAGCCTCTTTCGCAATCGCAAGAGACGCCGGCTGTCCCGAAAGTTGGGAATAAAACATAACCTTGTTAAGAAGACCTTCAAGATCGCGAATGTTGTTTTCCATATTGCTGGCGATAAACGACGCGACATCGTCCGAAAGATAAAAGTTTTCGGCGTCGGCTTTCTTTTTGAGAATTGCGATTCTCGTTTCGATATCGGGCGGTTGAATGTCCGCAAGAAGTCCCCACTGGAAACGGGTGCGAAGCCTTTCTTCAAGGGGCGCGATTTCCTTTGGCGGACGATCCGACGAAATAATGATATGTTTATCGTTCTGATATAAATCGTTGAAGGTGTGGAACAACGCCTCCTGCGTGCCTTGTTTCGACGCGATAAACTGAATATCGTCAATCATAAGCACGTCGACGGAACGATATTTTTCACGGAAAGCGACGCTCGTTTTGGAATCTCTTATCGACTCCACATAGTCGGCGATATACTTGTCCGTCGTGATGTACATTATGCGTTTTTGAGGAAATTTCGCGTTTATGTAATTTCCGATTGCGTGCATAAGGTGGGTTTTTCCAAGCCCGACTCCGCCGTATATGAACAGGGGGTTGAAACGACCGCCGGGATGCTCGGACACGGCTTGCGCCGCGGCGAAAGCGATTTCGTTGGATTTCCCGACGACAAAGTTTGAAAAGGTATATTTTTTATTGAACGAAAAACCCGCGTCATCGGATTTTTCAACCTTTTTCACGACAAGTTCGTCCCCCAGGGTATAGTCCTGCTGTTTCAGACAATCGGCTTTTTCGGACTCGATAATAATCTTAACGTCCGAGATAATGGGGTTGACTTCTTTCACCGCTTCGAGGATTGTTTCGCGGTAATTTTTCACGATTGTGTTTTTGCTGCTCTGACTTCCAGTTTGCAGCACGAGAGTATGACCGATAAAACAAATCGGTTCCAGTTTTTCAATCCATACTTCGTAACTTATCGCCTGAAGTCTTGCGGATAATTTGATTTTGGTGTCGTTCCAAAGGGTATTGATATCAATCATAATAAATATATGATAACATTATTGACCGAAAAAAACAAACAAAATCGGTATATATTATAAAAATAAAGTATATTTATTTAAGAAAGTTTTTTGCGCTTATTTTATCTTTTTTCGGTGACGGTGCCGTTCTTTACGACGTACAGTTTTGACAAATTAAGGGGTTTAACATCAAATTCCGTACACGTAATCACCGTTTGCGTGCGGTTTGCAAGTTCGATAAGTTTTTCGCGGCGCGCCACGTCAAGCTCGCTCAGCACGTCGTCCAGAAGTAAAATCGGGGCTTCGCCCGTTTCGTTTTTGAAAAGAGTGAGTTCTGCGATTTTGACCGAAAGCGACACGCTTCGTTGCTGTCCCTGCGACGCGAATTTTCTTGCGTCCACGTCGTTTAATATTATTTTAATATCGTCGCGGTGCGGACCTTGCGACGTATACATAAGGGCGCGGTCGCGCTCCACCGACGTCGAAAAAGCGGAAAGTAAATTATTGTAAATTTCGTCGTAAGTGTCGCCTTTTATCGCGCACTCGTATTGCAGCGACAGAGTTTCTTTTCCGTCCGACAATTCAAAGTGGGAATCTTTTGCAAGGGTTGAAAGTTTCTTTACGTAATTTTTCCTTGCAAGAATCAGATTCGCGCCGACTTCCGCCATACCCTCGTCCCATATCGACAAAAGGGTTTTCAGGTTTTCGTTGCGGTTTTCGTTTTTGAGAAGGGTGTTTCTTTGTTGCAGAATTTTGTTGTATTTTGCAAGCGACTTAAAGTAAGTTTTCGATTGTTGCGAAAGGGAAATGTCCAAAAATCTCCGTCGTTCGTCGGGGCCTGCTTTCACGAAACGCATTTCGTCGGGGGAGAAGTACACGACGTTGACGATACCGATAAGTTCGGACAGTCTTTTCACGGGAAGATTGTCGATTTTTATTTTTTTCGCGCCTTTGTTTTCAATTACGATTTCGATGACGTGCGTGCGATATTTTTTTGCGATTTCCGCCTTGATATACGCGCGCTCGGCGTTGAACGAAATAAGCTCCTTTTCGCGGCTCGTACGGGGGGATTTGCCAAGCCCCAACAGATAAATCGCTTCCAGCAGATTCGTCTTTCCGCTTGCGTTTGCGCCGGAAAGCACGTTGATGCCTTGTCCGAAAGTAACGGACGCCGCGTCGTAGTTTCTGAAATTTTTCAGTTGAAGCGATTTGATAAACATACGGTTATTATATCATATCGGAAAAGAAAGTAAAAGAATTTTTAGGAAGTATCGGAAAAACGCGCGGTTTCTTATCCGCGGCGGAAATGTAAAAAAAGACGTCCGCGCCGCAGGGGTTATCAGAACCGAAATAAGAAAAACGGATATATTCCCCCACGACAAATTGAATTTTGCCCTTAAAAGCCCCGAAAATCCCGTAAAAAAGGATAATTTATCAAAAAGACGCGAAAAACGTTTTGTAATTTATTGATAATATGTTATAATTATTATACTTATTACTTTATGCGTGCGCACGCATTGCGTACGCGGGAGAGCGTATGCGCGTGTTTTACACGGACGTCGTCGCGATAATCGACGAAGGCGTCGGAAATTCGACCTTGTCCCTGGCTCTTGACGAAATCATTTCGGAAGGCATGGTAAAGGTACAAAAAACCGGCGAACCCAGAAGCGTCGTTTTTTACGACGACGAAGACGGAAAACAACATGCTTACATAAGCAATTTGTCTGGGCGCGCGCTTTTTTCACATTTTGAAAAACACGGTTTTATTTTCATATAAACGGAGGTATTATGGAACAACAAAATTTATCTTACGACCAGGGCGCGATACAGGTCCTCGAAGGGCTGGATCCCGTCCGTAAAAGACCGGGTATGTACATCGGCTCAACCGACGAAAGGGGCTTGCATCACCTTGTTACGGAAGTCGTCGACAACAGTATCGACGAGGCTCTTGCCGGATACTGCGACAAAATCATCGTTTCGATTGAAAAGGACGGCAGCTGCAAAGTCATCGATAACGGCCGCGGAATCCCCACGGGCATTATCCCGAAAGAGGGTAAATCCGCCGTTGAAGTCGTTCTGACGAAGTTGCACGCCGGCGGAAAATTCGGCGGCAGCGGCTATAAAATCTCGGGCGGACTGCACGGCGTCGGCGTATCCTGCGTGAACGCATTGTCCGAATGGTTGGAAGCCACCGTTTACCAGAACGGAAAAATATACAAACAAATTTTCAACAGGGGCATCGCGCAACGTCCGTTGCAGGAAGTCGGCACGACCGACCGCACCGGCACGACGATTCAGTTTTATCCCGATCCCGAAATTTTCGAGACGCTCGATTTCAATTACGACACGATGAAAATCCGCCTGCGCGAACTTGCGTATCTCAACCGCGGGTTGACCATTCAGCTTATCGACCGCCGCGAAGAGCCCGCACGCGACGAAACTTTCCATTACGAAGGCGGTATCGTCCAGTTTGTCGAAAGTCTGAATAAAAACAAAGAGACCGTTTTCCCGGAGGTCATTTATTTTGACGAAAGTTACGAAAACGGCGAGGTCGAAATCGCGATGCAGTACAACGACAGTTATTCGGAAACCATTTTCGCGTTCGCCAACAACATCAATACCGAAGAAGGCGGCACGCACCTGGAAGGTTTCAAAAACTCGCTCACCAAAATCATCAACGATTACGGCAAAAACAACAATATTCTGAAAGGCGACGAAAAACTTTCGGGCGACGACGTCAGGGAAGGCTTGACGGCGGTTATTTCCGTGAAACTCACCAACCCGCAGTTCGAAGGTCAGACCAAGACGAAACTCGGCAACAGCGAAATGCGTACGGTCGTCGCAAAAGCTATGACCGAAGGCTTAGGCTCGTATCTCGAAGAACACCCCAAAGAAGCCAAAGATTTGATTATGAAAGGCGTTCTCGCCCAGAAGGCACGAGAAGCCGCAAGGAACGCGCGCGACCTTGCAAGGCGCAAATCCGCCCTTGAAAGCACCACGCTCCCCGGCAAACTTGCCGACTGTTCGGACAAAGATCCTTCTCTTTGCGAAATTTACCTTGTCGAGGGCGACTCCGCAGGCGGCAGCGCAAAGATGGGGCGCGACAGACGTTTTCAGGCAATACTGCCCCTCCGCGGTAAAATCCTGAACGTTGAAAAGGCAAGGCTCCATAAGGTCCTTGAAAACGAAGAAATAAAGACGATGATCACCGCGTTCGGCGCGGGCATCAAGGAAGATTTTGACGAAAGCAAGCTTCGTTACAACCGCATCATCTGTATGACGGATGCCGACGTTGACGGCAGCCATATCCGCATACTTATGCTCACGTTCTTCTTCCGTTTCATGCGCCCGCTCATCGAAAACGGCCACGTTTATATCGCGCAGCCCCCGCTTTACAAAGTCACGAAGGGCAAAACCGTCAAATATTGTTATTCCGACGACGAACTTAACGAATATCTCGATTCCGTCGGAAGAAAGGGCAACGAAATTCAGCGTTACAAAGGTCTTGGCGAAATGGACCCCGAACAACTTTGGGAAACCACGATGGATCCGAAATCCCGCACGCTGCTGCGCGTAAATATGGATGACGCGATCGCCGCGGACGAAATATTCACCGTTCTTATGGGCGAACAGCCCGAACTGCGCCGTCAGTTTATCGAAGACAACGCGACGCTCGTAACAGAACTTGACATTTAAGGAGAGATGAAAAATGATAATCAAAAATAACGATTCTCAGAAAGATAAAGATTTCGTCGAACATCTCGGGATGTCGAAAATCGTCAAAATCGACCTTGACCAGGAAATGAAAAAATCGTTCATCGCCTACGCAATGGCGGTCAACGTATCCCGTGCGATTCCCGACGTCAGGGACGGTCTGAAACCCGTACACCGCCGTATCCTTTACAGCATGAGCGAACTTAATCTGACCTGCGACAAGCCGTTCAGAAAGTGCGCGCTTATCGTCGGCGACGTTCTCGGCAAATATCACCCCCACGGCGACAGCTCGGTTTACGACGCTCTCGTAAGGCTTGCTCAGGACTTCTCGATCCGCTGCCCGCTTATCGACGGACACGGCAACTTCGGCTCGGTCGACGGCGACCCCGCGGCGGCTTATCGTTACACCGAAGCAAGGCTTTCCAAAATCGCCAACGAAATGATCCGCGACCTTGACAAACGCGTCGTGGACTTCTGCCCCAACTTCGACGACACGCGTGAACAGCCCGTCGTGCTTCCTTCGCGTTACCCCAACCTTCTCGTGAACGGTTCGGACGGTATCGCCGTCGGTATGGCGACGTCCATTCCCCCGCACAATCTCGGCGAAGTTATCGACGCCACCGTCGCTCTTATGGAAAATCCCGAACTGGAAGTCGAAGACCTTATGAAATTCGTTCCCGCGCCCGATTTTCCGTCGGCAGGCATAGTTCTCGGCCGTGCGTCCATTCGTCAGGCATACAAAACCGGTCGCGGCGGCTGCATAATCCGCGCCCGCACCGAAATCGAAGAAATGGCAAACGGCAGGACGAGAATCGTCGTTACCGAACTTCCGTATCAGGTCAACAAGGCGCGCCTTATCGAAAATATCGCCGACCAGGTCAAAGACAAGCGAATAGAGGGCATTTCGGACATTAAGGACGAATCCGACCGTCACGGTCTCCGCGTCGTAATCGACATCAAAAAGGACGCAAACGCGCAGGTCGTTCTGAACACGCTTTTCAAACAAACCCAGATGCAAATCAGTTTCAGTATGATTATGCTTGTCCTTGCCGACAAAAAACCGCGCATTCTCAATCTGAAAGAAATCCTGACTTATTACATCAAGCACCAGGAAGACGTCATCACCCGCCGTACGAGGTTCGACCTTGAAAAGGCGGAAGAAAGGGAACATATCTTAAAAGGTCTTGCAATCGCGCTTGCGAACATCGACGAGGTCATTAAGGTTATCAAAGAAAGCGCCGACAATGACTCCGCCGCGAAAGCCCTTATGGAAAGGTTCCTTCTCAGCGACAAACAGGCGGCGGCAATCCTTGAAATGAGACTTCGCAGACTTACTTCTCTGGAAGTCGAAAAAATCAACGACGAACTTGCCCAAAAAGAAGTCGAAATCGCCAACTACAAGGAAATTCTTGCCGACATCAACAAGGTCAACGACATCGTCAAGAAAGAACTTTTGGAGGTCAAGGAAACGTACAATACGCCGCGTCGCAGCGAAGTGTCCTACGATTATTCCGAAATCAATATCGAAGACCTTATCGAAAAGGAAGACATCGTCGTTTCGATGACTCACGGCGGATACGTCAAACGTCAGCCCGTTGCGGAATATAAGAGCCAGCACAGGGGCGGCGTGGGCATCACCGCGCATAAGACGAAAGACGAAGACTTTGTGGAAAGCATCTTCACGACGTCCACCCACGACGACCTTATGTTCTTCACCAACTTCGGCAAGGTTTACGTCATCAAAGGGTATGAAATTCCCGAGGCGTCCAGGAACTCCCGCGGGCGCGCGGTCATCAATATTTTGCAGCTCGATCCCGGCGAAAAGGTCGCGACGCTTCTTCCCGTGCCCGAACGCGGCGAAGGCTATCTGATGCTCGCAACCAAACAAGGACTTATCAAGAAAACGGCATTATCCGAGTTTGAAAGCATCAGAAAGACCGGTAAAAAGGCGATTCGGTTGGTTGACGGGGATGAACTCATCGCGGCAATGATCACGAAAGGCGATGAAGAACTTATCATCGCGTCGCACGAAGGCAAGTGTATCCGCTTCCGTGAGGCAGACGTCCGCGCAATGGGCAGAGATTGCCAGGGCGTACGCAGTATGAAGCTGAACCCCGGCGACTACGCCGTCGATATGGCAATGGTCGAAGAAGACAAAGAAGTTCTGACAATCTCCGAAAACGGCTTCGGAAAACGCTCCTCGCCCGACGAATACCGCGTGCAAGGACGTGCGGGCATGGGCGTCAAAGCGGGCGTATTCAACGAGGAAACCGGAAAACTCGTGTGTCTGAAAATGATCAACGCCGACAACGATATTATGATTATCGCCGACAACGGCATCATTATCAGAGTCGCGGCGGACGAAATTCGCAAGATCGGCAGGGATACCAAGGGCGTAAAAGTCATGAACCTCAGGGAAGGCAGCAAGATTATGTCGATTGCGGTCGTCCCGCACGAAGAACCCGAAGAAGAAGTCGTGCTTGACGAAAACGGCAATCCCGTGACGACGACCGAAGACGTGACGGAAGTAACGTCCGCGACAGATTCCGAATTCCCCGTCGATAACGAAAGCTCGGAAGAAGCGGCGGAAGTCAACGCCGAAATCAACGCCGTAAACGAAACCGTTTCCGACGAAGAATAAGGCAAATCAAACAAAACAGAAAGCATCGCGAAAGCGGTGCTTTTTTATTTGGTGTTTATGAATTATATAAGGATATAGCGTTATCGACACGGCGAAAACCTTGTCGCGAACACGACTTTGCCGAAATTTTAAGTATCTTTTATGAAAAATTTTTAATTATTTTAAGGATTTTGCCTGAAAATGAAAGAAAAAGGAGCAGGGCATGAAAAAGAGGATTTTGAAAGTTTTGGCAGTAACGGTTTTTGCGATATGTTCGTTTTCGCTTGTCGCCTGCAACAGTGAAAACGACAAAAGCGGCGGACTGAAAAAAACGACCGCCGTCGCGCCGATAGTTTACGACGTGAGCGAGAAAGAAAGCGCGGTGGAAAATGCGGCAACCGTCGATTTGTCGGCACTGTCCGAAGACGTGAACGCGGACGGAGCAATCGCACTTTCAAACGACGTAACGACGATAACGACCGCGGGCAGTTATATATTGACGGGCGCGTACGCGGGGATAACCGTGAGCGTCGGCAACGGCGAAACGGTGCATCTGTTTCTGAACGACGCGACGATATCGGGCGGCACGGGAATCGCGATTTCAAACACGAATAAAAAATCGACGCTTATAATCACCGCGTGCGAAAACACCGAAAACGAAGTGGCAAGTAAGGGTGACGACGTGAACGCGATCCACGTCAAAGGCACGCTGAAAATCAATGGCACGGGAACGATAAAAGTAAGCGCGAAAAAGAACGGTATCAAGGTTTCAAAAGGGCTTTCGATTGCGGATTCTACGATAAATTTGACCGCCGGAAACCACGCTTTGTCCGCAAGGTTTATTGAAACGGAAAACGCCAAAATAAACGTTTTATCCGCTGAAAAAGACGCGTTAAATGCGGAATGTGACGATGAAACGCAAGAGTTTACTTTGAACGAAGGATACGTTTCTCTTAAAAACAGCAAGATAATTGCAAGCGTTTCGGGCGACGGAATTCAGGCGGACACGTTCGTATATATCACGGGCGGAAGCGTGGATATTGAAACCTCGGCAACGTTTGTGAGTTACAGCGCAGAAAGCATGGCGACATACGACCTTTCCGAGGACGATTTCAGATATATCAAAAGCGGCGATACCTATAAAAAGGTTGCCGACGACGTAGCGACCAAGGGCGCGCGATACGCTATGATTCAAAGCGCGAAAGGCATCAAGTGCGGCGAAATCAAATACGAAATCGACGGCACGGAATACGTCGTCACAAAAAACACGAATTACTTTATCGTCATTGACGGCGCACGCGTGAAAATAGATTCGTCCGACGACGCGATCCATACGAACTCGGGAAACGTGCTTATAAAAGGCGGCGCGCTTGACCTGACCACCCTCGACGACGGAATCCACGCCGACGAACTTGTGAAAATCGACGGCGGCGAAATCACCGTGAACGACTCCTATGAAGGAATCGAGGGCGCATACGTTGAAATAGGCGGCGGCACGATTTACATCACCGCAAGCGACGACGGCATAAACGCCGCAAGCGACGACGAAAGCGTGAACGAACATATCATTATCTCGGGCGGAACGATAACGGTCGACGCGTCGGGCGACGGCTTGGACAGCAACGGCACGATTTACGTTTCGGGCGGCACGCTTATCGTATACGGCCCCACGACGGGCGCGGACACAGGGCTTGACGCAGACGGCGGAATCCTTATCGACGGCGGCAACGTATTCGTCGCGTCGTCCAAAGAAATGCTGGAAATCCCCGCGTCGAACTCAAAATCCAACATGCTTGTGTACGGCGTAAACACTGTCCCGGCGGGCTCGGAAATCATTCTGACAAACGCGGACGGCGGCGAAATGGTCCGCATAACGCTCAAAAAACAGGCGCAGGCGATAATCCTGTCAACGCCCGAACTCGCAACCAACGGCACGTATAGTCTGTATGCGGACGAAAACCTTCTTGCAAGCTTTTCAGTGACCGATACGATAACGGCAATCGGCGTGCGGTCGAACGGCAGACAGGGCGGACAACCCGGCGGTCAACCCGGCGGACAGGGCGGAAATCCTTCCGCTCCCCGAAATTAACACAGATCACAATCCATAATTCCTTAATCCTAAAACACATCAAAAGACAATACCACCGCAACCGCGGTGGTATTGTCTTGCCCCGCGGCGCACACTGCACTTTTGACCAAACAATCGTCGCAAGCG
>OBLG01000242.1_pt1 | contig 67609 bp, 66 predicted proteins | sample 1517451 | NCBI WGS metagenome assembly OBLG01 (sample SAMN04571694, study PRJEB22368) | human gut metagenome | biome: human gut; material: stool | host: Homo sapiens | place: Luxembourg | collected 2012-06-29
TGCTATACCCTATAAAATACCTGTTTTTCGGGGTAAAATGACGTTGTGATCTGTTTATTATCAGAACATTCAGACGGGGGTAGTTAAAATCAGCAAATTGTCTGAATTTTCTGAAATCTCACATAGCTGGTTCAGCCACACACTAACTCCAAAATCCATCACTCCACCCATTATCCCTACTATCACCACCCTCCCATTCCACCCCATCCAAAAATAATCTCCATTTTACCCAATAATCAAGCCAAAAATCCAATCATATTACCCTAAAACACCTTATCGTACCCTTTATCGTTAATCCCAGTAATCAAGCTTTAAAATCACTCCACCATTCATATTTCATTTCCAACTTTCACACATCCGTTCCAAAATAATCCATATAAATTCCAAACTTCAACGATAAGTATTTCACCACGCAAAAATTGCTCTCTCCTACATTAACTTTCACATCACTCTTCCACTCCCACATCCATGCAATCATCCATCCTTACTCATCACTCCTCCACAATTCCATCCAACACCATCACAAATCATCCCTACTCTTGATCTAAGGACAAAACAGTATTATAATCAACCTAGAATCCATTCAAACACATACACCCTATAAACTGTCCACCAATACAAGAAAAGAGGAAAATCATGTCATTTCGTGATGAATTGTCCAGCCTTACCCCAACACAGAAGCAGATCCAGGTCAAAGCAACATCTGAAGCACAAACAAATGCCAGACTTGATTATTCTGGTGTAAAAGATCTTTTACGCTCCAAAGCACAGCATAATGAGTACACAACTATAGGCAATCATAAATATATCTCTTGCTATTATCCGGATTCCTATTCAGGCGAACCAGAAGCTGCAGAATATGTCAGACGAGTCTGTGAAACAAGAACAACCATGCATAGAAGAGGATTATTTTCTGGACAAGTACAAGAAACATCATGCGTAATCTCTTATGTTATTACAAACCAATCTGCATATGATGAATATTTAAAAGAATTACAAAGACTCGCTGCAGAAGATGATATTCGTATATCTGTAGTAGGACATAATAAATTAGAAAAACGCACCGAAATATCAATTCCCTGTTGTCTCGGATCAACTTTACTGGCAAACAATTATATGTACAGAATCAAACTTAGTGTCAGCATCACATTTTAAATAGGAAATAACTCAAATAAAATAAGGGTAGATGACCATAAAAATCACCTACCCTATACAAAAAGATACTTCTACAGATTTTAAATTAATTTTATATCCATACCCTAACAACTATCCACTAAGCACATTAAAATTTGTTCTAAACAAATAATCTCACATACTCTCCTACGATCATACCCAAGAAATGATCTGTATCCTCTCATACCAGACACACCATGGGGGGCTACTTTTAAACTCCAGCATAAAACAATCTTCTATTTCATATATACCTATATAATATACAGAATTTACCATTTGAATGTTTGTTCGAATTATGCTAAAATTATTAATATCAAAAATATAAAGGACTGTTGGGCATGAATGATTTATATAGCTTTTTCTATTGGGGAGATTACAATGCTCAGATGGCGGAATTAGCAAAAAGAGCACAGTCAGAGCCGTGGTCTTTTGGAAATATAAACGATTATTCAATTTTAAAAAATTATATGAAACACACTTTCCAAAAACTGCAGAGTGAAGGGAAAATCGTTACAGCAAAATATTATTGTATTTTTAATACAGGCCTATATGATAATTATAACGAACCAATTTATGTATATGCAGAACCTAATAATAGATTAGGCTATTCAAGTTGGATATTTAAAGGATTCAAAGATCGTTATGAGCTAGGCGATTTAAAAATCATTGATTTACCAGAAAGAGCTGATTACTTTTCTGATCCAGGCAAACTCATATTCAACTGGCATTATCCCGTTAATGTTCATTATGAACACATCTTAGATGACCTTAATACAGCGCAGCGTTTACCAGAACGTATTCGGACAAGTGATCTTGCATTGGAAACACTAAAAGGAGTAATCGATTCTTCAATTCAAAAGGTTACTGCGAATTATAAGCTTGCTATTCCTCATTACTACAATAACAGGATTCAGCTAATGATTCCATTATATTTCAACAAAAATAATATTCCTGACGTTGCATTGGTGCTTAATGAAATAGATGGAAAGTGTTACCAAGCAAGAACATGTCTTTCCATGAAGATGGCATACATTGATGCAAGGATTATTTCTAAGCCTGATGTGTTCTGGTTATCCTTTGATACAATTAATGCAAGAGAAGAAGAATAAAATAATATATGAAAATACATTCCTATAGCAGATGAGAGAAATCTTGTCTGCTATTTTTTTATGCTCAAAATCAAAAATTGACAAATCATAAAACACAAAAACGATTCAAATAGCATGGAGAATAAATAAATATCAAAGAAAATAATAAATACAAAGGAGATATTTACTATGAGCAATAATTTAAAACTGATCACAACAGAAAAATTTGGAGAACTAAACTGCAGCTTTTACAAAAATATGAATGACGACATTCTATTGACAAGAGAACAAATTGGACAAGCATTGGAATATAAAGATCCTTCTAAAGCAATTCAAAAAATCCATTTGAAACATCAAGATCGTTTGGAATCATTATGCTTGAGGGTGAAGGATTCTACTTTCGATCACCCCCAATCTGGAGGTAGTCGAAATAATTTAACTACAGAACGTGTTTACTATACAGAACGAGGTGTCATGGAAATCTGCCGTTGGTCCCATCAAAAGAAAGCTGACGAATTTATGGATTGGGTATGGGACATCGTAGAAAGATATAGAAATAATACTCTTACATCTATAAATTTACAGCCAATTATTAAATCCCTTCAAACTCTTATTCAGGCTCAAAATGATATGAATCAAGCAATTAGCTTGTTATATGATAGATATAATACTGATGTTGCACAGCTAAATGAACGGTTGACTACACTAGAAAACAAAATGTCTATACTGGAAACATTACCAAATAAGAAAATGCCTTATTGGACAAGTGTTATGATTCCTAAATTTAAACGGATTATGATGAAGTATAACATTGATGATTACAAAACATTATATAGAAAATTATTTGAAAAATTTGGAGAACAATATCCAAACAAGGATTTAAATCAGATGATAGATGATTATTGTCATAATAATAATCTAAAGAATTGTATGACCATGGATGCACTGGCCTATGACAAAGAATATAGAAGTTTATTTGATGAGATGGTTGATGCAATTTTAGATGAGCGAGAAATCTTATAAAACTATTCAATAACAAATGGAGAAAATATATATAGTAGGAACCACTCTCTTATTATTGAAATTGATCATTAAAAGTGGCTACGGTAGTTTTTGGTTACACGGTTGGATTGACAATAGTGTGCCACGCTACCAACGATTCCGCTACTTCGCTTCGCTACGTTGCTCATCGTTCTGGCGACTGCAAGCAGCCACCAGTTAATGCAAAATGTATAAAGTATTCATTAACCAATTATAAACAGATTATAAAATAGAGCAATTTTTTGCTTATAAATACTGGGTGAAATGCGGGTACCATTTCTTCCCTATATATATTATATATTAGGAACTTTTGGTACCCGTTTTCGAGAGGAACTTTTTCCAGAAAAAATAAGGGAATTTTAAAGGAGGAAAAATCAAAAAATGGAAAAAATGGTTGTAAAACAAGGGAAAATTAAAGAAATTGATCTCGTAAACAAGTATGCAAGTCCTGCTGTTAAGGAGTCGTACATCAAAAATGGTAAGCTCCTAACAAAGAACAAAAGGACTCTTTTAGAAAAAATGTCCAGATACTGTAAAATTGTTGATCTTGGTAAAAGGGAATATGAAATTACAGAAGTCTATCCATATATCTTACCAGCCAATTTTAAGAAGATGAATACTTCTCTATATCAATATATTGTTCCACTATTACTGGAAAAAATTATTAATGGGCATGATCAAAATCGAAAAATTGATATCACGCTTGGTAAATGGGCCAGAGAAATCAATATGGTCAATCAAAATTATAATCTCTGTAAATACAATAAAGAAGAAACTAGCAGAGCTATTAAATACGAATTGGATACTATTAATGAATTTTATAATAAATCAGATGATATGATTGAGTATTATATTATGAATGCTCTGGATTATCTTAAATCCGCAGGTCTTATCATCTGGCGTGATGTGTACAAAATCACTTCTGAAGTATCAGACGAGATGATTGAAATCGATTCAGATGGAGTTGTTCATGCAAATATTAAATTGGAAACTAGAGAAGCGTCTAAAGAGGATATGGACTTTTATGCTGCTTGTATTAAGGTTGCTGATGAAAAAGCAAATATTACAAATGCATCAGAAAGATATTACAGCAAAAAATCACAACGATTTAATGAAGCCCTCAAAGATGAATTATATAAACGCAAAATCAAACTTGTCTATAAGTCATATGAAGCTTATTACATCGATCTTGACAAATGTAGTTTTGTTCTAAATCAATTCCCACATCAATCCAATATTATCAAAAAATTTAATGATACTTTCACAGAGATGATTATTGGCAATGCCCAAAAACGTTTTGATAAATCACCTCGAAAATATACGATCTATGAAAGCAAAGATGATTATTCCCTGTGTTTTAAGGGATTGTGCGAAATGACAATAAACAATGAAACTGAATATCTTGGGAAGAGAATTAATAAACGTAAAGTTGAAGATGAATACACGCTTCAAATTAATTAGCAAAGGAGATATAAAAATGGAATTTAATACAAACCAAAAAGAAGCCATTCACACCATAGACGGAAATATGGTTGTCATTGCTGCAGCTGGATCTGGAAAGACATCTGTACTTACATATAGAATTTTAAACATGGTTAAGAATTATAGAATTGATCCCACTACTATTTTGGCTGTCACGTTCAGTAAAAAGGCAAAAGAAAGCATTGAGCAGAGATTGGGAAAACTTGGAGTAGCTAGTGTAAATGTAGAAACTTTTCACTCTCTCGCCCTTAAAATTATTACTTCTACATATGGATACGGAAAATACAAGGTATGGACTGCATCTTGGGAAAAAGAAAAAGCACTGAAAGAAATTTGCTGTGATTTACTTGGATTATGTAGGAATAAAGATGATGTTCCTTATAATGGAATACTGAGATTTTTGGGAATTCAAAAGACAAATATGTTAGGGTCAACAGATGACTTGATTTATTCAGATGACGATCCGTATCCTGATGATCGGATGAAAAAAATTTATAAAATGTACGAAGATTATAAAAAAGATAAATCCTATATTGAATTTGATGATTTCCTGAATATGGCAAATCAGTGTTTTGACAAATTTCCAGATATTTTAAAATTTTATCAGAATAAATATCTTTACGTGTTATCAGATGAGTTTCAAGATGTGTCTATGGCACAGTCTCTTCTTCTTAAAAGAATTAATAATAAAAACACTATGATTGTAGGTGATCCTTTACAGGCAATCTATTCTTTTCGTGGTGGACGAAGTGAATATATTATGCAGTTTGATCAGGATTACTCCGATGTGAAAATCGTCCATTTAAATACGAATTACAGATGTAGTACAGATATTGTACGCATGGCGAATATGTTAGCACAGCATATTCCTGACAGTAAGGATAAAAATTACGTAGAAAGTATTGCTTCTAAAGGAACAAATCAGCTCCCTGAATACAGAAAATTTGTAAGTGAATATGATGAAGCCTCTTGGATTTGTAAAAAGATCACAGAGAAAAAAGAGAACAATGAGTATAGAGATATGGCTGTTCTAGCAAGGACAAATGCCCAGTTGACAATATTGCAAACTGTCATGTCTAAAAATATGATTCCATATGACGTTGTTAATGGGGTCATGTTTACGGAACTACCAGAGATTAAGTTACTGATTTCCTATCTTAAATTGGCATTGCACGAAGGAGATAGTTCAGCATTTTCGTATGTATATAATAAACCAAATCGTTGGTTAGACCAGAAATTTTTCGCTGAAGTCAAAGAAAATGCTACGAGGAAAAACACTTCTTTATACAATGCAATGTTTACGATTGATCGCAGAAATTGGCGTTTCAAAAATGGAATTGATCAATTATATGAAGTTATTAATACACTACAGAACAGAAAATTCGAGTCGGTTGGTGAGATGATTGAATATTTGAGATTCTATCTTAAAATCGATGATTTTGTTAGCAAGGGCAAACAGGCTGATGATGGTGGATTTTCGGAACAGATTGAAAATATGGATGCTTTTCAGAATATTGCAGAAAAGTATTTTGATTTAAACGAGTTTATGTTGTACTTAGATGACATCAATAGACAAGTTGCAATGGAGAATAATGATAAAGTACATCTCTCAACAATTCATAGAGCAAAAGGTTTGGAATATCCAATCGTGTTCATTGTTGGATTGAATGATGGACTGCTCCCACATGCAAAAAGTGACAATCTCGATGATGAACGCAGGTTATTATATGTCGGAATTACAAGAGCAGAGAATGAATTATATCTCTCTTCTACTGCATCATACAATGATAATCTTATGACTCCTAGTCCGTTTATTGATGAACTTGGAGATAGCGTTAAAAAGATGAAATGTTGATGAAATGTTTAGAGAATATAAAATTAGGAACTATTAATCATCCCTATAGTCAAGGAGTGATAAAAATGTATTTAAAAATCATGAAAGTCAAAGGAGATACTAATTATGAAAGAGAACACAAGATTTTGCACCAGAAGTTTAAGAGATAATACAAGATTTGGAGGAGTAATTCAGTTTACAGAACTTTCTCCATATCCGAATTCTACTACCCTATCACATGGATCGCACTTCGCAGAAAAGATTATTGCAGACAGAACGTTTGACGAACAGTGTCATCGAAATATTATTCAAACACAAAAATTAAAGGCAAAGCAGTCCACAGTAAAGGAAGTGGATGAGTTTGTTTACTAAAACTGATCGTAGATATTTATCTAAAGCGAGACAGGCTGCAGATATTTCTGATTATAAAAACGTACATATCGGTTGTGTGGCAGTATACAAAGGAAATATTGTTGGTATTGGTTGTAATACTAATAAAACTCATCCAGTACAGAAATATTATAACAAATATAGAAATACTGACGTTGATCAGGAAACACTTCTTCCTAAAATACATGCGGAAATTAGCTGTATCAATTCCATCCGACATCTGGATATAGATTTTTCCAAAGTAAAATTATATATATATCGAAAACGAAATGATAAACCTTATGGTATGTCTAGGCCATGTCCGTCATGCATGGCTGCCATCAAGGATTTAGGCATAAAACACATTTATTATACTACAAATGAAGGCTTTGCTTATGAATGTGTAACACAGGAGGATTTAGTATGAATATTAATACAAATATTATAGATTTTGTATGGAATTTTAAAAATTTTAAACTTAAGGATTTTGGATTAGATCCTGAATATAACATGTTATGCGCGCCAGTATGTAAATGCGGATGTGGTGAGAAGATGAATGTTTTACTTGAAAGTGATGATGACATCTATGATTTTTGTTATGAGCTTGTAGATACTCAAGATTGCAATTATTGTGTTGCTTTTGCAATCAATGAAAAGAATGAAATGCTTGGTGCAATTAAATATGATGGTGAAATTCATTGTATTAAATTGAAAAACATTTCTGAAGACTATCTTCAAGTTGGTGGTATGTTTAATGATTTAGAGCTACATCAGTATGGAATTATTGTCTGTGTTGGCGATGGAGAATATAAGATTTTGGAGGAATAAATAGAGAATATATTAGTATAAGTGATAATTTTTAAAAAGCGAAAGGAGATGTGAGTGTCATGACTTAAATTTGCAAAGCTCCAAGTAGTTAATTGAAAAACAGAAAATATAATATAAATGATAATTATTTTAACAAAATCGATACAGAAAGAAAAGCATATATTCTTGGATTATTATATGCAGATGGATGTGTTTACTCAAATAGTGGATCTAGTAAGTGGGCAAAACTAGACTTAAAATATAGCGATGTAGCTTTATTAAAAACTATAGCAGAAGAAATGAATAATGAATGTCCTATAAAAAGACATATTTACGAAAGGAATAAATTTTTTAAACATCAAAATAGAGACTACAAATTTACTAACGACATGTGTAGATTGTCTTTTCGAAGCGATCAAATAGTAGATGATTTAATCAAATTGGGTTGTTCACCAAGAAAAACGTTTAAAATTATATTTCCTTCTGAAGAAATTGTTCCAGATAATTTAATCAATCATTTTCTTAGAGGTTATTTGGATGGAGATGGAAGTATATCTGGAAGTATAAGAAAATCAAAAAGCAAATTTAGAAAAACTTATCTGCATTTTCAAATTACCTTTACAGGAACTTCCGCATTTATTAACAAAACAAAGGAATATTTGAATAAAAATGTAGTTAAATTTGTGGGCGATATTCATAGCAGATGGGACAATGGGCATGATAATTATACGTTGTTAATTGATGGTAATAATATAATAGAAAAAATTTTAGATTGGTTATATGAAGGAGCAACAATTTATCTTGAACGAAAGTATCAAAAATACCTTTTACTTAAAGAAGAAATATCTAATAAACGGAAATCTATGGACTATTCATATAAAAACAGAAATTCAGTTTGCAATGAAGCGTTTAATATATATAAATCTGGAAAATACATAGGTACATGTGATAATCGTAGAAAATTAGAAAGAGAAAGTGAATCAATTTTAGGAGAACATATCTCTAGGACTTCTTTTACTCAGTGTTTGTATCATGAACGTTGTGAATATCATGGATATACATTTGTTTTCGTAAATGAAGATGATGCATTAGAAAACCCAATATATATTTGTTGTGGGAAAAATTCAACATCAAAAGGTAGAAACGTAGAGCAATATGATATGGATGGGAATTTTATAAAGACATGGTATTCTACAAAAGAAATTTCAAATACTTTAGATATAAGTTTAAAACAAACTTCATCTATATTAAGTTGTTGTAAAGGAAATCAAAAAACAGCATTTGGATATATTTGGAAATATTCTAGTTAATCAAAGAAAGGAATGATAGTTATTTTAGACACACAAATTAATATGTATTCCGTAGATACGGGACATTTTTACAGTAATCATGAAAAATATTTGCATGAAATGAATTGTAAATATAGAAGCGAACGAAATTATGTGAACAATATGCTTTCCAATTCAGAAAATGAATTACTTTCAAATGGTTATACATTAGAAGACATTAAGGAATTTAAAGCGTATACAGAAAAAGATTACCATCTTCTGGCTAATGATATAATAAAAAAATACGTCAGGCTAAACTTAATTATTGAACATAAAAGAGAAAAAGCAAAAGTATCAAAAGAGAAACTTTTAACACTTCTAAAAAATAAAGTTCTTAATAAAGAAAAATTATCTAATAAAATCGATCATTGCATTTCGCAAAATATTCCATATAATCAAATTCCGCTACGACGTTTAAGAGAAGAAGAACTGACTGATCAAAATATTATCTCTGTATTTGAATCATCTCTTACTCGCTCTATCGGTATTAAAAAAGATGAGCTGACCGACGCCTTAATTGTAGTACAAATTTATTATTTTGATGTATTTAAAGATATTTCTTTTTATGGTTTTACATATAAGGGCGAAAAATATAGATATTTCACTTCTTCTGCTGGGCAAATTAGGAAGAAAAAAGCAGTCTTTATTAAAGAATCTGTTTGGGACAAGGTTGAAAAAACTATTATGTGTGGTCTTACAATAGAAAAAATCAATTCAAAAGGTGGCAACAATGTAAATAAGCATTTAGCTTATATGGCACTAGCAAATTCTGCAACTGATCAATGGACTGATTTTGATATTGATCGTTGTATAGTGGTTGATGATTTTGAAACAAATGTGCCAGGAACTTTTGATTTTATTGATGAGTCAGATTATTCAATTACACGAAAGACAGGTGATGTCCCAATTCCTCATACTGATGGAGCTGGTATGATGCTTCCATCGGTTATGACTAAAAATACTATGTTTCGTGCGCCATGGATAAAAGGATTATTAGGAGTTTTTGATTTCAGAAAGTTTATTGAAGTAAATGATGGATCTCCTACTATTAAAGATATATACGGCAAAGAGTATAATATTTTTGATGATGATATTCGGATTATCTTTACCAAAAGTCAATTCAAGATGTATAAGTTTTATGATTCTTGGGATGAGTATAAGGATAATTTTAAAAAATATAATTGTCAGGCTGGTCGGTGTAATATTGAAGAAGATAGAATTAAAGATGCAAAAATTAACTATCAAATGTTGCAGACATTAACTGATATTACAGATGAAGAGATTGATTTACTTACGAAAAGGTCAGTTGATAAAATCACCAATATTTGCAATTCAGAAAAAACAGTCAAAGAGATTTTAGGTATCACCCCATATAATACAAATATGACACCATTTCAAAAAGCTGTAAAACTTTATCCTGCATTATTGAATGATACCTATGCTAAAGATGTGATTCGTGAAGTAAAAAATAGTCTTGTGAAGAAATACCGCAGTGGGAAACTTGAAGTCCATGGGAAATATACATTCCTTTTACCGGATTTTTATGCGGCTTGTGAATATTGGTTTAAACATATAGAAACCCCAGAAGGGTTGCTAAATGACAAAGAAGTATTCTGTTGGCTTTTTAACAAAAATGAGAAGCTTGATTGTCTCCGCAGCCCACATCTTTATAAAGAACATGCTATTCGTTTGAACGTTGCGCATGAGAAATATGGGGAACGATCTCGAAGAATCAGACAATGGTTTACAACAAACGGAGTTTATACCAGTACTCGTGATTTGATCAGTAAAATTTTACAGTTCGATGTGGATGGAGATAAATCTTTAGTTGTTGCAGATCTAAATTTTGTGAATATCGCAGAGAAAAATATGGAAGGAATTGTTCCTCTTTATTACAATATGCGCAAAGCAGAGCCAAAACTTTTGAATAACCAAAACATTTATGATGGGCTTAATGCTGCATTTACCGGTGGCAATATTGGAATTTATAGTAATAATATTTCAAAGATCTGGAATAACGATGTATTTATTAACGGGTCAGAAGAAGAAAAACAACATGCCATTGATTGTGTAAAACGCTTATGTTGTCAGAATAATTTTGTGATCGATTACGCCAAAACTTTGTACAAACCTGCTTTCCCCGATCGTATTAATGAGGAAATCAAGGAATTTACGAACGCGAAGTTACCTGCATTCTTTGAATATGCAAAAGATAAAGAAGCTGATCAAGTTAGTATGCGCAATCAAAGTTTTGTTAATAAATTATATGACAAAATCCCTAATAAATCTATAAACACAAGAGGAATGAACTTAGGGAAGTTAGATTATCAAAAAATGATGCACAATGTAAATATTGTATGCTCAAAAGAAGTTTCTAATTTATATGATAAGCTCAATAAAGAATACCGTTATATGGTAAATATGAAAGATGAATATATTGATAATCTTCATTATGTTGCTTGTTCTATTCGAAATCAATTTTTAGATTTTGGATATTCAGAAGATGTTATTGCTGATATGTTAATTCAATATTTATATGGAAACGAAAAGAGAGGGAAACAACTCTTCTGGTTTTGTTATGGACAATATGTAGTAAATAATTTGAATAATAATATCAAAATTAAATCGACAAAGTTTATTCAATGTATGGATTGTGGAGAATGGATTGAGGTTGATTCTAAGTCAAAATCGGTAAGATGCGATGATTGTCAACGTGAATATCGTAAGAAATTAGACCGTGAAAGAAAGCGTAAAAGATAAATTCCGCATATCTTAAGGCATTTTTTTCGACCATTATATGTGGACTATTTTAAACAGTCAAAAATAAAATAGTCCACATCACATGGGTTTTCTTTTGTGCCTATATGGAGAATAAATAAATAGGCTATTGTCTGATGAAATATTTTAATACAATTCTCTAATCGAATTCGTGCAGCTGGGAGGAATAATATTTTGACAATTACACAAGAAAATATTATCAAAGAAATCGCTAGCAAAGAAGATATTAATGTAGCAATCGTTCGTAAAGTTGTTAAGCGAATGGAGAAATGTGTATTTGCCTACTTATCTTCTACTACTCCCACTGAAAATACAGTGGTAAAACTTTTAGATGGGTTGAGTTTGGAATGTGAATATATTCCAGAACATGAAATCCATACTTACGAAAATATCAAATGTGAACCGAAAATTTGGGCAAAACCAAAAATCACTAGATATTATAACAGAAAATTAAATAATTATTTTAACTAATCACATGGGCGGTTACTCTCTGCCGCCCTTTCAAAAGTTAATTCTTTATGCTAATTTCATAATTATCTCCTCTTTCTTTTATGTTTTATTTTTTTACTGGCAGATATAATAGTTTGCCAGTATTATCGCGGGATATGCTGGATCGGTTCCACGGGAGACCCATTCTCTCCAGAGCTACGTTCGACTCGTAGTCCCGCAACTCGTGGCATAGCACAGATAGATGCGTGTGAGCGTATTAAAGGCGAATTTACAACTCGTCGCCATGAAAATTGGTCAATCTATGCAAAACTAACATCCCAGGCACTCAAAAAGTGCCGTTTCATACCGGTAAAACGAGTAAATCCTGTGTGGAAATAGTGTCAGGAAATAGGGAGCAACAAGGTGATTCAGGGGCAACCGCTGAGAATCATTTTTCTGCGCAACAGAATAGCTCACGCAAACCTATGAAGATGTGATGGGGAATTAGGAGGATATATAGTGCGAGTCCTTATTAGACAAGTGCGATGTCCATTTGGGTAAGTGAATTGGTAGAGATGCCAAATTAGCTTATGTAGGATGTGAGTAGGGATTATAACCGAAAGCTACGAAGGCGTGATGGATTTTGTTATCCAAAAGATAACGAAACATCTGGTGCAGCGCGTCTTCTGTATTCAATTTCGTTTCTTTTAATTTGTATGTTCAGGAAGAATATAAAAATTTGGTTTAATACAGCATATTATATTAAATATAAAGGTAAAAGCGAAAGACTGTACCTCTGTATGGCGTAAGCAGCCAAAATGTGTAATCTCTTCGGAGGTAATACACACACTGAAAGATACGCAATATCTGGATGTGTTAAGCGGATTCTGCACAGTTCTCTTAGCGGAGATTTATAGCACGGCAGTGTTAATGGAACGATGAAACTTGAGTAGTCATACAGCAAAGAAGATATGCCACTTCTTTAAAAAGGCGGTTGTGGAAGTTACTATGCGTGTGCGTAAGCAGCGTATAGTGGATAATTGGAGAACAAAATAATACCAAGAAAGATTTCCGTAAGTACGTTTAATCTCAGCGTACTTATTTTTTATTGCGGCGTAGCTCAATGGCGGAGCTTTCGGCTTATATCCGAACGGTTGTGGGTTCAAGTCCCACCGCCCCAACTATTTATCTTTGCGTGTGATTGCAAAGAAATTTATTACGAAAGGTGTGTATTAGTATAGTACTCATTACTAAACAAGAGAAAGAATATCTGGTAGAACACGGTGTTCCTTATGCGGAAGGCGGCGTATCCCATTCGGAATCATGTCATAAACGTAAAAAATTCTATTTGTGTGAGACTCCTCATAATATGAGACTACTCGAAAATTATAGAAAAAAATTATATCATCGCTAATGCGAAATTTAATGAGAAAGGTGGTTTTGAGCCATCAAAACTAAATTTTATGATACCAACGCTCTTCTATTACTACAGGATAAGATTTTAGAAGATAATTTTTATATTAGTTCCACTACATTGGAAGAATTAGAGAACATTAAAACAAGTTCTCGAAAAGATGAAGAAACAAAATATAAAGCAAGAAAATTATTACATATCCTAGATGAAAATAGCGATAAATATAAAGTTGTTATTACGACCAAAAACATCATTTCAATTATAGATGATTTTGGATTAGAAAATACGCCTGATAATCAAATTTGCGCATGTGCATATTCTATTCCTGATATTTTATTTATCACAAATGATATTTCTTGCAAAACCATTGCAAAATGGATTTTTGGATTAGATATTTCTAGTATTTCTACTATCCAGGAAGATTTATATAAGGGGTACAGAGATATTACATTATCTGAGAATGATATGGCATATTTCTATGAACATTTAAATGAAAATGTTTTCAATTTATTAACCAATGAATATGTTATTATTCGAAATGCAGACAATGAAGTTGTAGATAAATTAAAATGGGATGGAGAAATGTATCAAACTATTAGAAATAAGCCATTTAAATCTAATATGTTTGGCACATTAAAACCATTAGACGACATTCAATCATTCGCTATGGATTCGATTAACACAAATGATATTACCGTATTGTATGGTAAAGCCGGTAGTGGCAAAACCACTCTTCCACTTAATTATATCATGCAAGAAATTGAAAAAGGAAGATATAAAAAATGCTATATGGTTTACTCTTATGAACCATTAAAAGGAGCGAAAACTCTCGGATACGAAAAGGGTGATCATGTCACAAAATTGATCTATTCTGCATCTATCGGAAATATTTTAGCATCAAAATTTGGCGATTTGCAGCAGGTTGAGTATATGCTTGATCGTGGAATGCTAGATATTATTCCAACTGCAAATATTCGAGGTGTCGAATTTGAATCTGATAGCATCTGTATGGTTACAGAAAGTCAGAATTTGGATGTTTATACTCTAAAAACAATTATTCAACGTTGTAAATCTGGATGTAAACAAATATATGAGGGTGACATTATTGAACAAAAGGATACAAACATCCAAAATGTTGGTATTAATAGACTGATTGACGTATTCAAAGGACATAAAAGCTTTGGGTGTGTCAAGCTTAAAAATAATTATAGATCTGAACTGAGCGAATTAGCAGATTTAATGTAAGAAAGGATTTATATATTAGTGATCAAAAAATTCGATAAAGAATACAGTACTCAATACGTACCTGAGATGAAATACCTTCAATCAAAAGGTATCGAATATTCTTTTGTAAAGGATGTTCAAGGAGTAACAACATATAAATACACGAAGACACCAGAGTTGTTTTTAGCTTTGGTGTCTTTTTATATGGAGAATAAATAAAAATACGAAAGGATAAATAATAGGTGATAAATAATGCTATTAACCAAAGAAGTTGAAATGACATGGACACATGCAAATAAAAGATATTTTATTGAAAAAGGATATTGTTTTACAGAATATAATGATAAGTTCATGTGTCGGGTTGAAGATTTAAACGATACATCCGAAAAGAAAATTCTATATATTTGTGATTACTGCGGTGAAGAAAATCAAACATCTTATAAGCATTATAAAAGGGGTAAATTACAAGTTGATAAAGACGCTTGTCCGCATTGCGCTGTGAGAAAAGCACATGAAATTCAAAAAATAACTGGGAAAACAACAATGGCTAAAAGCAGATATAATAAGTTAAAACAAGAAAATTTTATCTTAAAACTACACAAATCTGTATATGATAAGAACTATATGTTATTGCCTTATGTATATACAAACGCCAAGCAAAAGATGATGTATGTTTGTAAAAAGCATTATAATCTTGGGGTGCAAGTAGCAACGGCATTTAATTTAAGCAATGAACCACATCAATGTAAAGGATGTATTTATGATAATGCAAAAGAAGTTCAGGGATTTAATTTTGATGATGCAAAATATATAATTGAAAAAAGCGGAGAAAATAAGCTTTTATCAACCTTGTACACTCACGCAAATGATAGAAATTTATCTATATCATGTTCGTTATGTGGAAATCCATATACAACGTCATTGCAAAAATATCAAAATAGACATCAAATTATATGCCCATCTTGCAGAAAGAAAATATCTTTTGGTAAAAACTCTGCCCATTGGAAAGGAGGCAGAAGTTCTCTTAATTCGTTTTTGCGCGTATCCATAAAAGAATGGAAGGCCGATTCATTAAAAGCCGCAAATTATAAATGTGATATCACAAATAAAAACGGATACTTGGAAGTACATCATTTATATAAAAATTTTAGAGATATTGTTTCAGAAACATTGGAAATAACACATTTAGATTTAAGGGACAACGTGGGAAAATATTCCCAAGAAGAATTAAAGTTGTTATTAGAAACATGTGTTGATTTGCATTATAAATATGGACTTGGTGTATGTTTATTAAGAGAATATCATTTGGAATTCCATGAATTTTATGGGCACTTTAATAATACACCAGAACAGTATTTTTTATTTAAAAAAGAAAAACAAGCAGAATTATTTCAAGAGAATCAGAATATTGATTCTCTTTTATTATGCTCTAACGAGTAAATATTACGAAAGCACGAGTAAATATTACGAAAGCACGAGGCATATTGCCAATGGAGAAAAAGGAACTCAAGAAAAAATTAGAAACAACATATTTAGATATTGCAATTCCAAGTAATGTAGAAAATTTGCAGTTGCCAGATCCTACTCTATTACAATTTTATAAAAATTACGATGATAGAATTATTTGGATTGATGATGAAATTACAACCATGACTTTGGAATATGCAAAGATGATTATGCAGTGGAATTCGGAAGATAAGAAAAATAATATTCCAGCAGAAGAACGTAAGCCAATTAAAGTAATATTCTTTAGTCCTGGTGGCGATTTAGAGGTAAATAACTGTTTAGTTGATACAATTCAACTAAGTCAAACAAAAGTTATTGGAATCAATGTTGGTATGGCTGCATCAAGTGGATGCTTTATTTATTTAGCATGTCATGAGCGTTTTACATTTCCAACGGCAGAATTTCTCATCCATAAGGGAGCTGGTCAATTTGCTGGAACATACAATGATGTAGTCGCAGCAATTTTAAATTATCAACGACAAATCGAAGAACTTGGAGACTTTGTTTTATCTAGGACAAAAATTCCAGAAGATGTCTTTAATGAAAACTTTGAAAATGACTGGTATTTATCTGCGAAAGAAGCTATTAAATATGGTGTTGCTGATAAAATTATCACAAGTTTAGATGAAATTATTTAAGGAAGAGTTTACTACTCTTCTATTTTTTATACAAATTTTTAGGATTAAAAGGAGAATTATACGATATGGCAGCATTTACTTATAAGAAAACATCGACAACTTCAATGAAAGTTACTGGTATTTTAAATCCACAGACAATGGTAATTAATGTTGATGGAGAAGATAAGCAACTTTCTACTCTTCTACGTGACTTCGCAGACCTACCAGTAGAAATTAATATTAAGGTCAAGGACGAGGAAGAACTGGATGAACCAGTTGATGTTGAGTAAGAAGGGAGTGATCTACTATTACTTCCTATACAAGATTACCTGGTGAAACAGATGATCAACTTATATATAGAGTTACTAAAGATAAGGATATAATCGGTTCCTGGAATGATGTAGCTGATGTACTTAATGAGTTACTTGGAACTCATTATGGAGAATCAAAATTTCGGAAGGACAAAGCGACATTTGATCGAATGCTGAATGCAAATCGTGATATGTTTGTTGATTCTGATAAACAGTTGCAGGATATCCGGATCGCGCAAAGAGAGTTAGAGCGATTAAAAATTCAATTTAGAGATGAAAGAAACGCTTGGCAAAAGCAAAATTATATTGATGCTAGAATTGAGCAAAAATTAGATCTATTAGAAAAACAATTGAGCGATCTTGGAAAAGTAAATTTTTCTAAACATAATGACGTTTCTATATCATCTGATAATGATATGCTTGTAATTTTAAGTGATTTACATATCGGTCAGACATTTCATTCATTCTTTGGAGAATATAATACTGATATTGCTAAAGACAGAATGCAACAATTATTAGATAACATCATTTCTATCCAAAAACTACATAATTCTGAAAGGTGTTATGTATCTCTACAAGGAGATCTCATATCAGGAAATATTCATAAAACAATCCAAGTAACTAATCGTGAAAATGTAATTGAACAGATTAAAATTGCAACGGAACTCATCTCTTCATTTTGTTATGAGTTGACCAAATATTTTAAAGTCGTATTCATGACAAACGTGTCTGGAAACCATACAAGAATTGATAGAAAAGAAGATGCAATTCATGACGAACGGTTAGATGATTTGATTAGTTGGGCAGTTGATTTATCTTTACAGCATATCAATAATTTTCATATTTTGACAAGAAATCTCGATTCGGGAATTGTTGATATATCTATCCGTGGGAAAACATATGTTGGTGTGCATGGTGATTTTGATCCATTTGGGAAATCTGGTGTACAAAATTTGTGTCTGGCGATTGGATACATTCCATACGCTGTGTTATATGGACATTTACATACGTGTGCTCTTGATGAAGTGAATGGAGTAAAAATGATTCGAGGTGGATCTTTAGCTGGATGTGGAGATCAGCACACTGTGGAAAAAAGATTAACAGGAAAACCATCTCAGATGGTATGTATTTGTACAGATAAAGGGGTACAGGCTTTTTATCCTGTTGAATTAAACTAAAAATAAGTACAGATACGTCTGTACTTACATATAAAGAAGGTCATCGGCTACCTAGAATTACTGTCTTTCCGTTGTTATACAACAAAACGTATAAAACTCGGGAAAAGCCGATGACTAAAACAATACAGAAGAAGGACTGACGGCTATCTCGATTTCTAGAAGTGAACTTTATCAGAGAATTCAATCCTGTCATCAGGATGCAGGTATCATAACCTAACGGTTACGTTCGTGCCGCCAATACTGTCTCACTCGTTCCCATTTATTATAACGGAAACGTGAGTAGCTATTGACATGCACTGGTGTTTCTGGTGAATAAAACATCGCCATACTAAATCACCTGCCTTCCATTGATAAACTTTCTATCATTGGAAAAACCGGCAGTCCAAGAATACGGAAGATGCTCCGTACTTATAAAGAATAACACATTATAAAAAATTAGACAAGCACTTCATAAGTGCAAAATTTATTTGAACAAAAAGGAGAATATTAAAATGATGAACAAACAAGATATTTTTAAAACCGTAGCAGCAAACCTAGAAGTAACCCAGAAAGATGCAGCAAAATATGTAGATGCTATTTTCGCGATTATCAAAGATGCAATGGCTGATGGAGAATCTGTAAATATCGCAGGATTTGGAAAATTCGAGGTTGTAGAAAAGGCAGAATCTAAGAGACGTAATCCTCAGACTGGTGAAACAATTATGGTTGCTGCTCATAAAGCACCGAAATTCAAGGCAGCTACTGCTCTTAAAGAGGCTGTTCTCTAATAGATCGGTGGTGATTATATGCATACACTGAAATGCAAAAGTATCGAAGAATTAGTCGAAGTAGTTGTCGAGACTTATGAGCTACTACATGATTGTGATCGAAACGTAAGTTTTGTTGCTAAATATGATCATGCAAAAGAAATTTTGAGAGAATTGGTATTTTACGATTATGATCTAAAATTTGTTGAGTTAGCAGATCCTGAGTGGGATAACTATGAAGACGAATATGTTATCAGTATTGTGTGTGATGAAATATTTTGTGAGAAGCTAAAATTGGACGGAAGATATTGTATGCTATCTCCAAAATTTGTATTTTTTGATGAAAATGCAAATTCTAAATGCATTAAATATTTTGAATCGGATATGAAATATGAATTTGAAATCACGGAAGAAGAATCTAGTGGTGACTCTGATCAGGAGTTGAATTGTCATGACGATTCTATGGATGTAGATTTCTCTGATGATGGACAGGGATTTACATGTAGCAAGCATGATAAGAATGGATATAGTTCTATTTCATATTGGTCATCTGAACAGGTTGACAAGAATCGTTTATCTGAAATTTTGAAAAGTTTTTATTTATAATTTTGTTGAGTGTGTAAGACTGCAGCTTACGCACTCAAATACAGGTCGTTAGTGTAATTGGCAACACGACAGTCTCCAAAACTGTTAATCGGGGTTCGAGTCCCTGACTTCCTGTTATGATTTTCTGCAAACGAGTGCAGAGAATAAATGATTAGAGACGGGTGGATAACCTGGTTTCTATCTTTCATATCAATATTTATGATTCGTTATTTTATGTGAGGTGATTACACCTCTCATTCATGAGATCTTTCTCGCTTTACGAGATGATTGTTGCCGCAGTCATCTCACATAAGATAACGACGGAAGTTATCGGCAAATAACTATAAATATTAAAAAATGGCGAACGCTGTCTTAATGCGAGAAAGAGGTATCAAATGGATAAAATTGAAATTTTTAAAAATCCAGAATTCGGAGAACTTACAGTTACATTCATAGACGGAAATCCATATTTCACGCTTTATGAAGTAGGGATGAAATTAGGGCATTCAAAAATGTCTAAAGGTGTCTTGTATCCACGGAAAGATAGAATTGACAATAGTGTGAAAAACGCAGAAATAATACCGGTTGTCCACGATGGACAACTTTATATCGACGAATCACAAATGTATGAATTGATGCTTGAAATGCACACAAGCAAAGTTAAACCATTTAAAAAATGGCTTACTTCTGATGTTCTTCCAACGATTCGTAAAACAGGTGGTTATGTAAATAACGATGAATTATTTATTGATACATATCTCCCATTCGCAGACGAACAAACTAAACTTCTGTTTTCTACAACTCTTAAAACTGTTCGAAATCAAAACCAATTGATTGAATCACAGAAAAAAGAAATTAAACATAAACAAGAAGTCATCAATGGTTTGACGGATGATATAGACATTTATACAAAACGTGATGTTATCAATAGAATTTGTCGTAGACGTAGTGGAAATTATGCCAGCAGATATAAAGAGTTGTATAAATGCTTCAAAGAAACATTTCATATTGACTTAGAGAAAAGATGCGATGGTTACAATTTGAAGCAGTCTAAGAAGAAAGATAAATTAACTGTTATCAAATATGCAGAGCAGTTTGATCACATTGATGATTTATATACATGTTGTGTGAAATTATATGAAGCGGAAATTGATGAAGTTCTGGATCAGATTAATGAGATTCATAGTAAATAGTTTATTATTATAAGAATAATTTTATGAAAAACAGTTTAGTACAAATTATTCTGTTTTTTAATATTGAAAGGAAGTGATGATATTGGATGGCAAGATAGCTGCTAGAACAGAAGAAATAACGGACGAAGAATGGTTAACGGTAAATAAATATAATAGAGAAATGGTTCAGGATTATCTTGACAATCAATCTGATCTTTCTGCAAAAACTCGTCCAGCCTATAAATCAGGACTACGTATATTTTTTAAGTATGTAAAAGATTATCTCGGAGATAAAGATTTCACAAAAATAAAGAAAAAAGAATTTCAAAAATATTTAAATTGGTTGACAAATCGTGGTATGTCAGATTCTGCTATTAAATTCAAAAAATCATGCGTAAGTGCTTTTTGCAATTATGTTATGATGATGTATGAAGAGGAATTACCAACATTTAGAAATTTTACAACCGGATTAAAAGTTGTGCAAACTGGATATGTACATGAAAAGCTTCCTCTCACACCAGATGAATATGTAGCTTTATGCCAGGAGTTAGAGAAATGTGAGGAATGGCAAAAATTAGCATATTTGGTATTTTCATACAGTACTGGATGTAGACGGGCTGAGGCAAGACAGTTATTAAAAGAAGTGGTCGATTATCCTGCAAAAGAGAAGAAAATAAAAATTATAGATGAAGACGGAAAAGAAGTTGAAGCTACTTCAAAGCAATATCAGACACATAATATTCGCTGTAAAGGCCATTCGATAGTTGGGAAAGTAAGAAAATTAAAATTTGGTGAAGATGCTATGCATTGGATAAAAAAGTGGCTTGAAGTTCGTGGCGACGATGATTGTCCGTATGTTTTTGTAATTAAGCAAAAGAACGGTGAAACAAGACAAGTCGGAGAAGGTACTTTTAATGATTGGTGCAGCGGGTTGTTTACTAAAATTGTTGGTCGTAGGGTTCATCCACATTTATTTCGTGAGTCTCGAGCTACGAATTTAGTTGTATACGAACATAAATCTGCAGAAGTTGCTCAAAAGCTTTTAGGACATGAAGATGTATCCACAACTAAAAATCATTATATTATTCAGGATGATTCTAATGACGAGTCTGATGAAGCATTTGTTTAATATCTCATCCGGAGAATAATACAATATGGATCAGATATCAAGGCCATATCTTGATATATTACTATAAATTTGCAAATTGTCAACACCTATCTTGACAATTTCTTCTAAATAAGGTATATTACATTATACAAGTAGTTAAAAAAAACGAAGAAATTTTATACTTTAGTTTAAATTATATCGCAATAATAAAAATAACCACTTGCTAATCAAGTGGCTTCCGATAAATTGAATATAGAATGGGATATTCACCCAAGTGGATTTCTCAGAGCCGAAGGGGTATCGGCTGATTGATAGTCAGGAAAAGGATCGCTTAATTAGCGGTCTTTTTTCGTTGGGACAATATTCTGTAAAAACATTAGAACTATCCCGGCAACAATTGTAGATAGTAAATTACTGTCATTTACAATTGTGTATGTATCTTTAAAAAATCTTAAAAACGTATCTATATCGCATCACCCTCCTTTCGTAGCAAGGGTATCTATATAACGAAGCATCACTGCTTCGACGCGACTCTGAAAAATCCTTGGCATTGCATCCAGCCGTAAATGAACGCCTGGGTGAATTCCTACATATAGATTATATGTCAACAGGAAAAATCTGTCAATACAAAGATATGGATAGATCGTGTAGCAACACGCAAACTGCAATCTCCGACAGACGTCTAGGAATCGGCACTGGCACAAACCTGAGAAAATGTGCGACGTCAAAAAATACAAAAAATCGCAAAAATATTTATAAAAAAGATCTACTGTACCTTTACAAAATTTTCCTATTGTGATAATGTGAAATCATCAAATATAGGAGGTAATTTTGTATGGAAATCAATCCAAAGAGTCGAATGCTGTGGAGTTATTCTAAAGATATTGATAAGGAAAAATTCAATATGAAACATCCGCTGCAGCGTAAAACTGGGCAGTGGAATCTTTTGAGAAAAAGTGAGCTTATTGACTCATTTCTTAGAGGTGATTATATTGATGCAGTAAGATGTGAGTTAAAAGAAGATGGAATTAAGTATGTTTTCGACGGAATTCAGCGTTCAACAACAGTTAACGCATTCTTCTCGAATAAATTTAAGTTATCGAAGCATTTGCCGCCAGTAGAAATCGACGGAAAAGAATATGAAATTGCTGGTAAAAAATTCGATGACCTTGATGATGAAGTCCAGGAGAAATTAAAGAATTGTGTTATCACTATTTGCACTTATAGTAATTGTACTCCAGATGACATTCGAAGAATGTATTTCCGTCAGAATAATGGTGTTCCGCTGAATAATACACAGAAACGTACAGCAATCGAAAGTGAAAAAGTAAGTCAGATTGTTTTCGATCTTGCAGAGCATGAATTCTTTGATAAGGCATTAAGCCCTGCACAGCTTAGAAAAGATCTTCCTCGTGACCTGATCCGTGAGACGTTAATGCTTATTAATACAAATGAAGAAAATGACTTTACTTCATTCAGAGCAAAAGACATCGACAAGTTTGTCGTTTGGTATGACGAAAATCTTAGTACTGAAGATATCTCTGCCTTAACGGAAGTACTTGTATCACTAGATAGCATGGATGGTCTTAAAATCAAATCTACCTCTATTCCAATGATCCTTTATTCTGGATACAGATGCATTAAGGAAGGTAAAGACTTCCGGAAATTTGAAGCTGCAGTTAATGAATTTGTTGAAACCTATGATACAAATGAAGAATATACACAGCTTGTACAGTCTGGAACCACTTCTTCTGCTGGTGTCAAGGCTCGTCTGCAGTACTGGAATAATGTTGTAGAGAACTTATAAGTTTGAATTTTTTGTGAAATAATTTAATATGATTTTTGTTATGGAGAGTGAATCCAATATTTCGGTTCACTCTCCTATTTTTATGGGTAGATATGCCTAGAGGCGATGGCGGACGACTGTAAATCGTCTACACTAGAAACACCGCAGGTTCGACTCCTGCTCTGCCCATTTTTGTTTGGAGTCTTACTCAAGTTGGTTGAAGAGGTCAGTCCTGAAAACTGATAGGCCGTTAATAGCGGCGCGTGGGTTCGAATCCTACAGGCTCCGTATATAGAATTAATATAACAATTAGCGAATGAAGGCAGCGCCTTCGCATGTCGGTATGGTGGAATAGGGAGACAGAAATGACTTAAAATCATTTGATCGTAAGATCGTGCGAATTCGACTCTCGCTACCGGCATTATTTTATTTAAAAGGAGACATATGTATGAAAGGTATGCATGGAATTTATAGAATTAATCCTGCTTTATTTGGTGGAATTCTTGGTGGATGTACTGGTATTCTACTTCGGATTCTATTGTTTTAAGGTGTTATAAAACCTAATAAATAAAATATCAAAGCAACTACAAATGAAATAATTGTTGTATTTCGCCAATAGTGTCTATTACTATTCTCAAGGTTCTTATTTACCGCTTTTAATTCTGTATTTACAGTTCTTAGCCTATTCAATTCTTCCAAATTAGAATCTAACGTTTTGTTCTGTATTTCAATTTGTGCATTTAACTTCATATTTTCATACTGAATTTTACGCATGGATTCTGTTTGATTTTCAAGCTCTGACTGCATGGAATCCATTTTATCAGTAAGAAATTTCAATCGTTCTTCTGGAGATGGGAATTTTTGCATGTAATCAAACATATTCATACTGGTATTATTGTTTAGGATTTGCTGATAAGTTGTATCTGATATTAGTTTTTCAGAAATTTCTTGTAGTTTTTGTAGATCATTAGACGGAGTTACTGGTTCTAATACTCTTCCATCTGGTGTGGTTATAATTTTACTCATTTTCAAAATATTCCTTTCTATTTTTTTGTTCTGTTTTATCTGTATTTAATTTTATCACATACAAAATGTATTTCAATGTTTTATCTCTTTATTCTCTTTGATTTGTTGGAGAATAAATAATCATAAGCAGTTTGGTGCTTAATGTCCTGTCAGTGGGACGTGGTTAATTTTTTGAGAGTAGGAAACCAAAGAAGTCATGAGCTTTGGCATAGTAGATACTCGCACTACTCTCCTACTCTTTTACTAATGTGATTGCGAGTGGAAAGCGAGAAAAAATATGGGATATACTCATGGAACAAGTATTGAATCAAAAACAAGAACTTGTACAAAATGTGGAAAAGAATTTCCAAATACGAATGAATTCTTTTCTTACGCAAATAAAAAGACTGGACGATTAAATGCAGTTTGTAAGGAATGTCAAAAGATACTCAACAAAGAAAAGCGTCTGAAGATTATTGAGAAAAACAAAAATAAAGATTTATTTTATTCAGGGACACGACATTGTAAAAAATGCAATAGAGATTTACCAAATAATAAATTATATTTTCCTATCGATCTATCTTGTATTGATGGTTTAAGAAATGTATGTAGAGAATGCAGCAAAAAGGAATCTGGTTTTCTTGATCCCAATTATACAGTTTCCGAAAAATGGACGGGTGAAGAAAATAATGTATTGTTAGAAAAATATAAAGATTTTACTGGCGAAGAATTGCATAATTTATTTTTGCCAAATAGAACCGTTAGATCTATAGAATGTCATGCAGCGCTTCTTGGTCTGCAAGGCAAGAATTACGATGCACAAGTTAGAGCTAATTTGTCTAGAAGTATAAAAAATAGTGAAAAGTTGAAAGGACGAGCATTATCTGAAGAATCCAGAAAGAAAATTTCTGAAACAAAAAGAGAATATTTTAAGACTCATAATGGATGGTGGAAAGGTAAAAGACGTAGCCCAGAACAATGCAAAATGATAAGTGACAGACAAAAGGGAAAATGGGCTGGAGATAAAAATCCAAGACATTTAAATCCATTAGTTGGCGAAGAAAATGGTCGTTGGAAAGGTGGAATTAATTCTACTTATGTCGAGTTAAGATCTGATACAAAAGGTTGGTTCAATGATTCAATGGAATTTTGTAATTATAAATGCGTTATAACTGGTGGTGAATTTGATAATGTACATCATACAACAGCATTTAGAGATATTGTTGATGAAGTTTTTAAAATAACAGGAATAGAAGTAAAACAGCAAGTATGTGATTATAATAAAGAAGATTTCGATGAATTAAGATTAACATTAAAAGATTTGCATATGTTATATGGGTATGGAGCATGTATAAACAAAGAGGTACATAAATTATTCCATGACAATTATGGATATACAAAATTCTCTCCATTTGACTTTTTGGATTTTTTATACAGAATCGATGTTGGAGAATTTGATGCTTGGTTTAAGGAAAATAATTTGAAAATAAATATAAATTATGAATATGTAGAATATTTAGAAAGTACTTTGTCAGTTCTTGCGGAAAGTGCTTAATTTAATGAAACAAAAGGAGGTGGCTGTTAATTGGCTACAAAAGCAACTGCACCGAAATTAACGGCTGCTCAAGCAAGAGAAAAAGTTGTTGAATTGCAAAATAAATTAGATAACTACAACAAAACAGCACAATGTCCGATGTGTAGGAAACATAAGGATGTAAAAATCGGATTTTATATGGACACAGACCCAATTCTTGGCGGGGATAGTTTTAGTAGAATATGCCGTGACTGTGCAAGGAAAATTGCATTACGTGTGGATAAAAATGGAATTGAGCATGATCCAACTAAAGAATCTGCACAAAAAGCACTATATTATTTAAATAAACCTTTTATTGAGTCATTGTGGAATTCAAGTATACAAGAGTCTGAAAATTTAGTAACAGGAAAAGGGAAAAGCAACGCTTGGAATGCTTATATTAAAAATATAAGTATGGTTAACTATAACGGGCAAGGGTATATGGATTCTGATATGTTTAAAGAAAAAATTGTTTATGCTGATGAAGAGAAAAAGCAAAATACAAAAGAGGAATTGGCTGAAGATGTTGTTGAAATGTACAAAATAAACAAACGTACAGTTCTTCGTTTTTTAGGTTATGATCCATTTGAAAACGAACCAGAGGAAGAAAAACCTCTTTTATATTCCAAACTTGTAGGATATTTTGATGAATCAGTAAAAGATGATGGGTTAAAACTTGAAGCAGTTATAGAGATAGTGCAAAGTTTTAAAGATGTTAAAACAATTAACGATGCAATTTCGCAATATAAAAAGCAGCTAGGTAGCAATCCAGGCGTTATTTCCACAATTAAATCTCTTGCTGACACAAAACAAAAAATGATTAATTCTGCACTTGCTCTAGCAAAAGATAATGGGATCTCAGAGAATAATAATAACAGAAAAAGCAAAGGTGCTGGAACGTTGACAGGTATTATAAAGGAACTTCAGGAAATGAATCTAAATGGTTCAGAAGTTAATACTTTTGATTATGAAACAAATTTGGCAATCGAAGATATCATGACTAGAAATCATCAGAACCAATTAAGACAATTGAATCCAGACGAGAATGATTGGGAAAAAGAAGTAGTTCATCAAAAAGAACTACTTTTTAATTTGCAAAAAGAACGGGATAACGCTGTTGAATTTAGTAGGTTATTAAAAAAAGAAAATAAAGATTTAAAAGATTTTCTTTTAGAAAAAGGATTAATTGATGAAAAGGGACAAGTAGTCGAAAATGAATGAAAATAAAAATATTGTCCTAATGGGGGATAAAATTAACGAATTTACCCCAAAGAATTTTACTTTTTTTACAAAACCTACGTATTATGATATGTCTGAACTAAAATTGGAAGGATTAAAGAAATTTGCTGAAATAATTCAATGGGGGAGGCGCAATCCCGTCAAATTCTGCGAAAGATTCTTTGGGATAGAATTTCTTGATTATCAAAAATACGTATTTATGATGTCATGGATAACCCCAAACGTTGTATGGTGTATGAGTCGTAATGCTGGAAAAACAACATTAGGTAGTCCATTTCTTATGGCGAAGACAATGTTATTGCCTAAATTTGAAGCATATATTTTAAGTTCAACTGGTTCACAAAGTATTGGTATGATGAAAAAGATTGAATCAATTGCCAAAAAAGAAATTGCTTCATTTACGGGTTTAACAGATGTTTTTCTCAATGAACTTGTTAAAAGTGCAAATTCTGAAGGGTTTCGGCATGATCCAGCATCTTATTCGTTCAAGCTTTATTCAGGATCAAGTTTGGCTACAGTAAATTCAAATTTTGATGGATCTCGTGGACGTCGAAGTAGACTAAATTTTTATGATGAAGCATCCTATGTGTCAGAAGATATGTTTGCTGCTACTCTTCCATTTGTCACACAAAATAGTGATTTTGCCCTTGGAGGAGATGTTGACGTAACTTTACTTCCTCCAAATTTCCCGAATCAAGTTATTTGTGCTAGTTCAGCAGGTTCGATGGATGACGTTTTTTATAAAAGATATAAAGAAGCAGCTATGCATTCCATGGCGGGAGACAAAAATTATTTTTGTGCAGATATTGATTGCGAAGTCATTCTTCATGCTACATATAATGGAAAAATTTACCCTGTACCACTTCTTACTCAAGCAAAAATTGATTCTGAGATGAAAATGAATCCAACAAAAGCAACAAGAGAATATATGAATAAGTTCGATTCCGATCTTGGCGATGATATTGCAGTCAAGAAATCACAGGTATTAAGGAACAGTGTAGTAAGACCACCTATGTTGGTTAATGAAGATAATTCATATATGGTAATTTGCTTCGATCCAGCAAAAAAACGCGATAATAGTTTTGTATTAATTGGTAAATTACATAGGGATGATCGGCGCGGATGGTTATTGGATGTTGTAAACGGAATAAACCTCATTGATAAAGAAACGAAAAAACCATTGACAACTCCAGAACAGATAAAAATGTTACAAGATATTATTGTTCGATACAACGGATATGGCGTTCCCGATTATAGAAATATACACGGTATATATATAGATGCTGGTTCTGGTGGGGGAGCTACCCAAATGTGCGATCTTCTTTTTGATAATTTTTATGAATCAGGGCATAAAGGAGAAAAAGATTATGAACATCATGGTTTAATAGATGCAAATTATGATTATGCAACTCCATATGTGAAAAGATATCCTGATGCTATAGATATTATTCGAATGAGAGAACCGTCAAAATATAAAACAATTATGTATTCACAATTATGTGAGATGATTGATCAAGATTTAATAAGTTTTACCGCAGAATATGATTATCATGGTAATCTTACAATACTATCAGAAGAAAATGGCGAAGTCAAAGAGCAAGTTTATAACCTTACATTGGAAGAGGAAGTCGGATTAAAACAATTGGATGCAATGAAAGAAGAAGTTACCCATATGTATAAATACAAAGCTTCGAATGGTAATGTAAGATATGACTTAGCTCCTGGATTTGAAAGTATTTTGCATGATGATAGAAGTTACTGTCTCGCTCTTATGGCTCATAGTCTCTTCGAGTTAAGAAGTAAAGACAAGGTAAGGCAAAAACGCCCACAAGAGTCAACTCAATCTCTTCTCTCTAAACTTTCAATCAATCAACCAAAACGCATATCTTCGTTTTCCAAAACAATCTAAATAAAAATCCAAAACACAACTAAATAGCAAAGGAGGTGTTTGCATCAAAGATGACACAATCAAAGAAAGAGATGACAGAAACATCTCCAATACATAAAAAACAGCCAACGGCTGCAGAACGAAAATTATATATGCAAAGTCTTGAACGCCAACAAAAGAGATTTGCAGAAACACAAAATGCATTTAAACAAGTTCGTGATGTAACGAAAACGACACGACAAATTTCCATCAGTTCATATAATAAAGAAAATGTAATTAAATATCTTCAAAATATAGATAGTTATGAAAACGAATTACGTGGATTATCACGTTATTTATTTTATCGTTGCCAACCATATTTTAGATTGATTATGTATAACGCAACTATGTTTGATCTAAATGCAAGATATGTAGTTCCGTCATATGATCCAACCGGTGACAACGACAAGGAAAGTATATTAAAAGATTATTATGACACTTTGGTATGGCTAGATAGAATGTCTTTACAAGGTAACTTTTTACAGGTTCTAATCAACAATTTTATAGAAGATGTGTTTTATGGATGTTGTTGGTTGGACGAAACTGGAATGTTTATTTTAAAAATCCCACCAGAATATTGTAGAATTTCTGGAAAATATTTCACAGGAGATTATTCGTTTTCTGTAGATATGAGTAAATATAAGAAATTCGAAGACGTTTTAGAATATCTTGGTGATCCGCTGCTTTCTATGTATAAAGAATATGGTGGTAACAGTCAGAAAAAATGGCAACCAATGCCAGATGAGTATGCTATATGCACAAAGTCAAGGGTTGAAACTTGGGAAACAATCGTTCCTATATTTAGCGGTTTGTTTATTGATTTAATTGGTCTTTTAAATCTTGGTGATGTACAAGCTGTTGCAGATGATCAGCAAATCTATAAGTTGATTACTGCTACCATTCCAACAATTTCTAGTGCAGATGAACCTGACCAATGGGCTGTAAATATAGATTTTGCTGTAGATTATTATAACAAACTGGTAGATAGTCTTCCACCTTATATCGGCTCTATTATAACCCCACTTCCACTTAATACAATATCATTTTCTGATGACCAAGCTTCAGACACAACAAAAGTGCAAAAAGCCACGAAAGAATTGTTCAACACATCAGGTGGCGCGCAGACGTTAAATTCTGCTACTCTTACTAACTCAGAGGGTGTTCGTTCTGCAAATAAAGTTGATAGCGCTTTTGCAATTTCTGCTTTACTTGGGCAAATACAAGGGTGGGTAAATAGGATGCTTTCTTACCAAGTAAAAAATCATGCAAAAGTTAAGTTCTTTAATGTGTCTATTCATACAAGAGATGCATTCAAAGAATCTATGCAGAAAGATTTGCAATATGGATTTCCTAATATTGTAGCGATTAATAGTTTGAATGGTGTTGGAGAATTAGATACATTGGCTATGAATTTCTTAGAAAATGATATTTTAAATCTTGCAGATAGATTCAAACCATTAACTTCTGCAAATACGGTGTCTAATACAAGTGATGATGGTGGCAGACCAGAGGTTTCTGATTCAAAAATAAGTGACGAGGGAGCTAAAACAAAAGACAGAAAATAATGAGGTGGTCATATGAAAGAAAAATTTTTAAAAACAACAGACGCTACTACCTCTGAAAACTTAAAGAAACTTGGATTTCAAGTAGTTAATGAATCAAATGGGATGTATATATTTTTGAATACTGACAAACTTCAGTTTTCAAATATAGATAAATCAAAAATACAGTATAGCAATATACTTACTTTTTAGCCACTCTTCTATTTCTTGAGTGGTATTTTTTATACCTAATATTTAAGGAAAGGAGGAATCGCTAAATAATGCCTAGAAGAAAAAAAAGAAAAATTATGTCTGTTGACGAACTATATTCTTTTTGTTTAAAAAACAATTTTTCACATTTTAGTAGTGATGAATCAGGAAAAGAATTGATGGTTCGTATGAACGGTAATTTTGAAAAGGAAAGTGAAAATGAAGATAAGCACAAAGAAGGACTTACTCCTTTTGTAAGTAGAGCATTTCATGACCATGTAAATCTTAACATGTCAGAAATATCAGAAGAATCATTTAATGAAAATGTCCCATCGGCAAATTTCAGACCTATTTTAGCTCACATAACAACAAATTCAGATGATGAACTTGATTTCGGATCACATGATTATTATGTAACTTCCGACAAAGACGGAAATGACAAAGTTGTTTATGAAGAACAACCAATTGGTGTAATTGATGGAAGTAAAACGTCTGTCGAATATGATGAAAAAGCAAAAGTAAATCGTGCTGTGCTGCATGGGTATTTGTATGATGAATACTGTCAAGATGCAATTGATATTTTAAATAGACGTGGAACTGTAGACTGTTCTATTGAATTAAGCATCAGAGAATTAAGTTTTAATGCCAAGAATGGAACTTTAGTACTCGATGATTTTTATGTGTCAGGTTTGACACTGCTTTCTAAGGATGTTAACCCTGGAATGGCTGGAAGCAATTTTAAGATTGAAGATTTTGCAGTTGATAAAAATGCAATTGAGACATTTTCAAATGATAAATTGGTAGAAACTCTTGAGAAATTAACAAGTATTCTTGAGAGCTTTGAAATAAAAGAAAAAAATACGAAAGGAGGAACCGAATTGAATAAGGAACACTTTGAAGAGGAAGTTACTGAAACTGAGGAAGTAACTGAAACAGAAGAGTCTGAAGAGGAAGTGACTACCACAGAAGAAGAATCTGAGGAAACAGTTGTGGAAACCTCCGAAGAAGAAACTAAAACCACTGAAGAAGTAGAGGAAACTCAGGAGGTTGCCGAAGAGGAAACCGAAGATACTACTGCATCAGAATCTGAAACAGAAAGTTTTTCAAAAGATGAGCTATTCAATAAGTTATTCGATATTTCCTTCGAAGATATTAGATATGCATTAAATGCATTATGTTCTATTTATAGAAATGATTCTGAATGGTGTTATGTGTCTCAGGTGTATGATGAGTATTTTATTATGCAGGATTGGGACAGCGACAAATATTATAAACAATCTTATACAAGAGATGAAGATAATATTGCACTTGCTGGAGAGAGAACAGAAATGTTTGCAATGCTTCTTACTGAGTCAGAGAAGATTTCTATCGAAGAAATGCGTTCAAACTATGCAGAATTAAAAGCATTTAAAGAAGAAATTGAGTTAAACGAACTTCGTGAGCAGAAAAAAGCAATTCTTGATTCTGAAAAATATGAAATTCTTGCACAGAAAGATGAAGAAGGAAAGTTTGTAAATAAGGATTATGAAAAACTTGTTTCTGAAATGGATAACTACTCTCTCACTGATCTTGAGACAGAAATTAAAGTTCTTCATTCAGATTATGTTTCTGAACATGGTAACTTCGCACTTTCTAATAACGAAGAAAAGACAGCTACATCAAAGAAACAATTTGTAAATGTAAATAAAAAAGCTTCGAAACCTAGCAGATATGGAAAACTGTTTGCTGAAGAAGAAAAATAAATAAACAAAATAACTTTTAACTTTAAGGATCGTCATAATGGCGGTCTTTTTATTATGCAAAAAACAGGAGGATAAATACTATGGCAATTCGTATGTCTATTGAGCAGCATCACGTTGCGTTCCCAACTAAAGTCCTTTCAGACAAAGTTGGAAGAGTACTAAATATGGTTATCAAAAAAGATACTGATAACGGAACAGTTTGCGGAAAAGGAGCTTACGTAAGCTTTGATCAGTATGAAGTTGCTGATGCCCCAGCAGGATTTGAGGGAGAAATTCTTGAACAGGCTGCAAACGGAAACTGGTATGTAGAGGTTAAAAAAGTTGATGTGAATGCACCAGCAATTCTTATCTACGAAGTTCCAGAAATCGCTGAAACATACAACAGTGAGTTTACAAAGACATCTAACTTCTTCAACAAAGCAACAGCCGAGAGAACAAAAACAGTTAGAGGACTTGTACTTACAGTAACAGACGTTTATGAGCTTAGTGAAGATGCATTTGACGGAACACCTGTAGCTGGTAAGAAAGTAACTGTTGAAGCTGGAAGTCAGAAACACAAAGTTTCAGAACTATAAAGAAGGGAGGAATAAGCAATGAATAAGATGAATTTTAGCGCACATGTACTTAATGTATTCGATGAAATGAAAACTTCTTATGAAGAAGTAAAGAACTTAATGTTCGATTTATATAAAAATGAACTCGACGATGGAATTTCTAAGAGAGAGGCGGAAGACAAACTTCGTGAAGTATCTCTCAAAATTTTCGGTCTTACCAAAGATTCTTCTCGCAGAGAAAGAGAACGTGCTTACAGAGATTATGGTCGTCAGTATTTCGATGTAATTGAAGAAGTAACCGATTGGACAGTTTCTACAGGACTTAAAGAAAATGAGTGGTTCAATGCACTTGTTAATTACAGAAATCTTAAAGATGGAGATACTAACCTCTTCGTTAACGAGCATGAGGAAGTAATTCTTTCTATAGCAAGAATGGGCAAGAGACATCACGACACAATGCTTCAGAGATTACCAGAGAACACAACCTATTCTGTAGAGACTGATGTTTACGGTGCTGCTGTGGGTGCTGATATTGATAGATATCTTATTGGACAAGAGGATTGGACAAAACTTGTAGACGCTATCACTAAAGCATTTGTTGTAAAGATTCAAGAGCTTATCTTTGCTGAGATCCTTGAAGCACCAAAGAAACTTCCTGCACAATCTGAGTTCGTACAGACAGGTGCTCTCAACACAACAAACAGAAAGAAATTCAATAAGATTCTTCAAAATGTATCTGTTGCAAATGATAATGCAGATGTAGTGATTATGGGAACAATGGTTGCACTTCAGGAGCTTGAAAACCTTATCGATGTTAAATGGGTTGCTGATTCTCAGAAAGAAGATATTGCAAAGATGGGTCGCCTTGGAAATTACGGACGTTACACGCTTGTTGAAATTCCACAGAGATTTGCAAGAAACGATGTAACTAAGTCTATGTACAAGGATGACACTCTTTTCGTATTTGCAACTGGTGACAACAAACTTGTTGATATGGTTGATGTTGGTGAGACTCTTATCGAGGAAATCACAGATCGTGGAACAGCTAATAGTAACATCGCTGATATCATGAAATATGAAGTTCAGAGAGAGCTTGGAGTATCTACAAGAATTGGTCGTTACTTTGGTTCATGGACCATTACCGACTAATCTAAGTGATAAAAAATATATTAGAGGAGTAGTTTAACCGCTACTCTTCTATTTTTTAATGGAGGGAAAGCCATGCCGACAGCACGAGCAAAAAAGGAAACCGCTACTGCAACTAGAAAAGTAGCTACTAAAGTTGAGACAAAAACAACCGTAGAAGAACCGGTTATTACTGAAAAACCAATTGAAGAAAAAATCGAAAAAGAGAAAAAGGTATTTACCGATTCAGATTATATTCTGTGTCGGTCAGTATGTTATGGTGGATTAAACATCACGTCTCAATCTGGAAATGTTTATGAATTCAAAGATTATGGATATGATTGCGAAATCAATTATCGTGACCTTGTTTCTTTGATTAGAAAAGGTTCAGACCATGTATTCTTACCAAGATTTGTTATCCTGGATGACGATTTACTGGAAGATTTTCCTACTGTAAAAAAAGTATATGAGAAAATGTATACAAGAAATGATTTGCTCAAAATTCTTGATATGCCTACAAGACAGATGGAAATGGAAATCAAAGAGCTGCCAGAAGCCACAAGAACCATCCTGGAGCAGATGATTGCTACAGAGATTGCCAATGGTCATCTTGACAGTATCGCAAAAGTAAGAAAACTCAGTGAAATCTTTGATTCGGATTTTAATCTTCTAAGTGAATTATTTGTTAAATAAAGGAGGTCGAGATGATACTTCCTTATGAAACTATCTTTTCAAGGGCATTGGGCAGGATCGACGATCCGAAAGAATTAGCATTAAATTCTAATGATTTTTATGAGATTTACACCGAGAGACTACACAATGTACTTGGAGATGCAAGAATTAGAAGACTCTTCTCTTCTATTGTATTGGACGATGAACTGCAAGAAGTTTCTTTTAATCTTGTAAATACAATAGATGAAAGTTCTGATATCGAATATGTGTGCAAATTATTTGTTCTAGGGATTACAATTGAATGGCTCAGTCCAAGAGTCGATTCTTTGAAGCATACCATTATGATGGTTGGCGGAAAAGAAGAAAGAATGCTAAATAATCCATACAGATTGCTTCAGACAAGATTAGAAAATGTACAGAAGGAATTAAGTAAGACTATTAGAGATCATGGTTATCTTTATAACTCTTATATTAATAATGGTACATAATATGGATTATTTATATGGAACTTTTTCTGACGAGCAAATAAAAAATGCAGCATGTTTAATGCACAAAAATATTCATAGATTACTTTTATATAAAGATAAGCTAGTGACAGACAGAATTTTTAATTCAGATGATGATTTCAAAAAATACTTTGAAGATATTCTATTTAAATTCGGTGGACTTAATACATTATTAGGTTATCCAAATGATATGCTGCTTTTAATTTCGACATTACAGGCGGCATACGATCTAATAGATAGTCCAAAATATAGTTATAGAATATTTAGAAAAGCTATTCTAGATTCTCATGGATATATTAAAGCTATGTTAGAGGAGGTAAATAGTCATGCCAAACCTATCAACAGCTAGACGTATATCAAGCATACGATCAAATAATGCACAAACAATTGGTGAAATAACAAAAGAAAACTCAGATTTTCTTATGGAACAAACATTTGATCATGATATCCAAGCAAAAAAGTGTTATATATATGATTTTTACCATGATGATCAGCCAGATAAAAATCAGAATATGACTTATGACAATACAACCAAAACTCCAATTGATGCAAAGTTTATCATTAATTCTTATCAGTCTATAGATAAGGATCAGGTTCCTTATTATCTACAATTTCGTCCGTCTCAAAAATATTCTTTTTCCGAAAATGATGATTTGTATTATTATGAAACAGATTATCACGAACGGTATCTTGCCGATTTCCCGATTGGGTTATTCGTTGACGTTCCTGACGACAATTTTGTTTATCATAAATGGTTAATTGTTGGTAGAGAAATTGCAAACCAATTTCGGAAGTATTTAATTCTTCCATGTGATTATAATTTGACGTGGATTGAAAAAACTGGTCAAAACAGAATTAAGCGGAAAATGTGGGGTGTGCTTCGAAACCAGAATTCGTAAAGTGTATGCGCTTCATACTGGAAACAGTATGTCGAAAGTCTTTTAATTGCGTGGAACTCTTGAGAGTCAATTATACTACAGCACAGATATGAAATAAAATCAAATGCGAATGTTAAGAAATAATTGAATTAGACAATACGCAGCCAAGATCCGAAAAGGATAAGGTTCGACGGTCATGTACCCAAGTGGGTTAATGGAGACATTCTAAACTTATTATGTTAATAATAAGCATGGATTTGATATGACCTGAACATTATACGAAAGTATAAGAAAATAAATTATAATTTATAATTTATCTTTGTTGGATTAACGACCCAATAAAGTAACATATTTGACACAACTGGTAAGTATAGAGATTACAAAAGTAGTCCGTTATTATTAGAAATGATAATAATGTATTTCCTTGAATTGCTGGAAAACCCTAAAGCTATTTATACTACAGCATAGTGATGAAACATACGCAAGTGCGAACGTAAAAAAATAAATAGATAATAATTATTAGATGCTAGTCTACGGACTGTAGCATCTTTTTTAATGGGCGATCAGCAGCCAAGCCTCGAACAGAGGAAGGTTCAACGATCATTCTTGAAATAGAATAGGAACAAGCGTTCCGAAGTTGGGAACACCTAAACCGTGATTGGCATGGTGAATGATATGATCTGCACATTATGTGAAAGCATAAGAAAATTTATTTACATATGTAGATAGATCTTTGTTAAAAAAGCGAATTAACAAAGTAACAAAATGGCACTACTTTGCTCACCCAGATAACCAGGATAAAATCTGGTTTCCATTAAATCCAATTACTGAAAAGTTTTGGTATAACGATGATGTTAGTAAAACAATGCGTCTTATTATTAGCGCACCAACAGAACATCCTTTGGCATGGTCTGTAACAAAAATAGAAAACACAAAACCTGTCGGAATCCAAAAACTTACAATTTATCAAGATTTTTGGGATGAACATAGAGATTATATTGAACGTGACGAAAACGGCAAGATTATTGGTATGTATGCTGATTATTATGATTCGTCTGTTATCCCAGTCGAACCATCAACGCCTGGAGAAATTGCCGGTATAAATAAAAAAATTATAGCATCTTCTACTAATGTAAAAGTTGGCGGCAGTTATAAACTGTTTACTATAAAAATACTAGACGAGGATCACAATGACATATCTGATCAATATAAAGGCGGAGAATTTACTTGGAAATGCTACGTAGAAAATAATGAATTATCTGATCATGTATCGTGGTCAAAATCTGGTTGTAAATACAATCAAATTAAAATGAAATTTATCAACGATCGAAATTATTTAGGGAAATTATTATTAATATCATGTGATGTTTCTTTAAACAATAACATTATTCGAGTAGCTGAAAATTTTGAAATTACTGTATAGGGGGTATCTGAATGAATAAAATAAATGAATACTCCTTTCATACAAAAGATGATATGCTTAATAAATTACGCGCGTATACACATAATCCAGATGATGATAATATTCGTATCAAAAATCAAGTATATCAAATATTATTACACTGTCCAGAATTACTGTATGCAATTCATGATGCAGAGTTGGAATCCGAATTATTTGACGATGATGGAAATTTAAACGTTGATGCAGATGGCGAACCATTGGGTGAGTGGGATCGTTATTTTGGTGAAAATGCCCATATCCGTCCATACATATTTTTCCCAGAAACAGAAACAGATTCTAGGAATTATGTATGTTATCAAACAAGTTTTAGCGACTTAGCAAGATATAATAATTCTGTAAAAACACTTCTTCTTACTTTTACAATATTTATCCATGAAAAAGATGTTATAGATGATCTTACTGGTTTACCAAGACATGATCTAATTGCTGCAATATTGCGAGATAGATTTGCATGGATTGGAACCGAGGTTGAAAATCCGATTCCATCTTTAGATAAAGAATCAACGATGGATAATAACTATCTTGTTCGTACTTTGCAATATCAAATTATTACCCCAAACAATATTACAAAAACAGAGAATGGTAAATCCTTCTATAGTAATAAAAGGTGGTAAATTATGGGGTTTGCGAATAATGATCTTGTACAAAGTGCAATTGAAGCACAGATAGAAAATGAAGAAAATAAAGAAGAAGAACGCTTAGATTTTAATCCTCTTCAACTATATTTTGGAGATGATTATGTAGTGAATGATAAAATCACAATTCATCAGCCATCAATTCAGGACTATATAACTTACGGAGAAGAAAATATACAATCTGTTATTTATCCATTTATTTCAAATACAACAAAATGTCGTTTACAACTTTGGAACAATGGAATTGACTGGAATGATATCACAAATCAGCAATTGTTTTCCATTTTAATCAAAAGTATTGATTTGGAATATTCAAAACTGATGTTTGATGATATTGATTTTCATGGTTTTTCTTTCTTTACCGAAGAAAAAGATGGAAAAGAAAGTGTTATTTTATATAATCCTATTCAAGACATAAAGATTGACGAACCAACGCGAATTAAAATGTGTAAATATATTCAATATATGTTTCATACATTTCCGCCAGAAGAGGAATTTACTTCTAGTAAGACTCTCAAAAGAGATCTCATTAATAGAGACAAACAGAATTTACTGGCGATGAAAAGAGACAGTTCTTTAAAACCACCAAGTCTATTATCCATGATTTCTTTCTATCTGAATCACCCTGGATCAAAATATAAAAAGAATGAACTACGCAATGTTGGAATTGTGGAATTCTATGATAGCGTACAAAGACTTCAAATTTATGAATCAACACATGCTGTCATTAATGGCAGTTATTCTGGATTTGTTGATACATCAAAAATTCCAAAAAATGAATTTAATTTCATGCGAGATCTTAAAGGATCTGCATGATTTTTTTATACAAAAATTTAAGGAGGAAAAACAAATGAGTTTTAAATTAGGTGATAAAATCTATAAAGAGATTCTATACTTTTATGCAGAAGATAAAGGTACTGGTATTCCACAATATGTACTCACTCAATTAAGTGATGCAAATATTGAAATCACTGCTGAATCTAAAGATGTTACCGATAAAAATGGTAATCTTGTAAAGAAGATTTGGAAGTCTAAAGCAGGTACTTTTTCTGCAACAAATGCTTTTGTTAACACCAATATTGTTGCTGCATCTTCTGGATCTCAGCCAATCTTTGCATCTAAAAGTGGTAAAGTTAAAATGCCAAGACTGATGCATGTTAAAAATGGTGTTAAAACCGTTACGATTACCGGATATGTAGAAGGTTCCGTAAAAGTAGCTCAGTATTTTGGTGATGGTTCCATTGGAAAAACATATACTATGGATACGACTGCTGCTGCAGACAAATTTTCTATTGCAAAAGAAGGTGCTGTACTAACTCTTCCACTAGATGAAGACGCAGAAATGTTCTTTATTCGTTATGATCGTGAAGTAGAGACAGGTGCCGTAATCCACAATAGAGCAGATAAATTCCCAACATCTGTATACGCAATTATGAAAGCTACATACTACAATCCATGTAAGAAAAATGAACTAAAAGCAGATTACATTGTAATGCCATCATTCCAGGTATCTCCAGAAACCACTGTTCCAGTTAGTGCTGACACTACAACCATGGATTTTAAAGGTGATCTAGAGATCGAATATTGTGGAGATGACAAGATTCTGTATAGCGTTTACGATGCTGATGAGGTTGACGAAGACTGATTCTAATCAGAAGGGAGAAACAAATGGCAAATAACAGAGTATGTCTTACTTGTGGTAAGGCTTATGAGTATTGCGGATATTGTCCTACGAGCAAGAATCTCCCGATGTGGATGAATCTGTTTGATACAGAAAATTGCAAAAATGTTTTTGAAACTGTAAGCGATTACGCTCAAGGTGCAATAAGCAAAGAAACGGCAGTTACCGACCTGTCATTGTGTGATTTATCAAAAGTTTCTACTTACAAGGAAAATATCCAAAAACTTGTATCAGAAATTATTGATAATAAGAATGATAAAAAAGTTACTGCAACTAAAAAAAGAGAACAAGCTGTAAAGATTGTTCCAAAATCTAAAGTGAATAAAAATAGTGTTGATTGATATATGAGAATTATAGGGGTACGTATATATCAATTATACGCACCCCTATTTTTTACGCTTATATATCAGGAAGGAATAAAAGGAAAAATGAAGTTTGACAAAGAATACGCGACTTCTTTTGTTGACGAGTATAAATATCTAAAAGAATACGGTATTCGTTATGAATTCGTAAAGGTTGATGATACCGGAAAAACTGTTTGGAAATATAAAAAGACACCGGAATTATTTGAAGCATTGAAAAATTTTTACATTAACAATGAATATTATGATTAGCAGGTGTAACTATGAAAATTTATTTAGATAATGCTGCCACTACTCCATTAAATCAAGAGACAAAAAATTATATTATATCTATTTTAGACGATTATTATAATCCATCCAGTGCTTATCAGGAAGGAAGAAATATTCGGAATAAAATTGATGAAGCAAGAAAAAATATTGCTGATTTTATTCATGCAGATGAAAGTAATATTTTGTTTACTTCTGGAGGATCGGCTTCTAATACGTTAGCAGTCAAAGGATATAAAGACAAAAATGACTGTGTTATTCTGTACTCTCCTATTGCGCATAAATCAATTTTAAATTATGTAAAAACAGTTAGAAGTGCTATTCCATTAAAAGTCAATGGACAGGGCGAAATTGATTTTGATGATTTGAAATCTCTTCTTTCTATATATCATAAAAGAAGTTTTGTGGTTATGGATTATGCTAATAGTGAAATCGGTACAATACAAGATGTGGAAAAACTCACTGATTTGATCCATTTTTATAACGGTAAAATTTATGTTGATTGCACTGGATCGATCAGTCAAATTCCATTAGATGTCAAGAAATTGGATATTGATATTGCAGGGTTTTCTGCGCATAAATTAGGATCTTTAAAAGGGTGTGGAGTTTTATATAAAAAGGATCATATTCAATTATCTCCTATTATATATGGCGCACAAGAACATGGGCTTTTTGGTGGGACAGAGAATACACTTGGTATCTTAACTCTAGGATACGTTGTAAAGCATTATAATTATGATCAATGTACATCAGAAAAACGAGATTATCTCGTGCAAACATTATCAGGATTAGTTCCAAATTTTTTTGTTGTTGGCTCTTATAATAATAGATTGCCATATAATTTATTCTTGTGTTTTGAAGGAGTATCTGGCGAAGCATTAATGACCTTACTTCATGAGTATGGTGTAATTGTATCTACTGGATCTGCCTGTAATTCCGGAAGTTTGAAATCGTCTGATACCTTACTTGCCATCGGAATGAAAGAAAAATATATTCATAATGGTATCCGTTTAACTTTGTGCGGATCAGAAACAAAAGAAGAACTTGATTATGTATGTAATCAAATTAAAAATTGTGTCATGACATTGAGGAACTTAACATAGGTTGCTCATGGCTATGGGCGTAAAAGTGTATTATCACTCTCCTATCATATCAAAATTATGGAGGGTAAAGCTATGAGAAATATTAACTGGCTCGTAAGAGCGAAAAATAAGACATTTTGGATTACTCTAATTCCAGCAGTTATTGTATTAATTCAAACTATTGCTGCAGTATTTGGGTTTACAATTGACCTGAGTGAACTTGGAAACAATTTAGTTAACGTTGTTAATGCAGTGTTTGTAGTATTGGCAATTTTAGGTATTGTAATTGATCCTACGACAGCAGGTGCTGGCGATTCAGAGAATGCTATGACTTACACAGAGCCAAAGGCTTAGAAAGTGTAGGTGCAATGTGGAACCTATACGTGATTTTTTTGGTATAGACTGGAAGGCGTTCGGAATAACAATCTTTGTAGCGTTGTTAGGATTTCAGGCAATTATTCAAGTATTACACTGGTTTTTGTTCGAATTCTTGGGTATTGAAACAAAAGCGATGCGAGAGAAAAAAGAAGAACATAAATTGCTTATAAATACAGCAAAAGAGGTAAAACAACTTTCAAAACAACGTGAAGAAGACGTTTGGCAGTCAATAAAACATGATAAAAAAATACAAGAAAATTTAGATCAATATATGGAAGAGATCCGTAAAGCTATCACGGATACGCAAAATATTGTGAATACATATTCTGAGAATAGAGTCCATGATAGAAAACAAAGTCTGCAAATCCAGCAGGAATTAAAAGACAACATATCTCAAATTGTTAAGTCAGACGAAGAAGAACAAGAGCAAATAAAAAATTTAATTCAAGCCCAAAAAGAATCTTTAGCGGATAGAATTAATCAAAAATATAAATTCTATCTTTCTAATAATGGAATACCAGAAGATGAGGTTGAAGAATTCATTAATTTACATTTTTGTTATAAAAAATGTGGCGGAAATCATCTGGGAGATGCAAAGTTTAATTATTGCATGGAACATCTTCCAGTTATCCCCGCTGTTGTGAAATTTGATGAAATGAAAAGTCATACAAATCAAAATATTGAAAAAGATGAATTTCATCGAAAGTAAAAAGTGACCGTGAACTGTTAAAATGCTCACGGTCATTAAAAGAAAGAAGGTCTTATATGTTTCGAAAATTATACAATAAATTTATAAACATGATTGTTGAAAGAACAAAACAATCTATGTATGAAAATATGAAAAATGACTATGATAAGTTGTTGATTAAGGATTAACCACGCATATATTATAAAATAACATTGAAAAATCTGAGAGTTTTATATAGCTTTTTTCATAGTCGATGATCTCTCCATCAGCCAATGTTTTTACACTTTCTTGTTCTAATTCTTGGAATAATGGATTTTCCTTGATGTGATTATAAATTTCCTGTTGAATATAATACTTTCCAAATGGAATTTCTATTAAGCCTAATCGTAACAAATTATCTATAGAGGTAGCACATTGTTTAATAGAGAAGTCTTTTATCCACGTACAATGATTTTGGATAATGTTACTTCCGTCAGATGGAGTCTTCCTACGTAAATTGATAATAGGTCTAATTCCTGCTTCGACTATCATTTTAAAAACTAATGCATCAATCGGAGACATCTGTTTTATAATCTCTACAAATGAAGGATGAACTGATTCTTTTGTATCATCAATCATAGCTTTTGCAAGAAGATTTGCATATAAATTACGCAACTCTTCGTTACCCATAGAGTATGAAATTGCTTGAATTGCAGGAATAGCAACATATGATTCTGGTTCAACAATTTTTTCTTGATCTATATGTTCGAGTTTTAATTCAAGAAGTTTTTGAGCTTCTTTGACCGCATATTCTCTTTTTAAAGTCCATATGTCTACATTTGAAAGTAAGGCATTAATAACACGAGGAACTCTACCAGCAAGTTTTCCTACTTCTTGAGCAGATGGTTGAAATGCGTCTTGATATAATTCTGGAACAGTTTCAACGGCCTTGCCTATACCTTTTGATAACTCTTTAAGTTCTTCTTTCATTAACTACAGTATCCTTTCCGTTTGTTTATAATTATATTATACGCTAATTTAATGTAATATCAAGGAGAAAACAATATGTTTGGATTTATAATATGCTTAAAATTTGGAGAAAAAGCAAAAACATTAGGATTTGGAAAATCCTTAGATATACTAACGATCGCATCTGTAATATGTAAATTGACAGCGGAGAAGATTTCTAAGGAAAAGAATATGTCATATGAAAAAGCTGTAAATTTTGTAACAGATAGTATTAATGAAGTAAATCTTAAAATAAAAGAATAATTATAATATTTAAAAGGAAGTGATTACAATCGCTAGATCTAAATATAACGTAGATAAAGATGTAAGTAAACGTACTTATAATAATATAACTTTTGATTCAATTTTAGAAATGAAATATTATCGTGATGTGCTTTGCCCATTAGTGGAGAGTGGCGATGTGGTGGATTGTGAATTACAGAAGCCATATGAGCTACAACCAAAGTTCAAACACGACGGAAAAACTGTTCAGCCAATAAAATATGTGGCTGATTTTTTTATTGTCTATAAGGATGGACATGAAGAAGTTGTTGACACTAAGGGATGCCCTGACAGTGTTGCACTGATTAAAAGAAAACTATTCTGGTACTGCTATCCAGATGTTAACTATAAATGGATTTGTTATTCCAAGATCGACGGAGGATGGCAGGAATACGAGATCGTGAAAAAGAATCGGGCAGAAAGAAAACGTAAGAAAAAAGAAACTCAAGAGGTAAACAATGTACTCCAGTGAAATAGATGATATTTTAAAAAAGAGAAATTATTGTTTGCCGTCACACTTATATTTCAAAATAGTAGAAAACTCTTCCCAGATCTGTCAGGTTAAATATGATGCTTATTCTGATAAATATAGTATTCATACAGATGACGGATATCATTGGGAAGTTAAAATTTATCAGGAATAAAAGGAGAAAATAAATGATTACAAAATATGTAAAAATTAAACCGGTTATTACACTTGCCGATGAGAAAAAAGCAATTGACTTCATTGTAAATTATATGTTTGAAGGCGGTGAGTATACACCGTGGAATAAGGAAGCTGCACTTATTACTGCTATTGCTGTTTATTTTATTGACGGTGTTGAATTTGAAAAAGACGATGTAATCTATGATTGTGTTATGCAAGATCAAAATCTTCATGCGCATGTAAATAAATTTTTCTATAATGTAGATAAATCAGATAAGAAAAATGATATTAATTTTACGTATATCAATACCAAAAACCATGTGATGGAAAGTGTACAAAAGATTGTAGATTTTAAACTACAAAAGATGATTCATTGTACGGATGAAAAACATGAAATGTATACGGAAATTGCAGAAATGGCAAATGCTGTAGCAAATATTGGACGAAATGTTCAGGTTGCTGCAAAACCTGTTCTTGAAAATCCAGAAAGCATTGGAATGATTATGAATATTCTTAAAAAAATGAATGAAAGTAAAATGCTGAACGCAAAAGCAATTCGAGATGTAATGGTTGATACTGTCATGGATGTGCAAAAAAGAATGACAGAAAAGAATAAATAAAAATAAGAATTAATTAAATCTTCTGGCAGTCAAATGTCAGAAGATTTTTCTATAACAAGGAGATATATATCATGTCTATATCTATGGATGGACTTTTTAATTCGATCAATGACTTATTGAAAGAATGTGAAGAAGCAATTGAAAAAAACGAAAAAAAAGTAAAAAGATTAAATAACATTTCTTCAGAAATTGCAAATCAAGTTGCTATAGATTTACAGCCAAAAATGAATGAATTAAAAGATGAGGCATTAGCAGAATATTATAAACATGATGAAGGATCTGTTTATAAAAGAACAAATAATTTCAAAACTGGGGTTAAAACGTCGGTATCATCCGAAGGTTCTGGTTTGTATGCCATAACAAATGAAGGAGAAATGAGCGATTATCCAAGTTTTTTTGGTGGAAGTTCGTTACCTGCTGCAGATGCTTTTGATAAGTTTTTCAAAGAGGGAAAGCACGGCGAAGGCAGATGGCTATTGACGCCAAATACATCTCCGACACCAGAAGAATACATTCAACAACAGATAGAATCTGGACGGTTGTCCCCTTATATTAATATAGCAATTGAAAAACGAATCAATGATATATTAAATGATGATTAGATTGGAGGTATAAATGTCTGACTCAAAACAATATATAGGCGAAGTAAAAATCAGAGCCGAAATGGAAGACAAAATCAGTCAAGGTATTAAAGAGATTACCAATGATACAAAAAATCTAAAAGAGACTTTGGAGGCAACAAATAAAGCTCTTCAAGAACTTGCTGGCACAAATATTAAGCCAAAGGTTGATGATTCTGAACTTGATAAGTTAGATAAACAAGTAAAAAAAAAGAGAAAAATTTCGGTTGATACAGATGTTTCGTCTACTGCAGAAAAGAAAATAGATGATCTAGATAAAAAGATCAAAAAAAAATCTAAGAAATCAACAACTAAGACAAAATCATCAAAAAAAACTGCGGATGATAAAGATCAGCTTGATGGAATAAATGCCGACAAAGTTGTACGATCTACTCGTTATGGAAAAAACGGCAAGTCTTCTACTTCTTATAGCTATACAAAATCTAATGGCGTACAACAAAATTACAATAATAATAAGCTAACATCTGAAAAAGATACTGTTGTTGATCTTCAAAAAGCATACTCTCAGTTAAATAAAGACGTAACGGAATATTATTCATTAAAGACAAAAGAAGCAAAAGGCAAAGTAGCCACAGAGGATAAACAGTATGTCAAAGGTCGGATTTCTGATTTGGTTGATGAAATGTCTGCAAATCGAAAATATATTGCAGATGCAAAAAAGCAAGGTTTTTATAATGATGAATTGGAGCAAAAAGCTCTTAATCATTTTCGTAGAAAAGCTAATGGTTACAACACGTATGTCGATGAGAAAAATGCTACAATCAAAGCTTATGGAAATGATGACAATACTGCTATTCGTCAGGGACAGCGTTCGAAACAACTAAGTAATTATGCTGGACAATCCACAGATGCAATTGAAAGAGCAAGAACACTTGATACAACTATAACAGGTTTGGAAAAAGAATTATCAAGTCTTGTTACTTCTGGCGCATCAATGGATCAAATTAAGTCAAAATTTGATGAATGCACTTCTGCTGGTAAAGAATTTAAAAATGTCATGACCCTAGTCAATAGCACTATGGAGAAAACATCTAAAAAAGATACCGTTGTTGGAGATTCAAATGCCGCAAAGCTTCAAAATGCCATTGATAAAAAAGTAGCTCAAGCAAAAACACTTGTATCAGATAGTTCTATAAAACAATTTGACGCAAAAGTTGAAAAGCTTAAATCTCAGTACGCTGGACAAGATGGTTCTGCAGACGTTTTATCATCTTTAGAAAAAACAGTGAATACCATACATGACAAACAGGCTAGTATAAAAGCAGAATTAGCAAAAGGATCTTCTGGAAATTTAACACAAATTGCTTCGGATGCTGATATTTTGAATGCAAAGCTTAATGAAGTTGAAACTACCGCGAAAACGCTTGGAACTTCACTTTCAAAAAATCTAGATGGTACCACACTTCAGAGAACTATTGATAAAATTGATAATCTTGTAAAAAATTCCGATGGTTTTGCAAGCAAATCGCAATTAGAAAAATTAAAGACTCTACGAGATTCTTATACTAATAGTGATTCCGGAATTACAAGAGCGGTCAACTATGATAATTCTAAAATCATTTCTAACATCGAACAGGAAATTAATGCTCGTAAAAAATTAGCAGAAGTTCAGAAAGAATTACAAACTGGAACATATTCCGCAACAGAAGCTGGATATAAAAATACTCTTTCTAAGTATAGTGGGCAAACTTCTGAGTCACTGACTCGTGCAAGAGAAAGTCTTAAGCAGTTTAAAGAGATTCGTGAAGATTTTCAAAAGTCATTAAAAGATACGAATGTTTCTGATCTTAGTGATGAAGAGGTTGAGCGTCTTAGTAAAAATCTTCAGAAGATGACTGAGGAAGAAGAAAAATATAAGACTGCGATAAAACAGGTCAAAGCTGAAGAAACTGCAACATTAGCACCTGGGGTCGCTTTACGTGCGTCAAACGAGATGCAATCTTATATCAATAACAATAGCAAGGCATGGAAGAAATATAAGACGCAGCTTGAAGAAGTCCGTGATGCTTATAAAAATGTAACAACGGAAGGACAAAAGCTAGAGGTTGATGCTAAAGCAAGAGATTTGAAGGCAAAAATTTCTGCTGAAGGATTAACAGGAGCAAACATTTGGCAAGATACAAAACGTGCTGTTAATCAAATTGCTCAATTTACGGGAATTTACGGCATGTTGCAGAATGTCGTTATGGAAATTCCATCAAAGGTTGTTTCTAATGTAAAGGAAATTAATGATGCTCAAATTGAATTAGCAAAAGTTGCAAGTGATGCATCGGAGAGCCAATTAAGTCAATACTGGGATCAGGCTGCTGAAAGTGCCAAGAAATATGGTGCTACAGTTAGTGATGTAATTAGTAGTACTGCGGATTGGAAACGTCTCGGATATTCTCTTGATGGCGCAAAAGAATTGTCTGACATGACTACTCTTCTGCAACGTGTCGGAGATAACATGACTCAGGAAACATCCTCTTCTGGTATAATTAGTGCATTAAAAGGCTTTCAACTAGAAGCAGATCAAGCGCAACATATCGTAGATGTGGCAAATGAGGTAGCCAATACACAGCCTATTGATACAGCAGGTATTTTTGAAGCAATTGAAAGATCTGCATCATCTCTAAAAGCCGCTGGCAATACGTATGAACAGGGTGTTGCGCTTGCCAGTGCAGCGAATAGTGTAATTCAAAATCCGGAAAAAATCGGGACAGCACTAAAAACGATCGCAATGCGCATAAGAAGCGCCGAAACAGATCTTGAAGAAGCCGGTCTTGACACTGAAGGAATGGTAACTTCTACTGCCAAGCTTCGAAAAGAAATGCTTGCACTTAGTGGCGTAGATATTCTGAAAGACAAAGATACTTTTAAGTCTACTTATCAAATTCTTGATGAGTTAGCAAATAAATGGTCTGATTTAACAGACATCCAGCAGGCAGACTACACTTGCCTGTATGTACAGAAATGTGCATAGAGAACACATCTAAAACCAGTAAAACCTAATGCTCTATCACTACAATATGGATGAAATATGCTGATATGAATGTAACGAAAGTAAAACAACGATAGAGATTCTATATGGTCAAAAACCTAAGTAGAAATTTTGCTAATTATTTTAAATTAGAAATGGTAGCTTGGTCGCAAAGTCCCGAATAGGGATGTGTCAAACGAGTACCCCAATGTCAGGGGGGAGAAATCCTTAATGTAGGGCTTAATCGCTAAATGAAGTCTGAAATGGTGTGACTGCTATTATTCTTAAGAAGAATAATGTGGTTAAAAAGTACTCTGATCTTATACGAGAGTATAAGAATTATTATCTGACTCAATAATAATTGGTATAGTCTCAAGCGAGGACTATATTAACAAAAAAATATGAAGTGTAACTGAGTTAATCGCCGGTGAATTTTATGATCTTGCCGGAATTTATAGAAATATAAATCAAAGAACATACTTAATTGCAAGGGCAGTCTAGGTAAAATAATTTTACCATATAATTTACATATATAAATTATATAGAGCCTTACACCACAATAATCGGGAAACCAGATTATGACGGTTTAAAAACGTAAGGATTGGCTTGTTTGCAGCGAAGCACCCTAACGTTATACATAGACCATATGTTAGATAAGTCGAGGGTGAACGTTCAACGACTATTCCCCATGAGGGAGTTGGGAATATCCAAATGGATTATAAAATAAAGGTGGAAATCCTGAATACTCAACTCTATAGAAGTAGGGCGCAAATCGCAAATGGCGTCCAAAAGAGTATGCCCTTAACACGCAATGGTGAAGGTGAAAACATAGTCTATTCTTATGCGAAGAGCATAAGACAAATTATATATTAATACATACAAATTGAGGTGAATTATTATTTATAGAACAAATAATAAGAGATTGGCGAAATATCTATATTCTCTTGGTTTTGATAGAACATGTAAAATAATTAATGATCGTGAATATTGGATTTTTGACGAATCAAGTACTTTAAAAGAAGCACTTGATTTTTATTTTTATATGCGAAAAAGAAACAGAGAATAAACTATTATGCTCAAAAATAAAAGGAGATGCTGAATGGCAAAAAGATTTTTTACAAAAGAAGAATTAGACAATATTATTAAAGATTACGATAACGGAAATGGTTTAAGACCATTTGAATTGGCAAAGAAATACGATCGCAATCCATCTTCTATTTCAAACAAATTAAAAGATTTAGGATTGTACAAATACACAACATATAGATTTACGGAAGAAGATGTTAAATTTTTAAAAGATTATTATCCATATGGAGATTGGGATTTTATAATGAAACATTTTCCAAATAGCAACAAACAAACTATCATGACAAAGGCAAGTAAACTTGGAATAAAAATGATTAATGAATCTGCCTGGTCTGAAGAAGAACTAGGCATTATTAGAAAATATTATTCAACAAATATTAAAAAGGTAGAAGCATTACTACCGAACAGATCATACAAAGCAATATTAACAAAAGCGAAACGTTTAGGTATAAAAAGTCGTGAATTTTGGTCTGATGAAGAAAATAATTTATTATCTGATATATATCCAAGAATGTCAGTTGACGATGTACAATTATATTTTCCGAACCGTACAAGAACTTCTATCATTACCCATGCAATACATTTAAATTTACAGTCTTTTGATTATCACCCATGGACCCAGGAAGAAGATAATTATATTTTATTACACTGGAAAACTGAAGCTGATATGATTATGTGTAAGAAATTGGGTCGCACATACAAGGCGACTCAAGCTAGAAGATTATCTTTAGGTCTATTGCATTTTAATAAAGATGGTTCTGGGTATGAAGGTTTAACAAAATATCTTCGAGGACATTTACAAACATGGAAAAATGAATCAATGAAGAATTGTAATTATAAATGTGTCCTAACTGGTAGTAAAGATTTCGTAATACATCATAAATATGGATTTGCCAATATCGTAAATGAAACAATTGAAGAATATAATATTGAAATAAAAGATTATAAAGATTACACACAAGAGGAACTTGAGGATATATTAGAAAAGTTTCAAATTGTACATAGTAGATATCCTTTAGGAGTTTGTGTAAGAAAAGACATACATTTGTTATACCATTCCATTTACAGCAAGTGTGTGAATACTGAAGATCAATGGAATCAATTTGTTGTAGACTTCAAAAATGGAGTGTATGATGATCAAATCAAAATAGCATAAATAATTTTGTATTAATATATAATTATCGGAATATCTTGCGAATATTCCGGAATATCAAAGAAAAATCAAGGCAATGTAATGAGCGCCCTTATGAGCCAGTACGACATTGCTCGTCAGGCACTTAATACTGCGATGAACGATTCCGAAGGCTCCGCCGAAAAGGAATTGACTAATTACCAAAAGGGTAAATTATGATACCCGTATGTACAGAAATGTGCATTAAGAACACATTTAATTGCAGGTAACGCGTAAAGCCTTACACCACAATAATGGAGAAATCACATTATGATGGGACGAAAGTAGAAACAACGTAAGGATGATATATGGTCAAAAGCCTAAGTATCAAGTTTACTGATTTTGTATAAATCAGGAATTGCTGTTCATGCAGGAAAGTTCCCTAACGTTATACATTGATCAAATGTTAGTCAAGTCGAGGGAAAATCTTCAACGACTAGAGCCATGTCGGGAATTAGAAAATATTCTTAAACATAAAGAGAATATTAAAAATAAGAGTGGAAATCTCGAATATCTAATTCATTACTCGTAGGGCGCAATCGCTATAAGCGCAGGTGAGATCCCTTCAAATCGAAAAGGTGTGACTGCTACTCTTCTATTTAGAGTGTGGTTAAGAAATAGTCTACTCTCATGCGAAGGTATGAGGTCATGTTGTATATTTTTATTCTTATATATAATATACAACAAAACAATAATTAGCGACTATTGTTAATATAACGATCGATTATAGTCTTGAAAGATTCAAGGCAACGTTCCAAGAATTTTCGACATCTGTTCTATCATCAGACACATTTAAAGCTGCCATAGATAGCGGAACACAATTCTTAGAAATTCTTACCAAAATTACTGAAGCACTTGGGCCACTTGGCACAGCTTTAACAGCATTTGGTGGTTTCAAATTTATATCAAGCATAGGTTAGCCAAAATCCTGGCTATAGTTTATCGTAAACTGGCTTATCAATGCGGAGAATATCATAGTAATGGAATGATATTTCAACGTAGGGAGATTAGTGCTTGTAAAAAATAAATAGAGGATTAATTCGTCGAATGCGCTATTCTGCTTTTAGCAGTGAATCGGATGAAAATTCCGCGAGAACGCACGAGCCAACCTAACTACGATTAGTAATATATGAAACGTTAGCAGCAATTATGAGATTGGGTAAAATAAATCATAATGACGAGTGAAGTATATGAAAGTTAGGAGGAGTAGAGAGAACACCCTTCCTCCAGCGTATATGATGCCATAGTTTATGTGCGCTGAATGCATGTTCCACGGTATGCGAAAGTTGTGATGCTTTCTCATCACACGCCAGCTTCTATCCTATTTCTGGCGTTGTTGGAAAATAATAGGATTGTAACCAAATTTCATTTTTCTAAGTATCGTATGTGATATTTTAAACTTCTGTAGAAATATAATATATTTTGTAGTATGATATAAAAAAACTATATATACAGGAGCAGAAAATGAAAATCAATATATTATCAGGAAGCTATAAAGTAATAAAAAGCGGAAGTATTATTGCAGATGAATGGGCATCTGATATTAAATTTCAATTATGTCCAAATGCAATCATTTCTATGACTATATGTTTACACTTTGAAGAACGAGAAGGTCATGAAAGATCATTAAATGTTCAATCCAATACAAATACAATAACATTTGTATGTGTCAATTTTGGAGACACTGTTGGTACATCCCATCCTATTGAAATTGGAAAAATATCTGGGAAAAGAATATATTTTAATTTTCGTAATTACGAGGAGAAACGAGTGATGCGTAAGATCGAATATACTTTTTATGAGGAGGTATAAGTGAGGATGGGCGAAAACACTGATCATAATAACGAATTTATTTCAACTATAAATTCATCAACTTTTATAAGTCTTACAGATGAAAATCAAAAAGCAGTAATAAATCAGTTTAACAAAGGAAAAGAAAAAGAAGGTGGTATTTTGGGAAAATTCTTTGGCACCAAGAAAGAAAATGCGGCAATGAATATAGCATTTACAATATGTGCCATGTTAATAATTTTATGTATGCTTGATATAGTACGTGCAATATGTAACGGAGAATCTTCGTATACAGAATTGGTAAAGGGAGTATTACCGCTTATTACTGCGTCGATGGGATACATATTCGGGAAAAGTAACGAATAGATGATCGACAAATGGAAGTCGTAAAAATATCCCTATCGAAATATAGTACATCTATAGGATGTGCGTGGGCTGAAATGTGCCAGCCAATATTGCATTGAGGAGAATATGGAAATACAACTTTCCAGTACTCTCCTCTTCCACTTCTATAACATCTTCAATAACGCAGCCACAAAGAATAACAGTACAATAGCCCACCAGGGCCACGGCTGCATATTTCTTCTAACTCTACCTTTCCATGACATATCTTTTGTCCTCCTCTCTTTAAAATAGTTCAAATGAAAGTAGGTGATTATTATTAATATCCAGCAAACGGCAAGCAAGATAGAAACAAGAATTGTGTCTTCAGATAAATTAAATTCACAAAATATGTCATATGTATATATTGATTCAGATAATCAAATATATATACGAGAAGGAATGCTGCAGAATGATATTGATATATTATCTGCTGTATTAATGCAAAGAAAAGTCGATAGTCGTATTAAAAAGACATATTTTGATATTGTAGACTCATTGAAAACGAATCAAGTATCTAAAAATCAATTTGAGTCTCTATATAAGATGGTTCTTGTAAAATATTATGGTAAGAATGAAGAAAGTACATTGTAGTTTTCGCATTCTCCAAGACCAACTTCTTTTTCTTTATATGAATAGCTTGATTGTTCAATCCCTATTAAATAATATTGACTATCACGATTAATGAATATCGGTGATCCGCTTGATCCACTAAAGCATTCCATATCCACAAGGAAACGTTCCAATCCATTAAATTTTGATTTTAGAGGTGTCGCAATAACGCCACTTCGAATAAGTGGAGTGACAAAATTATCAGACTGAAATGATAACGGATATCCAATCATTAACGCATATTCAATTGAAGATATTGGAAAATCTTCCGTTATAATATCTTCTTTTGTAATCCAAGATATTTTTAGCTTTCCTACATATTCTGGTGAATCGATTAGATCATTTATTCCAATTACTGCAACGTCATATTGTGGATGTAAATATGGTTGGATACGTATTTCATTGTTTAGAAGATTCACTTGACCGTTTTGCTCAATAGGGACAGAAAACAAAGCGTTTTTCATATTCTCAAATATATGCCTATTCGAGACTAATGCATAATTTTCTCGATCATTTGCATGGTATTTATAGAAAAATCCTGTACCAATTTTACATTCATCATTTTCTTTTAATACAGTAATTTTTGTTACAGTATGAATCAAATTCTCTTTTGTAAGCATAGTTTACTTCTCCTTAATTAGAAAGCAGGTGATTATTATCAATCAAACAGCAAACAAAACAGATCATCAGGAATCTATACAAACAATACACACAATAGAATTAACCACTAATGAGTATAATACAATCAAATATTTTTTTGAAAATATGGAGTCTTTATATAACTATGGACTGATTGATAAGGAAATTGTCCCATATAAAATTTTCTCCAATGCAAAAAATCATTTTATGAAAAAGCCAAAAATTACAATTACTAATTTAAAAATGACAAAAGCTTCAGATACTATTACTCATCTAGTTTGTGGTGATCAAAGTGTTAAATCTGTTTATCAAATAGCTACTTCTCCGTCACAAGAGGATATTGTTCTCTAATAAAATCAAGTATATAAAACGCATATACTTCCTGAGAAAGACCAAGACTTTCTTCATACTTCTTTTCAAATTCGTCTGTAGTAATTTTAAGAGAACGTATTTTAGCAGAATGATGTATGCCAAGTAGTTTGTATTTTTCATTAACTTTGATATAAACTGGGCATCCACTTAAACCTTCTTTGGTATTGGCATAAGTGAAGAATCCGTTTTGAAAGTTGAACTGAATAGATGATGCAGTATTTCCTTTAATAATAAAAGGATACGCTAAGATTGTGTACCCTAATGCTGCTTGATAGCCAACGAGATAGACATCTTCCAAATCATTAAAACTTGATCTGTCATCATTTAAAATAATGTCTGATTCTTCTATAAAATGAAAAATTATATTGTATTTATTCAAGGCCTTGATTATTGTATTTGTTATATCGACATAGGCGATATCAAGAGAAGGATGTTTTATAGGAGAGACAGTTATATTAAAAGTTATACCTGACATTTCTTCGTTTTCGTCTATAGTGGATATAACAAAAGATATATTCATAATATTTTTGTCAAAACAATGACCGCAAGAACAAAGGAAATATGATTCTCCTTGAGATGTTGCTAATTTTATGATAAAACCAGTAAAAGAGTGTCTTGGTTCTTCAGTATTATCAGCAATAAATACTGTTGTATATTTCAAGTCATTTACACTAATCATATCAATTTTCCTCTCTTATGTTTTATGGTTATCTTAAAAATCATATCCACAATTCTTACAGTGAAATTGTGTGCCAATTTTGCTCGATGCAATGTCTACCATAGCAGTTGATACAGCTCTATTTAACGTGCTGATATTCTCTATATCTGTGCTACCACATGCAGGACAATGTGGAATAGCAAGTTTGCTGTTTTGTTTTTATAAAGTATGTCAAGAACACCCGTGACTTTAGTCATGGGATGAATTGACATACATATGTTAAACAGAAATACGCTGTAATATATTGAAAACACTAGATTTTGTAATATACATATGTTATCATAGTCATGAGGTGATAATATATGGAAGTGACTCATGGTCGTGGATATGTATATTCGATACAATATCATATTGTTTGGTGTGTTAAATACAGACACAAAATAATTACAGAAAAAATAGAGAATAGATTAATAGAGATACTTAATAAAATAGCTGATGATAATGGATTTCAAATATTAGAATGTAATACAGATAAAGACCATATTCATCTTCTCGTTAATTGTTCTCCGCAACATTATATCCCAGACATGATAAAAGCATTAAAAGGCGTGTCAGCAAGGTTACTTATGAAAGAATTTGGAGAAGAATTAAAAAGAAAATTATGGGGTGGTCACTTGTGGAATCCATCATATTTCGTGGCAACCGTATCAGAAAATACAGAAGAACAAATTAGAAAATATATTCAAAATCAGAAAAGAAAGTGAGGTGAAGTCAGTGGAAAAAGCTTATAAGTACAGGATTTATCCAAATAAAAAGCAGAAAGAAATAATTGCAAAGACTTTTGGGTGTTGCAGATTTATATATAATAAGTATCTTGCAAAGCGAATTGAAATGTATGAACAGAATAAAGAAACATTTTCATATGTTCAATGTGCAAATGATATGAAGAAACTAAAATCAGAGTTAGAATGGCTTAAAGAAGTCGATTCTACTGCTCTTCAATCTTCACTTAAAGATTTAGATTCAGCTTATCAAAAATTCTTTAAAGAACACACAGGATATCCTAAGTTCAAATCAAAGAAAACACATAGATTTTCTTATAAATCAAAGTGTGTAAATGGCAATATTCAGTATTGTGATAAATATATTAAGTTACCTAAACTTGGAATGGTAAAAACGAAAAACAAGTTAGTACCAAAAGGAATGATTCTTAATGCTACTGTGTCACAAGAACCAAGTGGCAAATATTATGTGTCAATTTGTTGTACTGATATTGATATTCAACCACTAAATAAAACTGGTAATAACATTGGTATTGATTTAGGCATTAAAGAATTTTGTATTACAAGTGATGGAGAATTAATTCCAAATCTACATTACTTAAAGAAGTCTTTAGATAAACTTGCTAAGTTACAAAGAGAATTATCTCGAAAATCAAAAGGTAGTTCTAATCGTAATAAAGCAAGAATAAAGGTTGCAAGACTTCAGGAACATATTGCAAATCAGAGAAAAGATTTCTTGCATAAGTTATCTACTGAAACAATCAGAAGTAATGATATTGTATGTATCGAAGACCTTCAAGTAAAGAATATGATTAAAAATCATAAACTTGCACAGTCTATCGCAGATGTATCATGGTCTGAATTTGTAAGACAACTTGAATATAAAGCAAATTGGTATGGTAAACAAGTTGTGAAAGTAGATAAATTCTATGCAAGTTCTCAAACTTGTAATGTATGTGGGTATATAAATAAGGATACAAAAAATCTTTCAGTAAGAGAATGGGAATGTCCTTGTTGTCATACACATCATGACAGAGATATGAACGCAGCCATCAATATTCTTAATGAAGGATTGAGAATATTAGAAGTGGCATAGACGAATAAAGAACGGTAGGAACTATCGGGATAGCTTGGTAAATATCTTTTCAGTAGAAATGAGTTCCCAAGAATCTCGTGGCTTTAGCCATGAGAGGTTCAATACTATAAAATTTTCTTTTATGTTTTCCGAGGTAACAAAAAATGAATAATAAACCATATGTGTCAAATATTGATCCAAATAAAAAAGAATCATGTGGCGATTATGATATTATTCTATGTGAAACAATTTATGATAAAAACGGCAAACCACTACCTCCACTTTCTGCTGGATCAGACAAAGTTAATATCGAATTAATATTCAAAATGTTTGAACAATTTCCAATGTATCAGATCTAAATGTTCTTTTGCTTCTTTATACGTAGTCATCTTTAACAAATCATAAAATAATTCTTTAAAAGCGGGAAAATCCTTTACTAATTTATTTGTAATACAATAATCTAATGTGATTTGATTATTCATTCCTATACACAACATAACTTCCGCACAATATCGAAAAATATGATAATAATCAACTACGTCAAATGATTCTATGTAATTTTTATAATTATTAATTTTAGTAAAGTCCTGAAATTCTTCTATAATATCTTCTCTGGAGTAATATTCTGGCATTGCATAAGCATATATCTCTCTTCCAAGTAATAAAGAACGGTATACTGCGTGAAATTCACTCCACAAACGGAATGTTTTATATATTTCATGATTTTCAAAATTATCCCAGTTTCCATCGCAAAAGTCATTTACGAATAGCATTGAATCAAAATAATGGATAAGCTCATGCACTATTGTAATTAACGTTGCAGGTGGATTTTTTATATAATTAGGATAGTTTATAAAAATAGCACCATTTTCGCCAGGAACATATAATCCCTCTGGTTCTTCGGATAATTCAACTTTTTCATTTTGATATTGTAAACGATCATGCATAATATCGTCTGAAAAAAGAACGGTTAAATTATGAGATTTTATTTTATATAGCTGTTCACACATACTTAGGCATAAATTAACGGATCGATTCATTGAATCGTCTTTTTCAAATATACTCATGTTTTATACCTCACATAGAATAATTTACCACTTATAACCACAATTTTTACATTCAAACTGACTCTTAGCGGTTTTACTGAATAATCCGAATAATCCAGCGCCTACAGTTTTCTTAGCTGCTGAAATTTTGATGATGTCGGTAGAACCGCAAGTCGGACAATGGGGCTGATTGGCGGATGGGGATGGTTGTTGACTGGATTGTTGTTTACGGCGAGCCATTACCCTCTCTTCTAATTTTTGTTTGTAAATTTGATGTGCTTCTGTGTCATATTCCTCTATTTTATTACATTTTTCAAGGAGAGAATAAATATATGAATCAATTTCATCTTCTGTTTTAGGCCATGATGTATTTGAAATTGTAGTTGTTGTTGATTCAGATGTTTGAAACATTGGTGTACCACAGAAATCGCATTGAATTGTTGCTACTACATCCGTCGCCGTGCTAAATGATCCACATTTTGGGCAAATAAATGTTTTTGAAAAATCACTAAGCTTGGCTTCTTTAATATATTTTTTAATCGGAAAACCACAACCAGGACACGCCTCTGCAAAACTGCTCACTATATTTTGGCATTCTGGACAAAATACCTTTGGCATACTATCACCTCCGTCAATATTTCCTATATTATATCATAATTGTTTGATAAATCCAACATTATTAACAATTAATTTGCAGTTTAAAGATTTAGGAAGTATATTCGGAAGCTTAGGAGATCTAAGTGGAAAACGATTTAAAAATGAAGGATCATATGATGATTTTCAAAATTATTTAAAAGATTCGTTTAATGCATCTTTTGGTGTTGGTAAAGACGGAATTAGTAAATTTAATTCAGAACAGATAGAAGCAAAAGCAAATGTGTTAGGCTTAAATAAAGAATTAAAGAACCAAGCTTTATCTTTGGCAAGTGATGCAGCTCTTTCTGCAAAAGCAGCAACTGGTAAATTAACATACGCAGATGCAATAAAAGATTCTATAAATAATGCTCCGGCGTTAGCAAAGGCTCTGCAAAAACAAGGTAAGCTTACTTTAGAACAAGAAGATTTATTAGGCAAACTAAAAGAAGGTTCTGCAGGGTATAATGAACAAGTAAAAAAAATCATTAATGCGAATGCGGAACTAGGTGACTCTATAGTCGAACTCCCAGAATCTGCATCAAAAGCAAGTACGGCATTTTCTGGCCTTTCCAATTATTTCAAAGGATTGCTGGCTACTCTAAAAACAATGCTTCCACTTATTGCGGCTGTTGGAGCAGCGTTCGCGGCTTATTCGGCTTGGAAATGGGCAGATAATAAGTACAATCTTACCTATGATACCAACCTGAAAAATGTTAAAGAACATGTTTCTAATCTTCAAAATGCTCAAAAAGAAGTAGAAAATCTAAATGCAAAGGCTGATCAATATAAACAGACTCTTCAGGAAATAGCTTCTAATTACAATGTTACATTAGAAGGTACTGAATCTGTTGATGAGATGATTGACAAGATTAAATCTGCAGACAATGTGCAATTAACTCTTGTTGATCAGACTGAGATTGACAAAATCAAATTAGGAAATGATGAACTTGAGAGAACATTAAAGTTAAAAGAACAAGTTGTTACCTCTGAGCAAAGACAAGCTGCGGAAGATGCAAAAGATCTTTTAAATAAATATAAAAGCATGGATATGCCTGATTATACAATCTTGCATTGGAATCCATGGAAGAAGGATGATATCCAGGATGAACTCAAGGAATTTTACAAAAATCCTGGTATAGATATCAATCTTAATGAGAATGATGGTGCAATTTCAAGAACCGGATCTCTAGAATCATACTTGGCGTTTTATCAGAAATATCAAGATCTCCTAGTTAAAGCACAAGAAAAGGCTGGTAAGGCGAAATCTGATAAAATTCGGAAAATGTACGAAAGCGATGCGAAAAACCTTCAAGAAGCTATTGATTCTATGGATTCAGAACTTCAAGAAAAAGCTTCTGATATCACAGATATGCTGAATAGTTTTTCTGTAAATGGAGAAGGTTTGACTGCACTATCTGGTTACGAGCCGTATTTTGAAAAAGCTAGGAAAATGCTTCGTTTAATTACAGATAAGGATCTTACAGATGCACAAAAGGCATTAAATTCTCTTAGCGATTTCTTTGATGGTTCTTTTGGTAAGAATGCTCTCAAAGCAGAATTAAAAGAATCTGCTGGATTACAAAAAGCACTTGCCGGTATGGGGCTTACTTTAGACGATCTCGGAATTGACAATATTTCTGATCTACAATCTTATCTTCAAGAAACCGCATCGGCTGCAGAGGATGCGGCTGATGCGATCAACACAGTTGAAGGTAGCGTTGCAAGTGTAACGAGTGCATTCAATGCAGACAATCAGGATGCTTCTTGGAAAACGATGGCAGAATATCTTGCCCAAGCGGATGAACTATTTGCAAATGGGCAGATTGGTACAGACGACTTCAAAGAAGCGGCTCAGTTTATGACGCAGAAGAAGATCAATCCTGATGACGGATTTACTTTTGATGCACAGGCGTATGAAGCAGCATGGAAAAAAGCGCAAGACAAAGTTAAAAGATATTTTGACAACGAGGATCAATTTCAAAGTGCGGAGAATTTCTTAACCGATCTTCAAAATGTCGGTCTTGCCATTGCAGATGGTAATAACGATTTCCAATGGACGGAGAACTTTAAAAGTAGTGCGGATGCTGCGGATAAATTAGGTCTTAGCGTAAGTGCTGTTGAAGTTCTTATGCATAATCTCGAATCTTATGGCGCGGAATTTGATGATATGCTATGGTCTGGCGATGTTCTGGATCAGTATAAATCAGCTCTAAATGGAATTAAAACTATTTATGATTCCATGGAAGAAGGAGCTACAAAAGATCGATACAAAAATCTCATTGATGGATGGGATGAAGAGTTAGCAGGTTATGAGAATGATCTTTCTACTCTTACAAATGACGACGTTGTTGTCAAAATTCAGTTCGAGTATAGTCTTGCTTCTATCCAACAGCAAATTGATCAGCTTCAAAATACTGCCGATGAGGGTGGAGATAATCAGACTTGGGCAGAATTAAATGCTTCCAAGAGACAATATCTTAAGAAAGCAGAGTCTGCTAATACAAGTGAAATTGCAAATCTTGACGCTTACAAAGAAGCAAGTTCTTATGTCGAAGAATTAAAAGCTAATTTAGCGAGTGCAACCGACGAAGAAACAAAAAATGCAATTCAGAGACAGATTTCTAACGTTTATGACGCTATGAAATACATGAATGATGCATTCGTTGATTCCGGACAGCAATGGTCTGAATACTATCAGAGCGATCAGTATAAATCTGATTATAAGAATTTTGGCGATCAATTACATAGTGTTATGAATGTCGATGCAGACACAACGCAAGCTAAAGAGAAAATTGATAGTTTAACAAACGATACAGAGAACAAATCAACAACAATTGATATTGACGCAAATATAGACAAAGCAAAAACAGCCTTAGAGAATCTAAAAAATGATGATGGTACATTAGATTTAGGAGACATCAATACTCTACAGGCGTACAACGCTCTGAAAGATTTGTTAGTTGAAAAGCAAGAATTAGAGCAACCTGCGGTAATGACAATTGATACGAGTAAATTTTCTGAAGAATCTACGGAAACAATCAATAAACTGCAAGAGTTCCAAAAAGCATATGAAGATCTGAATGCCCAAAACCAGATGAAAGATATGGGCTTTAATATTGATACATCGGAAGCCGAGAAGAAAGTACAGGATCTTTACTCTGATTTAAAAGACAATGACTTGGTTGCACAGCTCAAGCTTAATACGGATGATGCAGATTCATTTGAAAAATCATTAGGAAAATTGTCTGAAGATGATATTAGACTTCATATAGACGGAGATACGTCTAAACTTGATGATGCAATGAACAATAGCGTTCCAAAAGAAAAAGATGTAACTCTCACACCAAAGGTCGAAAAAGAATCTCTAGACAAAATTGATCAGGAATTTTCATTTTTAAAAGAGGGACATTCTATTCAAATTACGGCTAACGTTGACGGAGATCAGCAGTTAGTTGAAGCGATTAGAGGAGAAGATAATACTATTACTTTTCAAGCTGACTTGAATGGTGTTAAAACCGATCTTCAACCATATCTTGATGAACAGGGAAATATCGCATTTACGGTAGACGGATCACAAGTTCAACAGGAAATTGATGAGAACGTTCCAAATGATAAAGATGTGTCGGTTGATGCAAAAACATCAGGAGAAGACAAACTTGTAGGTTTAAAAGGAGCTATTGAGAATGTAGCAGATAAAAATGTTGAAGTGGCTGCAAAAGTATTAGGGTCAGATGTTGTACAGAAATTAGTCGGTATAATCGGACAGGTTGTTAGCAAAAACGTCACTGTTGGCGCAACTGTATTTGGTACAGGAGCAGTATCGTCTTTGGCTTCTGCTATTGGTAGTGTTGTTGGAAAAGTAGTTTCCGTAGGAGCTAATATTTTTGGACCACACAAAGTAGATGGTACTGCTCATTCTCTTGGTACAGCTTATTCATCAGGAAACTGGGGAGCAAAAGAGTCTGGTACTTCTCTTGTTGGAGAATTAGGTACTGAAATTGTTGTCGATCCAACAACAAGTACGTGGAGAACTGTTGGAGATAATGGGGCTGAATTCGTTAATATTAAGCGTGGTCAAATTGTATTTAATCATCGCCAGTCAGAGGAGTTACTTAAGAACGGTTATGTAACTTCCGGCAATGGTCGCGGAAAAATACAAGGTGGTGCTTTTGTATCTGGTACTGCATTTGGAAATGGTTCCCCTGGTATTCATAAGAATAACGGCGTGATGACATCAGAGAAGAATAAAGATAAGAACATTTCATCTAAATCTTCTGGTGGTTCTTCCGGAGGCACTTCTACTCGTACATCAACCGGTTCTAGTGGAGGATCTTCAGGTGGTAGCTCCGGAGGCACATCTGCTGATAAATCTACAACCGAGGAAGTAGTCGATTATATCAAGATACTACTCTCCCGCCTATCTCGACTTTCTGAACTTGCTACAGATGCTATTGATCGTGCAGTAGGATTAGTTGCAAAGGAAAATCAGGCTGCGGATGCAATAAGTAAACTTCAAAATGAACGTGTTCATAATCAAAAAGCCGCTGAAATGTATCTGGCAAAAGCTGAGAGTATTGGCTTATCCGATGCTTATAAAAATCAGCTAAAAAATGGTAGTTTTAACATTGAAACAATCACAGATGAGGATCTGAAAAAGAAAATCAGTGATTATCAGAGTTATTATGAATCTTATCTTGATGCAACAGATAACGTAGCCAAGCTCGAAGACAAGATTACCGAACTCGCTGAGAAACGTCTGGAAATCATTGAAAAAGAATATGATGCGATCGTAGACATCAATGATAAAATCAAAAACGTAGCCGATTCCAAAATATCTCTTAACGATGCTCTAGGCGTAGCCATCGACAATCCAGACAATTATGCAAGCATAAATAAATCCATCAAAGCACAGGAAGATACTTACAATCAGCTTACCAAAAAGCTTTCCGATTATCAGAAAGAAGTAGATTCACAGCTTTCCAGTGGTTATCTTAAGAAAGGTTCCGAAGCTTATCAAGCTGCTATGAAAAATATTCAAGATTTCACAGCTAAGATTTACGATGCTTCTACCAGCCTTCTTGAACTACGGGATAAATTGGATCAGATTAAAATTGATACTATCCAGAATGTAATTGACGGAATCAAACGTAATTCGGATATTACGGAGAAATATATTTCTTACCTGCAATCCCAGAATCGTGATGTGCCAGAGAATCTATACACTGACCGTATAGATAATAATAACGCTCAGGTACAGCAGAATCTAAAGCAGATGGAAATATACCGTAAGAAACAGGCGGTTCTTGATGTCAATTCTAAATCGTATCAAGATTATGCAGAAAAGATTCAAACGCTAAAAGAAAATACTCTGGAACTGATTACGGACAATGAATCTCTTCAAGATAGTATCTATGAGCTACGTTTTAAGCCACTTGACGATGCTATCCAGAAGTACAGTGATCTTGAAGATGAGCTAAAAAGTTTCCGCGACCTTCTGAACGATGATGCATTCCTTGATAAGCAAGGACGTATCACTGAAGAGGGATTGGCACAAGTTGCTCTCTTACAGCAGAGTATTGGTACGGCAAAACAAAAAATTGCAGATTATACCACGGGTCTGCAAAAACTAAAAGAGTCTTATGACAATGGGGTTATTTCCTTAACGGAATATAATGACAAGTCAAAAGATTACCGTGAAGGTATTCAAGGTTCGATTGCAGATGTGAAATCATATCAGGACAGTCTGGTTGATCTGTATAAGAACGCTATGAGTACAGAGGTTGATTATCTTGATAAAATAATCAGCAAGAGAAAAGAAGCCCTGACACAGCAGAAGGATATGTACGACTATTCTAAGAAGATTAATTCTCAGAATAATAACATAAATAGCCTTAAAGCCCAAATCATGGCTTTAGAAGGGGTGAAATCTATTTAATTGCGGGAAGTCCCCATAAGGTTTAATTGGCTACAACGTAACCGGAAACGGTAGGCGTGAATGCGGTAGAGTTATAAACTCACAGTCCATTATTGGATAGAAACCATAAAAATAATTAAACTAGGGATAACCGGGTGTGCAAGTCACTCAGACGCAGCGAACTTCCTAAGTCAGAAATGATATGGAAGACGTTCAGAGACTAACCCATATTGGGTGGCGCAATGCCTTAATGTAAGACCGCAAGCGATTGGCGGTTTGAAAAATATAGACTATTTGAATATTAAGTGATATTATAAATTTGAGGCGTTCTGTTTTATGTCTACTGATGAACAGGCAGAACACAGTGCGCATACAGATAAAGAATAGAATGGCATCTAACAACAAAAATTTGAACACATTTATTAAAATTTACAGACAATAAAGTGGTATTTTTGTTGATACTGCGAATAGATTTTTCCTTTAGAATTGCATATAATAAATATAAGAAAGGGGAACCTTTCTCAATAAATCTGGTGTGATGCAGCGAAATGCGACTGCTAGAAATACAACCGTAGAAGCACATACCGGGCTAGGAACTGGTGTGTGTGGAGGTTTACAAAGGTAAGGGGTTTACCATAGCCTAGCTAGGTGAAAACCGAAAGAAAATCCCACAATGAAGTAAGAGAGTTAGCACCAGTGACTCTCTTATTTTTATGCACAAGGAGATAAAATGGATGCAATATCAACAGCGTTGACATCTTTTAAAGATTTATCTTTATATGAATATAAATTTAGAATTGCGTATAAAAAACAATTATATGATCTTGAACTGAATTTTGACAATGAAGATTTTTATCATTGCGCCGGATTGCAGTATTTAAAAGACATAGATATTCCCAAAAACGCTTCAAAGTTGTTTCGTGAAATTGTAAACGGCAAAATTACAGACGACTATTTGGAGAAAAGTAAGAAGTACCCATTTCCAAAACCAGGAATAGATGTCCAAAAAAGAATTTTGCACCTAGGTGTTTTAAGAAAATATATAGAAGCAGATAACGCAATTTGGAAATACGTGAAAGAGCAGAATGTCGGAAGTCAGATAAATGCTGATTATATGATAGTTTCTACAGTTGATAATGTGGAAGCATACATATTTCTAAGAAAAAGATCGTCTGACCCAAACGATTTAAAATACTGTATCTGCTCATTTTTTGTTAATCCGATCAGAACATATAATGGAGCAAAAGCATATTGGTTTTATAAATCAAAAGTCAATTTAGAAACAAATGAAGAACAAATATATTATCAGAAACAACCACAGGAGCAGTAAACCTACTGCTCTTTTCTTATACCTCAAATCTTAATTACAATCCCTCAAATAAAATTCAAATAGAAGATATAGTCCCATGCCATACGAAAGTATGGAGAGCAGTTATGCTCTTGTCCACGTAGCGAGTGGATGAAAAGAAAAATGAAATAATCTCGATGCTCAATCTCAAGTTAAGAAATTGAAGCAGCAGCTCAAAGAAGCGCAAGAAGATCTCGATGATACGAAGCGTGACCATGCTTATGATATGCAGTCTCAAGGTTTCGATAAGCTCAGTGAAGATCTGAAAACTTCTCTTGATGATACCGAGTATGAAATCAGCCATAATGCTGATAAACAGCTTGAGATCATCAATTCTATGCTTGACAAAGCCGTGTCCTCTTACCAAGAAGCATACGGTAAAATCAATTCTATCATCAAAAATACTGGCTGGGTAGGTAGTACGGATTTTAACAATACCCAGTCTGATCTAAGCACAGAG
>OBLG01000275.1_pt1 | contig 61962 bp, 75 predicted proteins | sample 1517451 | NCBI WGS metagenome assembly OBLG01 (sample SAMN04571694, study PRJEB22368) | human gut metagenome | biome: human gut; material: stool | host: Homo sapiens | place: Luxembourg | collected 2012-06-29
CAGGGAGGGGGTGCAAATTTCGCACATCCCCCGCCTCTGTAAATTAATTCTCCAGGGTGCGTTAATCTTCTTCTGAATCTGGTTGCTTTACTTTTATATATAAATTCATAAAATCATATTGAATTATTTCATCAATAGCTCTTTCAATCTCTTCTGCTTCTTCTTCTTCTGTGAATTCATTTGATGTTTTAGCTATTCTTGCTAAGTATGAACATGAATTGTAACCTTTTTCAACATCAAACAAAAACCAAGAATTGAAATCTTCAAAAGGATTAAAAGGATTATCAATTGTTGATAACATTACTTTCATTTTAATTAAGCTCCTTTCAAAACTTTATACAAACATTTATTAAAACATTAATTAAACAATTGATTAAACAAATTAATTACATATAATCAATCAAACAATTACTTATTTGAATACTTGATTATAGTTGATGCAGATACACCTAGTTTTTGTGCTATTTGGGCATTAGTATAGCCAGAAGCCTTAAGAGTAGCTATATGATTTATTTTAGCCTGACTTAGTTCTTTAGTGCTTCTAGGCATAGCTAATTGTTTAACAGTATCCATATCTGCATTATTTAGGATAGTCTTTAATGTATTCGGTGATATGGCTCCTGCCTGTATAGCTTCCCATTCTTTGTCTGTAATCTTAACTAATTCTCTCTTAGCCCCCACCTGTCTTCTCATCTTATCTAGGGCCTGTTGTCCAACCTTTTTCTTCTCCTTCTTAGTCATATCGGGGTTGTCTTTTACCTTGGCTTGAACTATGGCATTAGCTAGGGTCTGAGCCTGACGTTCGCGTGGGGCATTCTTTAGGGCCACGTTTACTTTAGCTTTTAGGGATGCCGCTTCTTTTTGATAGTGGGCCTTAGCTTCAGGACTATATGGTATGTCTGGGGTAGTTACCATTTCTTTACGGGCCTGGTTAGCTAGGGCTTTAAGATGATTAGCATAGTCTGCGTATACTAATTCAACTGGGTTCCTACTATCTGATACCAATGTGTATGCGTCATCAGTCTCGAACATCTTAGTACTTTTTTGTGTCTTAGTTATTGTTTTAGTTTTAACTTTTCCAGTCTTCTTATCTACTATTTTCTTTTCATATGTTAAATCATCTGCTACTTTCCATGATTGTTTACCTGTCTCAGGATCTATAATAGGAGAACCTTGTCTTTTAAGTACTGATTGTTGTCCTTTGGCACGGGATACTATTGTACCTGTACCCTCACTGTATCTTCCTGTTTCAGGGTCAACATGACCTTGGTATTTCTTTTTCAATGCTTTAATATTATTGTCAGCTTCGCTCTTCTTGTAGTCTAGTTTATGTTTAGCAGCATCAATAACAACCATTGAATGTCTAACTGCTCTTGCTAATTCATCATCACTAGCTCCAAGTAATGTCATATCAGTTATTAAGTTAGAAATTTTACCCATCTCATTTTGTGTATTGTCTTTCTTACCTGTTTTCATATACTTCATTCCTGGGCGCTCTGGGTATTCCATCTTAGGATCAAATCCTTCTAACGCTTTTAATGGCGGTTTAGAACTTATTCTAACACTACCACCTGTAGGAATAACCATTGCTGTATCACCATCAAAGTCTGCTCCTGATAGTCTCTCTGCTACTTTACTATTAATACAAACAGCATCTTTAGCATTAGCTCCTATTAATTTTTTGGCCTCTTTGTGTTTATTGTTGACAGTAAGGATTGGTATTTCAAATAGTCCTCCATGAGGGTATCTAACTAGTGCTACCTTTTCTCCATCATTATAGTTAGGAGCATAGATTTCATTATCTTTCATTGAAGGTACCGGTAAGATTACTTGATACTTTTGTCTAGGTAATGCTGCTGCATGTAAATGCACTGCTGCTGAATCGCAGTCATCAGAGAATGATTTAAGTAATGATTTCTTAACAGTAGGATTAGTTAAACTCATTATTTCATCAAACTCTGCTTGTTTATCTGCAGATGCTAAGCCTAATTGTCTCTTTACTAATGATAAGTTTTGTTTAGATAAGAATTGTGAAGGTAATTTATCAGCCCATTCGCCCCAGTCACCTTCTTCTGCTCTCTTATTTATTAATGAAAGTTTTCTATTACCATTTTTATCAGTATAGTAACTTTGGCCACCAGCTTTGATTAAAGAACCAAATGGATTATCTGGGTCATCTTTTATCGGTTTTAATACTTCAAGTTTAGATTTATCTTTTGTTTTATTAGTGTTGAACATTACATCTACACCTTTTGGTAAATCATCAGAATATACAGCCATTCCTTTTATATAGTGAGTTCCATCAACCATAATACGAACTTGTGCATAATGAGAATTACCTAAGTTAAGGTCTTCAACACCTCTTCTTATTTCAACTAGTCCATCTTTTTCTAATCCACCATCTTCAGCATATCTTATAGCAAGTCTCTTAGAATCCATAGATGCTGGATAAACAAATTTATCAAATGTTTGTCCTCCATCATGTGATGTATATTCATGCACTGAGTGTACATTCTGATAATCATATATAGCACTAGATACTTTTCTTTCATTACCGTTTTTATCTATTATTGTTTTATAAGGTGTGTCTGGTGGGCATAATACTTTTAAGTTGGTTTGTTTACCTGGATTGTTAACTTGTGGTACTCCACCTCCAAATGTATTATATCCTTCCATTTCCAAAATATATAAAGCAGTTTTAAGTTTTTCTTTTGATATTCCTAATTCCCTTTCAACACCAACACCTACGTCTATCATACCTTTTTCGTCTACTTGTTTTTTAAGGAAATCAGCTGTTTGTTTAGCTTGTTTCATTCTACTTTCAGATTGTTCATTTAATAAAGAACGAACAGATGAGTCGTTTTTATAGCCCATTTGTTTAGCTATCTCATTAAGAGAATATCCTTTTTCTCTAAGACCTTTAGCTGTGTCAACTTCTAATTGTCTTCTTTCATCTTTAGCTAAAGATTTTTGTGTTCTTAATTGGCTAGTAGTCAATCCCATACTTTCAGCAATATCTTTTTCACTCATGCCCTTTTTAGTTAGTTCGTCAACTCTAGATAGAAAGTCTCCACTATGTTGGTAGGGGTCTTTACCACTTCCCCAAGGATATCTTCCTGAACGTCTAGGCATTCCATAGTGTAATAGTTCATCAATAGGTGGTTTATCTTGATAAGCCATTTACTATTCCCCCTCAATCTTCATTTTATCGATTATTTTATCAAACGTGATTATCTTATCCATAATAGGTAAAATATCTTCCACTGTAGGATTATGGACAATAATCTCATTGTTTTGATAAATCCTTAATTCTATATCAATATCGCTAGGTTTCTTATTGTATTCCAAACAGAAAAGAGCAGCATATATCTCAAGCTGTTCCATATGTGCTCTAGTTACACCAGTTTTTAAATCATGTATTCTTAATAAATTGTTTCTAAATATAATAGCGTCAGCTGTTCCAAAACAATTATCAGAATAATATAAAACTTGTTCTGGTTTCATCTTAAATCCAATAGCATCATTAACATACATGTTTAATGTCTTTTGAGATTTAGGTAATTTTTGTCCTAAAGTTATACATTGGCAAGCAAAGTCATGTAAGATGGTTCCATTTAATGTTGCTTGAAATTTAGTGTATGAATCTACTAATTTATCAGCATCATAATTAATCCAATGATATTTGCTAGCACCCAGGAATGCATGTTTACCTTCCAGAGAATAGTGTTTGTTGAAGTTCATCTAGCACTACCTCCTTATTCTCAGGATATATAAATCTTGCAAATGACATATCATCCATTTTGTCAACATAATATTCTTGATTAGGACGATGTGATGCAGCTCCAGATTTCTTTACTTCTAGAGCTGCCCATTTGTCATTGTATAAAATTAAAAGATCCGGTATTCCTTGAATATAGGCAGAATCATTTTTCATGACTATACATCCAACAAAAATATCTTTTAATTCTTTAATTAAATTTTTTTGAAAATCTCTTTCTAATTTCCCCATAATAGAATATCCCCTTTCAAACCTTAGTAGTACAATTTCATTATCATTAACATTGACATATTAGGTTTTGATAAGGTTTTTAAAATTTCGTACATACAATCATCTCCTCTTTAAAATATAGTTTCCATCGCTCTTAATGAAAAAGAAGAGAGTAAGAATTTCTTCTTATACTTTTTCAAGCCTCTCTTCTAAAAATAAAAAGGACGAGATATACAGTCCTCCACTTAGTCTAAGACTAAACAACTGCTCTTTACATCCGTAATCCCACAACATATCTCTCTCCTCATAAAAGGGCATGTTTTTTTCGCGTACCCTAATTATTTTCTTTCTTCATAATTGTCCTCTAATCTAAAGCATTCAAAATTTTCACAATAGTTAAAACCTTTTACAACATCATTTTTTAAATTACACATAAGGTCAGCATATAAATCATTATCTAAGACTTCGTAGTTCCAATTATAATGTTTACACAAAGCACACATTTGAATAGATTTGCATCTACATTTTTCATCACTACATAGTTTCATAATATATCCTCCTATTTGTTCATTTTATTTTTAATTGAGTCCACTATAAGCGAGCACAAAAATATAACGCATAAACATATGAATAAAAATTGCATTAAACTTCTATCTCCCATAATATCTTCTCCTAACTAAAATGGAAATTCTTTATATTTTAGTTTAGCTCTATAAAATTCTTCTCCTGCTTCGAACACTTTTTCAACTTGTATATCTTCGATTAAATATTCTCCCTTTAAGTATTCTATAAGTCTAGATAGTTTTAAATAACTCTCACTCTTTATTTCAGCGGTTATGCTTGCCATTTCCTCTTTAGTTGTTAATGGATCGATGTATACTTTATCCGGATTATGTTCTATTGGTTTGAAAGTTAAACAATAATCGTCACCTTTAACAGAACCTCCTGTTACTGCGCAATATAAAAAGCCATGGTCCAGATTAGCAAATATACATTTAGAACATTTTTCTTCTTTTTCTTTTTCTTTTTTAAAAGACAAACAATATCCATCAGTTTCGACCATACCTCCTGTTACAGCACAATACTCTACTCCATTATTCATTTCACAAAATACACAATTAACACACATTTCTTCTTTTTTCATAAAAATCCCTCCAAAAATAGTTTGTGGTCAAATGGCCACTTTTTTTCGCCTATCTATATATATATTTATTTTTTTTTTCACATTAATAAGAGAAAAAAGTGGGTTTTTGGCCACAAGACCCCTGAAACCGTTGCAATCACTGGGTTTGAGGGGGTGGCCACTTTTCAAAAAAAGTGGGCTTTTGGCCATTTTTTCTGGCCATTTTTGGCCACTTTTTTCCAAACTTTTGCAAAAAAATAGGGAATGGCCAAATAAAACTGACCATTGCCCACTTTTTAAAAATAAAACTGACCATTATAAATCGTCTTCATGCGCTCCCATAAAGAACATAACTATCAAACCTACAGCCACAAAATATAGCAAACCATAAAATAATACTTTACCTAACATGCATATCCTCTCCTTTTTAATTTATCTTTTAATACTTTTTTATACTTGACTACAACTTTAGATACATAACTTACAGTCACACTAAGTTCTTTAGCCACTTTCTTTTGATTCATTTTTTCACCAGCAATACAAGCATTGATGTAACTTACGAAAATATCTTTTTTCTTTTGTTGTGATTCAGAGAACATTTTATCAATAGTTTCAAATATAGCATCAACAAGTTCTTCATATGATACCTTTTCATCTATACGAGCTTTGTCATCTTTTACAAGCGCATATACAGGAACCTCATCATCAGTACTAATATTGACAAGATAATCTAAAGATGCCATAGTTTTTATACGTTTCTTAATTTCTTCCCTAGTTTTCTCATTAGTTTCTCGGTGCTTATCATAAGCAAGTATTATATCGTTATGCATAGTTCTTTTGTAATAATTCATAAATGAGCTATTTTGTTTTTTACAATCAAATTTTTCAACAGTTTTCATAAATGCAATACTCATTATAGGCAACAACTCAGTGATTTCATCAATATTAGCGTATTTGTTTAGCTCTGATACTGCAACAGGATATGTTAATCTAAATAAAGTATCTTTGTAATACTCAGCGTTGTTCCCTTTTCTAATGTTGCTAACTGCCTCATTAATATAACTTTTATAAGTATAATCCTTTGGTATTTGATATTTATTTAAATCGTAATATAACATAACCTCTCTCCCCTTTACTTATATAATTTGTGCTCCTTTAACCCTCTATCAATATTATTAATGTGAATATTATAATTAGACAAACTATCAAAAGTTCGAATATTTTTTCAAGAATATAGAACTTCATATTACTTTAATCTCCTTTCTAAAATTTTAGCTATTTTCCATAAGGCGCAATTGATACATATAAGAGCTACTAATATCAAAAACATATTATTCAACTCCTCTATATTTCTTTAATTCTTCTTCAAACTCTTTTGTTTTATCATAACCACAACCAAACATCTCAGGACAGAAACCTCTGTAAATACATTCTCTAACCATGCAGCTTGCCAATTCAGGTTCAGTCTTAGCTACTTCGTCCTTAACAGCTTGCCACGCCTCCCTAGTTTCAGGAGACGCGCAGCTACATAATCTTTTTCTAGATATGTTAATAAGTGCTTGTGCGTTTGCTTCAACTTCATGGTTTACTAAACTACCTTGTGGTAAATCATCTCTATTAACTCCTGTACGGTCAGTTCTTTGAGTTTTAACAAAGTGGTCTATACCAAATTTATGTCTAACAAAATGCACTGAAACCCATGATTTCAAATCATACCAACGCCATTCAAATTTTAATTTTCTTATTGGTGAATGCTCTGACAATATCAATTGTCTCTTCCATTTGCTATCAGGATATGCTCCTGTGTTTTTTCCTATTGTATTCATAGTTGCGTCCTTAACGTCTTGCCAATTGTCCGCATGTTTAAATTTATCTATTTTCATATTATTTCAACACCTTTCTTTTTCCACATTTTGTACATACTCCAACGCCTCTTCCATAATTTTTCATATCACCGAAGAAATATTCTTCTATTCTATATTCATGTTTACAGAATAGACGCTTAAAAAATCCAGCCATATTTATCCTCCTCTACAAAATACATTGTTCTTATTCCATATCTAATTGCTGTCAAATGCTCAACAAGACATCCATTTGCTCCATTCCATCCTGGCATAAATAATACCAAGTCAGCATCAGCCATTAACTGTATAGAACGGCCTAAATATGCTAATCTTGGAGCATCACCTAAATCTATAAATGTGTCAATCATTTCTACTTCTTCATTTTTATAAATGTTTTTTAAATAGTCTACACCTCTTTTCATTTCTTTTTTAATTTCTTCATCAGTTCTTCCATGCATTGGTAAAGATACAAATATCTTCATTAATATTCTTCCTCCTCTTTTATATCATGAACTCTATCTACTTCTACTCTTTCCATTTCACCCCTTTCATCCATAACAATTGCAAATTCATCAGTCATGCATACTAAGTCAAATCTCTTATTGGCAGGCTCACATTGGTGACATAATGCTACAACAGAGCTTTCTATTTGATAGTCAAGGCACATTCCACATTGAAAATATGTTGGTTTAACTTTACACGTTTTCATTAAAATCACCGTCCTTTAACATAGTTACTCTATCTATACTAACCCTGCTTAATCTTCCGTTAGTGTCCATTACTACAGCATAGGCACCAGACATGCTTAATTCTAATAATGTATATGTTTTATTGTTTGATACACACTCATCGCATGAAAGCATTATTCCCCATTCTACTTGTAATGATAAACATCTCATACAATCAGATTCTAATGGTCTAACTTTACACGTTCTCATAACATTCACGCCCCTCTTTTTTCTTTAATTGATTAACAGTGATTCTTTGTTTTCTTTTAGATTTCTTTTTCTTATTTTTGATTGCTAAAAATCTATCAGCCTTTCTTATAGTCTCATTAGAAAATGGGCCATTCTCTTCATAAGCTTTATAAAACTCATAGTTATCTAAGAATTTATTAATCATATCAAACACCTCTCCCTTAATATTTTTAATAAAAAGTAAGAGAAGATGTACGCCAATGACGGAATCGCTCTCCTATCTCAATTGCGTCAATCCGCAACAGGGTATCCTTTTATCTTCTCTCATAATATAAGTTGTTTATTTCGCGTAAATGTTTTGATCTGCTTTTACATCTTCATCTAACTTCATCGCTTTAGCTATATGTTCTATTAATTTTGCTTCTTCAGCTTTATGATTGGATAGTACTTTTTGTGTTTGAATGTCATTAGGTTTTAATAATAAACGTTCTGTTTCAGCAGCTATTTTACTTTGGACTCTTGATAGCTTATTGTTTCCGTTTTGTAAAGCTTTAGGTATGCATTCTGATTCAATAACTAAGAATTCTATAAAGTTTAATCTGTCGTTTGTATCTTCTTTCTCTTTTGTTAATAATTCCATTGTTTTCTTAACATCTAAATATTTATAACCAAAATATCCAGCTACGCATAGACTAACAACAGAAACTCCAAATAACACTTTTTCTTTCTTAGTCAACTTTTTCATATCAAACACCTCTCCCTATTTTTTAATATGTTTTGTATCTATCGGTGAATGGTTTACCAGTGCGTCTTGATATTTCTTCAGCGTGTTTAGCATTCAAGTATTTATCATTTGTTAATCCTACAGTGGAATCATCTTTGTAATATCTCAAGTCTAGATTTTCATTAAAATATCTTTCTTGTTCATCTAATGGTAATTTACAAAAATATTCATATGTTTCTTTATCGTAGTGATGCTCTTCTTTTTGTTCTTTTTGTTCTTTTTTGGAAGGTTGTCCTCCCATTCCGATATAAATAAAAGAGCCACCAATAATGATAGCTCCCCAAAATATAATACTTGACATACTAATTACCTCCCTTAATTATTTTCTAGGTCCCCTAACTTTAATTAATTTCTTTTCAAGTTTGTCTAAAATATCTTCGACTGTATCTCTTGTTCTTTTGCTTAATTTCATAATCTTTTTGTTCTTTTCATACCAGTCAAATATCTCAAACACATCACCGGATTTCCAACTGAATGACCACCAGTCACAAATCATTTCGATGATGTATTCATAAGGCATGTCTAATGCTATAACACTAGGTCTTCCGTCATCTGTCAAATGAACCCAATGTTGCCAATGGTGAGGGTTTTGATGTATATGGTATTGGAATGCGTATCGCATTTTCTTTTCGCTGTCTTTTGATTTCTTCCCATAGAAATATTCATCGTATGCATCGTATTCGTCGTTATTATACTTTGTATCATCATGAAGTAATATATTTAATTCGTAATCAACGCCAGGAATATCGATAAGTACTTCAGGCAAACTTCTTTTAATCCAATAGAATCCTTTTCTAACATTTGCACAATGTTCTTTTATATATTCGTCATATTCCTTGCTCATAGTTGTTACCTCCCTTTCAAAAATATCTTTTTAATTTAATTATTCGTATAGTTCAAATACTTGAATTCTTCCATATCTAAGATGCTCTTCCATGTATCTTTCAGCTGCTTCTCTAGTTTTACAAATTTTTTCAACTCTTCTGTCTATCCAATCACCATCGCAATCCATCCATTGAGATATAACAGCATATACTTTCATTATTCTTCCTCCTCTTCTTCGTAATCTCTATGTTTGTCTAATAAATCAATAACGTAAGCTTTAGGACAGTCTTCATTAGGATAAGTTCCATATTTACATTCATAACATTCATGTTGACTACAATATAAATTGCATAGCTTGTGAATATCTGCAACTAGTTCTCTTTCTTTTTTAGTTTTTCTTCTACATGTCATCTTACATCTCCTCCTTTAATAATTGAATATCTATTTTTTCTAGAATTTCATAAAGAAGTGCTAACTTACTAAAATTAAATAAATCTGTTTCTATTCTTTCTAACTCTTTTTCTTTTATAAATTTTATTAAATCTGTTCTCTGTTCTAATAGTTTACAATATTTACCGTTCATAATAATCCTCCTATAAACATAAAATAAAAAGGACAAGCCCGTGTAGGCTCATCCTTAATTAAGTCAATATCGATTAGGTTATAATATAGTAAAGAAATCTAATAAATCTGCTATAGTGTCAAATCCTAATAAGTCGGCAGACTTTCTTAATAAAGTATTTCTAGCTAATTTTGTTTTAGCTTTTAATGCTCTTTCATAAAGTCCTAAACCTTCTTCTAATTCTTTTTCACTTACCATTTTTACTAAACTTAATTCCATCATAATAACCTCTCCTTTATATATTCTTTTCATAAAGGAATATGTTTTTTTCGCGTATTAGAATATTATAACTAGCATTAATAAAAGGAATGCCAAGATTGCAAATGCTAAAATTGCAGCATGAATAAACACTTCAACTACCATTTCTATTATTCTCCATAAGAATCTTAACATAATATTACCTCCTAATCACATTTAGAATATCCACAATTCTTACAAGTAACACATCCACCTTCGTTAGTCATTTCCATACCGCACTCTGGACAAGTGTTATTTGGAACTACCCAGTTTTCTGGATTTAACATCATAGCTATATTTTCTAATCTAGATGTTTCTTCGACTTCTTTCGTTCTAAGTTTACATTTGTTTTCACATTTGTTGAATCTGTCATATTCTTCTTGTATAGTTCTAGCTAAAATATCACCACAACTTAATCCATCAATAACTTTCTTACTACCTTTGGCTTGAGTACATGCTGAACATTTAACCCCTTTAACAGAGTCAACTATGCTTTCTATTGCCATTCCACCTCTAAGCATTGTAGATGCCATACGTCCTAATGATTCTGCATTAGCTACACAACCTCCTGATTTACCTGGGTCAATAAATACTTCGACTAAGTTATCGTCTTTATCTCTATTAATTGTTATATATAGTTTTCCACATGCTGTTTTTTTAACATATGTTCCACCATTTAATCTTCCTCCTAATTCGGATCTTGTCATAGGTTTGATTTTGTCAAATACTTTTTCCTCTGGTAAAATATCTTTTTCTTCTATCTTAATTTTAGGTTCTTCCTTTGGCTCTTCTTTCTTTTCGCTTGTTAATACTCCAACTCTAGCACAGTTTTCTCTAAATATAGTTAAACCTTTAAGTTTATTTCTCCAAGCGTAAATATAAAGTTTACGAACATCTTCTATAGTTGCTGATTCTGGTAGATTTACAGTAGAAGATATAGATGCGTCAATATGTTTTTGCCAAATACTTTGCATTTTTACTCTTTTCATTGGATCGATTGTTTTAGCTGTAACAAAATATGATGGAAGTACAGGTTTACCAGTATTAAGGTTGTGTATTACTTCATTATTATCTAAATATTCTTTTACTATAGGTGTGTAAACTTCATAATATTGATCTTTCCCATGTAAACTTTCTGTCTTTCTTGTATAGCTTGTATCAAATATAGGTTCAATACCTCCAGATACTCCTAACATTGTAGAAATACTTCCAGTTGGTGCTATAGTTAATAGTTGAGAGTTTCTTAATCCGAAACGTTTTACAGCTCTTTTAGTTTCTTCTCTTGTATTTTCAATGAAATATAAATTCTTATCTAATGCTTCAGGTTTAAATTTGTTATATGGTTTTTTATCTCTAGCCAAATATGCAGAAGCACCTATTGCTGTGTCCGCCATTACAAAACCTATACGGTCGCATAAAACTATAGAATCAGCACTACCATATTCCATACCCATTTTTATAAGCATGTCTGCTAAACCAAAAATACCTAGACCTATTTGTCTCCAATCAGCAACAGATTCTCTTTGTTCTTCTAATGGATGTAATTCTAATCCTTCATCTAAAACTTCATTCAAAGATTTAACTGCACGTGCTACTGTTTCAGCAAAATCATCGAAATCAAATTTACCATTCTTAACAAATGCAGATAAATTTATGGCACCTAGTAAGCAGCTTCCTCCAGCTGGAAGCGGCTCCTCAGCACAAGGATTTACACCAGCAAATTTAAATTCAGAGTCATCTGCAAGAAGATTCCATTTTTCTATATTATCCCAGTACAACATACCTGGTTCTCCATAGTTCCAGTTGTTTGCACACAGTTTTTTAAATATAGTAGGAGCAAATACAGTCTTAACTATTTCTTCTCCTGTTTCTTCTCTAACGAATGTTAAATCATAGTATTCTCCTAAAACGACTGCTCTCATAAATTCATCTGTAACTCTTATAGATATGTTAGCTTTAGTTATTTTATTTAAATCTGTTTTAATATCTATGAACTCTTCAAGGTCTGGATGATTACAACCAAGAGATATCATTAAAGCTCCACGTCTTCCGTTTTGTCCTATCAAACTTGTTGTCAAATTATATAAGTCCATAAATGATACAGCTCCTGTTGTCTCTTTAGCAGCATTGTTTATAACAGCTCCTCTAGGTGCAAGTTGTGAAATATCAATCCCACAACCTCCACCATAAGAGAAAGTTCTTGCTAATTTCTTAGCCGCATCAAATATAGATTCTAAATTATCTTTAGGTGGTTCTATAACGTAACAATTAGAATATGTTACTTTTCGTCCTTCTTTTTGTAGTCCTCTATTCGATAATATTCTTCCTCCGAATAAGAATTTTTTGTCTAAAATATCTTTCTTAAGTTCCTCGTTTCCATTAGAAACTCTATCTAACCATTGTAAAAAAGTTTCTCCTTCATGTTGATATTTCTTACGCCAAATATCACATCCTAATTTATTATCTTTACCTAACCAATCTTCAACCCACATTTCTCTACTTACCGCCATAATCATTCCCCTTTCTATAATTTCATTAATATATTATAATAAAACGCTTTTACAATTTTTTCAAATTCTTCTATAGTTCCATTGTTTGTAATATAATAGTCGTACCAACAATCTTCAACATTCGCATCAGCTTCATTTGAAGTTATCTCAGGTACATTATCATTTTTTATAAATATAGATATTGCATCGAACTCGCAAACAGCTCTTATTATATCGTCAGGTTCTCTCATATCTATAACCATAATTTTTTCCTTTATATCGTCATTGTAGAATGCATCTACTTTTTCAGCAACATCATTATAAGACATATCACTATATATAGTTGTAAGTTGTTTCAAATCCGCTAAGAATTTTCTATCTTTTTCGGTTTTACCACCTTTCCAACCACAGTCTAATGCTATTGTTTTTACTTTATCTATGATTGAATATTTATAAACTTTTTGTAATTTGTTTAATATTATAGCAAATGTATCTTTACCTGCTCTTGGTTTCCCATTTACAATTAATACTAATTTTTCATCCAAACATACCATCTCCTAAATAATATATTCTTAAATATTGACAAAAGCTTTTTCGTTAAATTTCTTTTTACTTTTTATAGCTCTAGATATAGCTAAGTCAATTCCAGAGTGTGTTTTTAAATGATAAAAATATAAATGTTTAAATGGAGTGTTAAGCCTGTCTATTCTACCAGCTGATTGATGCATAATTTTATAACTGTAATTCTGACTGAAAAATACAATAGTATCTGTTTCTATACAGTTCCATCCTTCAGCTCCAGCTGTGTATTGAACTAAATATACCCATTTCTTAGATTTAGGTATAGGCTCATGTTTGTGTCCATTCCATTCTGCAACTTTAACATCTCGTCCATAGTAAATATCTTTTAATATTTCAAGTTCGTAGTCGAAATTATAGAATACAATAATTTTATTATGTCTACTAAATATATCCAATAATGCATCTAGTCTGGACTGATGCGTATTTACAACTTTACGCAATGCATAACAAAGTCCACTGGCATTTGTAATAGGTTCATCTTTCCAAATATCCCAGCGTCTTTTCATAACGTCTTTATACATTTTCACATCGTATTTGACATAAATATCTTCATGATGTTGTACGGTTTCTCGTTTGAAATCCATATCTATTAATATCTCCCTTCTAAATCTTAATAATCTTCCAGTATTAATATATCTGTCAACTTTTGGAAATTTACAGAATCTAGAATATACAACATGTTCCCGTATAAATTCTGTCTTATTCTTGTAGAATCCATTTGCTAAGAAAACTGGAATATAATCCATCCAAGTGTCGCCAGGAGTAGCCGACAATAATATCCACTCATTAAATTTGGCTATCTTTAAGAAAGCTTTAACCCAAGCTCCTGAACCAACAACCCTCTGTTCATCAAATATAAAGAATGAGTTTTTAACGTCCTTATACTTTTGAATATTGTTCCATGAGTCTATTACAACTTTATTAGAATATATGTTCTTATCATCATGCACTGATAATAAAAATGGTGCCAATTCTCCTTCCCATTCAAGAGTGTCTCTTTTACGGGCAGTTGTTATAATATATAAATCTTTAGGTGGATCATTCATTGGTACGTATTTACCACCTTTTAGGAATTTTTCATCCCCGGAATTTTTTAAATAATAATATGAAAGAGAAGTGAGAGATTTCCCACTTCCCACTCCTCCATTTAGGATACATCCATTTTTCATATTTTTTACAGCGTCTATTTGATAATCTCTAAGTTTCATTAGAAAGGCAAATCCTCATCATCTAGACAATCATATTTTCCGGCGAATACATCTTGTTCGATTGTTACATACATAGTTTTTAAATATGCTTTAATACCTTCTTTACCATTAACTTCCCAATGATAAGGTCTTATTATTAAATCAACATTTGCTATCTCAGCATAATCTAAAGTGTCTATTGACTCTTCGTCTAGCACTGTTTTTGTTTTACCAGATATCATTACAACTTTAGGTGGGAAATTTCCAAATGCTACAGTTACTTGTAAGTAATATGTTGGTTCATCTTCATCTTCTCTTGGTCTTAAAGCTTTAACATTCCATCCCATTTGTCTTAAATCCTCAGCTGAATCTCCGTCAAGTATTACACAGAAGTTTCTATTTCCTGCTCTATTAAATTTACTTTCTTCGCCTGCAAAGTTTTTAAATATTAATCTCGCATTTTCCACTACTATATTATCTATTCTTTTATTCATATATACCAATCTCCTTTTTATAATCTATTTTTATAAATACCAATTAACATGGCTATAACCCAAATAAGCTCAACAACTATCACCCAATTTAATATAATTTCATACATAATATCACCTATTCACTCGGACCTATAAATGGAACATCTTCATCATAAAATGGATGCATACCGTACTCACCTTCTATAAATATAGGTGGAGTATATGGTGCATCAGATACAAACCACTCATAGTCTCCGTATTTTTTAATAGTATCAATCGCGGCATCTGCCATTTCTTTAAAATGCCCTTCATCAATATCATCAGTTCTACCAAGAGATGATACTATCTCTGCCTCAAGCCAACGATATCCTTTTGCTCCAGTAGCTGAATAATATTTACCGTCTTTTTCACGCATTAATAAACCGCCTCCACAACCTGGTTTAATAGGGCAGAAACGGCCAACCTTTCCTATGAATCTATAATTATGCCCTTTTGCTATTTCCTCTTTTAGATTGTTTATCAAATTTTCATCCCCTGGGGAATTTTTCAAAACTTTATTTAACTCTTTTTCTAAACTAGATACATCTGGTAAATTCTCATTCATGTCTAAATATAAACTTGAAGTTACAGATTTTGTTTCACATAAATCATCAAATAATATATCCTCTTTAGAAAATAACTTCTTAAATACATAAGGTATTTGAAATTGAGTTCCTGTGGCAGTCCATTCACCATTATCGTACTTAGCAATATATACAGCATCATTTACTAAACACATTCTGTCATAAGTCGCCTCATGCTCAAATTCATATCCGTATTTTCTTCCGAAGTCCATTACAAACTCTATTATTTCAGGTGTTGCATCAGGAATTTTTATAGAGTCTGTTTTAATATGCGCTACTTTAAAACCTCTTTTTTGAACTTCGTCTTGAAGTGTTCTCATAAATAAAGCTCCTCTTAGAGCAATTATATTGTTTTTATTTCTGATATCTCTAAAAGGATTATCGAAGTTCGCTGAGGTTAAACCATACACTGAATTTATAGCTATTTTCAATGCTTGTGTCAGATTCTTAGCTGTTGTTTCATCATCTAAATAAGGAGCAAGTTTTCCGCTAAACATTTTTCTAGCTTTATCAAAGTCTTTCCTTTTGATAGCTATACGTGCGTCAACAAGATCCTTAAAGTGTTGTGTATATTCGCCAAAGGCATTAAGATTTATAGCAGAATGGGGATGCATAGAAGCAACATCCAATAGTGCAATATTGCCATACATTCCTGGTTCAGCATAAACATAACCGCCTTTTCCAACATCTGTTCCACGATATATATTTTTTCCGTCAACAAACTCATAACCGGGGAAAGCATTTATAATGTCCATCTAATCACTCCTTTCTAAAAGTGTTTATAACCATTTTTTCCTCTGTTGTATTCTTTAGAAAATTTAACTCTACCCATTATATCTATATAATATTTATCACTAGGTTTTAATCTATTATATAAATGGAATCCTGTAGATCCATCGAAATCATAAAATGCATAACCGAATCTACTATCTTTTACAAAGTCACCACCTTCTTTATTGTATTCTTCTTGTAATATAACTAATTGTCTACATATGCCGTCATAAAAAGAATCAGTTAATGGTGATTGGTCATACTCATAATATGCCACTGAATTTAATATTATCTTTCTTTGTAAAAACTCTATTTTAGTTAATGTATTCCAATATTCTGGAAATGCTTGACATTCAAATTGTTTACCCATAAATATCCTCTCCCTTTGAAAAAATAAAAGAGAAAGACACGGTTGGACTTGAACCAACAACACACGCCGGGAATGGCGTTGCTCTACCATTGAGCTACGTTATCTTTCTCTCATAATAGACGTTGTATTTTTCGCGTAGAAATAAAAGAGCCTGAAAAATATCAAGCTCTTTTATCTATACGTTTAACTATTTCGTCATATCTTATTTTGTACATATGCTTAAAATATAAAGCTTCTGTCGGATTATTATTTTTTGTAAATCCTTTAACGTATCTTCTTAATTTAGGGTCCACTGTAAGTATTATAATCTTCCATAAACTTTTTAACATTTTAATCACTCCTTCATTAAAGACGATGCGATTTTTGCGTATTAAAATTTACTTGGCGAATTAATCTTAAAAATATATCTTAAAAATCGCATGAATTTATTTCGCATAATTAAACCTCCTAATAATATTGCTTTCCTGTCGCCAAATCTGTGTAAACTAGATTAGGATGTCTTTCTTTACCAAATATAATTCTTGTAGTTAATGTATTAGTTGTGTCGTTAACAGACATGCCTGCTAAGTCTGCTAATATCTCTCTTGCTGTGAAGTCACCTTTTAATTTATGGAATACTGCCTCAGTCGCAATAACATCATTATCACAATATTCTGCTACTTGTGTCCATAGTTCTTCAGGCACTGGTTTATCCCATGGTAATCCTAATTCTTGATGGTGTATGCCTAATTCAATTTCCCATTTTTTAAGGGATTGTTTCTTAGCTGCAAAGTCATATACATCAGTATAAGATATGTTATATGCCTCTCCAAAGAATCCTTTACCTTCATTTATTATTTTTTGTGATAAGTTAAATAACTGTTGATTGTTATAACCCATAAGTCTTGCATATAACATATGATTGTCATATCGTCTACAGTTAAAGCCTACAAGTTTATACTTAATTAATTCTTCTATCTCAGCTGGTTTTGGATTTATCATTCTAACAACTGGTTGGTCTTCTCCATCATACTTCCAATTGACTAAAAATAAATTTGGAAATATCTCAATGTCGTAAAATACTATTTTATCTTCTGGTCGGGAACCAACTGGTAATGATGGTTCTTCTGATTTGAACTGCATCTTATTGACTAACTTAATACAATAATCTGCTTGATGTGTACTAGATGCTGCAAATGATAATACAGCAGGTTTCATGTCGATTACATCGTATTTTAAATCACTTTTATAAGCGTCATCTAAAATCTTATATATAAAATCGATACTTGGTTTAGTTCCTGGATGTATTTCTTTTTTTAAATTCTTTTTAATTAGAGTCCTAATACCTTTCTCAGTTTTAATCGCTTCAAAATTAACCACTTTATCTTCTCCTTTCAATGGCAATCCTGAACTAATTGTTGCTATAGGTAAATTGTTACATTTAGTTAATTTACGTCTTAATGAACTCTTTCCAGAATATACCTTAACCTCAATATGGTCTGCATATATAGCACTTAATTTTTTCGGATCTCCCGTATAAATATAATGTAAATGAACCCCTTTTCCACTTTTGCTGAACTCAGCATAAGTTGGAGGCCATTTACTCGCTTCTTCAACATTTCGTTCTAATGATTTCTCACCATTTTCATCTGGAATATCAAAATCTATAACTATATGATTCTCAGGAACTTTTACGTAATGTAGTTCTTTAGTATTAATATCATCTAATGTTGTAGTAACATTGTCCCATTTCTTAGATGGAGTTCCTTTTGAGGTTGCGTATTGAGCTGGATATTTACCACAATCTTTATCAAATATAGATTCTGTGGAATTAAATTCTATAAGTTTTATTTTAGGTGTTTGTACTTCTTCTTTTTCCTCATCTTCAAATTTATCTGCTCTGAATCCAATATAAACACTTCTCATTCTAGTATCATTTTTAGTATATCTATCTTTATAATCTCTAAAATAGTTTTTAAGTTCTTCTTTAAATATCCTTTTGCTGAATGGATATGGTACGTTCGCTTCGTCGCAATAAGTTTTATACAACTCCCATGCGCTCTTAAGCGGTACATCTTCTTGTTCTTTGAAAGTAAAATAACTATCAAGAACAAAGTTATAGAAATCATTCGAAGCGCCTAACATTGATACTGGTACATAGTCATCATAAGCTCCCGGGTCCTTACGATAAATATCTTCACAGTATTTTGCTATGGCGCCTAATTCGAAATCTATACGTTTTGTAACGTCATCATATTCACGTTTAGTCAATTTATTGCCAGACGGAGTTACATCTATAAGCCTTCTTATCAAACCTGATTTGGCATCTGTGATTTTTACTGGTTTGTTTGTACCCATATATAAGAAAGCATTGAATCTATTAGAATATGCGGCTTTGAATTTTTCATTTACAGTCATTAACTCGTGTGAAACAAGACTGTTTAATCTTGTGTTGTCTTCTATCCTAGATAAATCACCGTCATGTTGAATAGCTACAAGTGGGTTGGTTTTAAATGATTCCAAAGCAAATGAGTTACTGCTTGAACCTAATGCTCTAGCATCAAATACAGAATAATATCCTTCGAATAACTTTTGAATAACATTTAATATAGTAGATTTACCTGTACCTGCTGAACCATAAAACACCATAAATTTTTGAATATGTTTTGAATCACCTGTGACTATAGCTCCTATAGACCATTCAATCTTATGACGTTCCTCTGGAGAATATAACGTTGATATAAGTTTATCCCATGCTGATACGTTACCTTTCTCCAAAGGATATGGTAATCTCTTGCTAGAGTAATCTTTCTTTGATACTTTCGTATTTGAAAATATAAGTTTGTCATCAAGCTGATGAAATGAATCTCTCATTTGTTTTTGACAGTATTTATGCCATGTATCTATCATTCCTGATTCCGCATCCCACATATGCATAATTCTGACGTGTCCTTCAAACTTGCCTTTATTCTCTTCTGCGTATTTATCTAAATATTTATCTATTATAGATAATGCGTCTTGCTCATCTGTAGACCATAGTCCGCGTTCTTCAACCCATATGGCATAGAAGTCTCCACCTCTTATCATTAAGTCAGAACTTTTCTTGATTATAAATTTAGGATATATTTCAATGACACCACGTTTTGTACTTCTTGTAGATATCATTAAAAAATCTAACATTACATAGTGTCTCCTTTCTAAGTAATACTATCTAAAAACCAACACATCTGCCACCAAATTTCAACATCTCTTAAATCAGATTTGCAATCTTCTATTCTTATGATATTTCCTTTTCCGTCTGGTTCATATTCTCTATTCATAAATCTAAATATACTATCCTTAACTTTGGCTGTATTAAATTTACTATCATTCATTCCGTCTAGTTCCAGATTAGATATCATCATCCAGAACCAATATGCTACTGTGTATTCATCATCGGAGTTTTCCATTATATTATTCATATGGAAACATAAAGCTATCATCATTTCGAGAACTGTGCACGGTTCTTCCCATTCTAAAATATCTTTATTTCCTCCACCTTCATATACATATCTCCATCTCAATTCTTCACCATCGGCCGCACGGTTAGAATCGAAATCATCTTCATATGTAAATGTCATGCTGTGTAATAATCTTAATAACTTTTTATATGAACGTCTTGCATATCGTCTTTTATTCACCAAAGAATATAACCAATCAAAGTAGTCATTTAAAATATAATTGTCAATCATAATAACCTCCCTTCTGAACTATAATTGATGAGGCTTTTTATCAGGGAAATCGTCATATTCATCATATTGATATGGATCTCTTATTATTTCATAGTCAACCATGTAAATATCATCTCTGACATATATAGCTTTACAATCCGGATGTTCATCAAATATCTTTAAGTTTTCTTCCCCTGCAACACTATAATCTATTACGTCATCAAGATCGTTTGTTAATACTTTATCTTTGTAATATGTTAATGTTGCTGTGTCATAAGTAGGGTCTTCACCGAACTCTTCAACATCTATGATAAAAGGCTCATAATTAGTTCTTTCTTCTTTTTCTTCTTTTTTATTTTCTTTAGTTTCAGTATCAAAATATTTAGCTGCAGCTTTAGAAAGATATTGTGTATAATTTGTGTAACCTTTCACTATTTCATCATATTCGTCCTTAGTGTTTTCTTCTTTTTCAGCTTCTGCTTCTTCGTTTTGAACTGGATATTTTTCAACGTTTTCTTTTCTAAGTTCTCTATAATAATCTCTCATTTCAGCTATTTCTTCTTCAGCTTCTTGTTGATATTTATCTCTTACCGCTCTTGCTGCAACTGCAGCACCGGCTAAAGCGCCGGCTGCGAATATACATAAACCTTTAAATAGTTTCATAAATAACCTCTCCTTTACAAATATAATTTAATCACCGAATATACTGTCAGTACCTAAGTTGTCCATTTCATCTCACCAAGCTAAATCCCATATAACACCGTCAACATTGAAGTCTAATAATATGTTTGGTTCATATCCGTTTACAAATGCTCTAACTCTATCTCTTTGCATATTATATATACCGAAATCTACAAAGTTATCTCCTGTTGGATTATCTGGATTATATACCCAACCAACTACTTGCCCTGCTTTAGTTTCATCAATACCTAACATTCTATAAACTTCATTTAGGAACAATCTACCTCTTGCTTTTAATAAATCATTTGCATATTGTTGTTGAGCTTTTAAGAATGTTAAATTGTATTCGGCATCGTTTTGCCAAGCTGCACAACTTTCATCAAAGAATCTTGCATAGTCACTATAACTTTCTGGACTATTAGGGTCAACTTCTACTTCTTTGACAGTTTCTTTTACTTCATTTCCATTTTCATCAACAATAGCAATTTCTTTAGCTTTGATGTTGTATCTTATTTCTTTTTCTACTTCTTCACCAAATCTTTCAGATACTCTTTTTCTATATTCTTTGAATGATTTATCTATTGTAGCATAAGCTGCTGTTAAAGCTGCATTTCTTTTTCTTAATATATTATTTGATGCTAATAAACATCCTAATGAACCCGCACATAATATAACTGAAGGTGCATATAATTTTGCTATTTTCATACCTGTTTGTACGTATGTTATAGTTGTATCACTCTTAGCATCATGCTCATTATATTTATCAGAATATGCTGGATCAGATACTACTTCTTTTATTTTATCCAATTGTTCTTTTGAATCATCTAAAATATCACTTAATTTTGTTGTTGCTTTACAAGCCATTACGAAACTTCCTACTACACCAACAACTCCAACACCTGCTAATATTTCAGGTGAATGTTTTCTAACTTTCATTTCAGATTTTCTATAAGTCACCATTAATTTATTTTTAATATTTTTCATATTATTTCATCTCCTTATTAAAATTATCTTCTTTTTCTTCTAAGCTAGCTACATAATATAGCTTATCTATAAAATGTGATATTTTCATAGATAATCTTAGAAATGTAATTAAACATGTTATTCCAAGAATCGGTAATATTTTTTCAAAATTTGCATTTAAAAATAAAGCTATAAGTCCATCTACTATTATCATAAATATACCTCCTTATAACGGTTTTACTCTAGGAAATACTAATAAATATCCGTCTCTAGTTCTTTCTATATCAGCATCTCTTAGATTAGTCCATCCGTACTTATTGTCTGTGTATTTTCCAGATATACCAACTAAGTCATATAAATCAGCAACGCTTACAACACCATATGAATCTATTAAGTCTTCCATTCTATTTAGTACTTCTTCAGCTTCTCTTCTAGATTCTAATATAACGTCCTCGTAGTCATAACCTAAAGCTCTTCTTCTAGAACTTCTTCTATAATCGTCTTCTCTATCATCATAATATTTGCTATATGATACTTTACTTCCTCTTGATTTACTCTTAGATTTTGTTTCACCATATAACAACATATCAATACCATTTGATACTATTTCAGATAATGTCTTCTTTGCTGCTGGTAATAACACCTCATATAAAATATAATCTTTTACGCTTGAAATATCTTCCGTTACAAATACATCAGAAAATTTATTAGCCCCTGATTTCTTTTTAGTTTTTACTTTACCAGTTGCTACTTTTTCTATCTTTTTATCTTCTTTTCTAACATCACCTTTAGATTTGTGAGAGTTTGATTTGTATTCTTCGCCTATAACATTTTTCATAATTAACACTCCTTTATAAATATATTTTTATAACAACAAAAGCAAAAGAGAAAGCAATCGTTTAAATTACTCTCTCCTTTAAAGTCATACATCATTTATAGATATAATTATGTTGCAAATTATACTTCTTCAGATTCAACTTCAGCTTCGATAACATCTCCGTCAGTGTCTAATCCTTCATCGTCACTTTGTTTCATCTCAGCTTTGAAAGTTCTAATTCCTGCCATAGTAGCTTTGAATACTTTCTTTATAGGTTTGCGTGTTAGCATTGCTAGTCCTGCAACCGCTACAATTCCAGCTCCAATTGCCATTACATTGACATTAGAATCTTCTTTTTCTTCGGCTTCAACTTCGTCAAAAGTTCCCATTACAGATTGTCCATTTTCATCAATAATATCTTCCACTAAACCATTTTCATCCATTTTATAAGTTAAGTTTTGTTCCATAATATTACCTCCTAAAAATTATATTCTTTTCATAATAGACGTTGTAATTTTCGCGTACTTAAAAGGATTTATCAAAATTATAAGTTGGTTGAATATCATAATTAACAACTACACAAGGTTGACCGTTGTCAGCTATTTGTGCACTGAAATATATTTCTACCATACCATTCTTAACGTTCCATCCTACAGCAGTTCCCATTTCAGTAGCTGGTATATCTAACATATCATAGAATTCATTTAATGAACAATAGTCACCAGTTAATAAAATATGGTTTAATTCGTTCTCCGCTTTCTTTATTCTATCTACATCAGAGTTAAAATATCTTCCAGTTATAGTGTCGTAACATAAAGTTTCACCTTTAGAGAATATAACTGTATTGCTTGATATTGGATCTTTTGTCATTCTATCTTTAGATACTTTGTCACGTACTTCTTTTTCTTTTTCTTCACCAATAACTTCTACAACTTTATTTCTATATTCAGATAAAGCTCTTTCTGAAACATGACAAGCTGTAGTTAATACTGCATTTCTTTTTGTGTTTACATTATTTGCTCCTATAATGCAAGTTGCTGATAAACCAAACATAATTGTTGCTGGCAAATATGATTTCCAAGACATTTTTAAAATATCAACTTTAGTTAATTCTGGTTCTTCTTCAAGTCTTCTTATTTCTTTTTCCTTTTCTATTGCAGAATATACTTTAGGTGTTGCTTTTACCGCCATTACAACAGAACTAAACATACCTGCTATACCTACCCCAATTAATATTTCAGGACTATGTTTTGTTGCTTTACCTTTTATTCCATCATATAAGTTTTTAATATCCATAATTACCCTCCTCGAAATAAAAAGTACAAGTCTATGCAAGACCCGTACTTCTTTTATTATTCACTTAATTTGCTCATATTTTCAAGAGCTTTGGCTACTTCTTCTTGAACCGCTTTTTGCATTTGCTTATCATTAGATTTCTGTCCAACTAACGCTGCCGCTATAGTTAGTACAGTAGCTCCTATAGATAATAATGTAGTTGTATCGATTTTAGTTTTCATAAACCCATCTCCTTTAAATATAATCTTCTCATAATATACGTTGTAATTTTTGCGTACTTACCATTCTTCATAACCTTCTTCAGGTGGTATAGTAAAACGTATTGCTTGTGCTACCAAACCATCTGGTAATTCCATATCTTCCCATTTAATTTCAATCCAAGCATAGTTACATACTTCCCAACATTTTAATCCTGACCAACCTAACACGTTACCATATTCAGTCTCTGGCAAATCTACATATTTATAAAATTCATTTAGATTAACATAACCTTCCAATGCAAAAGTTCTATTTAATTTATAGACAGCATTTTGTAAATTAAATAATGTTGACTCAAAATATCGTCCTGAGTATTCATCAAAGAATAACATATCTTTATCAGATTCCGGCATAGATTGTTGAATATATTTATCCTTTGCTATTTCTTCTCGAACTCTCTTTTCTCCATCCTCACCGTATATAGCTTTGACTTTGTCTTTATATTCGTTGAAAGATGAATTTAAATATGCGTAAGCACTTGTAAGAGCTGCTTGTTTCTTTTTGTTCAATGTGTTTGCTCCAAATATACATATTATTGTAGCTGTACCAAATAATATAGTTGGAAAATATACAGGTGCTACAACAAGTGCTTTTTCAAAATTTGTAAGATATTGGCCGTCTCGTTCTATCTTCATATCTTCTTCATTGTCTAATAATTCTATAGCTTTCGGAGTTGCTTTAATGGCTGACAGTGTCGTTCCTACAACTCCTAAAGCTCCTAAGCAAGTTAATATAGTTGATGCATTCTTTTTTGTATAGCGTTGTGTCTTAGATGCTATTTGAGTTAAATTCATATTACCACTCCTTTCGAAAAATAAAAGAGAAAGGGCTCTCATCCGGTGTTAACCTTCATTGAATCTACTATTATTCAATTCTCTCATTCTTCATCCAGCTCATGACATTTGTTAATGTTGTACTGGTCCATCGACATCTACCTTTCTCTTAGAAAGAGACTTTAGCAGTAAGCAATTCCATTACTGGCGCTCCTTATACTGTTTTCTCTCTCATAATAGTGCTTGTAAATTTCGCGTGAAAAACTCAAAGGCTATGTTATCATAACCTTGAGCTTGAAAATCTATTTCTTTTTAGATGTAACTTTGATAATAGCTCCAGCGACAATTGTTAGTGTACCAGTGATAACTAAACTATCAATCGCTCCTTCAATTCCTCCTAAAACAAATGATTTCAAATATGGATGTTTGATTTCATTAGTTTTATTCACAACATCGTTTTCGATTGCATTATATTTATCCTCAGTCCAATCTAATACTTTTCTCACTAAACTTGTATTCATAATATTACCTCCTAAAAATATATTCTTTTCATAATATACGTTGTAATATTCGCGTGGAAAACTCAAAGGCTATGTTCCCATAACCTTGAGCTTGAAAATCTATTTAAAGTCTAAATAATTTAGATAAAGCCTTTCCGGCAGTTGTTGTAAAAGTATAATCTTTCTCGAATGAACAAATCATTTCAGCGAATACTTTTCGACACTTAGCCTCAATAATTGGCGTAATTATCACAGCCGCTCCGATTTCGACAAGTTTGATTATTTTATCTCTTTTATCAGAGTCTAAATCTTTTTGTCTATCGATTGCCGCCATAGCTTCGTCAAAGTTTGTGCTAGTATCATCATTATCCTCTAACGCTTTGTTAAGACGATCGTTTATTACTTTCTCCAATAACACCTTATTATCTTTATTCATAAACCCATCTCCTTTATCTTTATTCTCATAATAGGCATTGTTATTTTTGCGTACGTTCAACTTTAAACAATACATACTTGGATTTATCTATTTTATTAAAATCTTCAACTTGCATACTATAAATATCTTTCATTGGATCTGTGTAATCAACTTTCATTTTACCAAGATAATATTTGTTAGTAACACGCCAACGTGCAAATATGAATCCTAATACAAAACAGATTAAACCTAAAATTACATCATTCATCATACTTCATCTTCTCCTTTATCATCTAAATATGAGTACATGTCGTACTCGTTATTAAAACCAAAATCATAAGCTGCCATTTGCATAAATATTCGCATCATGCAAAAATATGCATTTTGTTCTCTGTCCGTTTCTGCTTCTGAGTATAACTGTTTTAAATGCCACCCTTCTTTTAATAGTATATTGCCACGGTCTCGGTTCGGCATTTTATCGATGTCCTTTTGATACACTATTTTTTTCATCTTACGTAACTCCAATCTTAAATAAATAGTACCATATTTTTCCAAATATGTCTAAAAGAAAAAAGAGGAGCCCATGTCCGCTCAGGCTCCAATTATCATTAAAAGGGGGTAGAGACACCTCTGTCTCTCATAATAGGCGTTGTAATTTTCGCGCAAAAGTAAAAAATAAAATGCCGACACAACCGTGCCTTGACGCTATAAATAGCACAATAAACATTTTATTTTCTCATAATATACGTTGTAAAAATCGCGAAGAAAAAAAAAGAGCCAAACTTTGACTCTCTTTTCATGCATTATAATTTTCTTAATGATTCACTTATTTCATTATTATACATTACAAGTTCGTCTCGTCTAGCTAACTTTTTAGGAATTCTTTCAAATATATTTATATTTGAGTCGTTTAATTTTTTGATAGATCGATTTATAATTTTTATTTCACTATTGTTTCTAGCCAATTCACGTTTTAAGCTAGCTTTAGCTATTTCTTTAACTGTGTCTATTTCATTCTCAGCTTTAATTAATCTATTATGTGTTTTATAACAATTAACGCCAAGTATGCTTATAGCCGTTCCAGCTATAGCTAAACCTATTTCTAATTTATGGGCTTTCACATATTGTTTTAAATTATTTTTCTTTTCTAACATATACACCACTCCTTATAAATATAATTCATAAAGGGATATGCATTTCTCGCGAAAAAGTAAAAGTCCTTGATAGGACTAATACTTATTTAACGTCATTAACATTTATAAATATACCTTCTTTGTCGTTTCTTATATCCTTTATAGTTTTTATTATTCTTACACTACCTATAACGATTAAAGCACAACCTATTAATATTTTCATAATATCAACTCCTTTTCATAATAGGCGTTGTAATTTTCGCGCAAAAGTAAAAGTCCTTGATAGGACTAATACTCTAGAATTCATCTATATCTATTTTTTTCATTAGTCTTCTGAATTCATGTTTATCCATTCTAAGTTCTAAATCTGTTTTTATAACAGTGTCGCCATCGTCAAAGCGTACATTTAATGCATTTAAATCTAAAGTTACTTTACTTCCAATTTGTTTGCTTAAATATTTGCTTATTAATTTTGAAACCATCTTTCTCATAAATTTTGAACCTAAATTTAATTTCATTTCATCCATACCTAACCTCTCCCTTAAATATAGTTTTCTTTCATAAAGGGGCATGATATTTTCGCGCAAAAAAGAAAAGCCCCAGAAGGGGCTAGTCTTATCTAGCTTCGATTTCTAATATGTCTATCATTAGATAACCTTGTTCACTATCGTATTTATCTATTGTTGCTTTAACTTTTACATTACATTTTCCAAATACTAAATTTCCTAATTTTGTTCCTTCTATATCTTTAACTTTTATATATGGTCCATTTATTTCGTCTTCACTATAGTCTCCTGCTGCCATTAGCATTTCAAATCTTGTGTCATATCCTTCTCTTAATTGTGCATCTAGTATACAACCATCAAATTCAATAACTCGACGTCCATAGTATCCGTTTTCGTCATCTTTAATACTGTTAAAATATTTATCGTATTCTTCCTCTGATAAGTTAGTTGTTAAATAATGTTTTAATTCTTTCTTATCAAATTCGGGTACAACTTTTTCTTTTTCAGTTTCAGATTCTTTAACTTCAACTTGTTCCTCTTGTTTAACTTCAGGTTTTTCTACTTTAGCATTGTTTTCTTCAGTACTTTCACATCCTATCATACTAATTCCTAACATCATTGCTATTGTTATTCCTAATAATTTTTTCATATAAAACACTCCTTTAAAAATATAGTTTTTCTTTCATAATATAAGATGTAAAAAACGCGTATTTTACTGACATAATACTGACCAAAAACGCTTAGAATCGAAAATAGAGCCTCAGAGAGCTAAAACATAAAACTGTATATTTTATGTCTTACCTAATTAGGAGGGGTACATGGACGTCTGAAAAATTAAAAGAATATGTTAAAAGGACGCATACAAAAACGTATACGCCCTTTTTAAATAGAGTAAAGCAGAGTAGAGTAGAGTATTATTTTACTTTCTCTGTATAGTTAAGATTTATCCAACCTGCACCAGATTTTAAATGTCCCCAATTACCATCTATTTTTGTTATTGTGAATGCGTCACCCTTATGGACTTCATTTGTTTTTTCAAATTTTACCCCCGGGCCTTTTCTGACATTTAAATCGTCAGTAGTCACTCTATATACTCCAGTAGTATATTTACTTGGTTCAGTTGCTGGTTCTTTACTTGGTTCTTTATCTGGTTTTTTATAAGTAACACCAAAATATTCACAAATAGCTTTACAAGTAGCCTCTGCACATTTCTTTTGACGACTTGGAACAGGCATTAACTTAGCCTCAGCCCAAACATCCATAAATCCATACTCGATTAATATAGCAGGCATATCTGTTTGTCTAAGTATTGCTAATGTAAATCCGCTAATATCTACATCCCTTCTTAATCCATAAGAATATGCGTAATCAATATCGTTTGCTAAATGTTTAGCTGCTAGTTTGCCTAATTTGATAGACTTACTTGAGCAGTTTTTAGTTCTAAGTACAAGAAGTCCACCTTTTCTATTAATGAAACTTGAACACATACCAAAAGCATTATAATGACAACTTACAAGAATATCACATTTCTTATTATTTGCTCTAGCGGCTCTTGTACGTAAAGGCACATCTGTTTTTCCTGTCATATCGGCAGTGTAAAAATAATCTATACCGCATCTTTTTAGAGCTGAAGCTAAATATTTTGCTACTGCTCTATTCCATTCGTTTTCGTGTATTATTTCACCTTTCTTTTTAACCACCTTACCATCAACCTTAATATCAGCAATAAGTTTAGGTGTTCTTTTACCTTCTGTATGCATACCATGACCTGCATCTATACCAACTAAATATGACATAAAATCATCTCCCTTTTATTTTTCTTCACTTTCTAATAATTCTTTAAATACTTGGTGTAATCCTGTGGATGCCAAACCACTAAATAAACCACCTAATAACACTCCTGGGTTTATTGTAAGAGTTATCCATATATTTAATAATACCCCTAAAATAGCCATAATTAAAGGGATATACTTATTATTTATACTAGAGAAACTAGTTTTAATAACATATCCCACACATAAACATATACCAACTATTACTGGTACTGCATATTCACTTATAAAACTTAAATCCATACTATCAATCTCCTTCTTTATTATTTTTATTTTTATCACTCATTTTAATATGTTCCTCAACAATCGCCATTCTTTCTACAAGATTATTATGACGATCTACTCTGTCTGACAAAACTGCTATGTCTTTCTTTAAATCTTTAATCTTTTCGTCCATGACAGCGGTATGTTTATTGTTACTAAAATATGAACCGGCTAAGGTTCCTACTAATGCGAGTACTGCTATAATTATTTCTGTATCCATAAATATTCCCCCTATCCTTAATTATACATTTTTAGGCACAAAAGTTTTACTAACTCCATTTATTGTTACAACTAATTCACCAGCTTCATTAAAGGATAGTTGAGGTAAACTAGTAACTTTATCATCTACATATTTTTTAGTAGTTAAATCCATGTCTTCAACAGGAGCAGCGCCTGTAGTAACTTTACCTGAATACCAAGCATTACCTTGCCAGTCTAAAGTGTGTGCATTTGACCTTTTAGCATCACCAGCACCATTACCTACTATATGAGCATATTTACGATCTTTGTCTTCAATATTATATTTACCTTGTACGTGTTGAAATTGAGAAGAAGCTTTACTTCCATACCCTTCTGCATGAGAACTAGCACCTGAAGCAGTTGTATAATCACCTTCTGCATGAGAATTAACACCTGAAGCTGTTGTATTACTACCTTCTGCATGTGAAGAATCACCTGAAGCTGTTGCATCATAACCTTCTGCATGAGAATTTTCTCCTGAAGCAGTAGTTGTATCACCTTCAGCATGAGAGGCATCACCAGTTGCAGTTACATATAGTCCTATGGCACTACTTCCTGTTCCTATATCTCCTATCCTTCCTAGACTTATGCTATTTTGTAATACTAAATCAGTTTCTAAATATTTATTATCCAGATATTTAACTTCTTCTTCATATATAATTAAATCAGTAAAAGTATCAGTAGTATCAGATGTATTTATTTTATCAATGTATATTGATATATTAAATGTGTTATTGTATATCCCTATAGAATAATTACCTATACTGCATATAATAAAATCACCATTCTCTTCATTTATTAATAAACTACATAATTTTTTACTACCTAAAAATTCTATATAGTATCTTCTGTCTTTATTAATAGAAATATTATTTACAGCAATTTCACCATATAATTTTATATTACTAGCAGGTATAGTAGCTAATACTTTACTGGAAACAGTGTATGTTATTTTATTATCATCTACATATTTTTTAGTAGCTGGTTCATAATCATTACTTGGCGTAAATTCTGTAGTATTGTTTTTAGTTAAGTAAAATACTGTTTTTTCTGTATGAGGATCTACTGTATCGGTTTTAAAATAAGCAGTATGACAAATTCCTTCCAACATAACTTCAATTTTAGTATCATCTTTAGCACCAGTATAAATAAATTTACCATGAGGATTGCCAGATAAAAAAAGTCCACTAAAAGAGCCATCAAGTTTTTCATATCCTAAATATAAAAATTTAGCATCATTTGGCGACATATAAATACTATGTGGTTCTAAATCAGCAACATTTGTAGCACAATTTTTATTGTAATCAACTGGTAATATTTTAACAGTAACTTTATCATCCACATATTTTTTAGTGGCTGGGTTATAATCAGTTGTTGGTGTATATATTGTCTCATTATTTAAATTTAAAAAGTCTGTTCTAACAACACTAAGGGTCAATTTTAAATTTTTAATCTTATCTATAAATTCTTGTTTATTATTACCTTTAGATATAAGGAGTTGTATGGTCATGTATCCATTTTTAGTTTCCATAGTTGTACTACTACCGTCAACTAAAGCTTTATCAAAGTATGCATAAAATCTAAGACTTTCAGTTATATTTATAAATATAACGTTTAATCCGTCACCATTAATACTATTGCCATAACTATTTCCTATGGAATTATCATTTTCATCATATAAATTAATATTTAGTTTATTATATGCACTTTTTACTGTAGGATATTCTTTAGCAAAATTATCCATATTTACTTTAAATGAATTGGAGTCTCTAAAAACCGTATTATATGTTATATTTAATAATTCAGGAAATATGTCGCATAAAGGTTTTTTGTATATTTCTGTACTACATGAAACGGGATGTTTACTTATATTCATTGCTACAATTCTATTATTAAATTGTTTATTATTATAATTAATACTATTATCTACATATTTCTTAGTTGCTGTAACATTTTCATTTGTAGTGTAAATACCATCTTCGATTTTATTTAATGACACATTTGTGATGATATCACCATCATTCCAATTAGTTTTAATATATTGTCCATTATCGTCAAATGCTGGTGTATCAACATCTGATAATGTAGCAACGGCATAATTTGCTTTTGCTAATCCTACCACGTTAGTAGTATTATCATCTTCAATTGCAATTGGCTCTTTAATTTCAATACCATTTTCAACTGGTGGTATTGTAACTCTACTTTGTTTATTTTCATCCATTAAACGTATTTGGAATGTGTAAACACCTAATTCTTCAATCTCATCAATCATTTCTTTGGTGATAGTAAATAATACTGTACCCTCTTTAGTGGCACTTACTTCGCTAAATATTGGGGGTTTATCATTTGGCGTTTTTATTACTAATTGTCCATAACTTGCATTAGTTGACTCGATAACATTGGTTGCTACTGTATTACTGTATTTAAAAGGAGATTGTAATATAGTAAATCTTATCTCTACATTTTTATCTCCTCTATAAAGTACAATAGTCGAATCCATTTTTGAAACATTGTTAGAGATTTTAATTGTACTTTCAGTAAAAATCATTTGCAATCCACCTCCTATTACATATTACTTTCTTTTTCGTTTTTTAATTCTTCAATTTCTTTTTTTAATATGTCGATTTGTTGTTTATATATTTCGCATTGAGCTTGATATAATATTTTTTCATAATTAGCTTCTGCCAATTCTTGTTTATATAATTTAGCTATTATATTTATAGTATTTATAGCATCCATTTTGATTAATCCCTCCTATTCTTTATATGTTACTTTCATAGTTATGCTACCTGAACATACTGCATAACTACTAGAATTATAAGCAGACTGAATACCGAATCCTTTTATAGTACCGTCTGAAAGCGCATTAAGTATAGTACTATTAGTTATAGTTAATTTACCAGTATCACCAACTGCAATTTTCACACTTCCACAACTTGAACCGTATGAAGGTTTTCCACTAGGTCTACTTGTGTAGTTATGAGTTTTTACTACTACCGACACGGCTGAATGAACACCACCAGATATTCTCTTAATAGTAAGTTCTATCTTAGTTACATTTTTGCCCTTAAATTGATTAAATTGGCTACCAAAGAACCAGCAACCATTACAGTCGCCGTAACCATAATCACCCTGTCTTGCAGTATTATCTTTCTTCCAGTTGTTATATACTGAACTTCTATAAGTATCACCACTGTTAGATTTTATTGTTACAGTTTTTGTAGTTGTTGGAGTAGGAGCTGGGTTGTCATCTGTAGTTTGGTTGCCTCCTTCATATGTAACACTAGTAGGGGCTATTATTTGACCTGGTGAACTTACATGAGTATTGGATTTATTACCTCCACATTGTGGACTGTTTGCTATTGTAATTAATCCCCCACTTACTGCTTCAAATCCATATTGGCTACATACACCACTAGATTTTGCAGCGTGTATTCTACCTCCTGCATTTGCTCTAAAACCTATATCACAGTTTATAAATTGTACATCCTTATAGTATCCATTAGCATAAGAATCACAAGCAACACCAACAATTGTAGTGGCACTACCGGAAGCATTATCACTACCATATATTTTTAAGCTATATCCATTAATTGGGGAATTTTCTTGTCCAACTAAACTAGCAGTTCTACTGGCAACTGCACAACCTGTGCTTGGATGTATTACACCAGTCTTAGCAGTTTCATATTTCATATAGCCGCCATATACATTCACTTTAGTACCACTTGTATAATTTCTTATATAGCCATACACTGTACTACCATCTAAGTATAAGTTAATTCTGCCACTAATAAAGTATTGGAAATCTATATTTTCATATATATCTTCCTGTACCCATATATCTACTACTTTTCCATTTAGGAATTTAGGTAAGGCTTCTAATGCCCCGGTTACTGTGGCAAAAGATACACCGTCATATAATTCATTATCATCGCTACCACCGCTATTAATTGATATTTGTATATCGTCCTCCAATGTGCTTGGGTATTGGGCACTGTTAATTTTGTTCGCAGTTATGGTGTCAGCAGTTAATTCCCCCTCAACTGAGAAACTATCCCCAATAACTTCAGAACCTTGTATTTGTGCACCAACTATATTACCTTCGCTATCTACACTAAATGTATTACTTTGATTTCTAAAAGTACTACCTATAATTTCAGAACCTTGCATTTTTGCGCCAACAATATTTCCTTCACTATCTACACTAAACGTATTATTTTGATTTCTAAAAGTACCTCCTATAATAGTTACACCCGTAATAGTTTTACCGTCAATAGCGCCATCTACTATCATATCTCCAGTTACTTTCACTTGTTTTGTTATTATATTCAATGCATCCTCTGTTAGTGTCATTGAACTTGCATTATTACCTTTAACCCACCAAGCAAATTTATCAGATAATTGTTGATATTGCGTTTCATTATGTTTAATAACAGAGCTTTTTGTAATTGACGCAACTGGGATGGTCTTTTTAATATTTGTTTTCCCTTCAATATTAATAGATATCTGTATCTCACCAGCATTTCCTGTCACTGTAAGGAGAGTGATCGTTTTATGATCATTCTCCAATTTTGCAGTACAGTTAGAAGTGTTGGTTATGGTTACTTTATATTGTCCTTCAGTTGGTGTTGAGTCAACTGCGGCTAACTGAGTAGTTCCATTATATATATTAATTTGAGTATTGTTATTAGTTTCATCTACAACTACTTTATTTACTGTTGCAGTGAATGTATTACTGTATATAGTAGCGCTTGTAGTTGTGGTTGATCTGTTAACTTTTGATGTAAATGAATTACTATATATTTCACTCATAAACAATCACCTCCTATTGTGTTGTACTACCTCCACCACTTGTTTTAGTTAAATTACAATATGTTAAATATTTACCTGGGTCGTAACAACCATATCTTATCTTAGTCGTCGGTGCAGTGAACGTGTTTTTGTAGTTATTGTTACCTGAACTTGTGAATAATTCACTAACATAATTATCACTATCATCAAAAGCGTATCCCCATACCCATGTTCCATCCATTTGTAATGTATAAGTCGCACCTTGTTCAACTGTTACAGGGTTAACTGTTGCCCAACATGCAGCGTCATCCTTAATAAGATGTGTAGTTTGATCTATACCTTTACCGTAAGTCATGTTACCTATAGTTCCTGGTTCTGGTTCAGGAGTAGCACCACCTGAACTTTTTTCTCTTAATGTACCATTGGATACCGTTAATGTAATTTGTTTTGATACACCTGAGTGAGAAGTGGCAGTTATTGTTACTTCACCATTAGCATCTGCATTAGTACTACATAATCCACTATGAACCCAAACTAAACTTGAATTACTAGATTCCCATGTCAATGATTTATTAATACAGTTATCATTGAATGTTGGTCTTACCATACAGTTATGTGAACTATCATTGGCATCCATAGCAGTTAATGAGAAGTCACTAGAATTTAATACTAGATTATCAGTACTTAGTGGATAATATTTTATCCAATCTACATATTGAGTAATTTCAGTAGTACTACTATCAGGAGTACCACCACTAGCACCAATCGCTTGATTAACTAGTATGAAATGTGGTATATGGAATGCTCTATTATCAGTAGCACTTGTTCTTGATAATTCATGCCCATCTATAGAGAAAATTAATGTACCGTCTGTTTTCCATTCCATTGCAAATTCATGCCAATCGCCAGTTGGATAATCATTATACCATACACGTCCACTTTCTTCTTTTTCATTAAAGAACGCGCCACAAGTTAGTTTACCGTTATAGAATTCCATAACGTCAAACTCACCACAATATGCCCACCATTCGCCTAAAGTATCAGGGTTACCATTTTCTTTATATCCAAATTCAAAACTATCTCCTAAAGTCCAAAACGCACCAAATGCGCCATTGTAGTTACATGCTCTAATTCTAGCAACTATTTTACCATACATGAAGGCAAAATGTTTTTTAGATATAATAGAAGCAGATGTCCAAGAACCATCACTTGCTTTTAATCCTCTTAGTGCTAATATGCCGTCATTAACTTCAGCATTTGTATTTGTATATTTTTGAGTTTCATTATTTCTCACATAACCTAATTCATATGACCACTTATTTGAATCTATTGTGTTACTTGAGAAGTCATCTATTACATAAGCTCCAGTAGAGTCTAATAATTCGGAAGGATTTGGATTAGGAGTTGGAGTGCTACTTTCTTTTATTGTCGCAGTAACTTGTCCGTTGGTACCTGTACCACATATTCTAATATAAGATGCACTTGAAGGAACTGTAAATGCAGTTGATAATGTTCCAACTGACCAGTCAGAGGTATTAGCTTCTACAAAACCACCACTATCATTACCCAAATAAGTATCACTACTATTATAGAAACATATACAAGTATAATTTACTGGACTTATATTAAGTATATATGTTTTTCCACCAGTTACTGCTATCTTATTAACTGTAGTGTAGTATGTATTATCAGTTGTATCAGTGACTACTCCGTTATCTAATTTTTTACCTTGTGTGAAAGTCATTGAGTCATCACTAGTTTTAGCTTCTAATGTAACAGTAAATACATTACTTGTCTTAGTTGTACCCTTAGCTGTTGTAACTCTTATAGCCATTTGATAAGTTCCAGCACTAGCTTTATTATCATGTTTAAATTTATAAGTTGTTCCACTAGAAGTTACATCACTTGTTTTGTCATAGAATGTGCTTCCCCCGTCCCAAGATACTTCATGTTTTATTACTGCTATATTTGTAGTATATTGGATATAAAATTCGGTTTGTTCAGTTTGTGTTATGTTTCCTATATTACTTATAGTTAGATTTTCAGCAGTACTTCCGCCACCTGGAAGTTCTACTTCGGTATTAGTCATACATGCTTTAAAGAAAGCAAACATTCTATCTGAACCAAGTTTATTAGGATGCAGACCGTCTGTTGAATATTGACTGGAGTAAGTTGTTCCATCTTCGTTAGCAGATGTTGCTTTATCAAATCGTGGAGACTTCCAGTTTTGCTGTAATATCCAGGCATTCGCTTTCTTTACTCTGTCGCCCGTATCTGTTTGACATAAAGTTAAACAACATATGACTGGGTCAACACCAAAAGTATCTTTTATATAAGGAACGACTTTTTCTTTCATATCTGTTTTCCAACCTTCTAACCATTCATCCGATCCTCTAACATCATTAGCTCCTATTAAAACAATAACATTTTCTTGGGGTTTAATTCCTAATTCATGGATAGCCTTCATTCTTAGCATCATATCATTTGTAGTAGACCAACCTCTACCACATATTAAACAATTACCATTATAATATTTGTCCCTTACTTGAGATGACCACTTATCATAAGTTCCTGTTCCTCCTCCTAGGTTAGTGCCTTCTGTGATACTGTCTCCAAATATAATTGCTTTAGGATTCGGATTACATAATAAATTATATGTGAACGAATGCACCTTAATACTTCCACTAACACAACAAACACCGGGAAGTCCCCATCCTTTACCACAGTATTGGTCGTTTGAGTCCTTACCGTCATTAGTATAAGTAACTAGAGCTGTATTCTTGCTATTAGTAGTATCTGTAATGGTGAAAGTATAAATCCATCCATGCTTTTGACCTTTTATTTTGTATTTCTTACCAGTTTCTATAGTAAAAGGTGTCTGTGCTCTTACAGTAGTAGGTATTTTGAAATATCCTGTGTAATGGTCATACAGTCTTATATAGCCACTATCGAATAACATCAAAGCACCCTTTTGTGCACTGGAAGTTGGTACTCCGTTTATTATTGGTTCTGTCAAGAAACCAAAAACTGAAGATTTATCGAGAACTTCTACTTCAGCATCCATTCTCCATAAGTCACAACTCATATATTTATCTATTACAGAATAACTACCAGTTCCCATAGTCATCCCGCCAGCTGTATAAGTACATTTTTCATTTCTCATAAGAGGGCTTGTATTACCCCCAAAATCAGTTGTTACTATGAAACTATTCGAAGGGCTCTCTACTTCCCAACTATTATCAGGAGCTTCCCCTCCACCACTACTAGTTTCAGTATACACACATTTTAGTTTGCAGTTATTGTATGTCCCATTATCCCAGTTACTAATATTAAAAACGGCACTAGAGTTAGTAAATGAAGTAGCACTTATATAAGTACTACCTCCATCCTTACTAAGTAAAATATCCGAAATATTAGTGGCATCGGTTGTAAAATTCACAGTCAACGTATCTCCTGTTGTACTGGGATTACTTGATACTGTTATTGTTGCCATATAAACACCTCCATTAATCGCAAGTAGTTACTATACACTCTTTACTAAGTATTATAGTATACCCGTCTTGATTTTGAATTGATTCCTTAACTTCATTTAGTCCTTCTTTTGTTGCATATGTGCTACTTACTGTCATTTTGAACCCGTCTAAAGATTGCTCTAATTTTGATTGTTTGCTAGTTACATCTTTTACTTGTTCTGCCACTTGTTCTAATGTTGGTGTTGTATAAGTAGTTTGTGTAGGGTTCTGCCATACTAATTTATATCTTAACCATAAGTATTTATCTTGTGTTACAGATGGCATACTTTCAACCCAACTGCCGCCAGTTTGTGTAGTGTTACTAGTAGATAAATACCATTGTGGCACTGAGTTAACTAACGATTGTCCCTTATCACCTTGAAGACCTTGGTCGCCTTTAAATTTACTCCATATATAGTCAGCTTTGTTGGCGCTTTCAGTAGATGTTGTTTTATTTGGAGCGATCCCAATATACATTGTACTGGCTTTTGGTGTATCATATAATCCTGTACCATCTGAATTATCGCTGTATTTTATCCAAGTGTAATAAGTAATACCATCTTTGCCTTTATCACCTTGTACACCTTGGTCACCTTTATCTCCCTTAATTAAACTCCATGTATAATCTGAAGGAGCATTACTTTCGGTTTGTGTTTCTTTGTTATATGCAAAACCTATATATGTTTTTCCTGTTGGGTCATTACTAATACCGTCACCAGCTATAGAGTCAGCGTATTTAATCCATGTGTAATAAGTTTTACCGTCTGTTCCTGGTGTTCCTGGAACACCTTGTAGACCTTGGTCCCCTTTATCACCTTTCACACCTTGCTCGCCTTTTATTTTACTCCATGTGTATGCAGCAAATATTTCCTTGTCTTTATCGCTTGTATCAGTATAAATTCCTATATATGCGCCAGGAGTTTCACCCTTATTTGCTGTAAAAGTTTTACCGTCATCGCTATATTTAATGTGTAGGTAATAAGTTTGCCCATTTACACCATTAGTTCCAGGTATACCTTGTTCACCTTGCATACCTTCAAATCTACTCCATTTATAAGCTTTATAATCAGTACTATCATTTGGGTCATAATCAACGTAAGTACCTATATAAGTGCTTGGAGATTCGGTCATCGGATCACCATTTGCATTGGCACTATATTTTATATGGAAATATGTTGTTTTACCATCTTTACCATCTTTACCAGGTGTACCTGGGATACCTTGTTCACCTTGGATACCTTGTTCTCCTTGGATACCTTGTAAACCTTGGTCACCTTTGTCTCCCTTGGCTCCTTGTTCACCTTTAGCTCCTTGAATACATACTGGAGTAGAGTATGTTATACTACCATCACCGTGTATGTATTTTATTCTTTGCCATATATATTTTCCATTTTCCCATTTAGGAGTAGTGTCTTCTATCCAGCTGCCACCAGTTTGAGTAGTATTACTTGTAGATACATAGTATTGTGTTGCAGTCTTTGTTAATGTTCCTTTGTAATTAGTTTCTAATTCACCTATTGTAACGCTATGCTCATTAACAGTATCTTTGGTTTTATTATATTCATCTTTCAATTGCGTAACTGTTCCATCTTGTGTTGTAATAGTTGTATTGTCGATTAAAGTGCTAATTTGTCCTTGAGCTATACCAATATTAGTTGTATTAGTAGTTACTTGCTCGATAACTCCACTTAAATCTCCATCAATAGTTATATCTTTTATTGTGTCAACAGTCTTTTTAAGTTGGTTAAAAGATACATCTAACGTTTGTTCGGTGTCATCAAATTTTATATGACTAGCTTTAATTGTGCTAGTGTTATTATTAATGTTACTGATAACACTGCTTATATCAAGCTTACTTCCATTTATATTGGCATTATCAGCTACTTTACTATCAACGATTAACCCATCTTTAATAGCATCACTTGATTGAATACCATTTTGATTAATAAGTTGACCTTTACCAGTTGCATCATAAAGAGCAAATGTAAAATTTCCAGTAGCGTCTTTCCCTATTTGTATACGTACCTTACCGTCTTTGTCTTTGAACTGTTGTAGATTACCTTGTAACAGCATAGAGCCGTCATCGCTCTGAATACTAACGTTGTTTGTATTAATTATACCAGTATTAATTTTACTTGCACTTACGGTATCTATCATGGCATCTTTTATTAATGCATTTTCAATCGTTGTATTCGCTGCTGTTAAATGAAGTGATTGAATGTTTTCGGATGTTAAATGACCATTAACCAATGTGTTTATATCAGCATATTTTGTTTCTAATACATCTATTCTTGCTTTATCTGCTTTTAAACTTTTAATATCAGCGTTTATAACATCTAAATCTTTTATGTTTGCTTTATTTGCTACTAATTTTTCTATCTCGGCATCTTTAGCTTTTAAATTTGTTATATTAGCATTTGTTGCTTTTAAGTCTTCTATTGTAGCTTTTTTAGCTACTAAGTTTTCTATCTCTGCATCTTTAGCTTTTAAATTTTTTATAGTAGCGTTAATTGCTTCTAAGTCTTTTATGTTTGCTTTATCAGCTATAAGCTTATCAACTTGTAGCATGTCTTCTTCTAATTTATTAACTTTAATTGAACTAGCTGAAGGAGAAGTAATATTGCCAGTAACTGTAGCAGTATGATCTTTTATCATTACAGTCACTCTTTCTCCAGCTTGTAAATCAGCAGTAGTAGTTATAGGGGTTAATAAATCAGAACCATCTATTTTGACGTACATCTTAGATTCATATTCTACTGTCGTACCATAAACTATGGATTCTTTTTTCTCTACAGTTTGGTCTCTCGTTATTTTTACAAATTGAGATATCAAATCATTAGACAGACTCATTTAAATCACCCCCATAATTTATTTGTGTATACTGCTTTTTCTGTGACCGGACACCCCGGTTTGCATTCTATAGATTGACTAATGACTTTAGCTTTTATGTTTTTTAATCCTGCTCTTTCGTAATTTATTCTAACGCAATCGCCTAATCTTACTGGACAATAACCATGAGTATAGGATATCGTATACTCTAATGTCGATAAATCTCTAAGAAGTTGTTCCGCATATTCATCTATTTGGTTTTTAGTAGGGTCACCTAATAAATTAGGATTCGTTTCTCTATGTATTATTTCTCTACCTCTATTCTGTATTGATATTGGACTATTTTCATCATTATTTTCAACTCTTGCTGTATAAATATCTTTACCATTTGAATATATCACTTCGACAACATTTGGTATTCCATATAAATCCCTGTCTATATCTAAATCAGGGTATAATATAGAACTATTGCTATCATCATAAGTCCATACTGGTTGTAGAGATGCTGTATCTTGTACCGGCATAAATATAATACGACCCATTTCATCCAATCCAAATGTGTATTTAGCATTTGCTATTAAATCAGATAAGAAAGTAATCCATGTGTCATCAGTATTTGATACAAAATCGTTAAATAAATTCTTTTCGTTTTCAGTTTTTACAACAGGTGCTCTTGCTTGTTCTCGAACAAGTGTATAAGCATTGTTCATTATATTATTGCCCTCTAGTATAGAATATCCAAGAGGAGGCATGCCTTCTTTAAGTTCTAATAGAGGAGTGTAAGCATCCAAAGATATAGTTTGAATCTTACCATCAAACTTATACGAAGGTGTTTGCACTAAAAATGTACCTAAAGGATGCTTTTCTCTAACTCCATTTTGAATTGTTATTAGATAAATTCTTATATAGCATTCACCTAAAGATTCTGCAACGTCTATAGTCGCAGAACCCAAGGTTTCAGCACTAGAATCTCTCTTTATAGTACTCTGTATAACATTATCTATTTTTTTAATGTCTTTCCAAGTCCCAGGATCAACTATATAATATTCAAATGTCTGTTGCATAGTAGATGACCAATCAGCCATATTATGCACCTCCATCTACTCTTGTTATATCAAGTGTAACTGGTATTACCAAATTACAATGTTCTTGACTAAATGACACTTTTATATAAGCCCAATATCCACTTCCTGAAGGTTCTCTCACATATACGTCGTCCATCCATACAGCAAGTCTTCTTAATGCATATAAAGTGTCTTTATCTTCTTTAGCTACATCGACTTTCCATGAAGAAGTAGAACCTAATTGAGTTCCATAATAACTAACAGGTCTTTTTCTTCCTATATATTCAACTAATGTTACATCCGATTCATTTGAATCTGATACATCTATGTTATATGGTAATTTCAGCATTGAACCAGCCCATGCAGGTTGTTCCATTTCATCTTCATTTGTAGTATCAAATTCTGTCCACGCTTCATCCCATTGTATAATAACAGCTGTTTCTCCAACAATAACTCCAGGAATATCAGTATAACTTACTGCGCCTGTTGTATCGGATATAGCGACTATTCTATATCTTGCAAGGTCTAATGCAGGATGAGGGTCTGTTACAAATGTATTGCTTGCATTTAATATACCTGTTCCAATTTCAACGAATGAACCATCAAATTCTCTTCTATATACTGATAGAGTTATTCCGTCTACTAATTCGCTGACTTCTGATTCAACTTCACAGAAATATACACCTGTTCCTGATGATAGAGTACCATAATAAACTACGTCACCATTCTCTGTAAATGCCTCGTCAACTGAAGTTCCTTCTATAGTTTCTGTTATTATTTCGCTAGTTTGCACATATGCTCCTGTGGTAGTACTCAATTCGACTTTATAATATACCATTGGATAATAATCACAATATGGATGTATATAAGCGCAAAGGGTTTCTTCATCTATGGATATTTCTGCATTAGGTGTGTATTGTTCATCTGTCCATGCTACTTCGAATTCAGCAGATTCTTCAACAGTTAAACCTGAATTCATGGATGCTACAACTGTAACTTTATATGTTACGCCATTTTCTAAATCAACACTATGTGCTGAAATTTCCAAGGCTAAATTTTCTGAAATATCATAAAATTGAGAGTAAACATCATCACCAGCACTAATCATTTTGACGTTTCCTATCTCATCAACGGTACTATAAGTTTCTGTTGAAGTAATAGTCACGTGATAACCTATAGGAGTTTGTGTTGCAGGACCTGTTACGCCATTTATATAGAATGGAAAGCTTTCAAGAACGGCTAACGATGTTCCTGCCTTATCAGTTATGCTCAAACTTAATGTTGGTGGAGCATATATATCAATTACCCTTTGTGTTGACCAATCACCGTATACTCCTGTTATGCCTGCAGTTCTTACTTTCCATTTTATTGTCGTTCCTTCAGTATAAGTAAATGTGCTTAAAACATATTGGCTAGTTTTATCTTTTTCAGATTCTTCTGTTGTGTTAGTTATTGTGTGTGTTTCTTTATTATCGCCGATAATTAATTCTAATTCTGCTGTAGTTTGACTAGAACCATCTTCTGAATTATGTACCCAATATAATATAACTTTTTCTCCAACAATAGCCGTAGTGGTTGAAGCCCAAGTTGTCGGAGCGGCTGGAGCTTTACCTATTGTTATAGATACTATTTCGGACCAGCCGGATTCTCCTTGCTCATTTGTTGCTCTAACTCTAAAGAAGTATTCTTGACCAGATTCAAGTCCTGTAATTTCAGCATGAGTTGTAGATTCTACGGTTATTGATTTAACTTCACTAGAGCTATCGAAATATATTTTTTTAGTAGTATATTGAACTTCGCACTTTGTAGCATTGGTTACATTGTCCCATTCGATTTGAACTGATGTTTCTGATAAAGCTTTAATGGACGTGATGCTAGCAGGTGTAGAAGGTATTGTTTTAGCTCCATCTGAATAATCAGAATATCCACTATAAGATTTATTACGTTTACTTCTAGCACGAACCGTATACGAATGCCCTGCTTCTATAGTACATGAAAATGATGCTGCCCATTTCTTTATTGTTACTACTCCAGTTTTATAAGTTTTTGAATTATCTTTAATTACTTGAAATTCTATTTCAGTTGCATTTATGTCATCAAGATTTGTCAACGATGCTGTTAATGTATATTTTTCTATTTTTACAGTTGGAACAGGAGGCATTTTCGGAGGATTGTTGTCAAAGTCATAAGTTTTCCAATCCGTATAGTCAGCAGTCCAATAACTAACTTCTTTTTTATTAACCTTATGTTTCTTAGATATAGCCTTCACTTTAAATCTAACTTTTTCAGCATTGCTTGGTGCATTGTAAGTACATTGTTCTGCAGTAATTTCTTTTTCTTCGCCAATAAACCATACACCATCTCCAGTATGATAGTTCCATACAACTTTGTATTTATCTGTATTAGATCTTGACCACTCCCAAGTAGCAAATACTGTACTATCAGTATCTGACTGTAAACCAAAATGAATAATTTTTGGACAATTAGATTTTTTAGTTGATGGTTTCTTACCTGGTGTACTATGTGAAGTCGTTGTTTTTCCTGATATAATTAGTTTTTGTCCAACATATATAAGATAGTTTCCATATCTATTTTTCTTTAAATGATTAAGTTTTACCAATTGAGATAAAGATATACCGTATTTTTTACATATAGGACTTGGTAAATCCCCTTTTTTAACTATGTGATACTTAGTTGCCATTACTTATATCCTCCTTTCCATTTTAGCTGCTCTAACAAGAGTTTCAACAGCATTAGTAATATTGCTTCCATCGTCGTATGTGATACCATTTATTTGATAAGTAGTATTGCTTGTGTTTCCTAATCCATTTTTTAAGTCTTTTATAGCCGATACTATTTCCTCATTACTAACTCCATTTTGAACTAAACCGATAGATTTTGAGATTCCACCAGATACACCAGCTATAGACATAGTTCTGTTTGATAATAAATTATTTAATCTACTAGCCCCATTTTCAACATTTGTCAAATCCAACACTGGAGATATAACAGGGTTTACATCCATATCAGAATTAAGAACTTTACTTGCCACATTTAATGCTTTATTAGTAGAATTTATGACTGATTGTGCTAATCCTTCAGCTGGTTTGTTTGCAACACTAGCGTATTTAGTTAACCCTTTTGCTAAACCTAAAACTGTATATCTACCTATCTCCATAAATACTCTAGAAGGTGAATGTATCTTTAATATCTCCTTAGCTTTATTTACAACACCACGTATACCACTTGATATTGCATTCTTCGCAGCAGTAATACCAGATTTGATACCTGATGCCAAACCATTTATCAAATTTTTACCAGCACTTACTAATGCATTAGCTGCCCCACTAGCGGCACTTTTAGCTGCATTTATCGCACTTCTTATAGCATTTCCAACTGCACTGATCTTATCTTTTATTCCTTTTATAAGTCCAGTTATTAATTGTCTACCTTTATCAACTAAAGCAGTAGCGGCTCCACTAAGAGCATTTTTACATCTATTAAGCGCTTCTTTAGCTGCACTAGCAACCGCACTAAGCTTATCTTTGATTCCTTTAATAAAACCTGTAATTAATTGTCTACCTTTATCAACTAAAGCAGTAGCTGCTCCAACAAGAGCATTTTTACATCTAGTAAGTACTTCTTTAACTGCACTTCCGGCTTGACCAACCTTACCTTTGATTCCTTTTATAAGTCCACCGATAAGTTTTCCACCAGCTTGTGCCAATCCTCCAACTGCGCTGCCTGCTAAGGATACAGCGGCTTTAACCACTGCTTGGATTAAATTACTTACAGCTTGACCAAGTCTATCGGAATTTTCGTTTAATCCTTTAGCGACACCATCTATAAATTTTATAGCCAAGTTAATACCAGCGTTTATTATTTCTCCTATATGTTCGGCTATACCATTTATAAAATTCACTACAATCTCTGCTCCAACTGTTACTAATTTTTCTATATTATCTGCTATTCCTTGCATTAAATTCAATATTAAGTTTACTCCAACTTCTATAAGCTTAGGAGCTGCCTGACCTATTGCTGTGGCCAATGCCACTACAAGTTGAGTCGCTGTGGTGATTATTTGTGGTATACAATTAGATAATGCTTGTAATAAACCTGTTACAAGTTGTGTTACGGCAGTCAATATTTGAGGTAGTCCATTAGCAAAACCAGTTATAAGATTTGTCACTGCTTCAGCTAACTTAGTTCCTAACGTTGGCAATAAACCTATAAGCTGATTTATAAATCCAACTATTGCATATCCACTACCTGCAACGACTGTTCCAACTAATGTTAAACCAGTGCCAAATGCTAATAAACCAGCGCCTATTAGAGCACAAGATACGCTTAATAAAGCTATAGCACCTGATAATGCTATTAATGTAGGAACTAGTGGAGTTAATAGAAGTCCTGCCACACCAATAACAGCAAATCCTCCTGCTAATGCTAATAATCCAGTTCCAACTTGTTGTAAACTAAGCGAACTTAATGCCATCAATTGCGGAGTCAACAATGCTAATGCTCCAGCCATAATAACCATAGCTGTTGCGCCTAATATACAACCAGACATTGCATACATTGCCACACCTAATATAGTTAATGAACCAGCTAAAGCAACAAGTCCAACAGCTAATGATTCCCAAGACATACTAGCGAAAGATTGTAAAGCAGCGCTTAATACTAATAATGAGGCAGACATTAAACCAACACCAACCGCCACTAATGATAATTTTCCTCCTGATATCAATGCTGTCGCTGTTCCTAATACGACTAATGCTCCAGCCATACCAAGTAAGCCTTTAGCTAAATTTTCCCAAGATATAGAACCCATACCCTTAACTGCAGGAACCATAAGATTTAATGCGACTGCCAATGCAGTTAATCCGATAGCTGTAGTTATAATTCCTCCTGATGTAGTTCCAAAACGTGAGAATACTGATAAACCTGTTAATATAACACCAATACCAGCTAAGCCTTGTACTAATGCGCTTAAGTCCATGTTACCAAACTGGCTTACTGCTGATGCTAATACATTTAATGCAGCGGCTAATACTAATATTCCTGCGGCATTACCTAATCCCATTTTGACGCCATTCATTAATTTTGAGAAAGCTGCCATTTCTGTTAATACTGCTCCTATACCGACAAGACCTTGAATTAAGTTATCTGTGTCCATATTACCAAGTGATTTGATTGATGAAGCAAATATCGCAATCGCAGCCCCGAATACTATCATAGATGTAGCGGTTTTAATCAAACCTTTACCTGAACCTTCCATAAGTTTCGCAGCAGCAGACATTGTAACCATTAAACCAGCGATACTAACTAAGCCTTTAACTATTTCTCCCCAATTAAGACTGGATAAAGATTTCATCGATGCTGATAGCAATAATATAGCTATAGACATTCCAACCATGGCAGTTGCTAATCCAGTCATTTTTCCAAAGCCTTTAGTTATTTCTATTTTTTCTAAGAGTACCATTGCACCTATTAATTCTGCAAATAACGCTGTTATACCAGTTAAAGAAGTATTTAATCCTGCTTCATCAATTGTCGATAAAGTAGCTAATGAAAATGCTAATATACCAACTGCGGCTGCAATTTTTAATAGAGTTCCAGCTTTTATGTTTTGTGACCATGCTGTTAATGAATCTCCTACAGAATCTAATATATCCGATACTGAATCTCCAACTTTTTTTATCGAATCAAAGAAACTTGTTGATTGTTCAACTGTAGATTTCAATGTGTCTAAACTACCTTTTATAGTTTTAAATATTCCACCTGTTATTAAAGTAGTAAGAGCTCCGAATATTGCTCCAAAATCTATTGTACCTAATGCTTTACCTACACCTTCAAGTATTGGCGCTATTCCATTTCCTATTCCTTGTAATGCACTACCTAAATTACTAAATACTTTGCTAAAATCCAGCTTACTTAAATAGTCAAAGAATGACATAATGCCTTTTCCTGCTCCACTAATAATAGAGCCTATAGCGTTAAGTCCGCTTGAAATACCATCTGAAATTTTACCAAAGAAATTACTCTTATTAGCGGCATCATTTAGGCTCGAAGCAAATTTACCTATACCAGAAGTGACTGATAATAACACTTTACCAATAGTACCAAACACGTTTGTTAATGGTGAAAAAGCTTTGAACAAAGTAGTTACCGCATTTTTTCCTAAATTAAGAACTGAGAATACACCTTTAAATGTGTTTTTAATTTTACCAGCTGTAGAATCACTCATTTTGAATTTTTCAGTAAGATTCTTAAATCCTTCTGAAATTTGAACTAGCTTTTCTCCAGTCATTGGCGGAAAGACATCTCTAAAACCATCTTTAATTGCTCCAAGTCCTTTACCTACGCCTTGCACTATGTTTGTTACACCTTTTATAACATCATCTCTACCGCCGTTCTCATTCCAAAATTTAAGCATTGCGTTTCTTGCATCTGTAGAAGGCTTAATTATATTATTAAAACCATCACTAATAGAAGTTAAAAGTTTAGTCGCTTGATCTTTATCACCTATAATGTATTCCCATGATTGAGCCCATCCTGAACCGACAGATTCTTTCATTGTATCAAATAATTGTGAAACAGTTTTAACTTCTGTAGCAGCTTTAGTAGCATTTTCTGCTAATTGAGTTATTGCTTTCGCTTGTGCGTCAGTATAACCTTGAGCTTTCAATTCAGCTTCTGTATATGCTCCTGAAATCTGTTTCAATGTTTCAGTTAATACATCACCTGTCAACCATTTACCTTCAGTTAAACTATCCCTAAAACTTCCATATTTTTTTATAGCTTCATCGGCGCCTGTTCCCATTACTTCAGATGTTCTTATTAATGCATCTTGGAATAGTTTACCACCCATACCAGCGTTTACAACTGAGTTCCAGTCTTGTAATGACACTTTACCTGTAGCTAAAGCTTGTGATAATTGATACATCGCAGTTGACGCTTGCGCTGATGATGAACCAGATGCAGCTGCCAAATTGGCTATACCTTTTATTGCCGCTGTAGAAGTTTTCAAGTCGACACCTGCTGCTGTGAATGTACCTATATTTTTTGTCATTTCGGCAAAGTTATATATAGTTTTATCAGCATAATCATTTAATTCATTTAATGTGCTTGTAACATCTTTCAAAGTAGTTCCTTCATGAGCAGTATTTGTTAATATGGTTTGTATAGAGTTCATCTTGGTTTCATACTCATTAAAGCCATCAGTTATAGGCTGTATAGCTAATGCACTTACAAGGTTTTTACCAGCATTTACAGCACTATTTGTGATATTAGATAACACTGTTGCGCCTACGACACCAAGAGTCGAGAATTTAGCTTTAACAGTTTCTACTCCTTGACCCAACCCATTTAAATTAACTTTACTTGCAGCTCTACTAATGTTGTCTAATCCTTTACTACCTTCATTCATTTTGAGCTTTTCGTTTAAATTTTTAAGACTATTTAGAGTTGTTTTTACTCCACTCTCAAATCCTTGATTATTAAATTCCATTTGGACAATTCTTTTATCAATTGAACTCATGCATTAACAACCTCCTTCCATGCTTCTTCGGCTATCCTATCAAATATAGGTCTCATGGCCGGATTTATATAGTCTCTTCCTGCTACATAACCCCCGGTACCGGTACCATGACCATATTGGAGTATTACCGCAATATTAACACCCTTATTAGTATTACTATTAGACCAATAAATAGTGTGTGTATCGCCGTTTGATGATACTTCATAACTCCATGAATTTGCTGTAGTTCCAGTATCAGTTGGAGTAGCGCTAGATAACGCTGATACACCTTCTTGCCCATAGCGTTCAAGTATTTGCCTAATCTGAAAACTTTTCATCTTTTCCAAAAATTTAAATGTTTTATTGAAATCACCTTTACTAGTGATTTTTACTTCCATTGTTCAATCTCACCGCCTTTATTTATTAAGACGTTGAATCTCATGCATAACATCGTTATAGTTATATCCCGCTTCTTCTAGTAACATTTTACAAATTTCATCTTCTCCCCATTTACCTTCTACAACCTCTTCTGCTACTTCATGTATTGATAAATTCATTCTTTTTCTAAGCATGGTATTAACTCTCTCGTCAACTATGTGTTTGTCGTATCCAGCTGTACTTAATTCTTTGCTACATAACTTACTCTTTTTACCAATTACAATTTCTTTTGCAATACGTTTATTATTGTTTTTATGACGATTATTAGCAACACGATCGAATGAATTCATGGCGTTCACCTATCCTTTAGTTTTTAAATTTTTCTTTCTCGCTTCGTTTAATGCTCTATTTCGTTGTAGTATCTCATTTCGTCCCATCTTTTTAGGAGGGGAATTTTTAATATTGCATACTTTAACAAGAGTTAATAATCTATTAATATGCCATTTTTGGCATTCAAATGGAATATTAAAAGCAACCATCCAATAATATATTATTTCAGAGGTTATAATTTCCCTATTAGGGGTTTGATTTGTATCACTAAAGGTCGTAGCAGTCATTGGGTTTTCTATATATTCATTTATATCTTTTAAGTTATTTTCAGTTAAGCGGGTATAAACATCTGCGTCAACATTTTGGGTTATTGTCATACAACGAACATAATCTATTACTTCTTCAAGTGTTTTATCTTTTCCATCTAAAAATGGTTTATGCCATTTGGCTTCCCATTTTGAAATGGAGACTAGAGAATGTTCTAGTTGTAAGGACTGTTCCTTGAATAATATAAATTCATTACTAACTTCATCGTAGTATTCCATTGCAGGTACAGTTATTTTTAACATCTCCAGTCACCTTAACCTTTCTATTTCATGCTAGTAGGTAATATACCATTTATGAATTCTGTAGCAGCTTTATCATCAAGTGCTAATTCCATAAATATTTCGCTGTATGCTTCTGTCTGAGAAAACGCATCTGATAATTCCTTACTCTTGATGAATCTTCTTCCATCTGGTGATTTTTCCCCATACGCTTTTAGTACTATTTGTTTAAAAGTACGTATTATTTCTTTATTATCTTTTGAGTTAACGATGTTTTCTAGCATTTGAGCTAGCCCTCCGTCTACAGATAATTCCATTTCAGTTACCTCAGCTTTAGATAGGTTGAAATAGAAATCTTCAGTTCTTTCAACGCCATTATAATCAGTATAAGTTACAGTTTTCTTTAACATATTCAAATCTCTCCTTAATCAAAAATTAAAATATAAGAGCCCCCGTAAAAAATGCGAGAGCTCTTTTTGTTTACAATAAAATATATTAACCAGCGATTATGCACCAGCAAGTATTGTCTTTAATTCATCAGGTAATGGTAATTTAGCGTCAGTAGCTCCCTCACCATATAACATATCTTCTATTTTTTTTAATTTTTCAGGGTCTATTTTAGTAGAGTCTATAGTTACACTTGCTGTAGGTTTAAATCCTGCTACATTTACAGGTGTTGTAGTTACTTCCCATGAGAAAGTTATTGCTTCTGGACTATCATTTATTGTTTGATAACCTTTTTCACTAGGAGCAGCTTTTGCACCGTAAATTAAGTGTAGTTTATATCCATATTCATTACTTTTAACATCATTACCTAGAACTGTTCTATAGCATAATCCGAAAGTTTTTCTATCTTGTTGACCTATAGTAACACCTGTTCCTAAAGACGCAGAACCATCACAAGCTTCAAACTCTTCTGGATAAGTATAAGCTTCTATAGTTGCTCCAAATTCTTCTGCTGAGAATAATTCCAAGTATTTTATATCATCCGCATATAATGGTGTTGCTTCTGCTCCAGAAGGACTTTCTGTTACAGCAGTTAATCCATTCCATGCTACACCGTTATTATATGCTCCAGTTTCATCTTGTATATATAATACACCATTTTTTACGCCTGTTTCGTAAAGACGTTTACCACTTTCATCCCAAACTATTTTAGCCATGTTAGCTTTCCTCCTTAAATTTAATAATAAATCGTGAACACGTAATGATATAAATTATCACTACAATATGCTCTATCAAACTTACACATTTGAAATTCTTTTAAAACGTTTTCTATTATATCAATATTTGGTTGCTTATAAATAAACATTAATGTATAGCTATTAATATATTGGTATATACTATCATTAGCACGCTTAGTGTCACCATCACCAATTGTATAAATTACACATGGATAAGTTAATTTCACAGATGCTGGAGGCTGAAAATATACATGTTTGTTTTGCATTATACCTTCAAGTTTTGATTGTAGTTCTAATCTTCTATTCATTGTATAAGCCTCCAATCGTTAACAGTAATCTTGGATACTGAACTTCAACATCTGTTATTTTCCATTTAGCTCCCATGAATACGACATAGCGCATTGCATGAAAGTTATTATTGGCAAATGGGTCGGCTATGATGCTAATCTGATTTGATATATTAATATCGTCATTTATTTTACTTCTTTCTTGTAAACGTCTAGAATTTCGTATTACATCTCCGAAGTACATGTTCTCTGTTATCTGTTCTTCATATATACCAGGTTCTGTTTCGACAGTTAGAGCATAACCGATTATTCCACAAAACTTTGCCATTTTGAATTATTCCTTTCTATTTTAAGAGTTGGATTATTTTCCGCCTGTTTGTGCAGCTGCAGCTTGGTCTAATGCTACTGCTATAGCAGAGAAAGGTTTAACTAATGCACCAGAGCATCTAGTTTCCATTAAGTATTTTTGTTGGTTGTAGTCTATATCGAAATCGTCGAACATATTAATAGCTCCACCTTTATCAGCACCAACATAGTAGTCAACTAGGTTAACCATGATAGCCATTAAAGGTTTTTCAACTTTGTTAACCATAGTTTTAGCATTTTCCATAACTTCAACAGGTACTATTTCTTTAACTCTTAAAGCTGTAGCTAATTTATCAACTGTATCATATATTACTCTTCCGTTTTTATCTTCTAATAATAAGCAATTAGTTATAACATCTTCAGTAGTGAATAGAGTTGGGCTTCCTGATCCTTTGTATTCTTTTCTTGATTTTATAACTGTTCTTATAAATGCTTTTGCTATCTCGTCTTCAGTTGCAGCAGCTGCTACAGCAACAGGAGCTTTAACGCAGTATAAATCTTCATCTCTAGATATAGGTCTTATGTTCATTTCATTGATTTTGTCATCATCAGAACTAGATCTTCCATCACCTACTAATATAGCTCTTGCTATTTCCTCATCTAGCATCATTCTCATTTCCATTTTTAACCATGCTACTACATCGAAATCTGTTATATCAACAACATCATCTCTATCTAATTTTTGCTTTTTATATATAGTTGTTGGAGTAGTAGTTCTTTTTAATAGTGTGAATACTTCTTCTTTCTTTAAGTTACCTTTGATATAACCTTTAGCTCTTGCTTGATCAGCAGTTATATCAGCAAACATAGATTTTATTCTAGAGAATGGTACATGATGAACCCCTCTCATTACTTTTTGTACATAAGAGTCGTCTCTTTTTATAAAATCCGGTGGTGTGTTAACGTTTTTAGCGTCTGGGAATAACCATTCTATATCTTTGATACCATAATCATCAGCATGAGCTAAAAAGCTTTCTTTTAAAGATCCATATCTTTTAGCATCTTTTAATATAGTGTCCATAGCATCATGTGATAATACATTATTGTTTTCAGTTTCTCTACCTTCAAATACATTATGTTTCATTTCTTGTTCTCCTCCATCTTCTTCAATATTATTTTCATTTTCTTCTATGGCAGATTGTGCCATGCTTTTATCTTCTAAAGCTTGCCCTATTAGAGCATATACAACATTCTTTTGCTCTTCATTTAAAGTGTCAAATACATCTTGAATAGTTTTTTCGTTATTGTCCACTTCATCATCTCCCTTTTTATCTTTTTTGCCAGCTTTATCACTTGAATCACTATCAGCATGTTGTAGTGTTAATTCTTCACCTGTATATATAACTGCTTCATCCTCGCAAAATTCGCCATGTCTTATTACAGAGTCTATAAAAGCTCCAGGATTAGCACCAGCTAACACTAAACTTACTTCTCTTATAGTTCCATGCATTACATTTGAACCTTTTTGTTTAAGTTGATTAGCGTAAATAGATAAAGCTGTAACATCACCATGTTCTACTAGTAGTTTTGCATTCTTACCAGCTTCTGTATCATTGAAAGTACAATAAGCGTAAACGCCTTCGTCTCTGTTTTCTAATACTGCATGACCTAATACATTAGCTGATTCATTGTGTTGATGATTCCATACTAGTGGAACAGTTTGCCCATCATGTTGCTTAAAGGCATCTTTTAAAATTGTTCTACCATCTGAGCATTTAATATTATTTCTAGTTGCCCATCCACTAAAGTCATACTTCATCTCTAACTATTCCTCCTTCTTCTCAGTATCGTCTACTGCATTTTGAACTTCTGGCGCATTCTCAATTTCTTCAGCATTTTTGTTTAAGTTCTTATTACGTAATTCGTCTGCGTCAGGGTCTTCGGATGGTTTCCATCCCATAATTTGTCTAATTTCATTTGATGTCGCTATTTCATTACGTGTTAATTTATCAGCAATCTCAGCAAGATCATTAACTGGAACTAGTTTGAATGGATCTCTAAAGTAAACTATGTCTTGTTTTCTAGTTCTAGCTGTTTTGGTTAGGAATTTCCTTTTCATTTCATCAACTATAGCTGAAACTATAGGCTCAATTGTTCTATTGTAATAATTTAACATAGTTTTATCATCAGCTGTACCATCTAATATAGTCTGAGTGATCCCTAACTGGCCATATAGCATACTCGTTAAGTATTCAATCTGCTTCATTAGATTGTTCTCAACTGGTCGATTTAACTGTGTTATCTTTTCAGTTCCGTCAGTGTAGGCTATACCATACTTGGAACCTGTAAGTTGCATTTCAATTTCTTTACGTCTATTTTCAGCTTGTTGTTTTCTTGCCTCAGATTTGATAACATAAGGTAATTGTATAATTAAATCTAATTTACCAGAACCACTTTGTTCATCTATAACATCCAAAAGATTAAGTTTTCTTATAAGACGTTGCATGGTTGAGTTTGGTTCATTTATGACCGCATATAAAGGATTCTCTATTATGGCGACCATACTTTTTGGCAATAGTAGATCTTCTTTCTGTCCAGTTTTATCATTATATATTCTAACTTTAACATGTTGTGGACGCCACTCCAGTATTTGTCCTACTCTTAGACTATTTATATCATAAGAGCCAGATATATTAGGATTTATAGTAGTGTCAACAGGAACTATGGCAATACAACCTTCATCCATCATAGACATAACAGCGTCTTGTATAAACGCTTTTGCTGTCTGGTCTATGTTTGCACTAAGAGTTAAACACTCATTTAAACTAGTATCCATCTCTTCAACAAAACGACCATTGTCATCCAATTTAACATGCATAATGTCTATAGACGCTACGTCTAATGCTATTCTGTTGTAAACTGATACGACAATACTTCTTTCATTACCTCTAGTTAGGCGCATTCTAAAAGGATTATAGCTGCTTATATGCTCACCATAATTGTATCTTGGTGTTGGGTCTTTGTTCAGGAAGGCATTCCATGCATGTATTAGTCTATCACTAAAAGCCATTTTGACGTTTTCACCTCCTACCTTATTAATAGAAGAATCCCATAAATTCTTTTCCTTTGTTAATAGCGTTTATCGCACTATTTACATTTTGTGCACTAAATTTAACTCGCTGTCCATTAAAAGTTACATTATTAGACATCATTACATCATTAACAACTTTTGTACCAACACCTATTGCTGCTGCAGTGGCAGCTGCTTTTACAGACATAGTCATTGCACGTTTAGCTGCAGCTTTTCTAGCGCTTCTCTTTGCTCCTACTTCTGGTGCTTTTCTAGCTTTAGCTCTTTGCACATCATGCTGACCTTGTAAATAGTTGTATTGTTTCTTAAGAGCCTTGTTATTTGGATCAGCGTTTAATTGTTTCTGAACTTTTTTAGCTTCACTTAAATATTTTCTAGAAGCATCTTTTCCAACTTCACCTCTTATGGCTCCTTTTCGGTATGTAGTGTTGGAATTTAAAGCTTTCTTATAATCTCTATTAGCCTGTTTATAAGTTTTCTTTAATTGTTTATTCGATCTGTCTCTTTCATAATCCATACGTGCAACATTAGCTTTTTTACCAAGGTCAATAGCATTGGACTTTTTATCGCTATTCTCTTTCCATTTTTTAAAACTTTTATCTACTTTTGCATTTTGTCGTCTAGCTCTTCTAACTCCCCATTTCATACCTTTTATACCATGATGATATAATTCATCGGTATGATTATACTCCCACATTTGACTCACCTCCTATGTTATTCCACATTGTTTATTGGCCCATTTTTCACCTTTTTTTGCGTACTTATTACAATATTTAGATGCTTTCTTTAACATAGCTTTATTAACTACTTTTTCGGATTCAATGGATAAAGATGCCTCTCCATCTAATAATATTATTGGGGATTTAACTGCGCCGTAATTTGTTACTGTATCATAATCATCGCGAAGCATATTATACCCTTTATTTTTTAACTCCTGATAAAATAATTTCTTTGCTGTTGGCATGTTTTTATCGTCTACAAATAAATAGTTAGCATTAAGATAATATAAATCCAGATTCAAACCATCATCCTTTTTATTACTAACATTTCCTTTGATTATTTCATCCATATGTTTTTTAAATTTTTTATCGTCATTTACAGGTAAATAATCAGCATTTTTTGATACAGCATCCTTATACTCTTTTAATGCAGTTGGATTATTTTTCAAAACTTTAAAAAAGGTACTTGCTGCTTCATCTGTCGATGGAGATTTTAAAGTAGTTTTTGCTGTCATGTTTAATACTTTCGATGTTCCAGCTTTACTTAGAGTATTCATATACATATTATTATCGTGTTTTCCGATAGACGCATAGGTTTGACCTTTAATATTTTGTTTAGCTGTTTGTTTGTCAAATACTATTCTTTGTAATTTAGCACCTTTTTTAATTTCTATATGACCATCGCCATAATCTTTATATCGATCTTCTCCATATCGTTTTCTACCTTTAGCGTTTCTAGTTCCATCTTCATTTTGCCATCTTCTAATTCCCCATTTCATACCTTTTATACCATGATGATATAATTCCACAACTCATCTCACCTCCTATTCAAATGCATCTTTGTTTAATTTATAAGCAACATATGCATCCATCATAGCGGCAACTGCGTCTATCTTTTGCTCGTATCTTTTCTTTAATAATTTTCGGTTACCATTTGTGTCTTCAAGAGTTATACAGTTACCCATGGCGAATGTCATAAGTTCTTCATCAAATAATAGCATTCTATCCTCTGCTAATTTCTTTAATTCACCTAATGGAACTGATTCAGTCTTAGCACCTTGTATAACTTTTTCTATACCAAATGGACCGTTCTCAGATTCCCATCTTTCAACAAATGCTTTTGCATTGTAGGGGTCAAATCCAAAACATCTAACATCATAATCTCTTTCGATTATATGAGCATCAAGGTCTTCATATACTTCGGTCATATCTAGAACTGTTCCTTCCAATACTATAAGACTTCCTTCTTGTAAGAATTCATCATACTTTAATCTCATAGCCCCTGGTAACTTATGAAGTGTTTTAGATGTTATATAGTTTCTAGTCTTAATTCCAAAAGCACCATCTCTTAAAGGAAACATGAACGTGAACGCACAGAAGTCATCACCTTGTGATAAGTCGGCTCCCAATGCGCATGGCATTTGCCAGAAATCTCTTTTTCTATGTGGAAGAGTTTCATCATAAGTGAAGAAATATGTATAACCTTCCATTGGAATACCAAAACGTTTTGCTAAAATATCATTTCTTGTAGCTGGAGCTTTTTCAGCTCTTTCAACATCTAATTGATAAGTCTCATATGTGACGGTTTTTCCTAAATTTGGATTTGCTTTTAACCAAGTTCTAGGATTATTAACTTCTTCTATATCATCAAGTCGATAATACCAAATCGAAACATGTGGGTTAACGTATTCGCCTTTAAGAATTTCCATTAGTTCCATTTTGATTGTATCACCACTACCATTTCTTACGGTTCCTTCTGAACTTGTCGCTACTATTAAATAATCATCTAGTTTAGATGCCCCTTGTTCAACTGCACCTATGACATCTTCTCTTATATCCCCAGAAAGCCATTCGTCTATTGTCGCCACTTTACATCTCAAACCTTGAAGTTTATTAACACTCATCGGTCTTATCTCTAATAGTGACCCTGTTAAAAAATTTTCTATACCTTTTTTAGTGGACGCTAATTTCATTCTATTAGCTTTAGAGCCAGTTGTATTTTGTATAGAACCTTCAGTTAAAAACTGAAATAAAGGACCTCTAGATCTTGTTATAGCGGTTCTTATTGGTGATAGTATTTCTTCGGCTTGTTTCATAGTAGGAGCTGTTGTTATTTGATGAGTAGTTGTAGTGTCTACGTTTAGAAAATAATTCTGTATACATGAGCTGTACATAGATTTGGCTGCACCTCTGGCTACAATGAGATATTGTTTATTAACTAATCTTTTTTTAACTGATTTGGTTACATATCTACCATCATGACCATCAGGGGAAGGTTCATATACACTTCTTTCTACAAAGTAATACCAACCAAATATTTGTTCGGCCCAAAGTTTAAACGAGTCTAGTAAATGTAAATCCGCTCCATCGGTTAATGTAAGTTCTTTTTCGCAATAATCTATGAAACCGTTTATAGCTTGATCATCATAGTAGATTCCAGGATTAGCTATCAGCTCATCTATACGGTTCATTTCCATGGAAATCTCTTTACATACTGGAATCTCTCCTCTTATAACGGCATCTCTAAACTTACCATAATAGATAGGAGTGGCTGTGTTTGATAATGCCATTTTGAGTTCTCCTTTCTGCTATCCTTTTAACTTTTGTATGGCCAAGGCTATAGATAACGCTGAACTTGTAATACTTATAGCAGTTCCAACATTGTTTAATATAGAATTGACATTTGAGCGCCCAGCATTAATTTGCTCAGCTGACATTTTCACATACTGTTGTTCCATATTTAGTCGGTTAACCCTCTCTCTTAGCTCCTGGTCAGACATAATTTTAGCTTCAGACAATTTTTGTTTTTGCGCTTTCTTTTGACCTTTTTTGGAAGTAGTATCATTAATGTTTCTTGTTTCTTTAACTATTGTACCAGCGGCATCTACTCTCTTTTTTGTTTTTTGTAAATCAATTTTGCCTGTAGGATGCCCTAATTGGGCAGCAGTTCTTCTAACTCCCCATTTCATACCCTTTATACCATGATGATAAAGTTCATTATTATAATTCCACATTTAACCCACCTCCTAACGTTGAATTGATGACAAATCTTTTTTCTTTTTCTTTACTTCTTTGGTCATAGTATAATCAGCATAGTATTTCAAATCGTCCTTTGTTAACTTAACAGAACCAGTTTGATTAATCTTATCCATATTCAGTATTATCAATGGATCTTGAGCAGTACCCTTTCTGTCATTAATATCACTTAAGGCATCAAAGCCTTGCTTTACTAAATTAGCATAAAAATTATTACTGGATGTTTCTGCTTTCTTAGATAATACAGCATTAGATACAAATTCCTCAGCTAATTTTCTAGCTTTTTTACTTTCAGGATCATTAAGTTTAGAAATTTTCTTCTTGTATGATTTCGATGTTTTCTCCATAAATATAACATTGTCGTTATAGGCTTTTGCCATATCCTTGGCCACTTGTTCGGGATTTTCTTTTGCTATTTTCATAAATGTATTAACTACATCCTTGTCGCTAGCCACTGATATGTCTTTTTTAACCATAAACGTATTCTTATATCCTCTTCCGTCATACATAAAATTACCCATCATGTCAGCATACATGTTTTTATCATAGTCGGTATAAGCTGTATATAGACGATTTTTCTTACCGCTTTGATATTGTCCTCTAGTTATTGTTTGAAATTCAGTACCTGTCTTTATAGTTCTACGCTTAGAATTTATTTCATCTTTTTGCTTTTTAACACTTTTCTTTTTATTGGAAAGATTGTCATCATGTTCACGGTCGCCGTATTTTTTCTTACCTGCAGGAGTTAAATGTCCAGCTTTATCTTCATATCTTCTAATTCCCCATTTCATACCTTTGACACCGAAATGCTTAAGTTCATCATTCATACTCTCACCTCCTTTCGAATTACGCTTCATCAGAAGGTGGCGTATCTTCTATTTTAGGATCTCCTTCCAAAAATATACGCCATTCTATTTCAGATAATGTTCTATTAATACTTTCAATTAAAGCACTGCTAGTGGGTGGGTCGAAAAGTAATCTTACTTTTAGATAAATATAAGTTTTAACCATGTTAAGATTCTTCTCATTTGTATAGTCGTTCCAACTTGAGTTTTCATCTACTATCATAAAACCTGATTTTGGTCCAACACCTAATTGGTTCAGTATAGCAAAAGCAGTGTTTATGTGAATTATTATATCATCATCAAAGTTTGTATACTCAGGCATTATGCCTAATAGCTTCTTTATTGAAAGCAATATACTTTCCATCATTTACATTACCTCCTCCATGGGCAAGTATCGTTTTTAGACCTTTCTATAAATTCTCCAAATAGTATATCTTCATCGCCATAGTGTATTGCATCATGAGTTCTTTTAGTGGTGCAAATCATATAGTCTGGATTCAACAAAAACTCTGTCTGATTAATCACATCATACTTTGTCAATGGATTCATATGATGAATGATGATTCTATTATCAATCTCTCTATCCTCTATTCCTAAATCACAAGCATTGTCTCGTAGAATTACATAATCTCTTATTCTTTTCCACTCTGCTGACCTATAAAACTTCTGATTTAAATATCGGTCAAAGCCAAATGTCTCTTCTCCAACTTTACCGCCTAATTTTAGATAGCGGTATCGCTCTTTAAAGGTTTTAAACTTAATTAATTCTTGATAGGTTCTAATAATCATCATCTTCGTCACCATCCATACTAGTCATTTGCCCACTATAGTTTTGCATTGCTTTAAGAGCATTAGAATATAGCTCTTCGATTCTCTTAGCTGATTGTAAGTTCTCGGTTTTAGCAACTATAAGTTCTTTCTGCTTCTCAAGTATCTCCCTTTCTATCTTTTCTTTAGTTGTAGCTAGTTTTAGATAGTGAGTTATCACTTGAGAAGATGCAGTCCCCTCTATAAGTTGCTTCTCAGCTAAGTCTACAGCTAAAGCTATCATCTGATTCTCTCTTGCTTCTGGAGTAGTTGCAGGTCTAATTTTTTTCTCAGTGCTTTCTTTGTTAGTTCTACTTCGTTTTGCCATTGTTTCGCCTCCTTTTCCACAAGATTAAATATAGTTTGTATGTGGTATTTTAGCAGACTTACAGACTTTTTAGCGCCGAAAGGAGAGGAAAAAACGCTAGCATTAGTTAATGCACCTGTAAGCCCCCTAAAATATCACATACAAACTTAAAGTGCTTTTCAAAAATATCCCCGCGGAGAATTTTTTAGG
>OBLG01000276.1_pt1 | contig 61757 bp, 64 predicted proteins | sample 1517451 | NCBI WGS metagenome assembly OBLG01 (sample SAMN04571694, study PRJEB22368) | human gut metagenome | biome: human gut; material: stool | host: Homo sapiens | place: Luxembourg | collected 2012-06-29
CTAACAACTAAATGTTTTTTACTGGCTTGTATGTAAAATCTGTACGAATACAGATTATAGAAAAGTGTGCTATGTATTGGTATTTGCTAACGGATATATGCTGTATATACATTAGTTTGCGCCCCGTCAAATATGTTTAGATAAAATTGACTTGTGCCCCCAAGCCTGCTAACTACATCTCATGCAATAGCTGTCTGTGATGTTATTATATAGGTTTACCAAGGTTTACACCTACAATTCTATTAGTACCATTCTACGGTGGTACTAAGACAGTTGAGTTCGCTGTCGTGGCTTTAGTCTATATAACCGTTTTGACATACGTTTTAAATACGTCTATTCCGTCATCTGCTGTGCGGTGCTTTGCTCGTGTGGTCTATAACCTTTTTATTATAGCTGAACAAATAGCTATCTTGCTATCATGTAACAAGTGGTACTTTATTAACTTGTCAATCACTACTGAATGAAGTAGTAATCAGGTTTCCGAAACCCCTAACGTATGAACTTACAAAGGGACTTGTTTTGTGTCCCATCCCTTAGGACACTTGTATAATAATCCTTTTTTCAGAGTTTTTCAAGTCTTTTTTATGAGATTTTATCATTTTGTTAAAATTGTATAGTTTTGGTATAGTTTTGGTGTGAGTTATTGTGAATATTTACTAACAAAAGTACTTGTTATAGATTTTATTTATAAGTTAATTGTTTGTTATTAAATTGATATATAGCAAAAGTTAAAATAACGATATTGTTATAAATAAAATTTATAGCAAACATATGTTCGAGTATGTTCTATCTAATAGCTCACCAGTGATTTTATCAAACAAACGTTCTATTATAAAACAATGGTCAATATATATCTATTAACCACTCTTTTTGCCTAACCGGAGGTAGTTAAAACTAACTAATAAGGTTGGAAATGCAGCAGAGCCTATAGCTGATTCATCTACACACCAACTTAAAAATCCATCCTTTCCAATCATCAAAATCTCCAATAAAATCAAGCAAAATCCCAAATCCCCCTCCTCCAAACCCTTTATCGCACCCCATATCGTCAAAACCCACTAAAATCAAGCATTTTCCCAGCTTCACAACCCAAAAATTAAAACCTCATCCCACCAAAAATTCATCCACGATTCCAAAATCTTCCTTATTTATAGGCACTTTTACCGATAACGATTTTTCACCTCAAAATCGTCCAAATTATTTCTCATCACACTCCCATATAGGGGGTACTCAAAAACTACACACAAAATCACTCCAATAAGAGAATAACTATATAACCAATACAAAAAATAATTATTCAACTTAAAGGAGAACTCAAATGAATACATATCTAATACCAACGACAGCAGCTTATTGCTATGAACCTTATGATCATATCTATCTCGTATATGCCAACACTCCACTAAAAGCATATAGAAAAGCACAAACAGAATTACAAGGTGAATACATACCACAAAAATTACAAAAATATGAATCATACCCATTTGAATTATATAAACCAGATGACACTGCTACTTTCCCATTTTCAGAATCTCAAAAATATGATATACTTACAGAGGCGTTTAAAAATACAAAAGGAGCTGAGCATATGGGACATTTTAATGTAAACTGGAATGAATATACTGAACTTTTATCTAAAAAAGCAGATAAAGAAATTTGGTCAAATCCGACTTATCCTAATAATGGTATATTAACTAATTATCTAGTTCATACCTATAAACGTCTTAGAACAGAAAGACAAATTATAAGAAAAGATAATTATGCTTTATTTAATACAGGACTCTTTACCAAATATTATGAATCAATATATGCATATTCTGACCAGGAGTATAATGTATCATTTCTTACTGGACATGAATTAAATCAACATGGAATATCTGAACGTCCACAAAAAGCCAACTATTTTGAAGATCCTTCTCTTCTATTGTTTGATTGGCATTACCCAATAGATATACATTTCAAGCATATTTTAGAAGATGAAAAGAATAAAGAAAGATTACCAAAAGGATTTTTAGAAAAAGAAAATAAAATGTGTATCTTAACAGGTGCAGTTGAATTAATGAAACGTAGAGTCTCAGCAAACTATAAATTAGCAATTCCACAATGTTATGAAGATAAAATTCAATTATTACTTCCATTATGTTTAGATACAGATGAAGGTAAACCAGATCTTGCATTGGCGGTTACAAAATTAGATAATTGTTATCAAGGATATACATGCTTAACACTTGATATGGCATATAATAATGCTCGTCTCATAGCTAAACCAGAATCTAGTTGGCTATATTCTAAATAAAAATTAATTATTTAAGGCAGATTGATTACTCAGTCTGTCTTATTTTTTATGCCAAAATATACACCCACACTCTCTAACACTCATATTAGTCCAAATAAGCCATTTTAATTTTTAGTCAACAATCTCTCCACACACTTTCTTTTACACACCTTAAAAGCTAAAATACAATGTCATATTTTTTTAACCTCAAATCCCAAATTATACAATATAGCTAAACACTCCATCAATAATGTAACGTATTTTATACAAAATGTATAATATCCATTCTCATAATACTCTCTATAAGCTGAAAATCTACTATCCTGACAGTGTGTAGAAAATTCTAACCTACTACCCTTACACTTTATTGGCTAAACAATATATTTCTCAAATCTATTATTCCAATAAGAAAAAATAACAATATATGTAATATGTGCGTAAACACAAGATATAGTCCCTTGATAGGGACGGTCTTTTCGCAGCGTTAGCAAGAAAAGAATATCTTTAGGGTAGACAACTGATAACAAGCCAATATCAAAATAGAGAATAATATATCAAAGGAGGCAAACATGATAAAATTACAAAAATACTCATATCTCTCTCATAAATATTTAATATTAGATACAATTGAAGATTGTTTTTCTAAAAAAGATCTTAATTTTATGCATATACCACGAGAAGAAATAGGATATATAGAATTTATTCGCAAGGATAAAATCATAATCATTACATATTTGCACATTTACACTTCGTATAGACATAAGCATTATGGATATCAAGTAATGGATTATTTATTTTCTCATTACAAGTTCAAATGTATCGTGGGTGAAACTTTAAAAGAATCAAGAGGATTCTGGAACAAATGCATACGTAAATATAATGGCACGAGAAGAAATATCTATTACAGTGACAATTGCACTTCATTATTTGTTATTCCAAGACAAAAAATAAGCTATAAGCAGATATGGGATCTATTGGATTACTCATATAACATAATTTATTAAGAAATATATTGGAATGAATTATGATCAAAAGAGAAAATAATGTATTAAAAAAGGAGGAATTGTATGATTACAGAAAACGAAATACCAAAATATCTCAAGTCAACAGAAAGCAACATCTCCAAGAGTAATCGCAAATCAAAACACAAACATCATTATGAAGAATGTCTGATTCAATACAGATCTACATTTATAGGAAAAACTTGTCTTAATACAGATTTATATACTTACTGTACTATTTGTGGAAAAATAAATGAGCGATTCAAGGAAAATAAATCTATTGTAAAAGATTATATCAGAACAGTAGATACTCCAATAGGTAAATGTTACTCTCATATTCCTGACGAGGAATTATATGAAAAATATCATGACAAATTACCAGTATTCTTTGTAGAGGATATTTTTAAAGAGAAGTATGTTGATTTGGAGCAAAATAATAATTTAAAGAGAAAATAGAATTATAGGTACGTCATATATGTACCCAAATGAAACCATCAATCCAAAACACCATGTACCTAAATCAATCAATAACAATCAAACAAAAAAATTAAAGAGCTTGTATGAAGCGTAAGCGAAATACAAGCGTAATATTCTTCTCTTGATAATATGAGTCTATATAGATATAGACTGCACAAAATTGATAGCTGGGATGTACCCAAATGAAGTAAATTTTCACTTTTAGGTACATGCTGTATGTACCTAAATGAATTTTTAATAATTTCATGCAAGTGCAATTTTTAATGTTTTGTGAATTCAAATGGAGAATATACTATTGAATCACTTATCACATTCTCATCTCACAAATTGTAACTGTAAATTATGTTTTAAAAGAAAGGAAAAAAATGAAAGAATTAAAAATCAACCCACGTTTTGAGAAATTCTCACCAAAGAAGAAACAAGATGAAATTGATGAACTTAGGAAAAGTTTAAAAGAGAAAGGATATATAGGAGCACCTATTCTTACATGGCATGGATATATAATAGATGGTCATAATCGTTACTATATGTGCAAGGAATTGGGAGTAGAAATTGATGATGACAATATTGAAGAAATTGATTTAGGTGATGATGCAGAAGAAATTGATGCTATGGATTGGATGCATACTCATCAATTATCTTCTAAAAATTTAACAGCTGGTGAAAAACTTGCTATGACAATGGAACTTCAAAAAGAAATAGCTTTAGAAAATGAAAAAAAACGCAAAGAAACGGAAGGTAGACCTCGTAAAGAAAACTGCACTCCAATTGGAGTGCAGAATACTGACGACAATAGGTCTCGTAGTAACACTTGGACAGATTCTCAAACAGCTAAAAAAGCAGGTGTTGGTGTAGGAACCGTTGCTAGATACAATCGAGTAATGAATTCGGATGATGAAAACTTAAAAGAAAAAGTTAAATCTGGTGAAGTTACTGTTAATAAGGCATATGAAGAAGTTAGAAAAAAAGAAACTCGTATATGCAAGATTTGTGGAAAAGAAAAAAAGATTATTGACTTCTTTGGGAATGACACTATTTGTAAAGAATGTACTCGCAAAGAGGCTGAGAAAAATGAAAATTCTTTACATATGATGTCTTCTAAACCAACAGTGGAGAATATGAAAATATATGAAGATGTTACAACTTCAAGAGATGCAAAAGATTATATTGATCAAGATTCTGAATTAATTTGGTTACAAAGAATGTGTGAAGATTTTATTGGACAGGTAAATGATAGATTCTTTAATTTACTTTGTGCAATAGAAAAAATGGATAGTGAACATATTCAAAAAGCGAATAATATCTTTGAAGAATTTGTATCAGAAGTATTTGATACTCAAGAAAAATTTAATAACAAGAAGGAGAATTAAAATTATGAGTAATGAAAAGAAAAACACAAATGCACACAATGACACAGAGAAATTTACTAGAATGGAGAGATTAAGATCTGATCAACTACATGCAGATCTACCATTTCAGAAAGTGTTTAATAATGAAATTGTAGACTTAATTGATTATACATTTGATGAAAACGCTTTACAGGCACTTGATGCAAGTTTTCGAGATGGAAGGTATAACGTTTTTGACGGAAAACATCGTTTAAGCGGTATTCGTAGATACGAAGCAAGAACTGGTAAAAAAATTGATATACCTGTTCTTGTAAGATATGGATTAACGCAAGAAGAAGAATGTGAATTATTTGAAAAATTAGCAAAACAGCGAAGAAGAATTAAACCTATGGAATTACTTGAATCTGCATATTCAAGAGGTAATAAATTTACGGTTGATTTTGTTGATACTATTAGAAAAGTTGGATTTTTGTTTGATTTTACAGATTCATCAAGAAATGGTTATATTCATTTAACAAGAAGTCCTATTAAAATTTATAAAGAATTAGGAGTAGACGATTTTGAGAAATTTTTGACACTATTTTACAAAACTTGGAATGGTGATAAAAAATTTATCAAAGAAGATTTTCTTAATGGATTTTATGAGTTTTATACATACTATAAAGATGAAATTGATGAAGATTTATTTGTAAAAAGAGTATCTCTTTTATCTGATTTCTCTGTTAATTCAAGAGGTGAGAAGAAAATTAAGGATATTGCAAATTTAATTTTTAATAAATACAACCGAAATAAAAAGAAATATCAAAATAATTTATTAGAAGAAAAGAAATACTTTTTCATGATTTAGCGAGGTGATACGTCTTGCCAAACTATGTAAAAATACCACGAGAAATCATTTATGATAAAGATCTTTCGTCTAAACGTGTAATAATCTTCTCATATCTTTGTGCAAGGCGTTCACTTGATGACACAGTGGCATTTTCTACAACAGAACTTTGCCACTGGTCTAAATTAAAACCTAACTACAGAGATGGAAAGATAAATCAAAAATATTATGAAGTTCTATTACTTCTCTCTCATTATGGATACTTTGAATCACGTCCAGATTTTGAGAAATGTCTAAAAGAAAAGACCAATTCGGTCAAATACCAACAAGTAAAACTTAATATAGAAAAATTCGATGTACCTGACAAGTTTGGAATTATTTATTTTGATGAGTTAAATGCAATATTAAATTTCAAAGAAGAATTGAAAGATAAAGAGATTGATACTGCAAGAATATCATCAGCTTATATCTTACTTGTACTCTCTTATATTCGTGTTAATTTGAATCGAATGGATGGTAAACCACTATGTTGTTATAGATATTTTAAGACTATTTCAGAAGATATTGGACTTTCTGAAAGATATATCAGTCGCATAGTTAATATTTTAGAAGCACTCAAAATTGTAAAATGTCAGCCTATGAAGAGAGAAATATATATTAAGGATGGCAAAGAAAAATATGCTACTACTCCAAAGGTGTTTGCTGATTACAGACATTTTATTCATGATGAACATGGACAAAGGATTGATAAAGAATATAGTCCTGACAAAGAAATAAAAAAACAGATAGAACTTTTGGAGAATAATAAAATATAGGAACTATAAACGCAGCACTCAAAGGAGCTGATTACAATGAACAAATTATTTTTAAACAGTAAAGGAGAATTATTAAATGAACAGAACTGTAACTATCGAGTCAAAGAATCATAAATATGCAAATACATATGGTGGAAATATTTGTATATCAGATTTTTGCACTAATTATGAAGGTAGTCGAAATATTGCAGAACGTATTGAATCTGCATGGCGATTTGATAGGTCATGTGAAAGAAATAGAGTTGTATTAGATGATTATAAGGAGAGGCAAAAATAATGGCAGATATAAATATGAGTGTATCAATTGAGGAGCAGGAAATTTGTATTAATGCAATGCGTGATGAAAAGTTTGCAACAATATATGCTTCCGATTCTACATATATTACGAAATTGGACAAGTTATGTAAGGAAAGCCCTGATATGTACTCTCTTATCGAAGATACAGGTAGAGGTAAAAAATATTTATTAAAGGATAAAACGCTTATCAGCTTTAGGGCAAAGAAAACAACAAGAGTTATGACAGATGAGCAAAAGAAAGCTTCTGCTGAAAGACTTCGCAAGGCTCGTGAGAATAAAAGTGTCTGAGATACCCTTTCTAGCCAGAAATTTACTATTCTGACAGTACACAGAAAATTCTACCCTTATTCATGGAGAAATACTCGTCTAAGAATTACATTTTTCAAATTACAATAAACAACAATAAATAGAAAGAAGGATTACATTATGCTAAGAAATTATTATCAAGGAACAATGATAACTGTCGAGTTACCAAAGAATCAATATAAAGGTTATGTAGTTGATTGCGTATACAGATATGTTAAGGATATAAACAAGTATGCACTGAGCATGTGGCTTCGTAATACTGAAGTTGATGACAGAATGCAGATTTGCTCACAAGAAATTAATACTCAATACATTACAAGCACAAGAGAGAATATAAAGAAGGATGTGTGTGCAATCGTTGAACAAGCTGCCAATAGTTCATACTTTGACAAGTCGATTGAGACCTATGAGTATACACAGAAATGTTTTGAGCGTGGCAATGCTGAGTTTGAGAATGAGGAGAACAGATCATGAGCTGTCCATATTGTAGAGGAATAGGTGAACATGATTACAGATGTCCTCTTTGGCAGCCAAGTAAAAAGGCAAGAGTTAAGTGTGGTTATTGTGATGAGTATATTCTTGAAGGTGATGATTACGTTGAGATTAATGGATGGACTTATCACAAAGACTGCTTAACTGTTAATAGGCTACTTGATTTAATGGGAGTTATTACAAAGGAGATGTCATATGAGTTGGATTAAAAGAAAGATAAAATGGATTATTTATAAACTTAATGGACTTATACCTAAGATACATAACTTGCCTGACGTTGTGTATATTAAGTGGATGGGTGAAGAATTCATTATTAAGAAGTAAATAGAAATTTCATTTGGAGAATATATAAGTGTAAATAAAAAAGGAGGATTCAAAGTGTATTGTTTTCAAAAGAAAGATGGAACAGTAAAGAAATATTACAAAGAAGCCATCGACTACATTCTGACTGCAACAGTTCAAAAACATGAAATAATGGTTGGAAGATCTGATGAAGTTGGAAAAATATATGAATGCTATACAACTAAAAGGAAAAGATTTTTAGAACCAAAACGAAACGCAATTCAATCTAAAATCATTGACATATGTGCTGAATTTGGTTGTTATACAAATCCGTGGTATAGCGGTTATCAAGAAATTTCACTTGAATTGTATGGAGATAATGTGGAATTTATGCTAAATGAACTTAGAAAATATTAATAATAAACAAAAGGAGGATTTATGGCTGGTATTAGCGTACCTCAATATGAGATTTTTAAAATTGGAACAAATAAACTAAAGTATTCTAATTGGGATTTACAGATTACCAAAGAAGAGGCTTTTAAATATCAGGAACTCATATCACTGTTTGAAGCTCAAGAATTCCGCATAATGGCAAATAAAATTTTAGAAAAACCTATTTGGAGTATTGATTTTTCAAAGATATTTATGCAGGTAGTTGTTGATAAAAAATCTGATTTTGCAAGAGTGACTGGCAAAAAAGGTGTTACCATAAATGGTGTTAATTATAAACGCTTTGTCGGAACTACTGGTGGATTAAAAAACAATACTCTTCTCTTCTGCAATTCACAATACATTGACAAATTAAATGAATTATGTGAATGCAAGAGAAATCCAGATACTAAATTAGTTCCTGCAAAATACGAAGCTTACAAAGCATTAACATGTTCTGCATCACAACCGATTTGTGATCCACATGGAATTTTGGTCGTAAAAGATTGTATTACACAATATTTTGCAGATGTTATATCACTCGATGATGATGGCGATTCAAAAGAACCGACAAGAGAAATTATTAAAGATAAAGCTCTTGAAAACAATGTATCTGACGGTTTTAATCTTTGTACTATACAATATATGCAGCGAGTAGCTGAATCTTTAGGTCTTGATTATATTCCTGGCGGTGTGTGCTTGAGAAATGCATGGCTCAAAGGAATGCTCTATCCGTTTCCTATTTATGAATTTATTGAAAAATACAATAATGGTAATTATATGATTGAAGATATTTGGGGAAATATGCAAGATATTCGTCAATGTGAAATGATTGTCACAGAGTCTTCTCTTAAATTATGGGGAGCGTATGATAATATTGAGCAATATGTGAATGCATATAAGGAATGTGGATACGGATTTTCTGTAACAAAAATTTCACCACATGTTCTTGAAGAACAGAGAGAATTGAATTACCAATATCTTCAGTCTTATGAATTTACAGACGAAGATGTTGAGGAATTGTGCGCACCAACAATCAACTATTTAAAAGATGCTATGTGTGGCGACTACTCTTCTACCGTTAAATTTCTTGGTATTAACGAAAATACTGATGTAAATTCATGGCAACGTGCTTTATATACAAGCGAATATATGTTGGGAGATCCATATATAATCGACTCTGTGCATAGATATATTAAGAAAAAAATGAATGATGCGAAAATTGGTAAATTATTTGTAAAAGGTAACTATCAGATTGCAAGTGGCGATCCATTTGCTCTTATGCAATCTCTTTGTGGATTGGAAGTTACAGGTTTATTAAAAGCAAATGAATGTTATTCAAAATTTTGGATTGATAAAAATGAAGATGAAATTGTACTCTTTAGAAGCCCAATGACAAGTCATAATAATATTCGAATGTGTAATATCAATAATTCGGATGAATGTCGGTATTGGTATCAATATATGAATACTATCATGATTATAAACGGTTGGGATTCATTTTGTATGGCTGAGAATGGGGAAGACTGGGACTCGGATCTGAACTTTTCTACTAATAATCCTGTTATGAAAAGACGCTATAGATACCTACCTGCTATTGAATGTGTCCAACGAAATGCAGAAAAAATTGTTGTCACTGAAGCTGCTGTTAAAAAGACAAATAAAGCAGGTATGGGAAATCAAGTTGGAACAATCACTAATTATGTCACATCTATGATGGAAGTTCAATCTCATTTCGAGAAAAATTCATCTGAATATAAAGAATTAGAATATAGAATAGAATGTGGTCAGCTCTATCAACAAAATGAGTTGGACAAAATTAAGGGCATCATTGCAAAACCAATGGAAAGCAGTTGGTACAATTTAGGTGCTTGCGGAGAGAATAAATATTTGCAATCGCTTTGCGCATACAGAAAGCCCTACTTTATGATTTATGTTTACGATGAAACAAAAAGACAGTACAAGCAATACATTAAAGAAAGTAATGCTAAATGCTATGCTATCTATAAATGTTCTATCGAGGATTTACATAATAAAGATGCCCTTACAAAAGAACAAGAAGATTTTCTTTTTTGGTATGAGAGAAAAATGCCAGTTGGTACAGGGAATTGTTCAATGAATCAGATTTGTAAATATGTTGAAAGTCAGTTAGATGGTTACAAATCTCAATTACATAAGAACTCTTCATTTGATTATAATACATTGAAGGTTAAAAGACGTTGTACTGAAGAACACAGACAAGCTCTGCGAGAACTTGAACAATATTATTGTGAATGCATTAAAGAATATAAAAAGAAACAGGGAAAAGAAAAAGGAATACAGCTAAATAGAACTGATATCTTTGATAAACCGGATGAATTCGACAAATATTATCAACGTGCAAGTATGGTTGAAATGTTTAAGAAGAAAGCTGAAGAAATATGTCCAAATGATGATGAGCGTATGAACATCATTCTTGATATGACTTATGGATATAAAGGTAATAGACAGTTTTGTTGGGATTGTATTGGAGAACTGATTATTAAACGTTTAGAAGAAATGGAGGAAGAAGTTGTATATACTGAATGAAAAAGAATATATTAGAGAGATATTAGCGTCTGGTAATAAACCAGACAATATCTCGAATGGATATCTAATAACATTGATTGCTAAGTATTATTTTGATAGAGGTAAAGATCCAAATATTCTAATTGATACAGTCAAAGCAAAGATGCTTGAATTCAATATTGAAGGATATCAGGAATATAGATATGCCAATAAAATCAAAAAAACATGTATTGATTTATATGATTCAGAATCAAAAAATCTCTTTAGGGAACTTGAATATGTTCCTATCTATGAAAAAGAATTAAAAGTCGTGGAGTCTCTTCCAAATGATCGCCAAAAGAAATTTATGTTTACATTATTTGCTATTGCAAGATATATGAATAGTGAAGGATGGATAAATAAAAAAGATTCAAAAGGTCTTTCAGAAGTGTTTAAACTTGCTAATGTTACTCTCTCATCTGATAAAAAGAATGAATTATTGCATGAATTATATAGTAATGGTTATATTCATTTCGGGAAAAAGGTGAACAATCTTAATATCAAAATAGATTTAGGAGACACTGACGATGATATTGCTTATAAAGTAACTCAATTTGAAAATATTGGTAATCAGTACATAGGGAATTTTAAAAAGGGATATAAACAGTGTAAGCAGTGTGGTAAAAAAATAAAGATTGTAAGTAAAAATGATGGTTCTTCACTATATTGCAAAAAATGTAAACATGATAAACAATTAGAATGGAGTAAAAAATCATATTACAAATCAATAGAAACATGATTTTTCTTAGTTAGGTTATTTCGTTAAAACCCTTAATTTACAAGGTTTTTTGGCACTTTTTCACAGAAAATTCGATTTTCTTAAATGTAGATATAGTGAAATATTTACAAAAATATGATACAAAAACGATTGTCATGGAAGAAACAAACCGACAATCTTTGTATGTCTGCTCTGCTACTCTTTTGAGTGGCATTGCAGATTTAAAATGAAATCAGCTTTCTTGGCTGATAAAATAGAGAATATAATAGTGTAACAAGTAAACACATTATTTGAATAAAAGGAGAAATGAACATGAATTTAAAGGAATCTTATCGTTACGCAAATTTTCTTGAGAATTTGTTAAGCTCAGCAGAAACTTATCTTTGTAGAGATGACTTTGTAACTACAACAAAAGAAGATCATCTTCGCTCAAAGGCAAACAAAGATGCAGAGGATGAGCTTGGTGTAGTTGTTGCAAAACAGATAGATGTTGACTTTACGCCTAATCAGGTTATTGATTTTATTGTCAAAGTTATTGACGAGAAAGAGAAACTTTTCACAGCTATTGCAGAAGCAAAAGCTACAACAGAAATTAATATTGACAATGCTATTAGTCTGAATAAGAGAAAGCAGCGTACTATTTCTGTATTTCAGACACTTGCTAATCGCAAGCCAAAGGAAATTCAGACAACAGGTAGAGATTATAAGTTCGATGTTAATGGCGAGCAGAAGCCATATAGTTACACCATTAATAGAACCACAAGTATAGATTATGACAGAACTTCTGTTAAGAATCTTATCAAGAAATACCGTAATGAGTGTGATGAGATTTCGGCAACACTTGACGAGATTGACATTAATACACAGGTATTTCATGATTGTCTCTTTGATATAAATGATTCATTTGAGGATTTAGTAGTGGGTTAATCCCACTACTCCTTCTCTCATAAAGTTTTGGAAATAGGGCTAAGATTGATATTATGATTGTCAATCGGTTCAGTTGCAGATGAACTATAACGCTGCAAGGTCTAATATTAGCCATACAATATTAATGCAAGTATAACAAATAGGAAGAGAAAGTGTATATTATATATTCAAATATATTTGATTACATATTCAAAAACATGCAAAAATATAATAGGGGTAACTGAGTTAGGCAAAGTGTTGAGACTTGGTTTCTATAGAATATTACTTACTGACTCGCCACATGTTCATAATTGTTATGCGTCAATTTGTTATTTCAATCTATTGATATTTTGACAATTTGATATATTTCATTATTTTGATAACCGTTTCGTTAATTTTGAGCAAATTCTTAAAGAATAAGAAGATTATTGATTTTAATATTAAAAGATAATGATTGAGATACCTTTTTGGTATCTGATATTTAAATTGATTGAAATTATAAATAGATTTTAGTCCTATTTCGAGAGCTTTATACTCAGATGTCACTCTTCTTTCGTAAAATCGGTAGCTGTACTGAAAACAATGGTATTCAGTACGGTTGCTGATTTTTTTATTTTGAGTGTGTAGCTCAGTTTGGCAGAGCACGTGACTTTTAATCACGGTGTCGATGGGTTCAAATCCCTCCACGCTCACTACTATCCTACTTTGTAGGAAATAAATTAAAGGATGTGAAAATTATTTTATTAATTAACAAAACAGAAGCTTTTGCAATGAGGGAGCTTATTGGAAAAGAGAATGTGAAAAAGACTTATAGTGGTCATGCAAAATACTATCTGGTTGAAGATGACCAGAATTTAAAGGCTTTGAGTGATTATAGAAAAAGTAAAATCGTTGGATAGAGACGAAATCTAAAACGAAAGGTGGTCGGAAACCATCGGTACAATAAAATTTTATGATACTAATGCTATTTTAAAATTACAGGACAGAATATTTGAGGAAGATTTTGTTATAAGTTCTGTAACATTACAAGAGTTAGAGCATATCAAAGTATCTCGAAACAAAGATGATCAGGTAAAGTATGAGGCACGAAAAGCTTTATATCTACTTGATGATAATTCGGATAAATATGATGTTGTTGTATATGACAACGCAATTGAAAACTACATACTTGGGAAAAACATGGAAATAACACCTGATACTAAAATAGTTGGTAGCTGTGCATTTATAAATGCAATGAAGGATGTTATTTTTATTACAGATGATGTTGCTTGTAAAATGATTGCAAGGAAAATATTTAATCTTACTGTAAAAGGTGTAAATGATGAGCCAGTGGATGATTATAGTGGATTTGTTGAGAAAACGCTATCCGAATCAGAAATGGCTTATTTTTATGAGCATTTACAGGAAAACATCTATGGATTACTTGAAAATGAGTATCTTATCTTAAAAGATTCTAATAATCATGTCGTTGATACTCTCGTTTGGCGAGAAGGAATGTATCAAAACATTAAATTTCCTAATATTAAATCAGATTATTTTGGTGCAGTTAAACCTCTTAATGGAGATATTTATCAGCAGATGGCTTTGAATAGTTTCTCTAATAATCAGATTACTATGATTAAAGGTTCTGCTGGTACAGGAAAATCATATCTTGCAGTTGGATATATGATGTGGTTACTTGAAAAACACAAGATTGATAAAATTGTGATTTTTGCTAACCCAACTCCTACTATGAATTCGGCTAAGATTGGATTTTTACCGGGAACACAGCTAGATAAGCTTGTTGATTCAAGTATTGGTAATATGCTTGCAGGAAAACTTGGAGACAAGTTTATGATTGAACAACTTGTGTCAAGAAACAAACTTTCTATATTACCGATGTGTGATATTCGAGGATTTGATACAAGTGGTTTAAATTGTGCAGTTTATATTACAGAAGCACAGAATCTGGATATATCTCTTATGAAACTTGCATTACAGAGAATTGGTGAAGATTCAATCTGTATCGTAGATGGCGATTACAATGCACAGGTCGATCTCAATCAATATGCAGGTAATAATAATGGTATGAGAAGAATGTCTGAGGTATTCAGAGGACATGATTTCTATGGAGAAATTGAATTACAGAACATCTACAGAAGTAAGATTACTGCTGTAGCTGATGATATGTAAAATATTACGAAATTGGAGGCTAATAGCCTATGAATAAAGATTATTTACAGTTAGAGTTTGATAGTTTAGGAAATGAAGCAAATTATAAACTTGCAGATCCGACTCTTGTTGATTATTATAAGCGATTAAATAATCGTGAAATTCTTATTAATCAGGATATTGATGACGGGATTGTAGAATGGACTCAGGAAATAGTTGAATGGAATAGAGAAGACAAGGATATAGCGATTGCCGAAAGAAAGCCAATTAAGATTTGGATTAATTCAAATGGTGGTTCTCTTAATGCAATAAACGAGCTTATTAATATCTGTAATCTTTCTAAGACACCAGTTTATACTATTGGAATTGGAAAATGTTACTCCGCAGGAGGGCTTTTGCTTATGGGTATCCCAAGGGGTAACAGATATATTCTGTCATCTACTGAAGCACTTATTCATGATGGCTCTACAGGTAGTTACGGAGACACTGGCAAGGTACTTGATGATTTAGAGAGAACTAAGAAAATTGAGGAAGATACAAAACAGTTTATTTTAAGTCATACAAAGATTACTGAGAGTGAATATGATAAAAATTATCGTAAAAATTGGTGGTTAGATGCTAACGAAATTATTGAAAAAGGCGTGGCTGACCACATTATTACAAATATTGAGGAATTATTTTAAGGAGGGCGCACTGCTCTCCTATTTTATTGGAGAAAAAGGAGATTGAAAAATGGCAGCTAGTAAATTAAAGTTCACAAGAACAACTACAGACAAATTAACAGTAAAGGCAGGTACACTCTCAGAGGATTGTACTACTATTACATACACAGATGAGAATGATATGGAGCAGGAAGTAAAAGTAGCTGATCTGCTTACTTCATTTAAGAATCAGGTAATTGATTTTACTGTTGCATTAAAAACAGATGAGGAGCTAGATGTTCCGTCTGATGAAGAGTAAGAAGGGATGTGATTACCATAACTTCTTATAAAAGATTTGAGGACGAAACAGATGAGGAGCTTATATATAGAATCTGTAAAGAAAAAGATAAAATTGGTTCTTGGCAAAATGTAGCAGATGTGATTAATGAACTTACTGGTAACGATTATGGTGAAAGCACCTATCGTAAAAAATACCAAGCGTTTAAGAAAATGTTAGATGCTAATCAATCGAAGTTTGTTGATTCTGACGCACAGTTAAAAGAGATTGAGATTCAGAAACGTAAATTAGAAAAAGAACGTAAGAAACTTCAAAGTGAAAAAATTGAATATAATAGATGGCTACGTGAAGACGCAAGAGATGAAATGATTGTAGAGAAAATTGAAGATGCTATATCTACTCTACCTCAGTTATCTACGCCTACTCGTATTCCGTCAATGCCAGTATTCAATAAAAAATCTTGGATTCTTGCTATCAGCGATTGTCATTATGGATGTGAATTTGAAATAAAAGATTTTTATGGAAATATTATAAATGAATATTCACCTGAAATCTTTGAAGAAAGAATGACTTGTCTGTTTAATCAAGTTATTGATAAAATAGATGAACTTGGAATTGATGAGTTATCAATTGTAGAACTTGGTGATGGTATAGATGGACTTCTCAGAATGTCACAACTTATGAGATTGAGATATGGTGTGATTGAATCAAGTATTCGTTATGCTGATTATTTAGCTAATTGGCTGAATAAATTAAGTGGTTATGTACGCATAAAATTTCAAATGGTTTATGATTCTAATCATAATCAGTTGAGATTATTAGATGGAAAGAAAAATACATTTCCAGATGAGAATGTTAGTAAAATCATGATAGCTCTTATAAAAGAGAGATTAAAGGGCAATGAGAATATTGTTATTTTGGAAAATCCTACTGGTATGACTTATTCTATGATGTCAACATACTGCGTTGTAGGTTTCCACGGAGAGAAAAAGAATTTAAAGAATAACTTATTAGAGATGTCTCGTACCTATGGAGTCCACATAGATTACACTATTTCTGGACATCTTCACCATGATAGCCTTAAAGAAATTGGAATGGATTCTGCTACTCTTTCAGTAGGTTCTGTAATCGGCATAGATCCATATGCCATGAGATTAAATGCAGCCTCAAATGCTTCATGCTCTATGTTTGAGTTTAAAGAAGGTATGGGAAGAACTGCGGAATATGTTTTTAAATTGAATTAAATAATAATTGTAGTCCACTGTTCGGCTCAGTTCGGAGCAATTGTGAAAGCAGATATTCACAGCTACAATTAATATACGACTAATATATTATTCATTTTTGCTTATTTTGGCACTTTTAGATAATATATTAGTCTTTTAGGCTGACGAAGCCACTATCAGAGGGAGTGTACCTTATATGGACGCTACCCTCTTATTATTTTGGCAATAAATTAAAATATTGCCGAAAAATATAAACAAAACACTTGAAAAAATATAAATGAAGATTAAAAGGAGATTTTTGAACAATGGTAAAAAATGACGTATTAAGAAATGTAGCAGGTAAGTTAGAAGGATGTTCTCAGAAAGACGTAGAAGCTGTTCTCTCAGCTTATGCAGAGGTTGTAATTGAGACTCTTACAAATGATAAGACAGAGAAAGTTCCTCTAATTGGAATTGGAAACTTTACTGCAAAGCATGTAGATGAGAAATCTGGTATTGTTCAGCTTGGTGAGAACAAGGGTTCTACATGGCATAAAGATGCCGAGGATCAGTTAGCATTTAAGATTTCTAAGTCAGTAAAGACACTTGCATAATCTGAAAGGTCGTGAATTGTTTGAAGAAGAAAAATAAATATGAAGACATTCAGATGATTGATCTTGAGGATAAAGTTGATGACATTGTAAAAATCTATATTAACAAACTTTATCATACTGATAAGACTGTTGGTGTTGTCGTAAATAAAGAGATTGCTGAATATATTTTGGATATTCTTATTAGACTTGACAAGACAAGTATTAAAGAGATTGACCTTGTTGATTATATGAATATAGACGAATATTTAGTATCTGTTGATGACAACGGTGTAATCACTGTTGTTCCTATTGAGGACTTTTGTGTTCTTGATAAAACAGATATTTTCTACATTGATATGGATGGTGATATTGAGCAGGATGTCATTGATTATTGTGTAAATGAGAATAAAGAAGTTATTCTGTTTGGTCAGGAAGATGACTGCGATGGTGATTGTAAGAACTGTAATTGCAATGATGAAACTTATTTACATACTTCTGAAGACGAAGATGGAAATGCTCACGGATTTACTGCTAGTAGGTCAGATGGCGACTCTTATATGAGTTATTCTTACTACTCTAGCGATGAGTTAAGTCATGAAGATATTCAGAAGATATTAAAGGCTTTTGGATTTTAATTTTTGGAGTGTGCAGTTTGTACTGCACACTCTTTTTTGTTATGGGTGGATATGCCTAGAGGCGAGGGCAAGAGACTGTAAATCTCCCACATAAGAAACACCGTAGGTTCGACTCCTACTCCACCCACTAATTCAATGTTTTTATATACGGATTGGGAGATGTTAAATCGGCAACGAACTTTATATGGAAACAGAGAATAAATATATGTGCTCATGATTGGTGTCATAGCTGATTGTGGGATTTATGGAACAGTAGGTATTTGGAGTAGCTACCAAGTATATGAGAACCTACACACCTCTTCTACTGTTCTATTTTTATTGTATGTGTAGGGGAAAGTGTAGGAAAAATTTATGAGAAGAAACAAAGTCGATGAAAAATATGGTATGACGAAGTAGAAAAATATAAATCTGCTTGCAAACAATTAGAAAAAACAATTACTTGTACAATGTTAAAATATGGATTTATGGGATTAAAATGTTGGAGTTGGTATCCTGGAAATGCACCAGATGATTTGAATATAAGTACATTTTCAGATTTTCTAAAATATCTTGGAGAAGAAGCATATTATAGAGAACGTCCTACTAAAGAACAAGTATGTGAATATGCAATTAAATTAAGAGAACAATTGGGAAGAAACATTAAACTTTCTGATTTTGAAAATAATAAACAGGTTAAAAAAAGTGACATACTATATTATTTTGGCAGTTTTAATAAAATGAACAAGGAATTAGGATTTGAAGAAACTGGTACATATAGAGGTCATTCATATTCTAAGGAAGAGTTAATTGAAGCAGTCAAAAATTTTGTAAGTGAAAATGGGTTTATCCCAAGTGCTAAATTTATTGATACTCATGGCAAAGAATACGGTATGCCAAATAGAAAGACATATAATAACAAATTTGGTAGTTGGAAAAATGTTTTACATGAGTGTGGATTTGATGAAAAAGAATATGCAAAAAATTATGTTTTAAATGAAAATGATGATTATGTATTAAAGCATGATAATGCGGAATTCCTTCAGAATATAATATTTGAATACATTGAAAAATATAATAAAATTCCTGGAATACGTGATATAAATAAATATTATGGAACTGAACTTAAAAATTATTTCAAAAAATATTTTGGTGGATATAATAATTGTTTAGAATCACTTGGTCTTAAAATAAATCAGAAAGCTGAATATAAAGAATCTGAGTTAGATAAAGCATTTATGGATTTTGTTAACGAATATGATAGAGTCCCAACAATACAGGATTTTAATAAAACTGGAAGACCTTCATTTTGGGTTTATCAACAAAGATTTGGAAGTTGGGCTGAAACTTGTATTCATTATGGATTTAAACCGAATTGTAGAAGACCAGAATTTTATATGGATGACGGTGAAAGATGTGACAGTAGTTGCGAATATGATATATCCACATGGTTAAAATCTAAAGGTATAAAATATGATAGAGATATACCTTATGTAGATTTCACTACTAATTATAAAGGGAAAATGAATTGTGATTATAGATTTACTCTTGCAGATGGAACTGTTTGGTATGTTGAAATGGCTGGTTTTATAAATACATATGATTTTTCTAAACTTAGAAGTCGTGAAGAACAGATATATTTTTTCAAGATAAGATATAAAGAAAAATTGTTTAAGGAAAATCATTTAAATTATAAGATTATTAAAAGAGATGATTTAAGAACAAAAGCTATGGAAGAAATATTTGATTTTTTAAATATAGAAAATGTCGCTTAGAAGCAGTTAGTTAATAATACTACTGCTTCTTTTGTTATGAAAGGAAGTGATTTAGTGGCACATGTAACAAGGGTAAAGTATTTTACTAAGGATAAAGAAAAATTTATAAATCCTGATAACTTGAAGAAATATAAGAAATATCTCCAATCAAATATTATTAAAAATCAGGATGTTAAAGACACTACATATAAAAGATATGAAGGATTGTTTCGTCATTTTCTTATGTGGTTAGGTGAAAATTATGGCGATTTAGATTTATATTCAGATGAGTTTATGGAGAATGCCGTTGATATTATGGAGAACTATATTATGTTCTGTCAAGAAACACTTCTGAATCATAAAAAGATTATTAACATGAAAATCTCAGCTGTTAGCTCATTCTATATTTGGTCTATGAAACGTGGTTTTGTTAAATATCATCCTTTTGATGGGAAACTTGATAGAATGAAGAAAGCTAATGAGGAACATATCTTAAATTCATATTTCCTTACAGAAGAACAGGTTCAGACAATCCGTAGAGAGTTATCTGAAAATGATAAGTATTCAATTCAGGATCAAATTTTATTTGAGGTAAGTTTTGACTCAGCAAATAGAATTGGTGCGTTGTTAAGGTTGCAACTATCTAAACTTGATTTAGAGAATAACATGTTCGTAGATATAAGGGAGAAGGAAGGCTATCGTACACAGGTAGTTTTCGGGGATGTTGCAAAAGAACTTATTCAAGAATGGCTTGAAATGCGAAAGAATGATTATGATCATTTGGAATGTGACTCATTGTTAATTACAAAATACAATGGAGAATATAAGCCTATGGGTGACAGTGCAATTAGAGATAGAATGAAGAAATATGGTGAAATCATCGGAATTTCTGACTATAGACCTCATTGCCAACGTAAGACTAGGCTGAATCTTGTATATGAGGAAACTGGTGATTTAGCATTAGCAGCCGAGCTTGCCAATCACCGTTCGACTGAAACCACTAGGGAGTTCTATTGCAGGAAACAAACTAAAGCAGAAGTTATGAACAAAATTAATGCTTTAAGAAGTAAAAATTCTGATGTTGCTGACGAAGAGACTAAATAATCTTCCGAAACCACTCAGATGTATGTAATTCGTGAAGATACTGAGGATGCTGATGAAGCTTTCGTCTAACACTTCGTCTAATTCCCTCTTGCACCACATTTTAATATGTGTTACAATACAAGGGAATTAAAGATAACAAATAAAAGACACTACCCGTAGAGCAGAACGGCTGTCTTGAAATTAAATATTGGAAAGAACGAATCTAACCGCCATCAGTTTACCAGACCAGGGCGGTTATTTTCTTGCGTTCTTACCAATCTCATATCCAATCTTATATGCTGCTGTACACAAAATACTAGCAATTCCTAAAGCATAATAAACAGTTTGTAATGAAATTGTTATCATTTGCAAGTGTCCTCCTTTCATAAATTCCTCGAAAGGTTTCTATGTAAACAGAGCTTGTACTCTCTGGTGGAAGATAACCGCTCTACCGTCTTAGATAGTGCCTTGCACGTATTATATCATATCACGACATATTCTGTCAAAATACCCAAAAACAAGAGAATAATAAAATATACAAAGATTAGGTTGCGCCTTTACAGGCATATTGGATGGTGGCATTCAATAGTGTAAAACCTATGTCAACGTAAATCGACATTAATTTCCTAATCTTTTTTGCTTTTAAATGGAGAATAATTATAAGCCGAATGCTCTGAGTTATGAACTCAACAAGGCTCTGTGAAAATCAGACGGACTAACAGACCGATAGAACTGTATTATCCCAATAAAGCCCTTATAAACAGGCACGAAAGGTATATATAAAAAGGTGACGACAATGTAGAGAACAAATAAAAGAACCATTAAATGGGCAACCAAACAGAGAATATATAAGTAACACATCTTGGCATTTGCTATTCATGTAGTATTGTAAGTCCTATTTCTTTCCTACCGACATCTGGGATTATCGGTAACTCTCAGCCTTAGAAATGAGAAGATGTTCGTGCTTCTCTGCGTTAATGAGAACCTTAATTGTCGGATAAGAGACATGAAACCTTGTCGAGAGGTCTTTACTCCGAAGACTGAAAATATGTGGAGAATACTTAGGGTAATATCGTAGTTATAGTTGCAGTGGATGCACTGTATAAAATCACAGACATGTGATGGAGTGGGCGATTAGGCTTATTATGTTTCTGCAATGGTGATGAGGAGTAATCCATAAAAAACAGAAAAGTCCTTTCTTCTTTCGGGACTAAAAATATAGCGAGAATAGTTCAGCATGAATGGAATGCGAGTGCACAATGCATTCTATTCTAAATAACTGGATGTGTACAGTCCAATATCAGCTAGTTAGTGCTTTATGCTGATTTTAATGACTCGTAGCTCAATGGTAGAGCACTCGACTGTTAATCGAGGCGTTGTGGGTTCAAGTCCCACTGAGTCAGCTATGGCTCTATAGTATAAAGGTGATTATACCCGACTGTCTATCGGAAGATTTGGGTTCGATTCCCAATAGAGTCGTTTATGGGACGTTGGACAAATGGCTAAGTTTTTAAAATTTAATTAAAAATAACATAACTTTAATATTTTAAAAAATTTTATAAAAATATTTGAGAGGCTTATTTACCTCTTTTTTTATTGTTAAGAAGGGAGATAAATAATGGGAGCATTAATTGATAATTATTCTGATGAGGAATTCAGTCAAATTGTCGGTCAGTCTAATAGTATGGCAGAATTATCACGTAAATTAGGATATAGTGCTTATAGCGGAGATAGTCTTTCGAGAATAAGGACTCGAATACGAGAATTAAACATTTCAACTACTCATTTTAATAAACTTAATCGACCTAAAACAATAAGGAATAAAGAAAATGTCTTTATAGAAAATTCTACAGCTAATCAATCAACATTAAGAAAATGGTATATAAAAGGTAATTATTCTCCTTATGTATGTTCAATTTGTGGACAACAACCATTTTGGAACGGTAATGAAATGACATTAATATTAGATCATATAAATGGAGAAAACCATGATGATAGACTGGAAAATCTTCGATGGGTATGCCCAAACTGTAATCAACAATTGCCTACTACTGGTGGAAGAAATCAAAAGAGAAGGAAAAAGCATTATTATTGCGTTGATTGTGGCAAAGAAATTTCACGAGGATGTATTAGATGTAAATATTGTAATGGTAAATCTAAAATAATATCAGAAGAAAATATGCCGATAGATAGGAATAAATTAAAAGAGCTTATATTTACTATTCCATTTACAAAAATAGGTAAAATGTTTGGAGTTACAGATAATGCAATACGAAAATGGTGTAAAAAATTTAATTTACCTTTTAAAAGAGAAGATATAATTAAATATAGTGAAGAAGAATGGGTAAATATATAGTATTTTTGATTTTTTAATAGTTTTAGTAATACTTAACCTTATATTAAAAAATAAAGGAAAGTAATATGGCTCTGTGGTCTAAAGGTTAGGACTCGTTCCTTTCAAGAACGAAATGCTGTGTTCAAGTCACGCCAGAGTCATTGTGTTAGTAGTTTAGTTGGTTAAAACGTCAGATTGTGGATCTGAAGATCGGGAGTTCAAGTCTCCTCTAACACCTTATGCGGTAAACCTGATGTCAAAACCTATTTTTTGGATGCATACGAAACTTAGGTGTGTAAGCTCAACACTTACTACCGCCCTATTAAATTATCCGTAGGCAACAACTACGCAGATTATTCTGATAAAGTCGTAATGAAAATAGTTTCATTTAGTTTAGAGAAAGATAATTTTTTTAAGAAAGAGCCGTTTCATGCGTTGAGATGGCTCTTTTGTTATATACACCTTTAGCTTAATTGGTAGAGCAACGATCTCCAAAATCGTCAGGTCTATGTTCAAATCGTAGAAGGTGTGCTAAGTACAAAATTGTATTAACAAATAACAGGTTGCGACTTACCGCTTGGAGGAAAATTAAATGAATAAAGGAAACAAAAATATTTTTGATGAAACTGTTGACACGTTAATCAAGGACGCAAAGGCTCTTACAGAAAGATACAACAGATATGTAAATGTAGAAGCTGATCCAGATAATTGTGCATTTAGAAATAAAATGACAATTGATACTCTTCGACTTTTAAAAGATACATTGTCTTTAATTAAGGAATATGATTGGCATTTAGAATATTCCGAAAATGATGGTAAAATTTCCGTATGGGAACAAAATCATTCTGGTGAAATTAGAAATAAAAAAGATTGGTTCATTGACGATGGTGCAACAATGTATATAGATTATGGAACTGACGTGACACTTGTATATGTTGGTAGAAGGAAATTTCATTTTGATTTAAAAAAAGATAAAGCAAATTTTATTTATACAATTACCAATTATTACAAGAATAGTAACGTAACTATTTATGTTGATGACACTGGATTAGGTAAATATGTTTGTGATTTATTAGACAGTCATGATATTCCATATACAACAATTAAAAATATGAGTGATAGAGAGTAGTCGCAGTGCTACTCTTTTTCAATGTGAATTGCGCTTTCATTGAAAATTTAATATTGGAAAGTTTGAGAAGTCATTTCGTATTAAGTGGCTTCTTTTTATGTTGGAATTGAATTTAAAAAGAGAATAAATATATAGCCAACTATGAGAGGATTGTTACTGTTTCGATTGCAGGTGGTTGGAATATGGAGTGAGAAGCCTTCGACTGATCATCTTAGGTATAGTAGATACTCGCACTACTCTCTCACTCTATTTTAATTTGTTTTGCGAGTGGAAAGCGAGAAATGAAATTATGGGATATACACATGGAACTTCTTTAGATTCTAAAACAAGAATATGTACTAAATGCAATAAAGAATATCCAAATACAAATGAATATTTTTCTTACACAAATAAGAAAATTGGTAGATTAAATGCGGTATGTAAAAGCTGTCAATCAATAATTAATAAAAAACAGAAGTTAAGATTAATAGAACAAAATAAAAATAAAAATCTATTTTATGAAGGCACTCGTCATTGTAAAAAATGTGGGCGTGACTTACCAAATAATAAGTTATATTTTTCAATTGATTTAGCCTGTGTAGATGGATTAAGAAGTGTATGTAGAGAATGTAGTAAAAAAGAATCTGGATTTTTAGATCCTGATTATATTGTTCATGAAAAATGGACTAAATCAGAAGATAAATTAATGTATGAAAATTATAAAGATTTTACTGGTGAAGAATTACAAACTATATTCTTTCCGAATAGAACGGTTAGATCTATCGAATGTCATGCAAGTGTACTTGGTCTTGTAGGGAAAAATTACGAAACACAACATAGAGCTAATGTCGCTAGAAGTTTAAAGTGCAGTGAAAAACTAAAAGGAAGAATTATTTCACAAGAGGCACGAGATAAAATTTCTGCTACTAAGAAAGAATATTATAAAACTCACGATAGTTGGTGGAAAGGTAGAAAACGAAGTCCTGAACAATGTAAAGCTATTAGTGAGCGTATGAAAGGTAAATGGGCTGGTGACAAGAATCCACGACATATTAATCCTTTAAATGGAGAACTTAATGGTCGTTGGAAAGGCGGTATCTTACCGACATACACGGAACTTCGTTCTGATACAAAAGATTGGTTTAATGAATCAATGGAATTTTGTAATTATAAATGCGTAATTACTGGTGGAGAATTCGATAATGTACATCATACTACTGCTTTTAGAGATATTGTTGATGAAGTTTTTAAGTTGACTGGCATAGAAATCAAACAACAAGTATGTGATTATAGTGAAGATGAGTTTCAACATTTAAGAGATGAATTAAAGGATTTACATATAATTTATGGGTTTGGAGCTTGTATAAATAAAGATGTACATAAGCTATTTCATGATAATTATGGATACACCAAATTTTCTCCGTATGATTTCTTGGATTTTGTATATAGAATTGATATTGGGGAATTTGACGGATGGTTTAAGAAAAACAATTTACAAATAAATATTAACTACGATTATGTAGAATATTTGGAAAGCACTCTTACTGTTATTGCAGAGAGTGCTTAATTTATTGGAAAAAAAGGAGGTGGTCGTTAGTTTGGCTACAAGAAAAAACACTACGCAACCAGTTAAATTAACGGCTGCTGAAGCTAGAGAAAAAGTTGAAGAATTACAGTACAAGCTTGATAAATATGCAGGTACTGCTCATTGTCCTATGTGTGATAAGCATAAGGATATAGAAACAAAATTTTATTATGATACAGATCCTTTACTTGGTGGAAAAAGTTTTTCGAGAATCTGTCGTGATTGTGCTCGTAAAATTGCATTACGAGTTGACGAGCGAGGTGAAGAACATGAGCCAACAAAAGAGAGTGTGCAGAAAGCATTATATTATCTTAACAAGCCTTTTCTTGAAACTGTATGGAATGCAAGTATTCAAGAATCTGAAAATATGGTTACAGGAAAAAGTAAGGAAAACGTCTGGACTTCATATATTAAAAACATTAGTATGAAAAATTATGTTGGTATGGGATACATGGATTCTGACATGTTCAAAGAGAAAATAGTTTACAAAGATGAAGAGGTTACACAAGAGAATAAAGAAGACGAATTATCTGAAGATGTCGTTGAAATGTATAAAAAGAACAAACGAACAGTTCTTAGATTTTTAGGTTATGATCCTTTTGAAAATGAACCAATTTCAGAACAGCCTATTCTCTACTCTAAGCTTGTTGGATATTTTGATGAGTCTGTAAAAGATGACGGATTGAAGCTTGAAGCTGTAATTGAAATTGTGCAAAGTTTTAAGGATGTAAAAACAATCAATGATACTATTTCACAATACAAGAAACAACTTGGTAGTAATCCAGGTGTTATATCAACAATTAAATCTTTAGCTGAAACAAAGCAAAAAATGATATCTTCTGCCCTTGCACTAGCAAAGGATAACGGAATATCTGAAAATAATAACAATAGAAAAAGTAAAGGTGCTGGTACTCTTACTGGTATCATAAAAGAATTACAAGAAATGGATTTAGATGGTTCTGAGGTAAATACATTCGATTATGAAACTAATATGGCAATCGAAGATATTATGACAAGAAATCATCAGAATCAATTAAAACAATTAAATCCTGATGAAAACGATTGGGAAAAAGAAGTTATTCATCAAAAAGGATTGTTATTTAATCTTCAAAAAGAAAGAGATAATGCAGTTGAATTTAGTAGGTTATTGAAAAAGGAAAATAAAGACCTTAAAGATTTCTTATTTGAAAAAGGGCTTATAGATGAGAAAGGGCAAGTAATCGAAGATGGCTGATGATAAAATTGTCCTGATGGGTGATTCTATAAATGAATTTACTCCAAAGAATTTTACTTTTTTCAAAAAACCTACTTATTATGATATGTCTGAATTAAAGTTAGAGGGTTTAAAAAAATTCTCTGAAATAATTCAGTGGGGGCGCAGAAACCCAGTAAAATTCTGCGAAAGATTTTTCGGTATCGAATTCCTTGACTATCAGAAATATGTATTTATGATGTCATGGATTACACCAAATGTTGTTTGGTGTATGAGTCGTAATGCTGGTAAGACAACTCTAGGTAGCCCATTTTTGATGGCTAAAACAATGTTACTGCCCAAATTTGAAGGATACATTTTATCAAGCACAGGTTCTCAGAGTATAGGTATGATGAAGAAGATTGAATCTATTGCAAAAAAAGAAATCGCTTCATTTACTGGTTTAACAGATGTATTTCTGAACGAACTTGTAAAAAGTTCAAACAGCGAGGGCTTTCGGCATGATCCAGCATCTTACTCCTTTAAACTTTATTCAGGATCGAGCTTGGCTACGGTCAACTCAAATTTTGATGGATCTCGTGGTCGAAGAAGCCGACTTAATTTCTATGATGAGGCATCGTATGTATCTGAAGATATGTTCGCTGCTACTCTTCCATTCGTCACTCAGAACAGTGACTTCGCTCTTGGTGGTGATGTTGATGTAACATTACTTCCACCAAATTTCCCGAATCAAGTTGTGTGTGCAAGCTCAGCAGGTTCTATGGATGATGTTTTTTATAAAAGATATAAAGAAGCTGCAATGCATTCTATGGCAGGTGATAAGAATTATTTTTGTGCAGATATAGATTGCGAGGTAATTCTTCATGCTACATATAATGGAAAGATATATCCTGTTCCATTGCTTACACAAGAAAAAATTGATTCAGAAATGAAAATGAATCCAACTAAGGCTACTCGTGAATATATGAATAAATTTGATTCAGATCTTGGTGATGATATTGCAGTTAAGAAATCACAAGTTCTTAGAAATAGTGTTGTTAGACCACCAATGCTTGTTAATGACGACAATTCTCTTATGGTTATCTGCTTTGATCCAGCCAAAAAAAGAGATAACAGCTTTGTATTAGTTGGTAAATTACATAGAGATGACAAACGTGGTTGGTTATTGGATGTTGTTAATGGCATCAATTTAATTGATAAAGAAACAAAAAAACCTCTTACAACTCCTGAGCAAGTGGCTATGTTGCAAGATATCGTTGTTAGATATAACGGGTATGGTGTACCTGATTATAAGAATATTCATGGTATATATATTGATGCTGGTTCTGGTGGTGGAGCTACGCAAATATGTGATTTACTTTTTGATAATTTTTATGAGAAAAATCATAAAGGCGAAAAAGATTATGAGCATCACGGATTAATTGATGCAAGCTATGATTATGCAATTCCATATGTAAAAAGGTATCCAGATGCTATTGATATTATCCGTATGCGTGAACCAGCTAAATATAAAGCAATTATGTATTCACAATTATGTGAAATGATCGATCAAGATTTGATTAGTTTTACGGCAGAATATGATTATCATGGCAGTTTAACAATGTTAGAAGAAAATAACGGTGAAGTTATCGAAAAAAATTATAAATTATCTTTTGAAGAAGAACTTGGATTAAAGCAACTTGACGCAATGAAAGAAGAAGTGACTCATATGTACAAGTACAAATCTTCTAATGGAAATATTAGATATGATCTTGCTCCTGGTTTTGAGAACATTCTTCATGATGATAGATCGTATTGTCTCGCTTTAATGGGACACGCCTTATTTACATTAAGAAGTCAAGATATTGTACGTCAGAAAAAGCGCACCCAATCCCCATCCGACATAACAAAGCTCTTCTCAGTACGAGCACCAAAGAAAGTAACAAGATTTTAAGAAAGGAGGTATATCACATAATTTGAGTAATACAAAAAACACAAAACAGCCTATAGTACAAAAAGTCTATACAAAAACTGACGAGTCTGGCTATGAAGTAGAACGTAAACGAGCGCAAAAAATAAATTTTGCAAAGTTTCAGGAATTGTTGCAGAGGAATGTGGGTAAAACTTTTACAAAAACATTCACTACATATACTAAAGAACTACTTCGAAATTATATCAGCTCGCCAAATAACAGTCAGGATAATCTTAGAGAAATATCACGATTCTTGTGTAGATATTCAATGCTTTATAAGAAACTTCTTATGTATTATCCGTCAATGCCTCTTTTCTATTATAATATTACCCAGTTAAATGATTTTACAAAAGAAATTGATCCAACTAAATCCATTAAAAATTATCAAAACTTATTGAAGAATTTCTCTAAGTTTGAATTGGCAAAAGATTCATATTCGCAGATGTATATGGCTTTAAGAGATGGATTTACTGTTTGGGAATTATATGATTCTGATGAAGATGGGAAAATATGGATGCCATTAGATGTTCAGTATTGTCGTATTTATGGTAAGACACAAGATAATCAGTGGATTGTTTATTTTGATGCTGCTTATTTTGATAAGAATGATAATAAAAACTATATCTATGGTGTAAATAATGATGGAGTTGGTACATGGTCTGAACAGCATATTAAAGGATATGAAGATTATAAAAACAATGGTCGTGATTATGAATGGTATAGGCTAGATCCTAATACTACTTTTTGTTTAACTGCGTGTCCAGATGATGAGTTCTATGCTCCTCTCCCATTTTTTCTCCCATTGATGGAGTTGATACTTGATGATATTGATTTACAGGAGCTTATTAATAATCGTACAGCACTTGAAAATTATGTACTTCTTGTAAGTAAAATCCCAACTGTTCCTAATTCTGAAAATGTCGATGATTTCTCGTTAAGCCTTGAACTTGTTCAACAAATGCAAGCACTTATTGATGAAGTTGTCCCTGAATTGGTCGGCACCGCATACAGTCCGATGGATTTGGAAATGATTACATTCCCTAAGTCAAATACAACCGAAGCAAACAATGAATTAGCCCAGTCTGTTCAGAATATTTTTGCAAATGCAGGTGCTTCTCAGCTTGTTATTAGTGGTGGCTCAAGTACAAATTCGGTTGGACTTAAACATGCTATTCAAAATGATATAAGTACATGTTGGGTTTTAGTTAATAAAATCGAATCTTGGTATAATCATTATATTAAAAATGTTCTATCTGATGGATATTCGTTTAAGATACATAAAATTACTTGGTATAACCAAGAAGAATATCAGTCTGCCATGAAAGATGCTGCTACTCTTGGTGGTTCAGCTCTTGATTATCTTACAAGTCTTATGGGAAACCCTTATGAAGCTTATTGCAAATTAACCTTTGAAAATGCAATTGGAATTAAGAATTTAATGATTCCGCTTCAGACTTCATTTACACAATCTAATAAAAAGGATTCTGGTGGACAAACCAAGAATGATGATGATTTGTCAGACAGCGGCATAGAAACTAGGGATAATGACAAAAATGCTGGTACTTCAGCAAATAATTAGTTTGAGGTGACACACATGAAAAATGATTCTCAATTTCTATTCACCTCGGATGAGGTAACAAAAAATAATCTAACAAAATTAGGATTCTCAGAAATTCCATCTGGGGGTTCTTTTTTTATATTTATTAATGATTCAACTTTAAAATTCGATGACACTATTCCAGTAGATAAAATCGGATTTACAAATAAGTTGATGTTTTAAATAGAGAATAATACAAATGAGGTCAGATGGACAATCTGATAAAGAGTTATGTGGGACGGTTTACTGCTCTCCCATCTCTGCCTCCATTTTGATTGGAGGTGTTATATATGAGTTACAATGTTACTGATAATACATATACAGGTTATATCTATAAGATAACAAATGATATTAATAATAAAGTGTATATAGGTCAAACTATTACAACCATTGCCGACAGATGGCACGGTCATATGAGTTCAGTACTCAATGAAAAACGTTATAAGAGCGCATTATATAATGCAATGCGAAAATATGGTAGAGAAAAGTTTCATATTAAAGAAATTTCCAGTTTTACTAAAGCAACAAAAGGGGAATTAATAGATACATTAAACATAGAGGAACAAAAATATATAAAATACTATCAATCTTTAATAACTCAAAATGGATATAATCTTGAAAAAGGTGGTAATAACAAAAGGGTTCCTGGACGAAAAGTTCACAAATATGATTTAGAATTAAATTATATTTGTTCTTATGAATCTTGTGAAGAAGCAGGAAGGCAAAATAATATTGATGGTTGTACTATTTATAGCTGTTGTAAACATGATTATTATACAGCAGGTGGTTACATTTGGTCTTTTGATAATGAAGAACCAGTTAATCCATATTCTGAACTTCCATATTTTCTTAAAAATATGCAAATTGATATGGAAAGAAAATATAAATTATATAATCTAGGCTGGAACGGAGAACGTATCTTTCAATATAACGCATATGGAGAAGTCATTAATGTATTTTCCGATTTAATTGATGCAAAAGAAAAGCTAAATATATCATATACAGATTTACGATATAATCTTTCTGGGAAAAACAAAAAATTCAAAAAGAGCGTTTTAAGATACGAGTCTATGCCGTTTAATGCATATTCTATATCTCCAAATCTACAACCAATTACATTATATGATCTACAAGGAAATTTCGTAAGAAATTTTGAAACAAAAGCAGATGCAGAAACTTTCTTGGGTTGTCCAAGTGGTGAAATTACAAAAGTTTTAAAAAGAGGTGGAAGTTGTCACAATTATTTAATTTCAGAGTATGGAAAGCCATTACAAAGAAAGGTAAATAGATGTGAAAAGACGATTTATATGATTGATGAAGACGGTTCGATAGTTAAAGAATTTCCAACAATTAAAGATATAAATTTATACTTTAAAATAAAAGATTGTCACCATAGCCTTAATAAAGCAATTAAGAATAAAACAAAATATAGAGATTATTATTGGAAATATAAAGAGGAATTTGCTATTGCATAACCTCTTTTTTATTTTATAAAAAATGAAAGGAGGTTAAATACACAATTGAATAAACGTTTACTTACATTAGATGATTTATGTGAATATTACAGTCATAGAAAGAAATCTATGAAGTTTAGTTCAGAAGAATCTGGTGAACCAATTGTTGTTCAGGTTGCAGGAACATTAAAATTTGAAGATTCAAATAATTTAACTGCTGGACTTACACCTGTCAGATTACAGGCGTGTCACACTGAAAAGAATCTTAATAAGTCTTCTATCTCATATGAAACAATGCATGATAAACTGTTGCCAACATTTAAGAATCGTCCAATTTTAGGGTATATCCATAATGTAGATGGGATTCCACAGTTTTATGGACATAATGCCCATGAAGAAGATGGAGAAATCGTATATGATGAAATTGCCGTTGGTAATATCCCAGAAACTAATAATGCAGAGCTTGTATATGATGAAGAGAATGATAGATATAATGTCATGATTGATGGTTATTTATATGATGAATATACCAAAGCAACAGAAATTGTAAAACGTGAAGAAGAATGTCCTTGTAGTGTGGAAATTTCTATCAAATCTATGAGTTTTGATGCAAAGGATCATACATTAGTCATTGAGGACGGTTATTTTTCAGGTGTAGCAATTCTTGGATATGATGATAATGGTAATAAAGTTCAGCCTGGAATGGCAGGTTCTAATGTAAAATTAAAAGATTTCTCAATGTCTAATAATTCTATTCTAAATGAATTATCTAATGATGAACACTCTAAATTAATTGAAACTCTGGATAATCTTAACAAAACTTTATCCAGTCTCAATATAAATTCAAAAACTAATCCAACAGTTGAAAAATTTGAGAAAGGAGGAAGTATAGAAACCAATATGACAAAATTTGAAGAATTACTGGAAAAATACAATAAAACTGTAGAAGATATTACTTTCGAGTATGAAGGTTTATCTGACGAGGAACTTGAGAATGTATTCTCTACTACTTTTGATGAGTCAGAGCATACTCCTGATACAGTTGTAACAGAATCAGATAAGTCAGATGATGATACTGATGATGATACTGATGACGACACAGACGATAGTACTACAGATGAGCCAGACAACACAGACGACACAGATGATGATAATAAGGATAAAGATACATATTCTAAGACTTTTGAATTATCACACGAAGATGTACGTTCTGCATTATATCAGCTCTTAGCTCCAATCGAGGAGACATTAAATGAGTATTACTGGATTATGTCTGTATATGATGATTATTTTATTTATGAGTCTTGCTGTGGAAATTACTACAAACAGGCTTACACAAAAGAGAATGATACTATTGCTTTTGATGGCGAACGTCAGGAAGTATTTGCTGAGTTTGTAACTGCCGATGAGAAAGCCGAGTTAGAAGATATGAGAGCTAATTACTCTTCTATTTCTGAAAAGCTTGCTAGATATGAAGAGGCAGAGGAAATCGCAGATAAGATGACTGTTTTCGAGGATCAGGCATATAGCAAATATCTTGAGACGGATGAGTTCAAGAAACTCATGGATGTTGAAAATGTAAAGAAATTCACAAAGGATGAGTTAGTTGAGAAAGCAGACGCAGCTCTTGGTAAGGTAGTAAAAACTACAAAGACATTCTCTATGGATGCGGAGGAATCACATAAGGAGACAAAGCCTTCTTTCTTCGCATTTGCTAGAACTGAGCATGAATCATCATTCTTAGATGGATTACTTAAGAAATAATTAAAAATGAATATTAACAAATCAATCGGAGCGTCAATAGACGTTCTTTTTTATTGCAAAAATTTATTAAACAAGGAGGAAATTTAAATGGCAATTTTTACTAATTTAGTTGCAAAAGAGCAGAAGCTTCATGGACTGTTCGAGTCTAGTCAGCTTTTAGCAACAGACGTAGGAAATATTTATGACGCACTTGTAAGAGATGAAAACAATAACCCTATCCCAGTAGACAATGGTGTTGCTTTAAAGATCGGAGACTACTCAGGCAATGGTCTTGAGGAAAGGTATGCAACTATTGCAAAAATTACAGACAAGATTGCTGTAACAGGCGCACCAGCAGAGGTTAAGACAGCACTTACAACTGAGCAGGGACAGGCTTATAACTACACAAACCCAGCAGGCAAGCCAGTAAAGACATATCAGATTGCAGATCCATCTGTACATACAGATATCTTTGGTATTGCTTCTTACCAGTTCACAGATGATAGTGCAGAAAAAGTTAAGGTTGGAAATCTTGTAACAGTTGATGGCAAGGGTGCATGGATAGCTGCTGAAGCTACTGGACTTACTGCTCTTCAGGGTACTAATGGTTTCATTGGAAAGATTCACAGCCTTTCAGTAGGTACATATTACACAATCGTTCGTATTCAGGTTCTTCAGAACAAGGATATTGCGTAAGAGAAGGGAGGATTAAATAGATGAAAGATATTACATGTTTCAGTGCGAACGTTTTAGCACAGTTTGACAATAAATATGACAATATGCTTGAGTTCAACTCACTCATGATGGACGCAAGCAATAGCGTATATGAGAAGTATTCTAAGGAGGACACACAGACAATTCTTAGAAAGCAGTTTGATAAGATTCTTGGTCTTAACTTCAAAGAGGCTAATTCTATGAAGCGTAGACAGGCTTGGAGAGATCATAATAAGGAAATCGCTACTCTTATCGAAGATGTAATTGCTGACAAGATGAACTCAGGTTGGAACACAGCTAATGCTCGTTTCATGGAGTATGTTGACGAAAGAAATATTGCTGAAGGAGATGCAAATGAGTTCTTCGTAGAAGATAACTCTCTTCTGACAGTTTCTAAGTTCGCAGGAAATCACCATGACATTGTACGTGCTTCAGTAAAGCCTGGTAAGGCATTCTCTATTGATACATCATTTTATGGTGTAAAAGTTTATACAGATTTCGTACTTTTCCAGACAGGTAAAGTTGATTTCGCTGCTCTTGTAGACAAGATGTATAAGTCTATCGAAGAGAACAGATATGCTGCTCTTTACACAGCATTTATGGGAATGGACGCTTCTCTCCCAACAGATATGATTCTTCAGACAGCAGTTTCTGAGTCTACAAAGGATTCTATAATTGCTCAGATTGAAGCAGTTGCTGCTGCTACAGGTAAGGATGTTATTCTTGTTGGTACTAGACCAGCCATTCAGAAGCTTCAGGGTACTGTAAATTACAATATGTTCTCTGATTCAATGAAAGACGAGAGAAATCAGAATGGTATTCTTGGTAACTGGGAAGGTTATGAGTGCTTACCTCTTGCTCGTGTTAATAAAGCTGGCACAAGAGAGAATGTATTCTCTGCCGAAGATCAGAAGAAGATTTTCATTCTTCCTGTAGATCCAGAGTTTAAGCCAATTAAGAGAGTAAACGAAGGAGATGTTATGTACTACGAAACAGGCATGGACGGTCTGAAGAAAGATATGACTGTTGATGCGGAGGTAGTATACCAAGAAGGTATTGGTGTAGTGATTAACGAACTCTTTGGAGAGATTAAGATTACTGCCTAGTATTAGATTAATATAAAAATATGGAGAGTGGAAATATTCTACTCTCCTATTTTTAAAGGAGAAAACGGATGAAAGTATATGAATTAGCAAAAGAACTAGGTATTACTCCAAAAGAATTAATATCTTTTTTAAGAGAGAATGGATATAAAGTATCTAGTCATATGCAGAAACTTGATGATGATGTTATTGATTTTACAAACAATAATTTTGTAAAGGTTAATAATACACCTACAGATAATAAAGCTGTGACAACATCAGAAAATGAGTCTGCAAAACCACAGCCTGTAAAAATACATAAAACATTTAATCCTAATGACGAGATTCCATGTAAAAGTGTTACTCCGTGGAAATTAACTGCTGTTGGAGTTGATAAAAACACTGTATATCATTGGGAATATTTTGGGGACATTGAATATATTAAATATCGTGATTTACAGGCACTTAGAAGAACTGAATATGTAACAAAACCTAGTTTTATTATTATGGATGAAGATCTTGTAGAGCAATGGAAACGAGAACTTGGTGACAGATATAAGTATTTCAAATCTATTGATTATCCAGAAGAATATTTTGACATGGATGATGATGAGTTTGAAGATATGATTAAATCAGCACCAGAATGGCTTGGCGAAATTGTAAAGGTAACAGCAATGACTATGATTCGTGCTGAGAATTATCCGTCTATTAAGAAGATTAGAATTATTGATGATATGCTAGGAACTTGTATAAAAGAATTCATTTAAGGAGGTAATATATGCCTTCTCTTAAATACGAAGATATATACAAAAGAGCATTAACAATGATTAATGATCTCGAACTTGCAACTTATACAGAAGAAGATTTCTATAGTATTCTCTGTGAATGGTTACATACAACTGCTTCTTTCCCACTTCTTAGAAAAAAATTCAGTGTATATTCTTTTGATGATGAAATTATGAGTATCAATTTCACATTAACAAACAGTGTAGATGATTTCTATGATTCTGAATTTGTAAAAACTATTTTAGCAAAAGGAATTATCATTAGTTATTTTCCATCAAAATTAGAGAATACAAAGAACTTAGCAACTATGATTGGTGGCAAGGAAGAAAAAAAACTTATAGATAATTATTCAAAAAATATGGAAAGGCTCACACAGTTAAAGCGTGAATGGGAACTTGAATTGTCTCGTCATACCTATTACTTTGGTGAGTATGGTGGTTCTAATGGATAAATTAGTTCCACATAAATATGGAGAATTTAAAATTTCTCAAGTTAATTACTATAAGCAGAAATTACGAAAAAAAATATTCTGGTTAGTTTTATATACAGATAAAAACACAAAAGCTGATTTTGAAAATATAGATGTTGTGGAATATCATAAAAATCTATTATTTGAAATTTCTAATTGTAATAAACTACTACTCTATCCAAAGGATTTTGTAGAAATTATTAACAGTCTTGAATGTGCATTGTCTGTATTACAGTCAGAAGAATTTAATTTTAACAAATATAAGAAACTTGTGTTTGATGCTGGGGCTTTGCTTCAGAGAATGAAAGTTGGTGATGAGTAATGTCTGTATACGATTTTTACCAACGAAAAACGAAAGTTAATGGAAACTCTACTGGGAAGAATTATTCTACCCTTGGCGAAAAATTAAAATCTGATTCAGATACCCTCATGGAACTTACGTGGGATAACGATCCTGCAGCAAAGACTTGTTATATCTACGATCATTTTCATGACGACTTCTTCACGGATGAACATGGAATTACACGTTCACTTGCTGAAGGTATGACATATGAAAATACCAATAAGACAAAGATTGACGCAAAGTTTATTATCAAATCTTATCAGTCAATGGACAAAGATCAAGTAGAATACTATCTTATGTTTCGTCCAAGTCAGCCTGTAAGATTCAATGAAGGTGATGACCTTTACTATTATGAGACTGATTTTAGGAAACGCTATGGAGCAACATTTCCGATAGGACTTTTCGTGGATGTTCCAGATGATAGAGGAATTTATCATAAATGGATTATCTGTCGTGATGAACCTGCAAATCAGTTTCCAAAGTATTTGATTTTACCAGTAAATTATGAACTTACATGGATTGAAAAGAATAATGATAAACATATCAAGAGACGTATGTGGTGTTGCTTAAGACAACAGAATTCCTACACTATAGGCACTTACACCGACCGATATTTTACACATACTGATAATCAGAATAAGATATGGTTGCCAATGAACTCTATTACAGAGAAGTTTTGGTACACTTCTGAAGATTCTAAAAATATGCGAGTTGTAGTAAGTGCTTTAACAGAGCATCCTACCGTATGGACAGTGACTAAGGTTGAAAATTCAATGCCATTTGGTATTCAAAAGCTTACTATATATACGGCATTTTGGAACGAGCATACTGATTATGTCAATCTTGAAACAGGCGAAATGTATGCGGACTACTTCGATTCAGAAATCACCCCAACAGATCCAGATACCCAACCAATTCCATCACCAGTTACAAATGTTTTGGCTACGATTACTTCATCAGTATCAACAATTAAAATTGGTGGCTCTTATCGAACACTTAATATCAAACTCTCAAATGATTCTGGCGAAGATGTTACTGATATAATATTTGGTGATAGTAAATCAAATTTCGAATGGCATTTTGAAATAGATAATGAAGAATATAAAGGTATTATCAGAAATGACCTTTCTTTCTGTCAGATGAAAATAAAGTTTCCTGATGATTACGATTATGTTGGTAAGATTCTGACTATTTACTGCACTATTACAAATGAGACTATTACAATTGAAAGTAATAAGTTACAATTAGAAATAACAGATTAAGGAGGTAATATGATAGAAGATAAAATAGTATCTAAAACTGATTTGCTAAATAAACTTCGAGCATATAGAAAAACTCCTGATGACGATAATATTGTTTACAAACAAAAAATTAAAAAGGCATTATTGTCGAATCCTTATCTGTTGTATGCTCTTAATGAAAAAGATTTAGAATCCGAACTTTTTAATGATAAGGGAAATATAAATTGGGAATGGGATGAAAAAAATAAAAAATATGAACCGCTTGGAGAATGGGATAGATATTTTGGAAGCAATTCAAATATCCGTCCTTTTTTATTTATTCCAGATACTCAAACGGGAGTAAAACATTATATATGTTATCAAGTTGGTTTTGACGAAATTCCACGATATTCTCAAATAAATAAAAATACAGAAATAACATTTACAATATTTGTTCATGGAAATGACCGTATGGATAAACTTACAGGCTTGCCTCGTCATGATTTAATAGCTTCTATTATACGAGAACAATTTAATTGGTCTAATATCTTTGGATTGCAGACAAAATTAATCTCATCTAAAGAATCTATAACAGATAATAACTATGTAGTAAGAACATTGGTATTTCAGATTTACTATGATATTAATGGAATTACATATAGTCCGTTTGGTGAGCAATCGTACATAAGGAATAACGAATCTTGGCAATAGGCAAGGAAGAACACTATGAGAATGATGAACTAAAGATATATCGTGGTGAAGATTTTATAGTTCAAAAACATATTATCTTACATCAACCTACATTGGGTGAAATATGTGATTTTTCAGAGAAAGATTATTATTCAATGTTGTATAACTTTACAGCTACGCCACAATCTTTAAAGGTACAATTATGGGAAGGTGGAATAGATTATACTGAAATACAACCATTTCAATTATTCTATACACTGCTCTATAAAGCATTCCCAATTAAAAAAACTTCTATTATATTTGGAGATTTAGATTTTTCTAAATTTCAGGTTCGACAAAAAGAAGATGATGATTCAATTTTTTTGTATCAAGCAATTCCTACAGGGAATATCTATGAATTAATTGGTAGTAATATAAAAGGTAAAAAGTTACATCATTTTACAAGTTTAATTGATGCTGCAAAATTCGTTAATACAGATGAGGATACTTTAATAAATCAATTATCAGAAGATAATAGATTCGGCAATTATATCTTCGATGAGGTATCTTTAGAACCAGTAATAATAGATGAATTTACCTATAATATGATAATTGATTATCTTTGCAAAACACATTTCATTGAAAGAGATTTTAGAATTCCAGCTAATAATTCTACTAAAATGATATTAATAGAAGATGCAAAAGAAGAAATGGAACGAGCAAAAAATAAAGAATATCATTCTCAATTAAAAAATATGATATCCGCTATGATCAACTCAGAAGGATTTAAATATAATCATGAACAAGTTTGGAATATGAAAATTAATGCGTTTATGGATTCTGTAAAACGTATAGGAAAAATTAAAAATGCACAATTATTGTTGCAATCTGGCTATTCTGGTTTCGGAATAAGCTTTGATGATATAGACAAAAAACAAATAGATTGGCTTGGAGAACTCGATTAGAGTTCTTTTTTTATTGCCACAAAATTATTAAGGAGGAATAAAAATGGCTAACTTTAACCCAAATGAATTAATTCTTGAGAAAATTAGAGCCGTAGAGGAATATGATCCTGCTACAATGGAGCTTACTGGTAGATATACACAGGTCGAAGATCCATCTCTTAAAACAAGTGCCGATGGTACAGATGTTACTGATGCGATGGGTACACCAATCCAGACATTCTATCAGGCACAGAAAGGTACATTTGATTTCACTAACTCACTCTTCTCTCTTGACCTTGCTGCTTCACAGTTTGGTTCAACAAAGGCTGTAGCTTCTGATACAAATAAGATTAAGATGCCTGTATCTGAGACAATTGCAATTGGAGCTGGTGCAACTGTAGAGCTTAAATATGTTCCAGTTGGTACAAAGGGTGCAGAGGTTAAGTATGTTAAGGTTATTAATGATAATAACACATTCGGTAAGACATATACTGTATCTGCTACAAAGGGTGAAGACAAGTTCACTATTGATGCAGCTAACAGAACAATTACTCTTCCAGAGGGAACAACTGGTCGTGTATTTGTAAACTATGAGAAGGAGACAGGTACAGCAGTTCAGGTAATTAAGAGAACTGATGGTGTACCAGAGGTTAAGACACTTCTTATTCATGCAATCTTCCACGATTCATGTAATAAGAACCTTGTATATGCTGGTGTTATCCGTTGTCCAAGAGCACAGATTGATCCATCAAGCGTAGAGCTTTCTCTTAAGTCTGATGGTAAGCATCCAGCTTCTTATGTTCTTAATAAGGAGTACTGTGCTGAGGATGGTAAGCTTTTCGATATCTTAGTATCTGAGGACTAATTTAAAAATAAGAGTGGTTGAAATATACCACTCTTTTTGTGAAAGGAATTATTATATGTCATTAGAAAATAACGCAATTTGCGCAATATGTGGAAAACCTTATAGAGTTTGTCATACATGTCAGAATATTAAAACTTATACTCCTTGGAGAACAGTAACTGATACTCTTCCACACTATACAATTTATCTTGCAATTTATGAATATAATAAAACAAAAGATAAAGCAAAAGCAAAAGAAGAATTATTAAAATGTGATTTATCCGAGTTGGATAGTTTTGATAAAGATGTTAAAAAGGTCATTAATGAAATTTTAGGAGAAAATAAAAAGACAGTTAATACTACTCCTAATAAAGAACAGACTTCAAAAACTGATAATAAGCTGGTACAGAAGAAATGATTATATTGAATAGTAAGTTGAATTTTTTAATTGTATAGGGTTACGCATTTACTATTCAGTATTTTGTGTAGCCCTATTTTTTACGCTTATAAATAGAATGGAGTGAACGGATATTAAAGAATATAGTGACGTATTCAATTGGGAGTACGATTCAGAAGATGTAATTTATATTCCTAATATGACTCAAAATTGTATGTATTTAAGTTCACCTTTATCACGAGGGAAATTAGTTGATATTTTTCCAGGCAGAAATAAACGTGTTGTTTTTGCATGGTTAAAATCAAAAGAAATAAATGAGTTATATAAAGAATGGAATAGTAAGAAATTTGAAGAAGAGGAGGATTAACTGATGAAGGAGTTTTTAGGAAGCTTAGATTGGATGACACTGCTCTCTGCTATTTGGACAGTAATTTTAGTTCCAATTGGAACACAGATTTATAAATATCTGAAAACAAAGAAACTTGATAAGTATGCCTTGATTCTTTATAGAGAAGTTAAAAATGCTGTCAAGTCAGTATATGAAACAGAGGTCAAAGACATAAAGGGCACTGACGCATGGACTAAGGATAAAATGAATGAAGTAAAAGAAATTGCAAAACAGAAAGCAATTCAGGCACTTAATCAGTCAGTATATAAATGTCTCAAAGAGGCTAATAGTGATTTCGAGGATTATTTAGATTCACTCATTACAACCTCATTGTATGATCTTAAACATGAAAAATAAAATATGATAAATGATCTAGAGACTTAAAGAGTCTCTTTTTTATTGTAGAAAATTAGGAAGGAGGAATCACTATGATTTCAAATTGTGGACATGATGAACGAGGTCGTTATTCTGGTGGAAAAGCTGGCGACCAGAGTGGTACTGAATGGTATATTCGTTCTTGGTATAATCATAATTGGAAATGTGTAATCAGATTTCCTGCGAATGTGCGTGAGCAGTTAGCTCTTAATGCAGAAAAGGCAGCTAAGAACAATTTAATTGGATATGATCAGAATGCGCGTCTCTCATATTACAATCATCTTAAAGCTAGTAACTGGGACGCAAGTAAAATTACAATAGCTTGTGAAGCTGATTGTTCAGCAGGTGTTTCAGCAAATATTATAGCGGCTGGTTATAAACTTGGAATTTCAACATTAAAGAATTTCAATAAATCCAATACTACTTCTACTCTTCGTGCAGCTTGTAAAGCAGTTGGCGCAACGATACTTACAGATTCAAAATATTTAACAAGTGATGCATATTTACTTAGAGGAGATTTGATTCTTAAGGATGGAAGTCATGTATGTACTAATATTACAAATGGTTCGAAGGCTTCTACTTCTACTCCAAAGCCATCTACTTCTACTCAGTCAAAGCCAAGTGGAAATTCACTCGTAAGATTAGGACAGCAACACGCTATTAATTTTACAGGACATACAATTGCTGTTGATGGACTTGTCGGAAAAGAAACCAACAGAATGAAAGCTAGAGTTTTACAACATGCTATCAACCTTGATTATAAAAAGGGCATCGGGGAAGATGGAATATTTGGTCGCAAGTCTAAGGCAGCTCTTGGCTCTCATTATGTTAAAAAGGGAGAAAGACAGTATATGGTAACTGCCGCTGAGATACTTATGTATCTTAATGGTATTAATCCGAATGGTGTAGAATGTCCTGGCAAATATGGTAATGGTCTTGTAAGAGCCTCAAAACAGAAGTTTGGAGATAATGGTCTTAAAATTACAGCATCTGAATTCCTCAAATTAATATAAGGAAAGGCTCAGATGGTGCAAAATGAAATGGATGAAATAAAAGCATTAATGAATTTAGATTTTCCAACTGTTATCTTGGGCGTATTTATAATAATCTTGGGAATAGATAAAATAGTATTTTTATTTCAGAAAGCCAAAAGAGCTTTACGTGTAAAATTTGGGTTTGAGTCTGATAAAGAAACATTGGACAAGAAAATAGCCACTTTAGAAAAGCATGATAACTGGCAGTATAAAGAGATAACCAAAATTTCTCAAGGAATAGATGATATTAAAAATTCTTTAATTAAAAAAGAAATAAAAGACAAGGCGAAAACTGTTGCTACCCTGAGAAGTCAATTATATGATTTACATAGTAAGTTTGTTGAACAGGGGTATGTTGATAAATCAGGACTTAAAACATTTACAGAATTAGGTTCTATTTATGAATCCGCAGGTGGTAATGATATTTATCACGATAAATTAAAGCCAGAGGTTTTATCGTTACCAATTAAAGATGAAACCTAATATTTTTATTATACCATAAAATTCAGTAATTCAACTTATGAATTTCTTCCTTATTATATATGTATAGAAAAACAGATTATACACAGACTAAATACATGAAGAATGAAATAGGCAGATATAGGTATCAACAGAATATGTCAATATCAGAACTTGCGAGACGTACAGGATTGTCAGCAACTGCTATATCTAATCTTGAAAACGGATATACTTCTGACATACTACTCTCTCATGCAGTATCTTTATCTCATGCATTACATGTTAATTTGTACGATTTGTTTTGTATTAAAAGATAAGGAGAATTGATTGGTATGGAGAAAACATTTTACAACGTAATCTGTGAAGAATTTGAATTATTAGGAGGTAAAGTAATTCATATTGATAAGAACTTTGGAGATATGAATGAAGTACATAATTTCGTAATAAGTAATATGTGTCAATATCCTAATGCACATTGGGAATTACGACCTATCACATTTAGAATTTAATATTAAAGGAAAGAGCAGTTTCTTCGGAGGCTGCTCTTTTATTATGTAAGGGAGTGAAAGGAAATAACAAAAGCTAAATCGAAATATCATGTAGATATTTCAGAACAAGGTAAGAAAAATCGAACATATAAAGGCGTGACTTACGACAGCCTAACGGAGCTTAGATTTTTGCAAGAATTTATTGAGCCTAGAATGAAAAGTGGAGAAATATTATCATATGAACGCCAAGTAGAATATGTTCTTCAAGAAAAATTTAAATATAACGGGAAAACAATTTTACCAATTAAATATCGAAGTGATTTTAATGTAACATGGGCTGATGGTACTTTACAGGTTTTCGATGTGAAAGGAAATCCCGATTCTATGTCGTTACTTAAAAGGAAAATGATGTGGTGTAAATATCCAGAGACTAATCTTACATTTATATGCCGTAATTTAAAATACGGTGGATGGGTAGAATTTGATACTTTAAAGAAACTTCGTAAAGAAGCTAAGAAAACAAAATCATGACAGATGATGAGATGCATAAATATCTAATAAAACATAACTGGGCTGTTAATTCTCATGAGTTTATTTCAATCATGAACGAAACCTCTCAGATAGAACGGACTGAATATAATAGTCAAAATGATATATTAACTGTTTACACTCACGACCATGTATTTTCATGCAAGTGGGTGCCAAATGAGATAAATGAATGAAAGGAATATTAATTATGGAAAAGATTGCAATTAAAAATTTTATAGATGAATACAATAAGCGTGGTACAGCTACTATGAAAGATGAGTACATACGTGACTATATTGAGATTACAAAGTATGTGCCATTTACTCAGAAGTTAGTAAGAGCCAAGAAGCTTATGAAAGCAACAATGATAGATTCTGATGGAAACTTTGCTGCTAATTCAGCTTATAATTATCTCTTTTTTGTTAAGATAATTATTGAGGAATATACTAATCTCATTTCAGAGTCAGCTAGTTTTGCAGATGAGTATGATATGTTAAAGAGTTCTGGATTCCTTGATAAGCTAATGCTCAGCACTGAGACAACTCGCTCATTAATTGATCCGTCAGAGTTATCAGAGTTCAAGTCGCTTTGTGATATGGTTATAAAAGACCAGTATGATAATGAGTATGAAATTCATTCGTTTATCAAAAATCAGATTACAAGAATTGAGAAGCTTGGCACTGTTGCACTTGATAGTATATCTGGTGCAATTAAGGAAAGTATCGGAAATCTTGATGAGGAGACTCTGAATAAGTTGAAAGAGAATTTTGAGAGCTTAGGAAATAAGAGTGCTTTCAAAGAGGTATAAGTGAAATTCAAATTTCATGAGAAGATTATTTATGTCCAAAAAGAAAAAGAAGAAAAACAAAGTTAAGTTAATACCTCGTAATATAAATACAACCACTCCTGGATTATTTGATTGGAGTGAATTATTTCGAAGGAGGAAAAATAATATTATGATTGCAGCAACAGAAGCTAGAAAAATTACAGAAGAAAGCCGTTCTATGTTACAGAAAACTATTGATGAGATTGATTATTATATTGATGATGCTATTCATGAAGGTAAACATACAGTTATGATTGATGGCTTTATTAGTAAAGAAACTGTTGAAACTTTAAGGGAATATGGTTATGCAGTAATGGAATCTGATACACGTTTTCAGGTGGTATGGTAAATGATAGGTGGAATATTATACGGACTTCTATGTGGATGGATTCTTACATTATTCAATGTAGATAATATCTGCATAGAAGTTCTACAACCGATTGTTCCTTTTGTATTAACTACAGCTCATTATTATTTTGTGTTTGGAGTTGTAGGGTTAATATACGGAATTATACACAATGATTAAATATTTAAGCTCTATGCGTGTCAAAGCGTATAGGGTTTTTCTTATGGAGAGCGGTTATACTGCTCTCCTATTTTAGTGTAAAAATAGTGAAATTTTTGGAGGTGATTGGAATTGGCAAAAAATATATATACAGATTTTAAAAAGAAGTTAGACAGAATTGAAAATCATATTGCAGAAGAAATTGCTCCGCAAGCAAATGAACTTCTAAAAGAATCTGTTAGATATTCATTGATAGATTGGTATAACGATTACACTCCACAGTCGTATGAAAGAACATATAACTTCATGAAAATTCTCGATTCTACAAGAACAATAGGTAAAGGAAATGTTCTTCATTTTTCAGTAGATTCAGGTGCAATGGATAATTATATCGGTTGGGCTGGGTATGGTTGGGGAAATACCTATGATGCACCAAGAGAAGATGGAAAATATTCTAATAAAAAAGGTAATCATCAGAAATTAAATGCCAGCCTTGCATTTGATTATATGTTTATGAATGGTGAACATGGTCATGGTCATTGGATGATGCATAGATCCATCCCTCCATATATGTATGTAGAGCGAGATATCGAAAGTGGATTTAATGGTCGTTTAGACAAAATTATAAATAAAAGAGTTGATGAAATTTTAAGAAAGTGAGGAAATTAAATGCCAGGAATGTATAAATATAGCATGGAGATTGAATCTAATGTCAAAAAGTTACTTTTGGACACAAAAGAACTCCAAGACAGAATGGATACTCTCGAAGGCAAAGAATATAAAATCAACTTAAATATTGATGAGAAAAAACTTGGAAATGTAATTTCCAATCTCGAAAAAATGCTTGACTCTCTTGGTAAGGGAACAGGTGATTTCAAACAGTTTGAGAATTTATCAAAGGAACTATCAAGTATTGTATCAGAAGTACAGAGTTTAAGTAAAGCTTTTGGTAAAGTAGATGATTCTGGTACGAAGACATTACTCTCTTCTATCCAAAATATTGATAAATCACTTTCTGAACTGAGTCAGAATATTCTCAATGTTAATAAAAACATGAGTAATATGGGTGGCAATACGAGTGGTGCTGTCAAACAAGTGGAGAATATTAGTGATGCGTATCAAAACGCTGCAAAAGAAGCTGAGAAATTGGCTGATGCACAAAGTAAAATTGGACAGAAAACGAATATTTCATCCGTTTCCAATCCTGCTATTGAACAGCAAAATAAATTACAGGAAGAGTTAAAGGAAACTCAACAGCAAGCAGAAGAGACAAAATCTGCATTAAATGATTTATCAAATATAAAAGGTCTAAAACATTATACAGATGAAGTTTTTGATAAATTCGACAACAATATGTTTGGTTCTGGTATTGGAGAAAATAGACTTGGTAAAGCAGCCTATTTCTTCGATGAAAAGAATTCATCTGATTGGGAAGCAATTGGTGAGTATAGTAAATACCTAACCACATGGTCTGCTGAACAAGTTAAGATATTTGACCAAACTCTCGGTTTTACAGAGGAACAAATTAATCAAATTATTAAAGAATTCTATTCAGACGTTGATGAAGACATTCAAGAAGATTATAAATTTGATTTAAAAAATATTATGGACGAGGATCTATATGAATTTAAATCAAAATTTGGAATTGAATTACAAGATGTAATGAAATCTCTTGGATATGATGCTCTCAAAACTAATTCTGGTGAATATGCTTTTTATAATACAGATAAGCTTGTTAGAGAAGTTCAAGTATATGATCAAGAAGCCAATAAAATTATTGACATTAATAATAAAGTAAAAGAATCAATAAAAGAAACTTCTTCCGACCAAACGAAGGACGCATTTCCTGACAAAGATATTTCTGCTTCTGTAGATTCTGCTACTAATTCCATCAAAGAAGAGAATAATGTATTAGAACAGAATACTCAGAAAGTTAAGGAAAATACACAAGCCAAAGAACAGAATGCCAATGTAAATTTCAATAAATATGATAAACGCTTGGATTCTTATAATGGCAAGATTGATAAATACAAAACAACCATTGATAGATTCAACGATGGTGGTTGGACAAGTGATGAATATTTAAAGAATGTACAAGCTGTCAAGGACGCTGTTAAAGAGTATGAAACTCTGCTTAATGAATTAAAGGGTAAAGATGCTAGTTTGGTGACAAGTGATGATATCAACCGATTAGATAACTATGAAAAGAAAATCAAAGGTACTATCGCTACTGTTACTAATATGTCGGCTGCTGAAAAGGGATATAACTTTGTTTCAGGTCAGAAAGAATTAGACAAGATTCACAAGCTTCTCAATGAAAATAGTAAGATGTCTTCTGAGGCAAAAGCTAAAATTAGAGCTTACTATACGGAAATTGAAAGTGGTAATCCTAGCATGAGTTTGGATAGAATTCATGGCGAGATTATGAAGATTTACAATGCTGAAGTTGAAGCTGGTCGTGCTGGCAGAAGTTTCTTTGATACATTAAAGAATAGTGGGTTTCATAAATTAGCTGCTCAGATGTCAGGTATGTTTGGATTTTATGATGTTATTAATATTGGGAAACAAGCGATTAGTACAATTGTAAGTCTTGACGATGCTTTACTTGACTTAAAGAAAACCACATCAATGTCTAGCACCGAATTAAATAATTTTTATTATAGTGCAAATGATGTAGCAAAGCAAATGGGTGTAACTACCAAATCTATCATTGAGCAAGCTTCTGCTTGGTCAAGACTTGGATATAGTTCAAATGAACAAGCTACAGAAATGGCGAAATTAAGTTCAAAATTTGCTTCTATATCTCCTGGTATGGATACAGATCAAGCCCAAGAAGGTATGGTCAGTATTATGAAGGCTTGGCAAATCAATCCTGAAGATGTTGAAAAAGAAATATTAGATCCTATAAATCAGCTTGGAAATAAATTTGCCGAGAGTAACAATGATATTGTAGAAGGTATGAAACGTTCAGCCGCAGCTCTTGCAGCAGTTGGTACTGATTACAAAGATGCTTATAGTTTATTTACAGGTGTTCAAGAGGTTCTTCAAAATAGTGAGGTGGCAGGTCGTGCTCTTCGTTCAATTTCAATGCGAATTCGAGGTTATGACGAAAATAGTGAGGATGGCTTTGAACAAACTGATGATGAACTTAAGAATATTACTGGTGATTTAATTGATCTTACCAAAACAGCACAACATGCGCAAGGTGTATCAATTTTTAAAGAAGGTTCTACAACTGAATTTAAAAGCCTTGTAGATTATTTTGAAGAAATTCATGATATTTGGGATGAGATGTCTCAGAAACAGCAAAATGACTTCCTTCAGAAAGCGTTTGGTAAGACGCAGGCACAAGCAGGTGCAGCACTTATCCAAAACTATGACGCAGTTAAAGAGGCACTTGCTGAGATTGATGAAAGTGCAGGCAGTGCAGATAAAGAGATGTCAACTGTGGAGCAGACACTTTCATATAAAATTAATGCTCTTAAAGAAACTTGGGTGGGCTGTGCTCAACAAATACTTGATCGTGGAGATTTAGGTATTGCAATAAGTGGTCTTAATGGCGTGTCAAAAGTTATTACTGGATTAATTGATAATGTAGGATTACTTAAGACAGCAGCTATGGGAGTCGCAGCGACACTTTCATTTAAAAATGTCGGTGGGAATAAAATGCATTTCCCGATGAATATACTCGACAACATACATAATTTACTTTGGATACAAAGGTTTAGAGTATGTTATCCGTGAGATACACGGTGATAAACACCCTATAACGTCTGAATAGACTTGTATGCCATAAACATACAACTGGGAATTACGTCAAACTCACACTACTCTCCTATTTTGGTAACAAATTAGGCTATAGTGACAATGTGTGAACTCGTATGGTCAGGTCGGAAGCTTCCTTATTATAAGGAATAACCGCCACAGTAATGCTATGGGTGAGATTTGGTATATGAAATGATACTGATGAGAATAGACATTCGGTGCTATTATGGAGCGTAGCCATAAAATTATGAGTTAGGAACTTATCTCCTACTTCTACGTTAAGTTTGAACCAACTGTTCCTTGGTAGATAAGATGGAACAAAACTAAGAATCTCGATTTCAATTAAAAAATAAAAATGACACTACTCTATTTTGAGCAATGCCATTTTGTAGGGAATATATCTTCTTGCTTGATATAAACATATCATAGCACATATTCTGTTATTTGCAAATACTTTTTCTGTTTCAAACAGAGAATAATAAAATAGAGAGCAGATTACTCTACTCTCTTATATATGAAAATGATATAATATTCCCACCAGATTTTCTAACTACGCACAAAGCTTAATGACAATAATTAATGCCACTATTGCTATGATAAAACTTGTACTAACCTTTATCTTACACTTCATGGTAATTGTCTCCTTCCTATGTTAATAAATCCTATTGGGATTTGCATTGAAAGGCGTAATGTTCAAGCTAGTGCCCGATACAACGACCTATGTAGTTATACTTATCTGGCTCTCCAACACTTATCTTTTGGATAAGTTTTCCACCTCAATAAATATTATATCATGCGTAAAGTTTCTGTAAAGTCTAAACATTTGTTTTATTTTATGGAGAATAATACAATAGAGGACAGTCGTGATGATCTGCCCTCAATTATGGAATAAAAGGAAATAAATTATGACTTATACAAAAGAATAAAATTATTTAGATTGATGTTTGTCTTTTGCAATCATGTGAGTTATGTATTTTACTTTCTCATTGCTAAGTTCAGGATGTTTGCAAATCAGTATTGTGACTACTAATTTGAGAATCAAATATCCAAAGTAACATACTCCTACACTGCCTAAGACTTTTAATAATTGTGTTAGACCTACTAACAATTCTACCCTCCCTTCTGTAGAAATTTCATAACATTAGGGAAATCGTATTGCCCAGAACGGGCTGAATTTATTTCCAAAATAGTGTTTGATTCTACGCAAACACTCCCACATGGTAACTAAAGAAAAGTATCAAGCACTTGCCGTGACAAATGGACTGCAATGTGGTCATACAGCCGTAGTATGCTTGGTGCTATTATACCATGTAGTATTTTTTATTAACAGACAGAACATTTTGTCGATTAATTATTCTATTTTAGAATATTTTGTGAAATTGAGTTCACATCTATTTACAAAATTTAGTATCTGTGTTATCTTCAAAATAGTAAAAATTTTCAATTTTTGAAGGAGGTAGCACGATGAAAAATTCTAGTAAAGAAAGAACTTTACAGTGGATAAATACTCAGAATAAAAAGGGTAATATATCCTTTGAACATCGTTTACAGCGTCCGACTGGACAGTGGAATAATCGCATGAAAAGTCTATTGATTCATAGTTTATTAAGTGGTATTCCAGTTAATCCAATTTATGTTGTAGAGGAAGAAAATGTAATCTATCCGTTAGATGGCTCTCAGAGAACATCAACCTGTATTGATTATATTAATGATGTATTTTCATTGAGCAAAGATACTCCAAATGTATCTATTGCTGTGAAAGAAAATGGAGAACAAACTATTAAGGAATATGAAATTGCAGGAAAGAAATTTAAAAAGCTTGATAATGAGGTGAAAGAAACTCTTCTTGCTTGCACGTTAGAATTCTGTACACTGTCTGATTATACAGATGAGGAAGTAAAAATCATGTTCGCTCGTCAGAATTCAGGAAAACCTTTGAATGGTAAATTGCTTCGTGTGGTTCATGAATCAGATGAGTTCAGCGAAATGGTCTATTCTCTCGCTAATCATCCATTTATGGATAAAATCATGTCAAAGACACAGCATAAGAATGGAACAGATAGAGATACAATTATCCAAGCTATGATGCTTATCTCTTCAAATCAAGAACAGGAATTTACATCTTTTAGAACAAAAGATATTGATACCTATGTAACTGATTATGCAGATCAGTATCTTGATAGAGCTGATACATTAAAAGAAGCTATGGATAGATTTAATGAAGCATTTGATGGTGAAATAAAAATTCCATCCACAAGTGTCCCACAAATTTTATATAGTGGTTATAGAATCGTTAAAGATAAAAAATCATTCTCTCGTCTTGCAGAAAAGGTGTCTGAATTTATTACAACTTACGATTCTAATGAGGAATATAAACAGTATGTTCAGAGTGGTACAGGTAGCAAAGAAAATGTCAAAGGACGTTTTGATTATTGGCGTGGAATTGTAAAGACATTACAGTAAAAAAGATAAAGAGTAGTCGGTGGCTACTCTTCTTTCATGTTCATTTATAAACATACGTTCTGAATAGTATTCTGTCGATTATTGGTATATAATGGTAATATTAAATACTAATGATTGGGAGGATACTATGGGGTTTTATAATAAGAAAAAGAAACCTATTAAAAAGAAACCAAAAACTGAATATATAATGTTTGTAGATGAGACTGATCCAACAGCAACAGGTAATTATTTCTGTTTGTCTGGTGTTATAATTCAACGTAATGATTACGAAAATAATTTTGTGGACAGAATTAATCGTTTGAAGAAGACACATTTCAACGATTGCGATATTATTTTTCATTATACAGAGATGAAAAATAATCGAAATAATTTTAAGATTTTTAGAGATCCAATAAAAAGGAATAAATTTTATATGGATTTTGTAAATATTTTACAATCTTCAGATATTACTATTCTTTCTTCTTATTTCGATAAAAATGATATGAAAGCGACATATGGTAAATGTGCTGTATCAGATTATGATGTTGCTTTTAAAACACTATTGGAAAATTTTGTGCATTTTCTAAGAAATAATAACGGAGACGGTATGGTTATAATGGAATCAAGATTATTTAATGAAAATGCCAATTTACAAAATACATTTTATCAATATATAAATATGGGTTCTGAGCTATTCTCATCTTCAATAGTTAAATATCACTTAAAATGTTTAGGTTTTGTTGTTAAGAACGATAACTGTATTGGATTGCAGATAGCAGATTTTATTCCAGCAACAATTGTTAGAATAATAAAAGACAAGATAGATAAATTTTCTATTCAAAAAACAATACATGAAAAAATATATTGTCATGACACTGAATATGAAAAAATTTTAGGTATTAGAAATATACTTGGAAATGATAATAACTAGAGATATCATACTTGACCTTGTGTTAAATATGATGTATTATAATAATAAGTTCAGATGGAGGAACGTGTAGCTAGTAGACCATTTGACATAGAAACCGAATATAAAGTGTGACGATTGAGGTCGGTTTCTTTATTATTCTCTAGGACGGGTGATTAGTGTTTTACACCATGATCTCGCAGAAAAAGGAAGAGTTTAAATACTCTTCCTTTTTTGCTGTATATAATATTGCTCTTCTATTCTGGTTATCTGTTAGTCGGAACATATATTTAGACGGTTCTCTTTTTCAATACAAATAAAAGAGTAGCAATTTCTTACTACTCTTCTATTCCATTTAATTTTACTGGTTCTGATTTAGTTATATTATCTTTTGATTTTTATTTGTTGGCATAGTATATTTCTCCTATTCTTCTTTCTCAAGTTCCTCTTCCATCTTGTCAAAATCTAATCCATATCTCTTTTCAAGTTCGTTAAGTATATTATATATTCCTTTACCGATGAATAAATGATTAGATCCGAATACATATTTCATAGTATGAACTTCCGATGGAGAAATAGATGTAATTGAACCACGATATGTTCTCATATTTTCATTTTGATATACTTTTACAGGATATCTATATCCAAGACCTTCGATTCCTGTATAACCATCATATGAATTTGGATTATAGCACTCTCTTCCGACTTCGTATTCAAGTTTGGCTATTAGCGATGCAATGTTCTGTGTATTTTTCATAGTGAAACACCTACCTTTCTGGTTTAGTATAAATAAAATAAAAGAGTAATGACAAACATTACCCTTCTATCTTAATTTTAAATATAAAATTAGATTTTAAAATTCATACCACAATCAATACACTGCATTCTTATACTTGGTTCAGTGTAATTAGATTGGGATAACCAATTGTCCTTGATAAATTCATCTTTTGATTTATTGTGCGGTTTAGTATCATCTGGAATATATGGTGGGACTTCTATTTCCCTGATATTTTCACTTTTACATCTAGGACAATACATTTGCATCAACCTCCTTTATAAAAAATAAAAACGTTTTATTTGTTAGTACCATTGTACTACTACATTTATATAAAGGATAGTCTAAACGTATGTTTTGTGAAAGATTAACAAATTCTACCAAGTGCTATCACAATCATTGCATTTGTGTGTTTTGCCTATTTTACTACTTGCAAAACCGAACATACCGACTGATACTGCCCTATTTACTGTACCGATTTTTGTGACATTTGATGAATTACAGTATGGACAATGGATATTATGTTCCGCTAAATACTTTTGTTGGTATTCGTTTATTTTGGATTCTTCTGATTTTCTTATTCTTTTTTGTAATATTTCTTTTTGTTCTTTACATGTTTTTTGGAAGTATTCTTTTTGTTTTTGAACCATAATTGGATCGAGTTTATGTCCAATAATCTCTTCTATATATTTATTCCTGGATTCACCTCCTAAATTAATAATTTTTCTTCCAATTAAAAACGACACCGTTTCTAATTTTTCAGTACAAATAGGACAATTATTATTTTTATCATCTAAAAATATAGCACCGCAATTTTTACATATTTTTTTTATTCTCATAATATATCTCCTTTTTAAATTATATTACCATAAATGAAATAAATTATAAAGTGTTCAAACAACTTTATTAAATAATAGTATGATATTCAAAACATTTAACAGTGATATTGATTCTTCAATTTATAAAATTGGGATATTTGGTAAATCTTTTGGAGAAGTTATAGATAGAATAAATGATCGAAAAGCGGATATAGACGGTCTTGTTTTAACAAAAGGAATAGACAAAAAAGAAGCAAAGAAACAAGTAGGAAGTATTTGGTCTTATCTTGGCAAGGATGAACACAAAGATGCACTAACTGGCGAATTCACAGCTTTTAAAGAATTGATGGACGAAACAGGACTTGGTGCAGACGAACTTGCCAAACAAGTAGGTGGAGTAAGTAAATCTGTATTAGATTATGCAAAATCTGATGATGTTGCAAAACTATCTACTGAAGGATTTAAAGCTTCTATTGGTAACTTATCTATTGGTGCTAAAGCAGGTCAAGTAGCTCTCAAAGGTCTTGCTCTTGCAGGAAATATGGTTGTCGGGATTTTAGCAGGATTCGTAATATCTAAAGCTATTGAAGGATTGGATAATCTAGTTCATGCAGCAGATAATGCTAAAGAATCTGCCGAAAGTTTTTCAAGTTCGTTCAGTTCAATGAACGACGAATTTAGTTCTAATGATGATAAATTATCTGATTTACAAAAGAAATATGATGAATTATCCAAGGGTGTAAATTCATTAGGAGAAAATGTCAGTCTTACAACCGATCAATATGATGAATACAAACAGGTTGTATCTGAAATTTCAGACATGATGCCAAATCTTCTTGCTCGATATGATGATGAGGGTAAAAAAATCGGTTTTGTTCAAGGTAAACTCAGTAATTTAAACGCTGAATATGATAAATACAAAAAGAACAAAGCAATGGCTCTTGTTAATGGAGAGAATGATAACGGAGATTCTATTAATGACGTATTCAAAAATTATCAGTATCAAACTGCACATATAGATGCAAATGGTAACGCTGTTGGAAAAAGAAAACTTATTGGTAGTAGTAATTATGAGAAAATAGGTCAATTACAAGCCGAAATTAATAGTGGTTATGATGGTGTTTTTGGTCAAAATAAACTCACTAATGCAGATATTGAAAAGAAAACTGCATTAATCCAAAAATATCAATCAGAAATTGATGCAAGCGTGTCTGCTATTCAAGATGCGTTGTCTGCTATTGCTCAATCTGGTAATGAGTATTATAAGTTATCTGATCAAGAGCAGCAATTCCTTGATACATATATAAATAGTCTGTCACAAAATTTTATAGACGAGAATAATCTCACTAACGAAACAAATGCTAGAACATTTATAAATAATCTTATTAATGATATCGAGTCTGGCAAGCCAGAAATAATGAAAGCTTATAATGATTTGTTCTCATTTAATATTGATGATACAGATCTTAGTCCAGAGGAAGTCCAAAAAAAGGTCAATGAATTAATTCAACAGCTTGCAAAAGCTTTAGGTGAAGATAATTGGCAAGATTTAAAGATAAGATTAGGATTTGAATTTGTAGATGATAATGTAAAAAATTATAAAAATACAATCAAGCGTTTCAAAGATTCTGACAAGATTAAAGACTTCTTCAACAAAGAAGGTATCAATACTCAGAAAGAAATTGATGCATTTAATGATGTTACTAAAGGTATTAATGATGCAGATAAAGCCATTCAAGCATATAAACAAAGCGTACAACAAGCTCAAGCTGATACAGAAGAATTAGGCAATACTTTAGCGGATATAAATAAGACCAAATCAGGAATTGGTGGATTATTTGATAAATATGAACAGAATGAAGGATATCTTACACAAGATGAAGTAGCTTCAGTACTTGAAACTAATCCAGAATATATTCAGTATCTTGTTAAAGTTGGTGATCAGTATAAGCTTAATGAACAGGCTCTTAATGATTGGAACGAAGCGAATAAAGAACAAGAACAAGAAATCAATAATCAGATGGGTGGAAATGATTATCTTGGTAATTATTCTTCATTACTTGATAGTATTCAAGATAATGCTTCACATCCAAATGGCGGTGTTGGAAATACAAATATTGGTTCTCAGTTAGATGATTTGATTAATAAAAATAAAGAATGGAATACATCTTTACAAAATGGCGAAATCACAACTGCACAATATTTTCAAAATATGTCTAATGCTATCACTGATAGTGGGCTTGAAGACGCTCTCCATTCTCTTAATGGTACATTTGATGATTCGACAGATTATATAGAAGAAACAGTTAGTGTATTAACTACTCAGCTATCAGACGGATTAACACAGTCTACCAAACGCTTTGAAGAAGGACAAACAAGCGTTCAGGATTATATTAAAGAAATAAATGCTGGTTCAGATGCAGAGAAAAAGTTATTAGCTTCTACCTATAATTTAGATATCAGTCAAGAAACAGGAAAAGCTAGTTTAGATGGACTATCTGACTCTGCTCTTGAAGCTGCTCAAAGTTATAATTCATTAGTTGATTCTCAAAATGCTTTGGCAAGTACATCTGGTTTTGTAGATGTATTGTCTCAAAATGCAGATTTTTTGTCACAGTATACAGATGAAGCAGGAAATCTCATGGACAGTATATTTGATGATAGTCGTTTCAATGATTATATATCAAATATGAGTAATTCGATTGTAGATTTTGCAAATCAGAATGCAGATACTATGGATCAAACAGCAAGTTGGTTAGCGGACACGGCTGGCATGAGTGTTGAGCAAGCTTCCTCAATAATTGCCCAAGGTGGAGATGCAGTTCAAGGAGCAGTGGGTAATTCTTTGAGTGGCGTTCAAAGTATGACAAGTTATGCCATGAGTCAAGTTGGTTCAGCAACTTCAAATGCAGCAAGTGCTGTTGGCAATGTATTAACCAGTTTAGGTAATATGATAAGTAATTTTAGTTATAAAATTACCGCCAAACCTTTTATGCAAGGAAAATCTAAAATGGCTTGGGATCCAAAAAAAGGACTTGATGTATCTTTGCCTACGTTTGGCTTTGATATAAGTGGTTCAGGAGGAAAAAGTGTTAGTGCTTTTGCAACAAGCATAAAAAATGCTGGTTCTGCTATTAGTAAATACGGTGCTTCTCAGAGTGCTTCTGCTGCTTTTAATAATATTAATAGTTATAAACCGAAGAACACATTATCTGCAAACAAACCTTCTTCATATCGTCCAACTTATAAGCCAAAATCTTCTGGCAAATCTGGTTCTGGTGGTTCAGGTGGCTCAGGTGGTAAAAATTCTGGTGGCGATGCCGAAAAGCAGAACGAAGAATATCTTGATAAATTCATGGCTTATCAGAAAGCTCTTCTCGAAGCAGGTAAGATAACATATCAGCAGTATTCACAGTATGTTTCTGATGAACTTGAAAGAATGTATAAGAATGGTAAAATTTCTGCTAGTAAATACTATTCTGCTGTCAAGGACATGATTGATGAGCAAAAATCTATCTATGATGCTGCACTTAAAGGTGTCACAAAACTTCTCGATGACGAAATTGATAAATGGAAAGATAAGATTGATGTTATTGAGAAGAATAATGATAAACTTAACGAACAGAAAGATAAATACGACTCTATCTTATCAGCAATTCAAAAAGTATATGATGATGAAATCAAAAAAGCTAATAAGAAAAAAGATTCTATTCAGGATGTCATTGACGCTATGTCTGATGAAAATGATGAATATGAACGTCAGAAAAAGTTACAAGAAGCTATTTACAATCTGAATAAAGCAAATTCTCAAAAGACAAAATATCTTTTAAAGGATGGTCAATTTGTATATAGTACAGACAATTCTGCTATTCGTGATGCTCAAGATTCATTACATGATGCACAATATGATGTAGATGTTGCTAATCTAAAGAAACAACAAGACGATATTGATAATTATATTGACACTCTTAATGAGTTTAAAGATAAGTGGAATGAAATATCCGATGCTTTTTCAGAAGCACAAGATACTATGAATCTTAAGCAATACTTAGGATCAGAGTATCAACGTATAATTCTTTCAAATAATCTGGCAGATATTGAAAATTTCAAAAATCAATATGTTGCTATTGAATCACAAATTAATAGTAATGAACAGCTAAAGACAAGCTATGAAGAAAAAGTTGATTATTATAATAATTTAAAACAGCAATGGGAAGATTGTACTTCTAAATACGATGATGAAAAGAATAAGCTCTATGCTTCTCAAATTCTTGGTGCAAATTGGGAAGCTGAAGTACTAAGCGGTAGACAACAGGCACTTGCTAATTTTACATCAGAGTATGAAAAACTTTGTCAGAGACAAGCCGATGCTACTGTAAATGCCTACAATACTGAAGTACAAGCTGCAAAAAATGCTGCGGCTGGTATTGCTTCTGTTTCTTCAAGTGTTGCAAGTTCTGGTGGAGGTAGTAGCTCAGGTGGTAGCTCAGGTGGTAGTAGTTCATCAACACACAAAGTAACTTATGATAAAAATAATAACCCAAATAAACCTGCGCTGAAGTCTAATGATTATTGGACTTATGAAAAGCTAAGTAAAAAAGGTTATAGTACAAGCGGTCAGGCATCAAGCCATATTAGTGATTATGCTTCCAAGGGTGCAAATGGTTTTACGCAAATTGGCAACAAGTATTTTATTGTTAAATGGATTGCAAATGCTGGTTCTCCAGCTAATGCTTCAAAAGCAAAAAACAAGCTCGAAAAAGACAATCCTAAGAAAAAAGGTAAATATGGTTATGCTAAACGTTATCATAAAGGTCTTGAGCTTGGTAAGATAAAGGCTCTTCCAAAAGATAAAGCCTTTGATTTAGTACAGGATGTAGGTACTAATGGGCTTGAAGCTGATGAAGTACCGATTATTGCCAAAAAAGGGGAAGCTGTTCTTACTGAGGAACAGATTGAAAATCTTGCTAAGACATTGCATTTAGTTCCAGTTCAGAATGAAATTATGGAGAAAATGAGTAAAATTAGTCTAGGTGATCTGCCAATGAATACACCTAAGATGAATTTTGATGCTAGTAAGGTTGGTCAGAATGTTACTAGGAATAACTTTGCTCCAAGCGTAACACTTAATCTGAATTGTCCTAATGTAAGCAGTGTAAGTGATGCAAAGGCTATTACAAATGTAGTTGATAAACAGCTTAATAAGTTTGTTAATGATTTTTATCAAGCTTCATTACATTATATAAACAGAAAATGATAAATATTTAAGAGAGTGGTAGTAGATATCTACTACTCTCTTCTATTTGTTAGAAAGGAAGGAAATGGATACTCAAAATTTATTTGTCAAAGGACTCGAAAACATATTTCAAAATAGAAATAATAATGTAAATGACAAAACATATGTGGGTGTCATTATAGATATAATTGATACAAAAAAATATATTATTCGATATAATGATGCAGACAGACCATTTACCACAAAATACAACGATTCACTGAAAGTAGGTGATACGGTTCATGTTATGTTACCTTTGGGAAGTGAAGCAAATAAATTTTTGTTGGAAGATATTAGGAAATATTAATACTAATCTTCCATTATAATAGATAAGGACTTAGCTTTGCTAGGTTCTTTTTTTATATAGAAGTTTTAAGAAGGAGGAATAAAAAGAAATGGCTAAGTCTTTAAAAGACTCTATGAAAGAATTAGAGGAAATGAATAATGCAAAAATAATGTCCGATGATATAACTGCATATTCATTAGAAGCAGCTTCTTTTTCATCGCCAGTTGTGGATAATGAAACCACAGTATCAACCTATACTAGTACTACTCTTCCGTATAGTGAAAAATATCTCATTTATAATGAATATGTAGACGAAAAAATAAGCACAATTGATGAGAATAAAAACATCGAACTTGATGAGTCGCAGGTGAATTTAACACAGGAAGAAAATTCTCAATATGTTAGATTCAAAATGTTCAGACGCTATGACGGTGTTGATCAGTTAAATATGACACTTTTGATGCACGCTGTAACGCCTGATAAAAACGATGTATATATTAGCCCTGTAAATGTACAGTACGATGACAATTATCTCTATTTTGGTGTTATTTTGCCCAAAAGTGTTTGCGCTGTAAAAGGTACTGTACAGTTTGAAATACAAGCTGTTGGTGTGAATGAAAAGGGAGATGCATATACATTAAAAACAAGAAAAGCCGAATTTAATGTAGAAGAATCCTTATCAGGTAATGGAACAGTAGAACCAGGTGAAGACACTGGATGGATTACAACCTTTTTACAGCAGGTAACTGAAAAGGTTGGAGAAGCACAAACCGCTGCAAACGAAGCAAAAGCTTCCGCTAATTCCGCTGAAAGCTCTGCTACTACGGCTCAGAAAACAGTAAACACGGCAAAGACAGAATTGACAAATACTGTTAATTCTACAATCAAAACCGCTCTCACAAATTACTATAATAAAAAGGAAATTGACGACCAATTTGCAAATATTGATCTGTCTGACGTATACGATAAAATCAATAGTATTGATTAAATTGCGAACGCACACTCGTGATTTTAGTCATGAGTAAGTGAGCGTTTACAAAATAGTCAGCGTATAGGGAAACCTGTGCGTAGTGGTGTGAAATAGTCCACACCCAACAAAGCAAACGAATATGCTGGAACAAGGCAAGCTTGACAACTTGTCGCCATAAAGCTAACTGAACTACAACATAAAGATGAAATAAGCTTAAGTGTGAATGTGGCGAAAGCAGAAAGAATTAGTTAGATGGCATAAGGTTAAATCCTAAGTGCTGAATAAAAATTGGAGATCAGCAGGGAATGAACGAATAGTTCTGCCCTCAACGACTATCACTCGTGAGGTGAGTAGGTACAAGCGTACCGAA
>OBLG01000285.1_pt1 | contig 60773 bp, 89 predicted proteins | sample 1517451 | NCBI WGS metagenome assembly OBLG01 (sample SAMN04571694, study PRJEB22368) | human gut metagenome | biome: human gut; material: stool | host: Homo sapiens | place: Luxembourg | collected 2012-06-29
CATAGGGGGGGTCATTTTGACGGACCCCTCCCCCTATCAAAATGATTTCATTCAAAATAGATTTTTTATTCATCTTTTTCTTCTTTTACAAGTTTCTTGTAAATTCCAAAAGGATCTACAGCAATGATCTGATCAATCGCTCTTTCGATTTCGATTTGGTTTTCTTTGTCAGAGAACTGATCTGTAGTACGGGCCAGACGAGCCAGATAACCACAAGAGTTATAGCCATGATCCATATCAAAGCGCCACCAATTCGCAAAGTCATCAAAAGGATCGAAAGGATTGTCAAATGTTGTTAATGCAACAAGACGAGACATTAACTTTCACCTCCATTTAAATACTTTGCAACAGTTGAAGACGAAATTCCCAATGCTTCAGCAATCTGTGCATTTGTAGCACCTTTTGCAGACATTGTTTGAATTCTGGAAACCTTGGCTGTAGACAAAGCAGTTGCTGTTTTCGGCATCGCATATTCACGAATCTTATCCATATCAGAGAATCTAAAGATTTGCATAAGCTTAGAATCACTAATGGCACCAGATTGAATGGCTTTCCATTCTTTATCTGTGATATCAATTCGTGTACCCTTGCTAGAAGCGCCAACACGTGCACGAGCATCGTTAATTGCAATTTGCCGAACCTTATCAAGATCTTTTTTATTCTGTTTATCTTTTAGTTCTGGATAAGCTTCAGTCTTGGCATTAATGATCGAATTGGCAATGGCTTGTGCCCGACGCTCCTTAGGGATGTTAAGCTGAGCCTTACCCAGTTTAGCATTCAGAGAGTTAACTTCTTCGGCATAGGTCTTAGCAGAAGAGGGGCTATATTCCAAGCGAGGGGTATTAACCATCTGTTTACGGGCCTCATCAGCAAGAGCCTTCATGTGGTTTGCATAGTCGGCATAAGCTTCTTCTTTTGGATGACCAGAAGATAACTCATGTGCATCAGCACGATTCAGAATCTTGGGAACTTTGGTAGTAGCTTTGACGGGATTACCATCCTTATCCCGGCGGTAGTCGCCAGTCTCTCGATCCCAGATGAGTCGTCCAGATTCTTTGTAAGTAACCTTACCAGTTTCTTTATCAATGACACCAGATCCACGACGCTCAGGAACATCGTCAGTCTGTTTATGCTGAGACACAATTGTTGATGCGCCACCTTCATGAACATTGCCATCAGCATCGATCCATCGCTGCCATTTCTTGGTCAACTCAGCAATGTTATTATCTTTAGCGGATTGGCGATAGTCATACTTGTGCTTAACAGCATCGATAACGACCATGCTATGCTTAACAGCTCTAGCGACTTCGTCCTCTGGTGCACCACGCAAAGTCATATCAGTGATTAGGTTCGAGACAACGCCCATCTGTTTTTGCTGATAGTCTTTTTTCATGACCTTTATGTTAGATCCCTCAGGAATTGCGTACATTTCAGGATCGAAGTTCTCAAGTTCTTTGAGATACTTTCTGTGCTGAATATTAACGCCATTCTTTCCAGTAGGAATTGCAACAACGCTATCGCCATCGAAGTCTGCACCGGACAATTGCCGAGCAGTCTTTGGATTAATGCCAATAGCATCAGTTACAGATGGACCAAGAAGTTTTTCACCCTGTTTGTCATTATTATTGACAGTCAATACTGGAATCTCAAATGTACCAGCATGTGGAAAACGAACCAGGGCAAGCTTGGTGCCATTATCATAGTTAGGTGCATAGACTTCATTCTCTTTGATCTTGGGCAGAGGAAGAATGACCTGGGTTGTTTGACCAGGAAGAGCAGCAGCTTTCAAGCTAACAGCAGCAGTCTCACAAGAACCAGCAAAGTCTGCCAAAAGTTTTCTTTTAACAGTTGGATTGGTAAGTTGAGAGATCTCATCATACTGTTCTTTATACTTGTCGTACTGCTCATTCAGCTGACGATTGATCAACTCGATTGGCTGTTTGGAAAGAAACTGAGAAGACAGACTTTTAGCTTGTTTTTCATAGTCACCTTCTTCTTTTAGCTTATTGACAGCATTTAGTTTCCGCTCGCCATTCTCATCAGTATACCAGCTTTGCCCACCAGCCTTGATTAAAGCACCGAAAGGATTATCAGGGTCATCTTTTATGGGTTTTAAGACTTTCTCAAACGGTGTTCCAGTAGGTTTATTGGTGTTAAACACAATATCTTTTCCATCAGGAATATCATCAGAGTACATAGCCATACCCTTGAGATAGTGTTTACCATCAACCATAATTCGAACCTGAGCATAATGACTGTTGCCAAGATCCAAGTCCTTTACACCAGGACGAATCAAGATGACACCATCCATATCAGATCCACCTTGATCGCCATACTTAATATCGACACGCTTACTATCGATGCTGGAAGGATATTCTCTCTTATCCCAGCGAACACCACCATCAGTAGAATGGTAGTCAGCAACAGATGCAATCTCGCCGACATTCTTGTATGCATATGCCTGATCATATTCTGGATTGGCAAGAACTTCAACAGTGGTTCGAAGCTTTGTGTTTGTGGCCTGTGCCACGCCAACACCATAACGCTGATATCCTTCAGCTTCAAGCATTCGAATAGCTGTGTCAAGTGTATCTCGACTAACACCAAGCTCGGATTCAACTTGGGCGCCAACATCGAGCATTTTCTTATTCTTCAATTCTTCTTTTAGAATTTCAGCGGTCTTAGCAGGAGCCTCGGTTCTTTTAATGGATTCTGGGTTCAACCAGCTACGAACAGAACTTTCATTTACACCAAGTTCTCTTGCAATCTCGCTTGTGTTTTTGCCATGTTCCATCATAGATCGCACAGTTGCAACACGATCCATCTTACGCTCATTAGAAGCAATACGAACGAGCAAACGCAACTCTTTTACAGAGTCAACCAGCATAGCATCGCAGATTTCTTTCTCATTCATTCCGCTCTTTTTAAGCTCATCAACACGAGAAATCCAATCGCCACTGCGCTGATAAGGATTGTCGCCACTGCCCCAAGGATATCTGCCAGAACGGCGCTTGATACCATAATGCATTAACTGGTCCTGATCCGTGGCGCATCCATAATAGCCACGAATCTCATCTGCTAAGCTCATGCGCTCATTCCTCCTCTAATTGAATTTTAGATAACTCAGTGTCAAACTGAACAATCTTGTTACAGATGTCCTTGATATCTGTAGCTTCTGGATTATGACAAATAACCTGATCTTTTTGATAGATCCGAAGTTCAGATCCGTCAAGTGATGTTGGTCTGATCTTATACTCAAGACAGAACAATGCCGCATAAATCATAAGTTGATCCATGCTTACTGGATTCTCGCCAGTCTTAAGATCATGTATCCTTAGAAAATTCTTTCGATAGCTAATTGTGTCAGCATGGCCAAAACAATTCGGCGAGTAAAATAAAAGCACCTCGGGATCCATGCAGTACCCAATTGCATCATTCACGTACATATTAAGTGTTCTGGGCTGTTTAGGCAATCTTTGCCTCAGCTTTATGCACTTAGCAGCGAATTCATGCAACTCGGTACCGCGTTGTTTTGCCTGCTCATTGAAATATCTTTGTCTCAAAGTTTCAGCATCATAGCGAAGCCATGTATGCTTACTCGGACTTAAGAATGCATGCTTATCTTCGAATTTTGAATGATCGTTCCATTTCATCGAGGACTGCCTCCTTATTCTCGGGATAGATGAAACGCCCAAAGCCTAAATTGTCGGCCATTTGAATATAAAGATCTTGATTAGGCTGATGTATTTCGTGACTGCTTTTCTTGCATTCGAGCATAGCCCAGCATCTGTTCCATAGAACAGTAAGATCGGGGATGCCTTGCAAATAGTTAGCATCATTCTTCAATACGATTGCGCCAGGAAATCGTTTCTTGATTTCTTTTACAAGATCTGCTTGGAACTTGTTCTCCTTTCCTGCCATTTTATTCACCTCATCTTTTTAGGAAAGAAAAGAGAGATTGATGGGGATCGAACCCATAACCTTCTACCTTGCGATAGGTGCTCTCCCACTTAAGCTACAATCTCTCAAAGGAACTTCTAATAAAAGTCGCCCATTATTTTCTATTCCTCTCCATAAAAGAGCATGATATTTTCGCGAATTTTAAAAATGCTTATTTTGACCTTAAGCCCAAATCCAAAACCCAAGAATCAATGCGACTATGAATCCTATTGAATACGCATATGCAACAGGCTCAATCTCAGTATCTTTATTGCAAGCAAGCGCAACAATGCCAGTGCCAATGATCCAAGCACAAATAATAATAAAAACTTTAATCATTCTTGTCCTCCGAACTATCATTCAGGTAAATCCATTCTGTGCTCTCCGTAATCTTGTCCAGATTCTTAGATTTTGAAATCAGTAATCTGGAGACAGCATCTGCAAGCTCTCCAATAATTGCCAACACAAAAAATGTAATCACATAAGGCATCCCAGAAGGATCTTTTGTAGCAATACAACTAATCAAAAATAGAAGCGCAACAACGCAGTTAACAAAACACATCTTGACCTCCAAAATTGTACATTTTTGGCCCGCATTTTCCATCATCTTTTTCGACCTATTTTGATCTTATTTTTTCACTCAAAAATAGGCTATGGGACAAAAGACCAAAAATTTTTCAATTATTTTTATATATTATTTCAATTTCTGAGATAAATTAAATTAAAAAGTGGTCTTTTGGCCCAAAAAAACCTGAAACCCTTGTGCCGCAACGGTTTGAGCATGGGACAAAAATTTTTCACTGACCACTTTTTTGGCCCATTGGACCACTTTTTGGCCCAAAAATGCCGAATTTTCCGAGCCGTGTTATTTTCGCGAATGAATTTTAGGACAAATTTTTGGCCCATTTGAGATTTTTGTCCCATAAAGTGTCCCATAAATTTGCACATTTTTAAGCATCCCGAAAAGCTTCAAAAAATCCCTCATTCCAATCCAAATTTAGCAATTATGAATAACGCTAGATTAACCATGATACCAGTTAAATTCGCCATTTTTAGTAATATCTGCGGCAACGTCTGCTATTAAATAGCAACTCCAAATAACAGCAGCCACGACATAAAATGTTGCAAAAATTATCTCAAAAGCGCTCATAGAACGTCCCTCCAAACAACCAAAATTTTGTCATCATACCACTCTTTCGTACCCCTCGAATCCATCGTCAAAAGATACGGAGCATCCTCCAAATCGCCCTCAAAAACGTCATGATCATACTCATAAACCATGCCATTTGATCCGCGAAAAGCGCTCCAATCACCCTCCGAAATCAGCTCGCCAGGCATGTAATATGTTCTTCCATCGACCCAGGCGATTCCCTCATCGAGCTCAAAATTGCATGCTTTTGCATGAATACTTCCCAATCCGGAAAGCCCCAAAAGGCCAATTCCGATCAGAAAAAGAGCCACTAAAACTCCAGAGATTACTCTTGAAACCGTCTTTTTTGTCCGTTTTTTCATCATTTTCACCTCTAAAAATGGCCATTTTGACCATAAATTTTCGATTTTTAGATAATTTTAAAGGGAAGAGAGCCCGTTTCCGAGCCCTCAATCCCCACATTTTAGTTGTTTTCCTTCCGACAAATGACCATTCCGACAATGTCCTTCGTATTTTCAGGATCGCCAAGCAATTCAACTGCCTTATTAAAGCTATTAATCTTGCCATTGAAGTGATCTTCATTGAAAAATCGATCAAAAGTATACTTTCCAGGCTCAACTTCAAGCTCGCGTGCGAACATTCCAATATGAATATCCTGCGCGAAATCCCGAATTGCCTGATTTTTGCCTACTTTGCAACCACCAATTCTTCCCCAAAGATACATCCCAACGCCGTAGACGAATACGCTTCCGCCAAAAGCTAGTGCAGCCTTGTTCCCCTTCACGAATTCAATGCCTTTTTCCTTCATTTCTTTGATCTTCATAAGAACACCTCCTTAAAATTTGTGGGTTTATCCCATTATAGACTAAGATTTTCTCACGAATTAAGCAGGACTAAGCGCCTGACCGATATCAACTCGACTAGCACCACTAAAAAGATCTACAATTTTGATGGTCTCTTTCGTAATGCTCGTAAAAAATTCAAGCATCTCCTCCACAGTACTCATAGACTTGATTGCTTTCAAGAAAAGATATGGCGAGAGAACCTTATCTTCATCTTTGATTGTTGCGTATAAACATGTGAATGCTTCCCAAAGAGGGCTACATCCGCCTGCTTCGATATAGTGATCGTACTTAAAATCTTCAGACTTTAGCCGATAAATAAAGATATACATCATAAACACCCTCTATTTCGTATTTTAAGGCCTCTAGGAAGCATCTTGACTATTAGAACCTTCGCAATCCGGAGAAGTCTGTCCAAAATCAACTCTTTGGACATTGTCAAACATATCCAGAAGGATTTGGTCGTCGCCATATACAAGATACATGAGCTGAATTGCCTCATTGAGTGGGAGATTTGAAAGAGCTTTCTTAAAAAGCTTTAAAGTATCCAGATCACTCTCGCCCAGAACTCGATCATCTTTGTATTTGATATAGTCGCATAAAGCATCTTTCCAGTTATCTTTATGAGAAAGCACAATACTGAGATTGTCATTTCTGTTTCTTTCTGCGGTTTTATTTCTGTAAATGAACATATACATATTAAAGTACCCTCCATTTTGCGTTTTTAAGGCCTCTAGGAGGCATTTTAACCCCCTAGAGGTATACTTATACTATTATCCTTTGATCGGCTTCTGATGATCCCATGGATTGAAGCTCTGGAGTACATTCATAGAATCCGGAATCGCCTGCTCAGCTACATTGGCGCTCTCTGTCTTAGCTGCATTGCAAGCAATCTTATAGCGTTCCTGCTGAGCCTCCCAAGTTCCACACATGCAATTCCAAATGAATGCACGATTATGAGGCTCGTCTGTCATCCGTCGGCACCATTTCATGAAATGCCGCATCGCAGAATCGAAGTAGATCTTAGGATCAATGCCCTTTCGCCAATTGTTTTCTGAATACTTACGAGCACCATCTTCGTAATGCTTTGCAACTTCAAGCATTGCGTTGGCCCATTCGTCATTCAAAAGCGTGGCGACTGCGCCCTTGTCATCGAAGCTAAACGACTGATGATTGAAACCATTTTGACCGTTCATAGGATCAGGAGTCATCTGCTGGAACATAATGAAGGTTGCCGCCATTCTGACAAAGGTGTTCTCGATTTCCTGAAGCCGATTAATGGGATTCTGGTGATTTCCGCATATGGCTTCTGTATCATTGAGCTCTTTATCCATCCATTCTGCATATGCCACAATCGGACCAATACACTGATAAGCACCAACCGCTCGATACTTACCATTTGTGACTTCATAGCCATAATGTCTGATATAGAAAAGATCGCCCATTGCCTCACGGATGCTCAGAGCAATTCCCCAAGGAACAAGATCCATCCGTCCTTTCCCTTCCTGCATATCTCGCACAGCGCCCGTCTTAAACTCTCTGCGATTGCCACTATCTTTCAACTCTGCCATTTTTATTCTCCTCTGCAATGTATTTATTCATGGTCATGTTGTCAGCACATGCATTATGTGCCTCATTTCCTTCGAAACACAAGTTAATCGCCTCAATTGTGCGATTAGTGAGTGCAGAATGCGCCACCTTCATGAACATTGCCATTTTCAACGATCTCATCAAGTTTATCTTGCGTGTTACGAAATGCAGTTTCAAGTTTGCAGATATCTTGGCATCTGCACCGATCACATTTGTAAGTTTTATCCATTTTGACCTATCCTTTCCATCCATGCTTTTTATAGTATTCCACTAAATCTATTGCTTTTTGAACAGCCCAAGGAGTCTCCAAAGGCAAATTGTAGCCAGTAGAATGATCGAAACCCCGAAACCCCTCTGCAAGAAATGCATTTTGAGCAATATGAGGATATTCTTTGGTAAGACGTTCAAGCTCCAAAGCCCATTCTGCCCATTTTTCGTCAGAAATAAGATTCTCATTTAATCGATAATAGATAATCGAGTGCACCAAAAGTTTCTTTCGAAGATATTCAATACGCTCTTTTACCCATTCAGCTTCTGTTGGAGGAGATTTTTTTATTTGTCGACGCACTTTCTGCCTCCTTAAACTCTGTTGGAACCCTGGAATGCAAGTTAGAAGGGTTTTGCAAGCAATCATTGCAGGGGTCTTCACCCTCATCTAGCTTATAAAACTTGCATTTAGGGCAGAATTCATCAAAGCGAACTTCCTTTTGAGGATACTCCATATCGATCTACCTCCAAATTATTGATTCCACAGGATTGCCAGTTGCCATTTTTGCAGATAACATGACTTCCTTTCGGCAAATCCTGGTCGCCAAACGCAGCCCAAACCAGATCCTTTAATCGAATCTGTTTTCTTCTACGTACGTAATAGTTTCTTTGGTCTGCAACAGAGACGCAAGAGATATGCTCATTTTTATAAATGTTTTCGAATGGATGGACCAATGTAGGAAGACCACTATAGTCTAAAATATAAAGATCTCCAGTAGAAACCAGACGATAACGAGCACCTCTCCAAAGAAATTCTACAGTTCGATAAGAGATATAGTTATGAAATGAGATGTCGTGTGCTTCTGCAAAGAACCGATCGATGCTTGCCGTTGACTTTCTAATAGTTCCCATTTTGACCGCAACCCCCATACTTTATTTGATTAAAAAGATATCGAGCCATAATCTTGCATTGCTGGCGATGCTCGCACTCTACTCGAATCTGATCGGAATCAGATCGTTTGATTGTCTTTGCCTCAAAATTCCGACAATTTTGGCAATATTCTTCCAATTCCAGTTTAATTGGCACACAATTCACCACCCATTGCGTTACTAATGGACTTCTTACCGTCCAAAATCGCCATTAGAAGGTCAAGATCCTCCTGAGCGAATGCCGTTGTGAGAGTAGAATCAAGAGTGCCATCTGCGCGGCGAACATTCTTAACAATTGCAGCAGCGCGAATACCATCCGGATTGGTGCGAACAGTTATTGTGTAAACAATTTTTTCTTCCATTTTGATTTATCTCCTTATAAATCTTTGAAATTCTCAATCCAATATTTCATGTCATCTGTATTAGCGAAACCAGATAACTGTACAGCGCGTTCAATTCCCGCATCAATGTTCATCATCATATGATTGATGATAATTTTTGGAAGAACCTGATGTTCTGCCATAGCTCGAATAGTATCAAGCTGCTGATTTAGTTCCATGAGGATTTTGTATGCTTTAATGGTGTCTTGTGGACTAACCGGTTTGCGAATAATAATACGCTTAATGTTGGTATAATCAGCCATTCTCAAGCTCCTTTACGCATTCTTTTGCCATTTCTTCTGCAATTCGTTCATACCCTTCGTGGCATTCGTCAGGAAAAACCTGTCTGGATTTTTGAATCATTTTATCAGGATGCTTTCTGGACCGAACGGCAACTCGTAATGTGTAACTGAATTGCTCGAAAACCTGAAAAACATCATACTTTGAGTACTCTATTTGTGGCATTTTTAAGCTCCTTTAAGTATTTTGATCGAACTGTATCTGCATTTTTCGCATATAAGCACCCTCATTGAATTTCTTTTTGTTGCTCAATGCGCGGGATATAGCTGCGTCAATTCCGGATCGAGATTTAAGATGGAAGTAGTACAAGTCCACGAACCGCGTGTTAAGTCGATCGATGCGTCCGCAAGCCTGCTGGAGTTGCTTATAGCTATATGTCTGGGAGAAAAAGACAATGGTATCGGTTGTGATGCAGTTCCAGCCCTCGGCTCCGGCATTATACTGTACCAAGTAAACCCATTCCGGTCCGTCCGGCACTTCCTGATGAGCATGTCCATTCCATTCTCCTATCTCGCATCCATCTACATTCTCGAATAAGTTTAGAAGAATCTCACGTTCGTAATCGTAGTTATAGAAAATAATGAGTTTTGGGTGATCTTCAAAGATCTCCATCAATTTGACCTGACGATCTGTATCCTCATTCACAATTCTACGCATGCCAAAACATAATTCTGCTGCGTTTTTGACCGGCTCATTTGTCCAAATATTGAAACGTTCCTTAATAAAGGCCCTATATTCCAAGTGCGAATAATTGCACCAGACATCTTCATGATGCTGAACGGTGCTACGTTCGAAATCCATCTCAACCAGAATACGATCTCTTAGACGTTCTAATCGTTTGGTATTGAAATATCGATCGATTTTTGGAAACTTTGCAAAACGACTCCAGATTACGTGCTGGTTGCAGAAATCAGTTTTGTTTTTATAGAATCCGTTAGCAATGAATACGGGACAATAGTCCATCCAGGTGTCGCCCGGCGTGGCCGACAAGATGAGCCATATATTAGATTTTTGGGGGTCTGTGATGGAGAGAAATGACTTGACCCATTTTCCATATCCTGTGACCCGGTCCTCATCGAAAATGAAGAAAGAATTTCGTATATTGATGTATTTTTGTATATTATTCCAACTGTCGATGGCGACCGTATGGGTATAAATTGCTGTATTTTGATCTGTTGTGATAAGATAGGGGACCATATCGCCATTCCATTCATTTCGGTCTCTTTTTGCGGCCGTGGTGATAATATAAAGGTCCATAGGTCTTTCCCGCATTTTCGAATCTTTTCGCCGTAGGTCACCGCCATTAAGTTGGAAGAAATACCCGAGAGCAGTGCGTGATTTACCGCTTCCAGTGCCTCCATTGAGGATGCACCCGCTTCGCATTCTTTGCAAAGCATCCAGCTGAAAATCGTAGAGGAAGGGGGATCGAGTCTGAGCAAATCCGGGTCGAAAACTATCTGCCATAAGGCCATTGCTAACCTCCTTTCTTGAAAGAGAAAAGAGCCCGATCATTTTGACCGAGCCCGATTTCTCATTTGTAAATGAACTGTAACAATAATATAAACGACAATGCCAATGCTGTCAAGATAATCGTCGTACTATTATCATCCATTTTCATTTTATCACCTCCATAAAGGAGGCGGTTTTTATCGCGAATGGAGTTCAGGATGCTCCGAAGGATCGGGAGGAAGCTCTTCATATTCCTTAGCGGCTTTTTCGGCAGCCTCGTCGAGAATCTCTTCGAATGTTTTCTTCGAACGAAATGGCTGACCCAGCCCATTGCCACGAATAGTCTTTTTGGAATCGATAAGCCGATTAATGGCGTTTGCCCCACCATACATTTTCTTAGCAACTGCTGCAACAAAACCAGAATACTCGCTGTATTCGTCATTCTCATTGCATTTTACAACAGTTTTTGTGCCATCAGTCCAGTAGACAATCGTCGCAGCATCGTGATAAATGATTTCTTTAACGCCATATTTCATCATATTATTCCTCCTCGAAATTCCATTATAGTCGACCTTGGTCTCACATCTCATGCCATCGACACCTGCAAACCATTCTCGATTTACAAAATTCCGTGTATGCTCGTTTGCTATATATTTTCCAAGTTCATTAAGTGTCATATTTTTCCCCGCATTCTCACGATCTTTTCTGGCAGAAGTGACCTGGCTTAAATATTTACGGAATGTCATTTGATCGACAGATGCCACTTGATTCACATTCAAGCAATGCTCAGTCCCCATACTATCTTGATCGGTTGGCGAGTACACTCGAACAATAATTCTAGCCCCAGTAGGACTACTTAAGGCACTTTGAATATATCCAGGGCAATTGAAGTCTTTTCGCTCTCTATCCGAGATGATAACATATGCGATTCTTTCCATTTATTTCTTCCTTTCAAAAGCTTTTTTCTTTCTGCCAATCCATTCATCTTGGGTAATTAATGACCAACGACCATTTTCCTCTTTATAATAAAGATTAATTGGCCGCACTTCTCCGGTGGGAAGTTTTACAGAGACCAAGTTCATGGTGTCGAAATCGCCATTTGCCGGATCCATTAGAAAATCTGTAACATATGCGATATACTTTTCTTTGGTCGGCATATAAGGAAACTCAATGGGAAACATCCCATCAATAATCCTCGTAATGAAGCCACTATGAAAATAGGCAGAGCTAGTATCTACTGGATTTTTGCAAAGAATTCGATCGTTATCTGAGAATCTGACAATTCCAGTCTTTTTGTTTACCGTTTTGAATAGGCTTGGCATACGTTTATGCTGGAAGGTAGCTTCATTTTCACGATCATATGCATGATTCCACATAATCTCTGTATCTTCAAGTGGCATCAGAGGAATCTCATTCATCAGCTTCTCCAAAATTCCACGAGTAATCGTGAAGCTCATCCCGCTATGGCCGTCCTTCATGAGTTTTTCATAAGCTCTTAATGCCGAGTCATAGCAGGCAATCATGTATTGTGCTTCATCGTTTTTATTCCGTTTTAACTCTGCCTTTGCCAATTGAACTTCCTGCCGTGCCCAATCGTACATACTCATTTTGATTCACCTCATATATAATTATTAGAGCCGCTATTTATGTATCGAAGGGCGGCTGGTCCTCCGTTTGTGTGGTGGGCCGGGATCGAACCGGCAACTACACCGTCGTGCTGCTCTAACCAATTACGCTACCACCACGTTGGTGCCCCATCGGGGATTTGAACCCAGGACCGATCGGTTATGAGCCGACTGCTCTGACCAGCTGAGCTAATGGGGCATATCGAATGGGCTGCTTTTAAGACATTTAACCTTAAGAGATGGTTTGCTACAAAAATATTGAGATTGCTCGAATCCCTTTCAATTCAAAAATATGATTTGAAATATTTTTACCATCTATAAGGCACCCATTTTGACCTAATTACATGTCGGCGTATTTAGCGGCAAACCGGCTCTGCTGAATCGTCACATACAGCTCCTGCAGATATGCCTTGATACGAGTGGTACCGTTGTCATCCCACAGACGAGGACGTACAACGATATCGGAAGTGATAATATCGGCGCCGTCGAGAATATCGAGGTCCTCTTCATCGAGCTTCGTCTTGTGACCATCGCAGATCATGTAGATTTCGGGCTTCTTCCAGAAGTTGAAGTTGATAGACACATCCAGAACGTGCTTGGGGGCGTCGCCTTCGTTCCGAGGACGCAGAATCCGAACATTCCAGCCATCTTCGCTCAGATGCTGGGCCATATCGGGATCATCAACGACTACGGAGAAGGTTCGGAAACCTTCCTGGCGCTGATACTTAGTGGGACGACCAGAGAAGTTCTTGAAGGTGATCTCGGCATTCTCGAAATAGATGTTCTCAGGGTTCAGCATGGTTTTGTTCTCCTTTAAATGAATATATTTTAGCGCAGTTAGCGTACTGCAAAAAGTTTATCGGCATGATCATCCTCCCAGGGTTGACCTGCCATTTGCCAGGGACTAGCTTGCGGAATATAAGGATCATCAGAAATGAACCACTCCGCGTCGCCATATTTTGAGATTTCCTCAATGGCTGCATCAACTTGAGATGTATAGAATCTCATATCGACATTTGCTTCCATCGCGGTTCCACGAATTGCTTCAGATTCCATCCAGCGATATCCATCAGCACCGCCAGCAGAATCATATTTAATGTTGCCAAATTTATCTGTATTCTGACGGAGTAAGATGCCTCCACCAGAACCAGGTGCAACAGGCGTAAACTGACCAATTCGGCCAATAAACTGCAGACTATGACCAGCGGCGATATCCTTATCCAGCTTTTCAAGAATTGCCAAATGTTCCTCTTCAGGTTGCAGGTTCTGCTCAAGAAACAGCTTAATATTTTTTTCAAAGAACTTCTTACGCTGCTTCTCAAGATCAGATACATCTGGCATTGACTCATTAAAATCTAAGAACAGTGCAGAGTTCTGAACAGCAAATGTCTCACAGAAATCGTCGAAGACAATCTCGTCATGCGAGAAGAGAGTTTTGAAGACATAGGGAACGGCAAACTGCAAACCAGTAGCGGTCCACCAAATATCTTTTCCGGTCTTTTTGTCTTTCTTCGGGGTCTTGAATCGAGCAACATAGACAGCATTGTTGACCAAGCAGAATTTATCGAACTCAGCCTCAGTCTCGAATTTGTAACCATATTCCATACCGAATTTGATTACAAAATTGCGAATACGATCATCTGCATCAGGGATTTTGATCGAATCTGTCTTGATATGAGCAACTGTGTAACCAAGATTCTCAACTTGCTGTTTCAAGAGAGTCATGAAGAGCGCACCACGTTTTGCAACAATATTGTCGATATTTCGAGGATCTCTGAAGAGGTTTTCGAATTTGGCACTTGTCAGACCGTAAATGCTGTTAATAACAATCTTCAGGGCCTGAGCCAAGGAGTCAGCAAGCTCTTCTGTCAAATATGGCTTCAGAGCACCCTCCAGATAAGTTCCGGCTAGCTCGAAATCATGGTGCTTAATCGCGACACGTGCGTCAACGAGCTCTTCCAATCGTTTTGTGTACTCGGGGCCGAATACGCATTCGAAGATCATGCTGTGAGGATGCATGGAGGCAACATCGCCATCCCAAAGACCGCCATACATACCAGGGCATCCGTAAACACGTCCACCTTCACCAATCTCGGCTCCCAAATATGTCGAGATTCCTCGTTCAAATTTATAGCCTTTGAAGAATGGCAGAATGGAATATGTTTCAGGATAGTCTTTTTCCGGATCAAATATCTCGTAGATCGGAAGACCCTCTTCATCGAATACATGGAATTGATAATCGGGACCAAATAGCTCTCGATATTCTTTGTATTTTGACGGCGGAACGGGCTGGCTCAGATCACGATAGTTGAAATGCGACTGAGGAGATTTGTTTTTGCCAAATATAATACGACCAGACAATGTGTTTGTCGTATCATTGACAGTTGCACGCATTCCGTGAAGCTTATGTACAAGCTCGACCTGAATTTGACGTGCCGCAAAGTCGCCCCTATTCTTTTCAAATACCGCTTCAGTTGCCAGAACATCATTGTCGCAATACTTTGCAACTTCTTCCCAGAGTTCTTCCGGAACTGGCTGATCCCAAGGAAGACTCATTTCCTGATGATGAATGCCCAATTCAATTTCCCACTTTTTAAGGTTCTGCTTTTTCGAACAGAAGTCATAAACATCAGTATAGGAAATGTCATAGGCGGATCCAAACATAGCATTTGATCGCTTCTTAGCCACAATGTTCTGGCTCAATTCAAAGATCTGTTCGTTCGTATAGCCAAGCATCCTTGCATAAAGAATATGGTTATCATAACGACGACAGTTGAATCCAACCAGCTTCATGTTCATAAGCGCCTTTACTTCAAGCGGCGAGGGATTGATCATTCGTGTGATTGTTTTACCAGGACCTTGTTGCTTCCAGTTAATTAGAAGTAGGTTCGGATAAACCTCGCAGTCGAAGAAGACAAGCGGGTCATCATCATTTGTGCTTTCATTGGACATCTCAACAGGTTCTGCTGATTTGAAGTGCATTTTGCTTACCAGTTTAATACAGTATTTTGACTGATTCGTACTGGAGGCCGCTAATCCAAGCACCGCATTGCTTAGATCAGATACATCGTACTTCATACCAGACTCGTAGGCATCCTCAAGAATCTTGTAGATAAAGTCAATACTAGATCTTGTATCTGCATGGATTTCTTTGTTGATGTTACGCATTACCATGATTCGAAGTCCTTTTTCACTCTTGATCTTATCAAGATTGACCACGGTCTTTTCTCCTTTCAATGGTAATCCACTACTAATCGTAGCAATCGGCAAATCATTGCATTTTGACAGCATACGCCGTAGCGAGGACCCACCATTGAATACTTTCACCTCAATGTATTCATCATATACACGACTCAAGCGCAAGGGATCGCCAGAATATAAATAGTGGAGATGAATACCTTGACCGGACTTACTGAGTTCTGCATATGTCGGAGGCCACTTGCTAGCAGCTTCGTAATTCTTTTGGAAGTCCTTTTTCCCATCTTTTTTCAGATCGAAGTCGATTACAATATGCTGAACAGGGACTTTCACATAATGCAATTTTGTCGGATCAAGATCCTTAAGTTGAGTTTTAACAGACTTCCAAGCGAGCGCAGGCGTTTCATTTGTTGTAGCATATTGAGCAGGGCAAAGTGCACAATCTTCATCGAATACCGAAGTTGTATGATCAGAGAAATCCAACCATTTTGACCCTTCAGTTTTCTTAGGAGGTGCCTCTTCTGTGGATCCTTCCTCACCATTGAGCATGCCAACCTTAATATCTTTCAAATATCCACGAACCCGTACGCCATCCTCGGTATAGTATCGTTCGTAATATTCGTGAAAATATAAGCAAATTTCCTCTTTGAACTTGTTCCGAGGGAGAGGTTTATAGACATTTGCCTCTTCGCAATATCCCTTATACATATCCCAAGCATCTTTCATGCAGACACCATCTTTTCCATCCATAGCCGCATACAGTTCCTGCATGAAGTTATAGAAAGAGTTCGTGACAGTCATCATTGCTTTTGGAATATAGGAATCGTAGTATTCAGGATCTGCCAAATATACTTCCCGGCAATGCCAAGCAATTGCACCGAGTTCAAAACCAACCTGCTTAGTAAGTTTGTTATACTCTCTGAGAGGAACTTTCTCACCACTCGGAGAAACGTCAATTAATCTTCTAAGAATACCAGATCGTGCATCCGTGATTTCAACGGGCTTATTTGAGCCTAAGAATAAGAACGAACGGAATCTGGTTTCATATAGAGATTTATGCTTTTCATTGACGACCATTGTCTCATGAGAAACCAAACTATTTAGTCTGGTGTTATCCTCAATATGACTCAGATCGCCATCATGCTGAATGGCCACCAATGGATTCGATTTAAATGATTCCAATGCAAACTGATTACTTGCACTAGCAAGAGCCTTTGCATCGAATACACTATAATAGCCATCAAAAAGTTGCTGGATAATGTTCAGTAAAGTAGATTTACCAGACCCAGGTGGGCCATACAATACCAGGAATTTTTGAATTCGCTTGCTGTCGCCAGTTACTATCGAACCAATAGCCCACTCGATCTTATGACGTTCCTCAGGTGTATACAATGTTCCGATCAAATGATCCCAAGCATTGCACTCGCCTTGTTCAAGAGGATATGGGAGACGCTTGCTAACATAATCTGTCTTTTTGACTTCAACATTCGAGAATGTCAAGGACTCATCCAGAACATGGTAGTTATCTCGGCATTGACGCTGACAATATGCATGCCAACGATCGATCATGCCATTTTCTGCATCCCACATATAAAATGCTCGTGCACGCGACTGAAGATCGGGAGGCATCTTGTTAAAATATGCTTCGACCTCCTGGTCAATCAGCCGCAATGCATCGAACTCGTCCGTAGACCACAAACCCAATTCTTGAATCCAGATAGCATAAAAATCGCCGCCTCGAATCATTAGATCTGCAGACCGCTTGACGATGAATTTAGGAAATACTTCGATGCCCCCAGCCCGATTGGTTCGAGTGGCAACCATCATGAAGTCGAGCATGAGGACTATCTCCCTTCTTTGATTATACTGTTAAGATATTCGCACATTTGATACCAGATTTCAATGTTTCGGAAATCTTTTTTAGTTCCAGGAACATAAAAGAGACTGCCATTTCCATCCGGAGAATATTCTCGATCCATAAAACGATCAAGAACCATGTCGACATAATCAGCATTATAGTTAGAGTCAGTCATACCGCTAAGACCAAGCGAGACGATCATATACCAAAACCACTGGTTCGTGCGATCGCCAAACTCACTACTAGCCATAGTCTCTTCTTCCATTCGAAGTGCAAGCGCAATCATAACCTCGAGAACGCTGCATTCATACTGGTCCAAAAGAGTTAAAGTATGCTGAGAATGTCCGGCATAATCTCCGAATCGATCTCGAAGCGAAAGCCCATCTTCCAAACGATTCCCATCCATAGCAATATAACTATAGCGGAAAGGCGTCTGAAAAAGATGTGCAGTTAGTCTCTTCCATTGGATGGTCTTCGAAACGGAAGCATTGACTCCACAGATCATCTGGTACAAATATCGATAATATTCCCACCAGAGCTGATCAGCCGTCAATAGGACCATCCTCCTCTTCGCCATCAACGTACGGCAGAACCTTAATCATCTCATCATAATTGGTGAGACATGCGTCAATTTCATAGTCGATTTTATCGACATCATTGCGCATATAGACAGTGTCTTTCTCCCAGTCGTCGAAATGATTCTCAAAGTCGCCAACAGTTTCGGGGTATACATCAGGATCGATTACGATTCTAGGGTTGTTGTCGTAAGCAAGGACTCGGTTCTTCTCATACCATACGAGCATAATTTTCTGATACCCGTTATCTGAATCAAATTGTTCAGGAGGGATAGAATATGGTTCGCATTCATCTTCATCCCCCATTTTGACCAGGGTTTCAGTTTCCAACTCCCCATCTTCGTTCTCCGTAATTTCCGTATCGACGCAGAACGGAACATCACGACATTTGGTGTAGTCCTTATAGCGATCCTGAGTGAAATGCTCAGAGCTCATACAGGATTTCTCATGAACTACTTCCTGCATATCTTCCTCTTGTTTGGAATCGTCCATTTTGACCTCAACTTTCTTCTGGGGATTATTGGAATAATAATCTCGAAGTTGGTCTGTTACTGCTGCAAGAGTATCTGATTGCTTTTTGACCATATAGAAATAGGTGGCGCCAGCCCCGAGACCTGCACCAACTATTGCGCCAATAGCAAAACATAAACTTTTTTTCATTTCTTTTCACCTCTTATACAATAAGACTCATAATTAGCCCCCATTATACTGGTCCCAAACCCCGCCTTCAGTTACGAGGGATAGAATATCGCCCTGGACGTTAAAATCCAGAATAATAGAAGGTTCGGTGCCCTCAAGGAATTCTGCAGCCTTCTGAGTATGAGCTGTAAATATGCCGAAGTCAATGCCTTCGTAATCGGCATTTTGATAAACCCAGCCAACAACGCTGCCAGCCTTAGTCGGACGAAAGCCCAAACGTTCGTACACTTCGTTCAAGAAGATATAGCCACGAGTGCGAATTCTCTCATTGAAGTAGTTCTGCTCCATCAAGAGAAATGCACGGTTATGATCTGCAGAGGGCGTCCACTGAGTAGAGCCAACTTCATCAAAGACTCGAGCATACTGACTCAGTTTGTCGCCTTCATAAGTCAGAACCTCTTCTTTGGTCTCCTTCACCTCTCCAGTTTCAGGGTCGATAACCTGGTTTGCAACGATCTGCTTTTCAAGGCCATTTTTCAGCATGAAGTCAACATCTTTTCCATACTTGTTAACAACACGCTTTCGATAGTTCATGAAGTCGGTGCTTAGCGCAGAATATGCGGCGGCCAGAGCCACATTCCGTTTCTTCAAGATATGATGCCCAGCCAGAATGCAGGTAATAGAAAGAATGCCCAGACCAACAGGAAGCGCATAAGTTTTTACCATGCCAACAGCGACCTGCATGCCAATGGTCTTACGATCTTCCTGCTCATTTTCCTCAGTATACTCGACTTCATTTTTTGCGGCAAGTTCCTTCACATCCTCGATATTCTGCAGGCTCTTTCGTGCTTCAGCGACGATATCATTTGCTTTAATCGTCTGCTTGCATGCAACAATAGCCGCAACGATCCCAGTACCGATACCTGCCGCAACAAGAATCTCAGGGGAATGCTTCTTGATGCCAAGTTTTGTCTTTACAAGGATCTGGCCAGCTTTAGTTGCCAGTTCAGTCTTTTTCATGATCTTTCTCCTTTATTTAAATATAAATGTTAGTCAATAGGCATCGGATGAGGCAGATGAATTACCCAGCCACCCCGAGACGCTGTAATATATGCATTTCTAAGGTCGCTCCAGCCAAACTTCTCATTGCTGGGGTCGATAATATTCGTACGGCCAATGATGTCATAGAAGCCATTAACCGTCAGAATATCATAGCCGGCAATTACGCTTTGCATTTCATCAAGAACCCTCTGGGCATCAACTCGAGATTCGAACCAGACATTCTCGATTTCCATTCCGGAGTTCTTTCCAGAATAGACGTACTGACTGCCATTGCCATTTGATTTTCCACTCGAGATCCCATTGTAGTTGATATAGCTTTTCCCGAAGGAATTATTATTCTTTCGGTCAGCATATGCATCGCCCTTTACGAGATAGTTGATAGCGCCAGTAACGCCTTCAACAACGGCTCGCTGAATCAGTGGCGTTACAATTTCATCAAAAATAAAGCCTTTCATGGTCTGCCCAGATGCCGGTTTAATGCCGACAAATACCTTAGACCAAAAACTTTGCGGAACGGGCTTGGTTTTTCCACTGACAACGCATTTCAGATCGGGTTTTTCTTTTTTCTGAGCTTGTTTGTTTCGCTCTTTCAAAGTATTACTCGGATACTGTTCCATTTTGACCCTCCATCTTGATTTGTGCAATACCGGACAGTCCGAGTCCGATACCAAAACTTAAAAATACAATTCCGGTATAAATTCGATTTTGAGGATTTCCGATTAATCCCTCTTGAATCGCTTTGTTCGCTTCTCGCATAAGCTTAATCATTGTGAACATAAAAGCTCCTTAAAGAATAAAGGGAGAGACCTTGATAGATCTCATCCCTTGTAGACTCCCTAACTCTTCATAGTTAGATCTGACGATGGTTCACTCCTCGGCTTCGTCCGTATCCATAGTCTGAGCTTCTGCAGCTTCTTTGGCTGCCTTCTTAGCAGCACGCTTTGTTTTGATTTTCTTGATCAGCGCAATTCCGCCCAGGATCAAACCTGTCGCAACAGCACCGCCAACCATACCAGAACCAAAGCCGCTACTGCTTTCGCAAGTGCAGCCGCAGTCTTCTGCGGTCTCCTCAGGAACCATAGCCTCTTCGGGCTCAGTAACCTCAGTGTTCTCCATAACCATATTCTCGTCCATTTTTATTTCCTCCTATAAATATAGTTTTTGGGTATTTCTACTCCATAATATGAGTAGATTTTTTCGCGAAAGAGAAGAGGCCATTAAGACCTCCTGCTCTTTAGCCTCTGTTGATCAAGATATTTACACATATCTCGAACACCAAAGAATCCTCCAAGTTTTGCCGCTTTGGTAATGCTTTTGCCTGCCTCGCCAAGCCAATATAGCTTATCTTCATTCTTTAAAGTATTTTCAGCTATGATAGCTTGAGCTTTGGCAACCTCGAGCTGTGCAGCCATTCCAGCATCGCTTCTCATAAACTTCGGCTTTCGAATAATGATCATACAGACCAACTCCTTTCCATAAAGGAGTCAGAAAATATCGCGAAGCCCCGAATTACCAGGGCTCCACGTCATAATATTTCGGTGCAAACTTAAAGTCCATCACCAAAACAGGCCGTTTTTTGAAATCCAACTGAGAACTGAAACTCAACTCGATCATTTCATTGTGATTGCCAATCTCCCAAGCAAAGAAATCTCCGTTCTTCGTCTGTGGCAGATTGATTCGATCATAGAAGTCGTTGAGCGAAACAGTCTCGCCGTCCAAAACAGTTCGACTCAGGTCTATAGCCGCTCTACGCAGAACCTCGATGTCAGAATAGAAATATCGGCCATTCCAAGCATCCATACATAATGTGTCGCCCTGACCAGTGCTGATAATCTCCCCATCGACCGGCGGGTTGTTATTAACACGATCCTTGTCGATAGCTTCTCGGACTTCTTTTTCTTTCTTCTCGCCAACAGTCTCGATCACCTTCTCGGAATACTCCTTGAGACGAGATTCAGAAAGTGCATAGGCTGCTGCGAGTGCCGCATTCTGCTTTTTATCGACATTATGTGCGAATATAATCATACCCGCAGAAACACCGGCCAAAGCAATAGGCGGCAGATAATATTTCCAGGTTACCTGAATATAATCCTTGATCGTTAAAGCAGGGTTCTTCTCATTATCCTGCAAATATTCGTCATGTTTCTTGTATTTGCGTTCTTCCAAGAGCATACTTGCCTTGGGTGTTACACGAACTGCAGTTACACCAGCGATCACAAAACCTGCGATACCTCCGCCGACCATAAGACTTGTTCTATGTTCGGATGCAAAGGCCATGCCCATATTTGCGAATTCTTTCAGCTTGGTTAGCTTCATTTTGATCTTTCTCCTTTTTTAAAAATGGAAGAGCGTGTTAACGCTCCTCCTTGTTGTTGCGAATCTCATTTTGATTTGTTACGAAATCGAGACCCGCCTTTGCGATTGTTCCGACTGCAATAAGTGCAGCCGCCGCAATCTTTGCGATCTTCATTCCGTCCAGTTTCTCACTCATTTTGATTCACCTCCATAAAGGAATACGATTTTGTCGCGATTGCTATAGAAATATAAAAGGAGAAGACTACAATCAAATCTGACTGCAGTCCTCTACCACGGTTTCGTTAGACTCGATAATGAACTTACCGAACTCATGCATGAAACCACTGATCAGGCTAATCATGGTAAAGCCACCAATAGCAGCAACCATAATTTCCATAGCAATGTGTAACATAATTCATTCTCCTTTATATTTTCATTATTTTTTTATTGTCTTTCCTTTCCATAATAGAAGATGAAAATGTCGCGAAATGAAGAGGTCATGAAGACCTCTTACTAATGACGAACCATGCTAATATGCCAATTGATAATCCGATAATCCAGCATAGATCTCGAATATATGGATTGCTAACAAACATTTTCATCACCTCCATAAAAGGATACGATTTTTTCACGAAAATATAAAGAAGAAAGGGCCCGAAAGCCCTTTAGTTCTTCTTTTTCTTTTTCAAGAAATGCTTTACAATCAAACTGATGATGAATATCGCAACGATTACATCGCCAAATGTTAGCAGGAATGCCGTGCCCCCAATAAGGAACACGATCACCGCTATAATTGCTAAAATAATCAATGTGATAATCAATGCCGCCAATGTGATCATATTATCACTCCTTTCCATAAAGGAAGTAGAAATATCCGCGAAAGGAGAGAGACCTTGATCGATCTCATCTCCCGCAGATTAGCCCTCTTCTTTTTTCCAGAACATCAGCTTATGCTTAATTTTCCAGAACTTTTCGCAAACCCAATCCTTGACATCATATGTCATAGCAATGTACCATCCGGTAATCTCAACAATTGAGATCAATGCACAGATGCCGCAAAGTTTTCCATATGCCTTCCAAGTAATAGGCTTATCTCCGAATTCCTTCAGTTTCTTAAACATATTCAAATCCTCCCAAAATATGAATTTGGATTTCTCTCCATAAACTAAGAGGATTTTTTCGCGATTAGCTTATAATTTGACCGATACCGTAATCTTGGTAATCTTCAGTCGGGAGAAAGGGCATGTCTATATAGTAGCACTCCAGTCCGTCATCAGTTTTCTGAAGTCGATGCTCGAATTCGATCCATCCATATCCATAGAAAGCAACTCCCGCGTCCTGTGACCATCCAATATCGTCCCCTCCAACGATTGGGTAGATGCCAAGGGCATCGAGGAATGTGTTGAAGCTAGCATAGCCGGCAAGAGCAAACTCTCGGTTAACTTGATATTCTGCATCGATGACCTCCTTCATCGTACGATTGAAGTACTTATTATAGAATGGCAGATAGAACAAAAGCTGTTCATCGGTATCTCTCGGAAGCTCTTTCTCTGCCTTCATCTCAGCTTCATACTCTTCCTGGATCTTGCAATAGGTTTCCTGGTCAACATTGTTACGGACGACTTCCTTATATCGTTCGTAAGCCTGTCCAAGAGCCATATAAGCACTCAATAGCTGGGATTGAGTACGTTTATCGAGGATATGAGCACACCACATGCATCCAATGGAGGCGCTGGAGACGATAGCAACCGGCCAATAGATACTCGCATAGGCCTTGACCTTTTCTATTGGCTCCATTGCCTCCAAATTACCCTCATTTTGAAGGATTTGCTCAGCTTTTGTTGCTTTTCGAGTTAAATAAATGCTTGCACCAACACCAATGGTCGATGCAATTGTAAGGATTTCTGGAAGATGCTTCTTCAAAAATCTGCCGCTCTTTTTTGCCAAATATTTGATATTCATGAATGCCTCCTCAAATATAAAGGCTAAGAGGCCTTGATAAACCTCCTAGCCGGACTTGTCTTACTTACTGATCTTAATCTTCCCAACGAGATTTCTTGCCGTTGGATGCGACCATGCTCCAGTATCCTCGAATTGAATACAGTCCCGAATCAACCGAGTATTCACGACCAACGGTGCCACGATCCCAATAACAGTTACGCCCAACGTTGCAATCTGAATGAAACTATCACCAGTAGCTTCCTTCAAATCCTTCCGCAAAGCGATCAATTGATCGAGTTCGTTGATGCACTCATTTCGCTCGTTCTCCGTTTCAGCCTGCCTCAATTCTTTGGTCTTTTTCTGGATCATGCGATCCAACATAAATGCGCTCATCATTTTGACCTCCAATAAAGTATTAGACTTCCGTCCATAATACAACATGTTTTTCTCACGATGAAAAGAAAAGGCCCAGTCATTTTGACCGAACCTCATCTTCGCTCAGATCTTAATCTCAAGCCCTTGTTTTTCCAGAATATCCAGGAATATCAGAGCTTTCTCGACGTCTTTCGTTTTGATCGACTGCGCGCAAAGCCTCGCCAAACCTGGCCGGTTGTCGATTACGAAGAATCTACGAATAGCCTTATAATGCATAAGCATATCAGTACATTCATATCGTAATGTAAGTACCGACAGATCCGGCTGGTCAATTTCACGATACCGGATTACGCGGAATCCGTCTTCTGCTCCCCCAATTCCATAAAGATATAGTTGCCTCATAACATACCTCCTAAAATATAGATCTTTCCATAAAGGAGGCAGATTTTTTCACGAATTTCGGAACTGATCGTTTAGCTTATGAATATCAATCCCGAATTTTTCTTTTAGTTTGTGTGTGCAAAGCCACAGTTCATCTTCTCGGTCAGTAAGTTCATAGCGTTCACACATAGCATGAAGGTCCTTGCTAAAATTATTGTAGAATTCCATCAAACGCTTCTCGCCAAAACCAAAGATCAAATGCAGATTCCAGAGGATCATAGCGTCGATTTCATCCGTATTATTTCGGTCATACTCTTTAATGGATTTTTGGATTTCCATATTGAGTGCATGCTGTTCTTCATTGGTTAGATCCGCCCCAAGAAGAACCTTGCCAGCTTTTTTCACCTTCATAAATATCCGTCCTCTGTTAGCTCCTGGATGACTTCCAAATAGGTGTCACCCGTGCAATATTCTTCGCCGTCGATATAAGCGACCCAATGGCCGCGCTCCTGAGTAATATCAATTCGACTCTTGTTTTCCATCAGATACCTCCTGGTCTGCATTTAATCCGTCATTTGCAGCCGCAAGTAATTTGGCGGCGACCCTTGTTTGGACCTCGACAATGTAATTATACTCATCCTTGGTGAGTGTGTCTGGATCATTTAAAGCCTCGCTGAGCATATTCTGAGCATCCATAATCTTCTGGTTGAACTTTACATACTTATCTGCAAATTTCAACTGTGTCTCAACATCTGCTTGCATATAGGCCTTCATAAATTCACAATAGGAATCTACATACTCCTCGTATGCATTGAGCGTTTCATACAGTTTTGGATCAATATCTGGCTCGGTATCCTCAACTACCTTGGAAAACTCTTCCAAAGGCTCATTTTGACCTGGGTTCTCAGTAGGTTTGGAGTTGCACCCAGTCAGAAAGAAACATGCGATCGCGAATACAATGAAAATATGTTTAATCTTCATTTTGATTCCTCCTTAAATTCACCGGTAATAAACTCGGAATATGGAAGTGTCTTAATCCAATCGCAGAACGTAACACGCCACTCATCCTGCTTGTGGTTCTTGCGCTGTTGGTACATATGGGCAAGTACCTGATAGTTAAGCAGTTCTGTACGCTTCTGATTGTAAGAGCTCGGAAGAAGCTGGATCATCTGCCACCAAATATCTTTCGCAGGGAGACCTGTTTCTTCCTCGGTTTTAAGCGCCGTCAAATATTTTTCACGTTCATGATTAAGAGCATTACAAGTCATCTGCAGAAGACCTTTGGGCGTATAATAGCATGTTGCGCCATCAACATCAACTGCTGTCAGAGCACGATCCTTAGAAATATCGTCTCGTTCTTCATAAGGAGTCATGTCGTCCGGTCCAAATAAGTGCTCATGACTGAAATCATCAATGGTAAACTCTTTTGCAGCAATCTTATGCATCGTAGAACAAGAGTTACCAACAGTTCCTACCTTATAGGTGTCAAATTCCTTCCACCAATATAAAGGTGCTGTGATATCGCAAGTAACGATAATCATACGAAACAGTTTTGCGTGTTCGTCACCAGCAAGTCGAAGCTGTTTCATACGCTCATAGTCATTCGGTCCAATGACAGGAAACGGCATACAGGGAGTCCATTGGTATGCAGTCACACCGGGGGCGATCTCATTGGCTTTTAAGACCATGTTCTTCATGACGGTATCGCTACGGTCCCAAGAGTTCATCGGATTACGCATACCGCGAATAGCTGCTTCCCAGCAATAAGTTTCAGTTTTTTCAATTTTCAGCATTTTCAGCTTCCTTTCAAAATGGCAATTCCGAGCATACAAATCCGGCAGCATGGCAATGACCACCGCCGCCGTGCTTCTTACAAATCTCAGAGACATTCGCTGTTGTGGAATACATACTAACGGTATATTTTTCACCATTAAACGCAAACGGCATAAATGCATCGTATTTTCCAGTCGGCAAGCTCTTGAAATATTCGCTATTGCAATTCCCGAGATTCACAGCAAAACACGTCAAACCTTCAAATTTTATTTCAAAGCCAAACCGTTGCAAATATTCCTTCGCCCAGCCGTCACGGTATTTGATCATGATGCTTCCTACGTCAGCCATCTCGTATTCAGCAGGTATTTCAGATGGGGTAGCGCGGAGGAATCGATCCCAATTGATACTGCCCGGATTAAAATCATAACAATTGAATGCAGTGATGAACTGCCTTGTCGTGTCACCATAATCAAACTTCCAGACATCCCAGTCAGCAATCAGCTTAGTAAATAGAGGTGCGTCTTCCGTCATGGAGATATCAAACGGCGTAATCTCACCCGAACCACGATTCGTCATGTGATGCAGATAACAATACGTCAACATACATCCAGCGATCCCGTCATATCGAACACCACGAATGTTATGCTCGAATCCATCGTACTTTTCAATTGCGGTCTTATGATGGTCGATCCAGGTAACATCAGTCGTAATGGTCAACAGTTGCCGCATCTCGTCCGGAGAGATCGAATAGTCAACAATATAAATCTGCTCATTGGGGTTGATCGTATCTATCGGAAACGTCTTCTCATAGCTCATCTCGATGAAATCTTGCCCCATATTCGGATCAGTCAATCCCGCACTTAAATGCACCCAGAATCCGGCGCACTTACCATCCGCATCATTGTGATAGAAACATTTCATATTTTTTCTCCTTTCGAATATGTCGTACTGTTTCTTTTATTCAGCATTTTTAGCTTCTTCCATCCATTTCTTTCCGTGTTCGACTTTTTCCATATCGGTTAATGCATGCGAACACGCATATTGGTTAAGTCCGCAAAAACAGCACATAGCACCCCGGGTTAATGCAAAGCATCGATTACTCAATGCACGACAATCTTTTTTCAAGGCATTCGTATCATCCGTATAATTTCTTGTAAGATCCTTTACCATCTGACGCAGTCGTGCATTCTCCTTCTTCAAACTTGCATTTTCCTTTGTTGCATCAGATGCCATAGCTTCTCGTAGTTCATTAAGATTCATAGTTGCCTCCTTTATAGCGGCATTCTTTCCATTTTGACCGCATGACTTTTACAATTCGACAAATGTTGGATCGCGTCATCCCTAATTGATTGCTTGCATATGCTTGAGTCTTTCCGTCCATTAAATATTTAAGCACTGTAATTTCTCGTTCATCAAGGCATCGAACAAATTCTTGAATATACATTGGCGTGTAGTCATCCTCATAAGCAAGAATATCCTCAATTGTGAGAGGATCATCTCGCCTATCACTATTTGCAAGAACCGTATGAAGCGAAATATCTTTTGCATATTTATTCTGCCTTCGTAAGTCCATGAGAATTTCATTAAATATGCACCTTGTTGCGTATGTTGAGAACGTATTCCCCATAGATTCGTCAAATGAATCAACCGCTTTGATTAGCCCAATATATCCATTTTGAATAACATCTTGATTGGCTGTATATTGTGGAAAATGTTTATGGACAATATAATGAACTAAGTTCATATTGCCTATGATTTTTTGTTCTCGATCTGTCATGGCGTTTTAGCCTCTTGTTTTTCCGCATAAATATGACTCACATTCATTAAGATATATTTAATGGATTCATCATCCATAAATTCAGAATTCTGCTTATTGATCACCAAACTTGTGTACTTTTCGCCATCAATATCATGAGCGATATTAAGCGTCCCTACAAATTTTAAAGTTTTTGTTGTTGCGTTCACGCCGATGATGTATCCAGCAACTGTGCAAAGAATCATGGTTGCGCCAATCAATAAAATCTCAAGAATCAATTTCATTCGCCTCCATCCATTTTTTAAGTTTTCCATAGCATTCTGGGCAAAGATCTATGGCAGATTTTGGTGAATCATAGAAACTATTGCGTATATAATAGACGTGCTCATCTTCGCCATACTTTTCATCCATGTCTTTTAGTTCAAAGAACTTGCCGCATCGATCGCATTTTAATGCTTTAGACATATTATTCCCCCCATGTTTTATATTCTTGCTCAAGATTTGGAAAATTATTTATAATATCTTGGCGAAGAGTATTCATGACTTCCCATATTTTCATGTAGAATTGGACAGTGGTCGAAACCGGAATGATTTGATAGGCATTTTTCCCACATTTTGAAATCTGAATCTTAAGATCGGCCCCACCATTGAGTGAATGAAACTCAACAGACCAGCCAGTCAGAATACAATATGCTAATTCTCGTGTGACCCAATCTCTTGCGAGCTCTATGTTTTTCTCATTTATTTCTTTTTCATCATCCTCCATGTAGAGATCTATAGCATTCTTGAGATTTTTGATTGGGACAGGTTCTGACAAAGTCTGTGCATGAAGTTTGCAACAATCCGAGCTAAGTTCATCCCAAAACGAGATGCCGAGCAGTTGTTCTTTTTCAGCATGCAAAATTAATTTCTCAGTTACAAAAATAGTGTCCATATTTACCTCCAGAAAGAGGAGAGACCATGATCAGTCTCTCCAAATAGTTAGTTAGACTCTTCCATGTCTTCCTCTTTGTTTTTCATCTTCGCGGCAATTTCCGGGATAACTCTATCAGCAAGTGTCTGAAGTGTGATCACTCCAACAATCGCTCCGATAGAATACCAGAAACCCCTCTTAAAATCGTTAAACATAACAGAACTCCTCCTTTCCATAAACTACCTTGAAAATATCGCGAAAATAAAAGGAGAGGATACGTTAATCCTCATCCTCATTATAAATATCATCGTCTACCAATCCGTATTTAACCACTCGTAATGCGTCAACAATCATCCAAGCTATAAAGCTGATAATTGCAATACATGCTCCAAATCCGAAAATTGCAGATAAAATATTCATATCATACACCTCCATAAAGGGATATGAAATATACGCGAAAAGAGAAAGAGGCCATTAAGCCTCAATCTCAAGAAAGTCCTTTTTAATATTCTCGATGTTGATTGCCAAGGTCATGCATGCCACGCCAAGTCCAAATACTACTGCAGAACCGATACCCATATAATAATGGATACCAATCATACCAGCAATAATCAAACTAATGCTAAGCATAGTCACAAATCTTTCCAAAGTAGTCATAAGAATACCTCCATAAAATTTATTTTCTTTCCATAAACTACCTTGAAAATATCGCGAAAAGGGAAAGGCCATGCTTTCCCCATAAGTGTTTAGATGTAATTCTGAAGACGCTCAACGATGAGGTCAGAATCAATGCTCATAATGCCAACTGCCTTACCATCTGCATCGCGTGCTACGATGTTCCAGAAGCAGTCACCAGTAGCCAAGTGCTGAGCTTCGATCTCAACAGTAGTAACATTGTCACTATTGTCGAATACGTTCTCAGACTTGATATACTTCATAACAGCTTCGTCAGCATCATAGTAGCTGATGTAGTTGATGGTAGTTGTATCAATGTCTGTGTTCTTCTCATTGTTGTTCATCATAGTAATTACGCCAATAGCGCTTACAGTGATAACCATAACCATACCCAGAATAGTAATAACCTTTTTCATAATAATTCTCCTTTAAAATATGTTATTTTTAGTTGTCTTTCTATTCCATAATATGGTATGTTTTTTACGCGAAAAAGAAAGAAGAGAGGGCTCAAAAGCCCCCTAATCATTTGGTAGGTCTAAAGATTTTTGCAAGAGTCTCTTTTGTTTTACAATGTTTTGACATCATCTTGACCACATCTTGAAATTCTTTTGCACCTGGGGCATTTGCATCGGCTAAATTCTTAGCCATGCTTTTAAAAATCCCATATGTTTGAGCATAAACCATCTCAGGTGGTGTCATCTCTTTGAAGTCAGATAGTAAATCTATTCGCTCTTGTTTTGTCATTAAAGTTCACCTCCGTAAAGGAGTATGAAATATACGCGAAAAAGAAGAGACCATGATATATTCACGGTCCCCTCTTAGATGCTTTCTACTCTGTAGTCTCGCTATCATTTGTTGAATTGTTCTTTCCAAATATCCCGCCATTATTATGCTCGAAAATATTCTCGATAACTTTGGCAGAAAGCGTCCCTAGCAAAACCACGATTGCCTGTTCAGACAAAGTTTCGATCGGGAACGGCTGGCCAAGAACAAATGTGGCGTATGCAGCAAGAATATAGGATGTACTAACCCAAATGAGTGCAAAGAATTGACCGGTTATAAAAAGCCACCGAGTAATCGATTTAAATCGTTTATTCAGGAAACAAAATATCTTTTTTCGGCAGGCAAATATAACCAAGATGCAAATGAAGATGGCTGCCAAGAAGCCAAGACCAAATGCGAAGAAGAGAGAGGGTGTCATTTCTTATCGCCATCCTCAACTTTGAGAATAACATTTTTCTTTTCGGTTAGTTTATCCATAGGGATAGAAAGCTTTGTTTTATAAGTAGCGCCCTGCATTTTGATTGTGCCATCACCAGGATACTTAGCAGCGCTCAGCCCAAGCAGCATGCCAATGAACACGGTGATTGCAGAAAGCGTACCTACAACTTGTTCGCAATAGGGAAGGCCCCAAATCCCCGAGATGGCAAAATAGAGCGTACCTAATCCGGGAAGCAAGATCTGAGCGATCCATTTCAGTGTATCATACACTTTGTTACTTAGAGTCATTTTGAACACCTCATTTATTAGGATTTGGTTTCATGGGTAATGTGCGAACAACATCCATGACTCGTTTGGCTGATCCGTTTCCACCCGCCTTTTCATACGGGTTAAACAGATAGTCATTGAGATTTTCATACTCATCCTGGTATATGTAACCCCGCTCAATGTATTGCATACCAAGTTCTACAATACGATCATGAGCAAGGCCTACCAGTAATTTTGTTTTGGCGTCTTTTTTATTAATGTGCATCTGAATCAAAGTCCAAAAGCCACCTGAAGCGAGGACAGACGCCAAAATAGTAAAGAACATCTGAATATACGGGTTCATAAAGAGACACTCCTCACACAACCAGTCGCTCCAGTTCATAAGGAATGAATGACCAGGCTTCTTCACCCAATACAGTGCTTGCTATCTGGAAGATCTGAAGCCCATAATCTGCAATAAAATTACAGACCCATTCCTCAGCATCAATCCATAAATGCCGCGGGACTGCCCGGTGAACATCATCGAGCAGCCCGTAGCTAAACATGACCACATGGCCAAGTTCATGCAATAGCACTGTTGTGAAAAAGCCTCCTTCTAACGTATCGAGCAAATACACAGTTCGAGTTACCGGGTCAGTTGTAGCGACGGTTCGCGTACCTGTCTTCTCGATCAACATCGGACTTGCATATGGGACTCGTTTGATACGCCATAAGTACCCATTCACAAAGAAACTATCCATGACTTGGCTGTTAGTTCATTTCCTGAAGTAAAGCGGAGAAATCTTTCTTCATCTTCTCCCTCAGGTCGGGGTCGGCATCATGCCACATATCACGTAGTGTAGCAATGGTCTCCCCAATGTGCATTTTTGCACTTGTGGACATTTCCATCCGATCTGCATCAGACTTCGTAGCATTGTAGTGCCGTCTGGCATCGAGATACTTATCCCAATTTCGACCCATTTCACTGGGGGCTACTCTATGACCAGAATAACCCATTCGAGCATACATGTCATACTCATTGGGATCAAAGCGGTACTCGTTTTCGGGAAGAACCCGCATCATTCCAGAACGACCCATTTTGAATCGCTCGTCGCCCTCATGATCCTCCATAGCGCCGATCTTCTCTTCGTAGTACTTACGTTTGGCGCAATAATACTCCATTTCGTAAGTATCCTTGATCATATCGACGACTTCTCCAAGTTCCTGTGCATTGATTTCGGACGGATTGCCACTCATGGCCTCTTTGGTCCAACTCATGAGTTTTTCACGCATCATGCAAATATCGTAGTTCGCCATAACTGTACCCCCCTTAAGATACTCTCTTGATATACAAGAGAGGATTCGTAGAGATGACCACAGGAACAGCACCAGTATTGGTGACAGTCAAGCGATCAAAGTCACAGCAGTTGACAGAGATCAGATCAGAGATGGTGATGCTATCGAATGCATTTGCGGTAGTAATCTGGCGAACCATCGTGGATTCGGGCAGAGTATCTCCACCAATTGCAAAAGAAAGTTGTGCCACGCCAACGGCCTCAGTCGTTACATTTGCTTGGAAGAAGGCCTCATAGCATGCCGGGCGCTTGCAAAGCTTTACGCTACCGGTTCCAAGGCGGAAGCATTCCGCACAGCCGCTCCTCTTCACAATCGTGAAGAAGGTAACAGACTGGCCAGGCTGTACCGTCTGAGCAGTAAGATTCGTGAGCCTAATCATCGAAATATACCTCCATTTCACTCATTTTGAATTTTTGAGAGGGGCCCTCCGAAGAGAGCCCGCCTCAGCACAGTTAATTGCAAGCGCAATTGCAGCCGCAATTACCCTTCAACTGGGAGACAATGTTCTCAGTCTGATTACGCTGGGAAATACCCAGGTTCAGCTGATTGATCAGGAGATCCTTGTCGGCGAGCTGGGCCTTCAACCGGTCGATCTCCTGCTGGGTCAGACGATCGGACAGGGCGCGGAAATTCGCGTTGTCGTTCTGAACAATCTGCTGACCAACTTCGTGAATGGCAGTCTTAATTGCGCATGCGTCAGTCACCATATCATACCGCACCTGCGCGATAGACTGACGATTCTCGCAGCAGCAATCAGCCAACTGCCGGGAAAGTGCGTTAGTGTCCTGCATGTTTGCGATACCCATCTGGGTAAGCGCATTCTGGATTCCGAACCCAGTCGTAGAGATATTCTGATTGATCGTGTTCATCTGGGCAAGCTGATCATAGCCAAGGGAGCAGATACCGCTATTGATGCCATCAAGCTTGCTGATAATACCGGAGGTATCAAAGCCACGCTGAATATCGCCAGCAGTAGCGCACTGGCAATCACCGCCACCAGCGCCATATCCGCCTCTGCCCCAGCCAAACAGTGCAAACAGAATGATCAGAATCCACCAGCCATTGTTTCCGCCCCAGCCATCATCGCCGTTGTTGTTTCTAGTTACGGCCGCAATATCGGCCAAACGTTGAACATAGAATGATCCTCCTTGAAAAATAAAATATTTTACAAAACGAGTTTCATCTAAGACCGCGCGCTCCCCGGAATCAACTCGTAGTGTACGATTTCAATTACGGGATTCTAAAAAACGACTTTGCTTGCTGAAAAGCTTCCTGCTCAGATACGCCAAAAGACTGGCAAAGGTTTTTCGCCATTTGCTGTCCCTGGGCGACATCTCCTCGTTGCATGATGTCCATGAAAGCTCGTGCCTGAGGATTTTTCTGAAAACTCGGATCGGAGGAAATTCGATTCATCGCCATCTGGGCAAGAGCCATAATAGGATTATTCATGTTTTGCCTCCTCTTCAACGGATTGCTTGGTAGTACGTGAGGACTTTTGATTTGGCTGAGAGGACGTAAGCATCTTTTCGAGCTTGTCCAGCCTCTCATTTAAAGCCATTTTGAATTCCTCAAATCTCGGGTCAGGCGCAGGCTCTGCATTGGGGTTCATGCGCTGATAGATTTCTGTCTGAATGGAGCCATTGCTATTCCAAGCCTTCAAGATTACATGAGAGTAATCCGAAGACGGGAATACTGCAACAGTACCATCCATAGGAATCTCAGATGCCCGAATATCATCTGGGGAATTCACGACTCGACCTGGGAGATATGTTGGTCTCGGAGGAGGAGTCTGCTGAGGAGTTTGCTGAAAGATACGCTCATTGATTCGAGGCGCTTGCGGAGAATATGCCATCTGTCTTTGAGCAGCCGTCCAGCCTGCTTCGAACGCTTGTCTGTCATTCATAGGAGCTGGACTACCTGTATTGAACCATTGGTTTTGATCCATAGTAACGTCTCCTTATGTTTGTTTTCAGATGTTCGTGCTAAAGGATTTTACCGAATCTTGATGCGCTTGTAGCAGTAGCCCTTGCTATCATAAGACAGTTCGAAGCCACCGGCCGTAATGGTGGTGTCGGCACGAGAAGGATCGGGGTCCATCATAGGGATGGGAGAACCATAATCGTAGCCGCCATAGGGCTCGGGTCTAGTAGAGATACGAATATCCTTACCGTCAGATGCCTTGATGTACTTTTCCATAGTTTTTATCTCCTTTTTAAAAATATTTATATGCACGATCTTTATGATCGAGAATATATAAGATATGCCTATTTAACTTTTATAAATGCATTGCATCCATCCAATTTGATATTTGGTAAATATGCACCGTAATTAGTTTTATTTCCAATTAAAAACCATTTATCATTTATGGTTTCATTAAAGTCATCGACTGGAACTAATGACGTTGCGACTCTAGCATGTACGGTAGCACTTGCTCCTTCAAGCTTGACAAGCACAGTATCTGTATTAATAGTTCCTATAATATATGCATATGCTTTTGAAGATTTGTCTCTGTTAATTTTATTTCCGAAAGTAAAATCAGAAGGAAGAACAATTTTTTTTCCATCTTTAAAAAGCCCGTTAGATAAATATTCATATAGGCCATTTTTAGTACCATATATTCCGTTTATCCCAACGTCTCTATCGTATCGCGTGTCAGATGTGTGATCGAATTTCGCTCCTACAGTCATCTTCTCATAATCTATATAAATTGAATTTCCACTATAGGTGCATTCAACAAACATTTGGTTTCCATTATATAATGTGACTCCTCTAAATGGATACGCATATTTTGAAAAATGATCAGTGTACTGTTCATGCCAGGTTATGGATTCTGGGTTTTTGATATCGCCATATATATACCAAGAACTAAGTCGATCAGATCCGCCTGCCCACCATCCACCGAACACAAAATACGATTCGTTTGCATCCCATGTATGTATATGCTCGTAATAAGAATTTTCAAAATTGAATTTTTGTATAGAAAACGTATTCAAATCATCTTTGGATGTTATTGTATATATTGTCTGCGGATCGAGTGCCACAAATATCCAAAAACCATTCTGATAGGTTAATCCAACAACTCTAAACCGCTCTAATTGGCCACTCCCATCGCCAAATAGATGCGGTATGGTTTTTGTTATCATAGTATTAGAGTTGATATTGAATATATTTAGATTTAATACAGTATAGTTCTCATTTTCACCACCAGCTGCCTCTATGTATCCTACAACATATGGGCCATGGGCGCATGTCTGATCCACACTCGTTCCGGTTTCCAATTTCGTTGTTTTTGCCCAACCAGAATCTGGAGATGCTGTTTCTTCGATGATATTTCCATATTCCGGATATACTCCAAGATCGACAGAGCTTCCATCGCATTTAAGCCAGGAGTCACCAAGCGAATTTTTAATAGTAAGTTTGATATCACCGATTGACTCAATATCATCTCTTACTTTTTTTAGTTTAGCTGGGGTAATCCATTTGCTATCATCAGTTCCTAAAAGAACATCAGAATCTGTGGCTTTGTCAACAATTTTAACCCTTTCATCAATTTGTCTCTGAAGATTGGCGGCAACATTACCAGAAAGTTGGGCCTGAACATTTGCAAACCATGCATTAAATTCTGCATCCCACTGGTTAAACAGTGCCGTGATATCAGTCTGCTGAAGGACAGACGTAATAAAGGGGCAAGTTGTCTTGCCAACATTTACCTCAATCTTATCAGCAGTGATACTAGTCACACCAGCACTGACGGTTACATAACCAAGCGCATACTGATGCAGAGTTTCTGTATTGGCCAATGTGGGTTTTGCAGGATTGGCAGAGGGAATGCCCTTAATCACTTTAATGGTGTTTGCGCGCGTACTAACTGCAGAGTTAATCTCCACAACAACAGCATCGATTCGAGTAAGACTCACATCTGCCGCAGGAATATCTAAAGGAAGCAGAGCATCATTCAGCGTCCAAGTGCTATTAAACCAGCACTTACCAGTCTTCACAACAACCTGCATCCCGGTTCCCGCAATCGGCATCAAAGACCCGCCAATAGATGCGAACACGCCATCTGTAATAATTCCATTAAATATGGAACTCATTTGCTCAGCATTATAAACTCGATCCTTATTTAGCGAGTTATAAAAGCCATAAGTTACAGCCATAAAGAACCTCCTTTACCCAATAGTTTCATCCTCCGTGGACGTAAAAGTAGGAGTAATCGTGATACCATTCGCATCCTGAGAAAATACAATCTCAGAAATATAGACTGTACCAGTAATTCCGAATTCATTTTCGACCTGAACAATATCACCTATGTTGAAATCTTCTCCATAGATATACTGTCTGGTTGCTTCCAGTTCGCCTTCAAAAGCAGTAGTTGTCTGATGTTCGCCAAGTTCTGCAATGGCTTTTTCTTTATTGACAGCATTCCAGGTAGCATATTCACCGCCTTGTTCGCCATCATTTACGCCACCGTTGTCAATAAACATCTCTCTTCGAGCGAGTCCGCTTGGTGTCGCCGTTTCCGAATACTGCCAAGTAACGACCTCGGCTTCTTCGTAAGTTGTCTGCTCCTCAACCACCCATTCGCCATTATCATCTTTGTATTTATTTTGAAGAATAACTTCTTTCTGATAAGTTCCAACAGCATAAATGCTGTTCTTATAAGACTTAAAAGATTTGATGTAGTTTGAATTCAAAAGGTTTTCAAAAGATGGGGAGAATGTGACATAAGGATTTACAGACTGTGCATAAGATCGATCGGTGCCAACATAAAGCTCAAACTCGAAGCCGCCAGCACCTTTAGGAAGAATTCGCCAGCCGACTTTGTTCGCTTGGCAAAGACTACAGACTACATCGTAGACGTTTTCACCACGAATGCTTAATTCTGAAATTGAGATACTGGTAATTCGAGAATCTGAGTTGATCTTTAAAAAGAACCCAGGAATTTGTCTTGTCTCATCAGAAGAAATAACCTCATTTTGAATAATTGCAAAGAGTACGCTCTGCAAATTTCCAGAGAAATTCTGAGAGCTTGTAACAATGCGCCGATCCAAAATGCTTTCAAGACTTCTTCCGGTCACAATTAGCTGTGGACCTTCCTCAGCATCTGTTTCGATCTCAACAGTCTCGATGACCATCAACCGATCGCTGTCTCGATTCCAAAGATAATTACCAATCTGCATAGCCTGAATATAATCAAGCCGAACAGGCGTATAAATCTCGAAATCGCCAGCTTCATCATACCGAACTGTCCAAATGGCTGAAGTGAATGTATCAATCATGGCGATACCGTCATAGTTCTTGTCTAAGACCATGAATTCCATAATCAGATACCTCCATAAGCATTTCGATAGGAAAATACCATTGCGATATTGGAAATGCCTTCTTTTACTGTAAAGTTAAAGATATTCTTTCCAACCGAGATCTGGAACCAGTCAGCAAGCTTCTCAATAGCAGAAATTGCATTGGTATACTTACCATCATGCAAGACCTGAACATATTTATCTCCACTAACTGTGGAAATAATGATGTCATCACCATTCGAGTATTCTCGTCCGATCAGCATCTTGATACGGTCCAGATTGATCTTAATAGACTCGTGTGTCTCGACATTGTACACAGTAATCGGTCCGGTCACTTTGCCAAGAGAATGGATTGTAATGAGAACGCCAGTGTCGACATCACCATGATAATCAAGAATGGATCTTGTATCAAGATTGATAATGCCGAACTCAATGAGATCCTCTTCTAAAGACTCGTTAGACCAGGGAAATTCAAAGTTTGGTGTCACTGTCGCGAACTGGGTTACACTTGGGTAAGGATCATAGAAAAATGGATCCAAACAGAGGATCGAAATCTGTGCGCCTTCCTCTCGAGAGAAAATATCCGGTGTATTAGACTCCACATAACCCTTCGTTTCCAAAGAGCGGTTGTCGGTTTCAACACGGATCGTAACTTCCTTTTTTAGAGGAAAGTACTTATAGGTTTTCTGTCGGACATCTTCAATCGTCGGTGCAAACATGAATTGCAGATTGAAGACAATATTACGGGTGCTGGCCCGTGCAGACGAGTAAAGAGCCCCATCTGCCGTGGCCAGATCCGTTGAATTAATGTTAGCTTTCGGGGGTCCCAGGCCAGTAATACTCTTAACAATCAGCCCCGATTTTTCAGGATGAAAGAGATCCAGCTCGAGAGATTCGCCCTTCGGATTGATTACCGTGATGGACTTGATCATACCTTAGAAATCGCCTCCTTGAAAGCAGTAAACTGATTGTTAGTATTGCGATAGATCTCAGAGCGGCTGAGAGACTTCGGAGAATAGTTATTCTGCACGAACTCGACAACCTGAGGCCCATTTTGATTATTCTGCAGGACCGGCTGCTTTATACCGTTTTCGTGAGAGCTCAGAGAGTTTGCAACGGCATTTACACGAGCGCCAGTTACATAAGTACTGATAACCGGTGTCTTCATCGAGCCGAGTTTATTAAACCCAGAGCGAACCTGCGTCAAATCGACAACAGGAGTAATCTGCGGATGAAGCGTCGGGTCAGTGTCAATGATGTCGGCAAGTTGTCCAATCGTATCTCTTGCGGCAGTAATAGTTTCTTCAGAAACACGAGTTGCAGATCGAGAGACCTCGCCCTCCATATTCTGGAAACCAATCGACATACCAAGGCCCGCCATCTCGCCAAGCCACATGAACTTACGAGAAGGAGAATGGGAGTCGATGGCAACCTGAACAGCAGAGAATGCCGCATTAGCAACTGCAGCAGCAGCCGTTGCGATCTCATCAGCCTTAGAAAGGATGCCCTGTTTAAAACCTTCTGCACACATTTGGCCAAGCGTGTACCATTGACCAGAATCCTGTGTAAGTTGATTCTTACCAGCGTTCGTCAAAGCCTGTGCACCAGCAGTTACAGCAGAAGTCGTCGTTACCATACCACTACCAATCGAGGTGGCATACTGGACACCATAATTCTCAAAATTGGTAGTGAGCGCCCCGAGTGTAGATTCAGCTGTGGCGAGATAAGTATCCGAAACTGTATTCATAGCAGTAGAAACTGCACCAGTTACAGAATCAGTCATCGTCTGAGTTGTATTCTTCAGGTTATAACCTGTACGCTCAGCCGCGGCAGCCGAAATCTGCTCCATCGTGAAGCCCATCTTAAGAAGATCATCCTGAGATTCAGCGATATACTGCGCATATGCGACCATCGCATCAGTCGAGTTATCAGCAACCGTGTTACGAGACTCGTCAAGCTTACTCATCAGATTTGCAAGATCGATCTGTTCCTGCAAAAGCTGCTGATAGGCCTTCTTAGCATCTTCGCTTGTCTTGCCCATCTTCTTGACAGTATACTCGTACTTCTGGTTTGCCTGATCAACTTTCTCATTTTGAATTTTGATCTTCTCAGTAATGACTTCGGTTTCCTTAGCCTTCTTATCCTGCTCAGAAGCAGTCTTACCAATCGTTGCTTCCCAAAGTTCCTGCTCCAAATCAATCGTAGAAAGATCCAGATCCAGATCAGAGAGCTTCGATTCAAATGCTGTTAGGAACGTATCTGCAGCCTTTGTACCAGAAGCAGAGAATGCACCAGACGAGTTATTGGTTGCTTGCGTGACTGTATCAGTAAGGGTATTGGTAAGAGTATTGGTAAGATTAGAAGCTGCAGAATTAGTCTCGCTAGTATCGAACCCGAGACCAAAAAGCCCGACAAGACCACCGTTCTTATCGACACTAGAGTATTCATCATTGACAGCCCCAGTAACTTTTCTAGCAGTATCCTTAGCCCATCCTTTCAGATCTGTCCCAGCTTTTTCAATACCCTGAAGCATACGGCTACCCATATAGGCACCAGCAGATTCGGCCTTATCGCTATTTGCAATAGCACCTTTCGCTAGTTCGGCCGCTGCTTTGGCAGGCTTTTCTTCGAACTTCCCATTGGTTGCCGAATCGTATCCCTCGAGAGTTTTGTTACCAAGATTTTCCCCAGGGGCTTTTGCTTCTTCACTTTCAGTTGGCAAGAACAAACCCTTAATAGCATCCCATCCAGCAGCTATCATCTCAGTCCATGGAGAATGCCATCCAGTAACATTTCGAAAACCATTCAGAAATGCGTTACCGAAATTAGCACCACTGGTCTTAACAGTCTCAAGAGATTCGTTACCAGCAACACCTTCCAAGAATCCAGCAACACAATCTTGACCGGCCTGACGGAATTGCTCAATATACTCACGAAGTGCTGTGATTGACTGAACAACATTCTGGCAAAGCATATCAAGCGGCGTCGGGTCTTGAACCTGAGAAGTATAAGAGAAGAACTGCCACAAATTCCAACCAAAGTTAGAAATTTCAGAACTGAATTCCGTAAGAGTCTTCATGCCGACTTCTTGAATCTCAGGAAGAAATGCGATCAATCGACGCAAATCAGTGATGATATTGTTTGTGGCGGCATTATTTATCTGAACTCCAGAAAGATTCTGATAATACTTAGCAATATGCCCGCCAAACTTGGCGACAGTCTCACCGAAATTATCAAGGTTCTGCTTGCCAACAAACCGAGCCAGGATATTATCCTCAGGAAGGGAATTAGCAATACTGACAAGAGCTCGAGCACCGGCCACCGATTGTTGCATAATAGAGAAATCAACACCGCTGATGCTTCTACTATATGCTGCCATCGATTGACCGAACATCTCAAGCTGGTAGCCAAATACAGCAAGGCTCTGTTTTCCAAAGAAGAAACCAAAGATACTCCAATCAGGAATTGTATTTGCGATTTCGACCAATGCTCGCGCACCGGGCAGGGAATTCGCAATGGCCGTATTATCACAAAGTTTGACGGCAAGAGAATACCCGGTTAATGCTGCGCCAAACAGAACCAACTGAAGACCAAACCCGGCAAGATTTTGAGTTCCAGTAAAGAGATTAAAGAGACCGCCTTGCTTCGGAATTGTGTTTGCAATCTCGACAAGAGCATTTACTGCGGGAAGAGATGCCGTGATAGCGTCCACGTTGCATCCAGCAAGACCCTGACTATAAGCAGTAAGCGACTGGCCGAGCAATCCACACTGCATTTTGAATTGTTCAAGATCCGGTGCGCCAACAAAAAGTTCAAAGAGTCCGACAGTTGCCAAGATAGCTAATCCACCAGCAAATGCAATTACTGCCTTAATGCCGGAACTAACTTGGTCAAACTTCACATTGGCCATAGAATCATTGAATGCTTTAATGGATTCGCCAAGGATCGTTATGGATGTTCCGATACCACCGGCAACAAACCCTGCAATGAGGTTTCCAAGTGCCTGAGAAATCGTCAGGCATTTTTGTGGGAGATCATCAGGAACATTTAGACTACTGATAATAGCAAGAATGACCCCAAGTGTTGTGCATACTCCAACAAGAGCTAGCAAAACAATGCCGATACCAGCAAGAGATGCTACTCCGCCAGAACCTAGTGCGATTAAGCCTACAGACGACTTCGACAATGCGACTGCCATGACGGACAATCCCACTGCTAATGTAGTAACACCAGTAGCGGCTTCTATTGCTTGGCCAAGATTTGGCGCCAGAGTAACAAGCAACCCCAAAATTGTTGCAAGTCCTCCAACAGCAAGCGTTAGAATGGCTATGGACTTAATACTTATTTCAGCTTTGCTAGTAAGCGCGCCCATAACGCCAAATGCTACAAGCATCGCAGAAAGACCATATGTAGCTGTTTTGAATGTCTCTGGGCTATCTTTCATAGCGATACTCAAAGCAGCGACCATAGTACCCAAGGCAACTGCTGCAATGGTCATAGCTGTGATACTCTTACTCATATCTTTTGCCTTAGCAGTGGCATAAATCATTGCAATAAAGATTGCAGAAAGACCGGCAACATAGGCAAGACCTTTGATCATAGCGCCAGTGTCAAGATACCCAACAATGCCACCAATAACGGCAAGAACGCCAATAGCAGCAGATGCGGCAAGAAGCGTCACAGAAACCTTGTGAGCATCTTTTCCAGCAAATTTGGAGAATGCAATCAAACCGCCCATAAATATGGTTAAGAATCCAATCGCGGCAATTCCCTTAACCAATGTCTGTGTTTTAAAGTTTCCGAGTAGCGCAACAGCCGCCATGATCGCATAAATTCCAAGACCGATGCCGCCCATGAGAGCACCCGCCTTAGCAGCATTAGTACCCGCAAGATTCGTTGCTGCAAATACAGCAGCCAAAGCAGCGATCATTAGTCCAAGTTTCTTAATTACGCCCCAGATATCGTCTATATCATAGTTCTCAAGTTTCTGGATAAGTTTCAGCACGGCAGACAATGCAAGTACTGTCGTAAGAATTGCACCGGCACTTTTCAGTTGAGAAGTTCCTTTCAACTTACTAAGAGCAACCGATAGTGCTATTACAGATCCAGTCGCCAAAACTAGAGCATTGATGACAGAGTTGATATCTCTAAAAGAAATATCAGAAATATTCTTAAGTGCTTTTGCAATAATGTATATCGAAGCAGACATTGCTAGGATGTTCGCAGCAGCACTATTAAGAACTCCAGTATTTCCAACAGATGCAGTCAAAAGACCCATCTTATTGGTCATTAATGTCGCTGCCGTAGCAAGTGTTCCTACAAGAACACTGATAGCAAGAACATTATCTAAAAGGATATTCGGGTCCATATCTTCAAGCATCTTAAATGCAGATGCAAGGAGAAGCAGACTTCCGGCCAATGCAGCAACGACTTTAGCAAGAATACTTGCTGCAGCCGCACCAGTTGCAGCTAATGTCGGCATCATCGTAAGTGCCTTAACAAAGATTCCAAACGCTACCATAGTAGCAGTCAACATAACTGCTGCATTTTGAAGTTTGTCAGTCGGCAGTAAAGCAAGAACAGTCAAAGAAGCTGCCAAAATGGCAACGGCTTTTGCCATTTTCACATAGTTTGGTGCATTTATGGAATTTTTAACAGCATCAAACATACCTGCAACAGATGTCATGACTTTATTGACACCTGTCATAAGACCAGCGAAGCCACCAGTAAGATTACCAATCGCCGTAGCAAATTGGGTCATTACCTTTGTAAAGTTATTGACAGACTGGATGATTCCGAAACCAAAAGCAATACTTAAAAGTGCTCCCCAAGGAACATCCTTAAGCCAACCCCTAAGTGTATTAAACACAATGGAAATTCGTCTAGTCAGATTATCAAAACTTGCACCAGTTTTATCGCAAACATTTTCAACAGCGGACTTGAAATTTTCAAGAAGGCCATTTGTATCGGTAATACTAGTTGTAAGTCCTTTGAACCAACTCCATGCATCTTTTCCGATTTGACCAAAGATCCCAATCAAATTAGGAAATGTTAGTTTGTCAATCCCTTTTATTTTGGAAACTGTTTCAGAAATGTAATTAAGAAGCTTCAGAGCTGCTCCGGCACTCGCCTCAATAGTAGTTACCAAAAGCTTAAATGCTGTCTGTCCAAGCTTGCTATTCTTAAATTGAATAAGGAGATTCTTAAGAATCTCGATAAGTTTCTTAGCACCAGAACCAATCTTTTCAAAGCCAATGCTGAGTTTTTCGCCAGACAGGATCATGTTCCTAAAACCATAAAGCAAATCGCCAATGGTGCCAAGTATTTCAAGAACCAGATCGCCAAAGCTACCCAATTCTGGAGCAACTAGATCCTTAATAGTATTTCTAAGCTGTTTAAGTGTACTAAAAAGAATGTCAAATACTGAAAACACGCCACGAGCAGCTCTACGAAGATTTGTCATCTGACGAGAATTCAATTGCAGAGCTTTCATCAGATTTTTGAAACCATTCGTAAAATTCAAAAGATCCTGACTCGTTTTGGCAGGGAAAATATCTCGGAATGCATCTTTAAAAGGCTTAATGACACGAAGGATGGCCTCCATCGTTTCATTGATGCCTTCGAGCATAGTCTTTCGGCCACCGCCTTCACGCCAGCCCTCAAACAGTTCATTACGAACGTCGCCGGATGCAGCAAAGACTTCATAAAGAACATTGGCAAGGTTTGTCCAAAGCTTTTTAGCTTCTTCGTAATCACCAAATATCAATTCGAAGGTCTTCATCCAGCCAGTAGACACAGCATCAGACGTTGCAGAAATAGCTTCAGCAAATGTCTTAGCTTCCTGTGCAGACTGAAAAGACTTTCGGCCAAGCTCATAAGTGGAAGAACTTAATTCGTCCAGATATCCGCGAAGTTCTTCTATATCAACTCCGGTCATACTGGCATAAGCCTGAAGATCGAGTGTTCCTTCTGCATACTTATCTACGGCCGAAAGTAACTGTGTAGCAGTTAAATCTGTAGCAGAAGATACTTCATAAAGCTTATTTGTGAATCCGCCATAACGATCCAAAACATTCAACAAAACATCAGATGTAAACCATGCATCGGAAAGTGCATTGTTGAAATTCTGAACACTAACGGCATTATTCTTCATGGTGACGTAAGTTCCATCACCTTTTTTCTTAAGCTTTCCAAGTGCAACAGCCGCTTCAATTGCGTTTTCTTTGAATTCAGCGGTAGCCATATTTGCATTCTCGATGGATTTCCAGTCAATCAACTTAACTGCACCAGTCGACAATGCTTGCGAAAGATTATACATAGCACGGCTAGCTTCATTAGCATTAGCACCAGAACGAGCAGCCCAAGTAGCAATGCCTTGCATAGCCGTAACAGATCGATCGAGTTTAATACCATTGGAAGTAAACTTACCAATGTTTCCGACCATTTCGGTAAAGTTATATGAGGTTTCATCAGTGAACCAGTTTAACTTTTCCAGCTGGCTATTAACGTAATTCATCTGAACTCCAGTATCTTTGAAGTCCTTAGATGTTGCCGACATAATGGTCTGAACAGCGCTTGTCTTTTCAGCATACTTATCCCAGCCAGCATTAACCTGGTCAAGTGTCATGCTGTTGACAAAACGCTTTGTTGTATCGATAAGGGCATTGGTGGCACGATTTACAAGTGTAGCTTTTGCTACCATAGTTGTAAGTCCGCCATTAATTCCCTCGATAGCTTTCAAAAGGGGATTTGCATCTACCTCTTTGAAAGATTCATTTACTTTGTCAAGATTTTTCGAAGCGCCAGAAAACTTTAAAGCATTCTTAAGTCGATCCAGAGTAGATAAACTTTTACTTGCTTTCTTTTCAAACTCTTCATTGTCAAATCGCATTTGTACAACGCGATTGTCAACTGTTGTAGACATTATCTTCTAACCTCCTCCCACAGTTCCTTAGAGAGTTCATCAAATATCGGCCGAATGGCTGGATTAATGATGTCATAGCCCTCGACATATCCGCCAGTGCCAGTCGCATGCCCATACTGGAGGAGGATGATCACAGGGGTTCCTTTGCCGCCAAATGCGTAGCCATCAATTGTGTTGGTATTATACCATTCAATCGAGATGCCCTGCGAATCATTTTGAATTTTATAACCCCAGGACTCAGCGGTTATACCTGAATCTACTGGGGTCGCACGAATCAGAGCTTCTAATCCGCGTCTAGCATATGCATCGAGAATGGGGCGATAGTCTTTGGACGCCAAGCCTTTTAAGTACTTCTCGGTATTGTTAAAATTTCCACGTGTCCTAATGGCTATCACCCGCATTCTCCTTTCTTAAGGCCGCTTAACTCCAGCGAGCCTTTACTTCTCGAACATCTACATGAACAAATTTTTTATAAAGACCGACACCACCAGAATTTCCAAGTTTCTTGTCAAACCAGTCATAAATTGTCTTAACAGGAACACCGGAAATATAAATGTCTGCTGCAGTGCCATACTTATGCTGGCTGTATTCTGCACCGCCGATCTTTTTGTTGTAAGGTTCTGTTCGATAAGCCGAGTTAATGACAATCGGCTTCTTGAAGTATTCTCGAGCTTCCTGCAAGAGTTTTACCAATGCCGGTGCTACAAATATAGTATCGGTATTATCCTTGCAACGAAACTCTTTAACTTTAAAATTAGAAGAAAGCTTCTTTTCACCATCTTTCTTCCAGCTATATGCATAAATAGGGATCATAGGTTTCTCCCCCTTTGGTTCGTCAACCTCAGTTTCTGCAACTTCGGAAATGATGACATATACCGAGATGGTTCTGGATGGCTTGATAATTCGAGTAGAATCTCTAAAAGCCGTAGAGGCTCCACCATCGCCGATCAGAGCATAGTCCCAGCCCTTCTTATATAGAAGATTCTGGAAATCCCACAATCCAATTTTAGATTCGATTCCGAATACAAAATTGTTTCCTTTAAAGCCGAAAGCGGGACGACTAGTTAAACGAGGTCTCGCTTTGGTACCATCAGCATCTACATGCGACGTGAGATCTTTTCTCTTTTTGCCATTTGGAATAACAACCGTATTTGTAAAGTAACTGTCAAACTCATCATGTGGCAGAATACCCCATTCTGGATTGCCATTCTTTTTCCAGCCAATGCCAAATTCGTTGTATCTAGGCCGGTACAATGTGGTCCCATCAATCTTAGTATGTGCAAGAGGGTTTCTTGTTGACATATTAAAGAAGGGGCCATTCATGATTGTTACATTCGGACCGCCATACAATTCCCACATCTTCGAAAGTGTATACTTTGTTTTCCGATTATCAATCAGTCGGACTCGGCATTTATTCACTGGAATAGACTTATAAATTGCCATAAGATTACCCTTTCGTTCCTAGTTTTCTTCTACGCTCAGCGTTCAACTTAGAATAGTCTTGAGCAGTCTCTTTCTTAGATTTCTTCTTCGGATTCTGCTGTTCATTGCAAACCTCAATTAGCATCATGAGACGATTCAGATGCCACTTTTGGAATTCAACAGGGATTTGAAAGGCAACCATCCATCCGTAAATTACCTCAGAAGTGACTATTTGCCCTTTTCCAAATACTGGCTTCTTTTTAGTATCATGATGCGTAATTGTGGTTGCTGTCATTGGTGCTGAAATGTAAGCATCAATGTCTCGAATGTTTTGCGGACTCAATCTCTCATAAATTTCATCCGAAACGTTCTGTGTCAATGTCATACAGCGGACATAGTCACGTGATTCCGCTGGAGTTAGTTGACTATTTAAGTATGGTTTACACCATTTGGATTCCCATTTTGAAATTGAGACAAGGCTATGCTCGAGCATGAGTACTTTCTCCGGATACGTCCGAAACCTCTCGAGCTCTTCGTCATAAACTTCGGTCGCCGGGACGACCAGCTTAAGCATTCTCGCTTGCCTCAGTAGACTCGGGGAGCTTCTTAACTTCCTGAGCGCTCTTAACCTTCTCGATCACATCAGCGCGATCCTCAGCGCTCATACCGGGCATAATACCCACGATGAAGTTGATGATCTCGTCATCCTCACCGCCGAGCAGCATCATCAGAATCTCGTCATGTGCGAGAGAATACTGAAAATCTTCCTTGATTTCAGGAGTCTTCAGGAACACGTCGCTGCCAGGCTTACGAACGCCATAAGCATTCACGAGCAGATTATCGATGAACTCAGCGACGGCTTTCTTATCACCCTTCTGCTGGAGTTCGGTAAGGCCTTCAATCAGGCCATTGTCAAAACCAAGGCTCATCTTGGCAAGATCAGATTTATTCAGATGGAACCACAGGTCCTTCTCGACCTTATTGCCATCATAGTCCTCATAAGAAACATGCTGCTTAATCATAGATCTTTCTCCTTTTTATTCATTTTGATTTTTTAAAGAGGGGCCAGGATAACCATTCCCAGCCCCTCAGGATAGTTAGGCTGCAGACAGGATCTCAGCGATCTCGTCGGGAGTGGGCAGAACCGCACCAGTGGAAGTCTCGTCGCCGTACAGCTTCGCCTCGATCTTAGCCAGCTTGGTGCTATCGATCTTGGTAGAATCGATCACCAGCAGGGCAGTAGGCTTCTTGCCAGTTACATTGACGGGGGTAGTGGACAGCTCCCAGCTGAAGGTCAGAGCCTCGGGGGAGTCGTTGATGGTCTGATAGGCCTTCTCAGAGGGAGACACCTGGCAGCCATACACCAGATGCAGCTTATAGCCATGATCCTGGCCATCAGTATCGTTACCGATCATAGTACGATAGCAGAAGCCAAAGACGGAGCGGGACTGCTGGCCGACATAGACGCCGGTACTATCGACGAGCTCCTTATTGCCATTGCAAGCCTCAAACTCCTCGGGATAGGTATAGGCTTCAATAGTTGCGCCGAACTCCTCAGCGGAAATCAGGTTCAGATACTTGATGTTATCGGCATACTGGCCGGTAGCCTCAGCGCCAGAGGGAGACTCAGAAACAGAGATCAGGCCATTCCAAGCCACGCCATTCTTATAGGCGCCGGTCTGATCGGGGAAATACAGGACACCATGGTCAACACCAGTTTCATAAAGGTGTTCGCCGGTCTTATCCCATACGAGTTTAGCCATAGGATTGTTCCTCCTTAGAAATAAAGATCAAAGACATAGTGATACAGGTTATCAGACGGATAAGCCCGATTCATTGTACACATGGGGAGCTGTGCAATCTTCATAGGAAGATCAGAATCAGGATCTTTTGTTACAACCATTACCACGTACTTCTTCGTAAGTGAATACGGATTATTATCTGCAAATGTTGTATCAATGTCGTCAAATTTGTAGATAATACATGGGTATGACATTTTAATTGTGGCCGGAGGCTGAAAATATACGCGTTTCGAAACCCCAATAATCTTATTTAAGATTTCAGATAGCTGTTGACGCGATTTCGCCATTATATACACCTCCGATCGAGATGATTAGACGGGGGGATTGGACTTCAACAGATTGAACATTCCAATACGTCCCCATCCATTCAACATATCTCATGGCAAAGAAGTGCGCAAAAGCAAACGGATCAGCCACAATGCTAATCTGGTTATTAACATCAATGTTGTCATTAATGCCTTCACCAGAAGTTGCTTTTTTCACATTTCGGATAACGTCACCCATGTAGTAACGAGCTACCGGAGTCTCCGTATAAACATCCGGGGCAGTTTCCATCGGCACAACAAAGCCGATTGCGCCATAAAACTTTGCCATTTTGAATTTTTGATCAGTCGGCCTTAGCCGCGGCAGTCACCAGGGTGTTAGCGCTAGCAGTCATGGCGCTCACGCCGCTAACAGTGCCGACCTTAGCAGTCTCGGTGTAGAACAGAGGAACGGCATAGCCATTCTCGATCTCCAGAACAGCGCCCTTCAGGAAAGCGTCCTTCAGCTGAGAGGTCGTCATCTGAGTCTTATGAGCAGTGTCAACGTATGCCTTGCTGGAAGCAACATAAATGATCACCTTAGCGACATTCTTGTCTTTCGCATCCTTGAAAATCATATCCATAGCGAGTTCTCCTTTCTACTATCTTAGATTAGTCCTTCTGGGCCTCGAAAGCGATGGCGGCGTAGGGACGAGTCAGAGCGCCAGAGCAACGAGTCTCCATCAGATACTTATACTGGTTGTAATCGATGTCGAAGTCATCGAACATGTTGACCTCACCGCCCTTATCAGCGCCGACGTTGTAGTCGTTCAGGTTAACCAGCAGAGCATCCAGAGCCTGGGTCTTGCCGGCATCATCACTGCGAGTCAGGCCAACCATAGACTCGATCGTCACGATGCTGTTGACACGCAGGGCGGTGCGCAGCTTCTCAACGGTGTCATAGATCACGCGGCCGGTAGTGTCCTCCAGCATCAGCATCTCGGTCAGCATATCCTCGGTGGTATACAGATCGGGGTTGCCGGAGCCCTTGTACAGCTTACGAGACTTCACGACTGCCTTGATGAAGTTCTTGGCATGCTCGGCATCGCTAGTGCCAGCAGTCACGGGGTACTTCACAGTGAACAGCTCAGAATCAGTCCAAACAGGACGAATATTCTGCTCATTGATCTTGTCATCGCTGGAAGCCAGACGGCCGTCGCCAATCAGGATGGCGCGAGCCAGTTCCTCATTCAGCATCATCCGCATCTCAGACTTCAGCCAGGCAACAACATTGAAGTCGGTGATGTCGAGCTGGTCGTCGCGGTCCATCTTCTGCTTCTTATAGATGGTGGTAGGAGTAGTAGTGCGCTTCAGCAGGGAGAAAACCTCTTCCTTCTTCAGCTTGCCCTTGATATAGCCCTTCGCACGAGCCTCATCTTCAGTGATGTCAGCAAAGATGGACTTAATGCGAGAGAATGGAGTGCGATGGACCTTGCTCATGACCTGAGAAACCCAGGTCTGATCGCGCTGAATGAAGATGGGCTCATTGGTCATCTTACGAGCATCGGGGAACAGATAGCCGACGTTGGTCACACCATAATCGCCGTCAGCATGCTGGATAACATCCTGCAGGGCCTCAGCATCATCGCCGCCAGCTTCGCAGTGCTCCAGAACAGCCTGCTTCAAAGAGCCCAGACGCTTGGCATCCTTCAGAATCTTCTGCATATCGTCGTGGCTCAGAGTGGGAGCCGCGGCATTCTCGGGGTCAAAGACATTGTGCTTCATATCGGGATTATCCTCCTCATCGTCATCATCATCGTTGTGTTCAACGCTACCGCCCTTTTCTTCAAGAGCTTTGCCAATAATATAGGCAACGGCGGCCTGCTGCTCTTCATTCAGGGTGTCGAGAACATCCTTCACGGTCTTCTCATTATCTTCAGGGTTCTCTTCTTTCTTCTGGTCCTCGTGCTTCAGATCTTCGTCTTTCACTTCGGGGTCCTCCTTCTTTTCTTCATCAGCATGGGCGAGAGTAATACCGCCAGCTGTGAAAATATTTGCATCATCGAAATCGTCATCACCATCGTCACTGTGAGTGAGATTCAACTTTTCGATATATGCCTTAGGGTTCGCTCCGGCCAGAACAAGACTTACCTCCTTAATATTGCCATGAGAGACAACATTTGTAAACTTGTTTCTAGTTAGGCGATTTGCATGAATGGAGAATGCGCTTACATCTCCATGGCTTACAAGTTCCTTTGCGGCAATGCCAGCCTCGGTGCCATTGAAAGAAATCTTTCCATAGACACCATCATCACGTGCTTCCAGGTCAGCATGGCCAAGAACAGCTTCGACATCATCATGGATATGCATCCACACTACCGGAACTCTAGCGCCATTTTGATCTGCAAAAGCTCCCTGACTAATTGTAACGCCATCAGTGCATTTCACACCATATCGGGTTACATAGCCTTCGCAATCATACATCTGCGTTTTCTCCTTTCTTTAATAAATCTGCAAATCCACCAGAAGGTTCATCCCCTTGTTTCTCTTGATTGAGGTTCGAGTTATGCAGTTCATCAGCCTTTGGATCATCAGAAGGTTTAATGCCGATAATCTGGCGGATTTCGTTGCTGGTAAGAATCTCGTTTCTGGTGAACTTATCGGCAATCTCAGCAATCTGGCTGACAGGAGTAATGCGGAAGGGTTCAGTAAAGAACATGACAGACTGTCCTTGCGTCCGGGCAGTTTTAGTCAAGAACTTTCGCTTAAACTCATCAGTGATTGTGGATGCCAAAGGTTCGACAGTCTTATTTTGGTAATTCAACATCGTCTGCTCATCGGCTGTACCATCCAAAATACTTTGGCTGAAACCTAACTGGCTATAAAGCATACTCGTCAAATACTCAACCTGCTTCAAGAGGTTATTCTCAACAGAGCGATTGAGCTGAATTACCTTCTCGGTGCTGTCGATATATGCGATACCGAGTTTATTCCCAGCAAGCTGGTCTTCAACAGACTTTCGACGAACCTCGGCCTGCTGCTGACGTGCTTCGCTACGAATCGTATAGGGGAGCTGGATAATCAAATCCAACTTACCAGATCCAGCCTGCTCATCAATTACATCCAAAAGGCGAAGCTTTCGAATAAGACGTTGCAGGGTGGAGTTTGGTGCATTCATTACTGCATAAAACGGGTTTTCGAGGATCGCCACATCTCTCTTTCTAAAAGTGAATTCCTGGCGTTGGCCCGTTACACTATTGTAAAGACGCACCTTTACATGCTGTGGATACCATTCTACGATTGGACCAACTCTCATTTGCAAGATATCATAAGAGCTGGATACTTCAGGGTCATCTGTTGTTTCGACAGGAACTGCGGCAACAACGCCTTCATCAATCATGGATAAAACCATATCATGAACAAATGCTCGTCCGCTCTGATCCAGGTTTGCTTCAGTCTTAAGAACCTCATTCAAGCCCGTGCTCATTTCTTCCTTAAATCGTTCATTCTCATCAAGGCGAACATGTCGAAATTTCAGTGATGCAACATCCAATGCGATCCGATTGTAAATCGCATTCACAATTGTTTTCTCATTGTTGGATGATAGAATCACTCGGTCAGCCCGTTGAGAGTCCCCATAGCCCAATCGCCAGGACATATCAGTCATCGGGTCCCGATTTTTAAAGACGTTCCACGCACGCCTTATTCTGGAACCAAAAGATAGATCCATGCGGGGTCCTCCTTATTAGGGGTATGCACTCATTTTGAATTTTATCCGCGACGTCTCTCGCGAGCCTCGGCAAGACGATCATTAAATGCATCCAATTCCTTGAGATACATTTCGAATTCATCTTTCTGTTTTTTGGCGAGTTTCATATCTACTTTTGCAAAATTGCTCTCCATAGCTTTGTACCACTTGGCACCTTTTTGAGCACGCCGAATTGTTTTTGCACTTCTTCCCTCGAGTTTCTTCTCAAGTTTCGAAGTATTCCGACGACCTTTAAAAGCACTCATACGACGCTGAGAAATAGTATAAGAGAGACTTCGTTCTGCATTCTTGGCTTTGTCATACTTTTCGCGATTCTTTTTGGCTTTTGCAGAGGATTTTTCATATGCCTTTGCTGGGTTATGCCGAATCCCCCATTTCATGCCGAGAACACCATAGTGATAAAGCTCTTCTTGTCCGCAAGGACCGTAAACAGCCATAATTTTCCTCCTTCCTAAGGAAATTAATCAAAGAGATCTCGATTCAGCTTCCATGCAATGTAGCCATCCATCATAGCGGCGACAGCATCAATCTTCTGATCGTATCTCTTTTTATAAAGCATGCGGTTACCGTTTACATCTTCCAATGTAATACAGTTACCCATAGAGTATGTCATCAGCTGCTCATCAAACAGCAATGCTCGATCCTCAGAAAGCTTCTTAAGTTCACCAAGAGGAACAGTTTCAGTCTTCTTGCCCTGAATAACTTTCTCAATGCCGAATGGGCCATTCTCTTGAGCCCAGCGAGCAATGAAATCCGTACAATTGTAAGGATCATAGCCAACAGCACGAACATCATAGTTATTCTGGATAATGAACTCATCAAGATCCTCATAAATCTGCATAGGATCGAGTGTTGTTCCATCCAAAACAATCAAGCTTCCCTCTTCCATGAATTCTTCATATTTCTGCCGCATCGCAGGATTTAGCTTCATGACTGTTCGACTAGAAATATAGTTTCTGGTCTTAATTCCGAATTGCATACCTTTAAGCGGAAACAAAAATGTGAATGCAAAGAAGTCATCACCCTGAGAAGCATCAATTCCCATAGCGCAAGGCATACCATAATACAGTCGTTTCGGATGGCAAATTGTCTCCTCATACGGAAAGTAGTATGTATAGCCCTCCATGGGAAGTCCAAATCTCTTAGCAAGAATATCATTTCTTGCAGAAGGAACTTTTTCGGCACGCTCAACATCTTGCTGATAAGCATCATAGCTCACGCTGATTCCAATATTGGGGTTTGCCTTAATCCACATCGCCGGGTCATTGATCTCGTCAATGCTATCAAGTTTATACCACCAAATAGAGACATGTGGGTTCTGATACTCTCCTTTTAGGATCGATTGCAACTCCATTTTGATTGCGTCGCCGACACCATTTCGTACAGTACCTTCAGAAGAAGTTGCCACGATCTGGTAGTCTTTGACTTTTGAAGCACCCTGTTCAATAGCGCCAATAGGATCTTCACGAATTTCGCCAGAAAGCCACTCGTCGACTGTTGCATACTTGCATCGTAAGCCCTGAAGCTTATCAATACTCAAAGGCCGAATCTCAATCAATGAGTTCGTCATGAAGTTCATGATGCCCTTCTTGGTCGATGCCAATTGACAGCGATTTGCTTTGCTTCCGGTTGTATTTTGCAGAGACCCAGCAGTAAGCATCTTAAAGACAGGCCCACGTGCACGTGAAATTGCCGTTACCAGAGGAGTGGTTGTCTCTTCGGCAAGCCGCATAGTCGGCGCCACCACAATCTGCTGAGTTGTTGACGTGTCACAAATCTGACCATAAGACTGTATGCAAGAATCATAGAGAGATTTCGCCGCGCCACGCCCCACAATCAGATACTGCTTATGGATAAGTCTTCTTTTTAACTTTCTGGTAACATATCGACCGCCTTTACCTTGAGGATCCGGAACATAAGTGCTCCGAGTTTCAAAGTAAAACCAACCATATAATTGTTCGCCCCAAAGTTTAAAGGAATCCATCATCTCAAAGTCGGATCCATCTGTTAAGACGAGTTCGCTTTCGCAATATGCGATCCAACCCTCAACAGGAGCCGGATCGTAATATACGCCCGGGTTCCGAATCAGTTCATCGATTCGGTTCATCTCCATCGATATCTCTCGATTGACGGGGATTTCTCCTGCCAGCACCTTCTCCCGGAATTCGCCGTAGTAGCGAGGCACTGCAGTGTTGGATAGATACTTTGACATTAGCCACCCTTCCGCTTCTTTTCAATGTCCATTAACTTCATAATTGATTGATAATTCGCATAGGCTTTCTGTGCTCCGCCCATAATATTACCAATATTTTGAGAAAGATCAGCAATATCTTTGGAACCGGATTTCATCTTATCAATCAATCGCTTACCCTTATCAACAGTAGCCTTAATTTTCTGGGCTTGCTGCTGTGCCTGCTGTTGCTGAGATTGCTGATTGGAAGGATTCAGCATACTCATATATGTTTGCTCAAGTCGAAGTCGATTGATTGCGCGAACCAATTCCTCATCAGACATTTCTTTTGCTTTCTGACTGGGTGGTTTAGCGGCTTCTTCTTTCTTTCGCTCTTCTTCTGCCCGAACAGCAGCTTTTCGTTTAGCTTCTCGAATCTCTGCATCACGTTTTTCAGCTTGCAGTCTTCGATGTTTTGCCCAAATGCTTTCAGGTCTTCTTGAGGTCGCCTTCGGAGCAGATTCATCTTTGTTCAAACGACGCTTTTTTGGGTTGTCCTGATACGGTTCTTTTCCAGAGCCATACGGATACCGACCCGACTTCCTCGGAACGCCGTAATGGTAAAGTTCATCGCCATATACAGCCATGTAAGCCCTCCTTTCCTAGGAGTAAATATGCTAAAAATTTAAGCATCATGTAAATTCATTGGCTATCGATTACAGAGTTGCTGAATTTGAACAAACCAATCGTATAATACGTATTGGTATCACGAAGCATGGCTTTTGCATAGTCTGGCTGCAATGCTGTAAATGCTGGATCATATGGAGTAAAACCGCTAGGCAACTGATTGAACTGAATTCTTCCATAAGGAACTCCATCTAGAGATGTTGCATAGAGTTGAACTCTTCGTAGCATAGAAACGGTAAGAATATCAGAATCATAGTCACGATAGACACTGATTCCAACACCAGTAAGCCCAGTTCCACCCCAAATAATACCAAAACTATCAGCACCATTCTCGTTCTTTGGCGTTCCAGAAATAATTGCCAAATCCATTTGGCTAGCATTCAGATCGGCCGCCCGTTTTAAATTCGGAATGTTAAGCTGATCAGCAATTGTGGTCTTTCCATCACCAGTATAGGCTGCTTTGGAATAATCCATAGAACCAGTTGCAGCACCTGCTCCAAACTTTGCAGCAATCAAACCATAAAATAGATTCAGACCGTCGGGATCAAGGAAGGCAGCCATTTTGAGGTCACCTCCATCATTCGCTTGTTCCAGCAACAATCTGGTCAATCATGTCATTGCTGATCGAACTAACCTCAATCTTGGAACCAAGTGGATCCCAAGTGCCATCAACAGTCCACGCGTAGTTCATGTCGTCCGACGCGACGTTCCACACATCGCCGACCTCATTGCCAGTAGTCGGGAGGTCATCATAAGTCGGTTTGGTGCCTTTCGGACGATAAATACTCGTGATATCAGACTTCTTAGCAAAGTTATTATTAGCATCGTCAAGGCTCAATGCGCCAACCTCAGCGGCTGTGTAAGTCGGCTTGGTAGGATTCTTTGCCCATGCAGGAACCGTCGGGTCAGTCTCAGTGTAAGACTGGAGTGCTGTATCCGCTTTCTCAAGAGAAGTCTTAACAGAAGGTGCGAGATCGTCTTTCAGAATCATACTCTTGAATGCACAAGTTCCAAAGTCATTCATATACTTCAGAATTTTACCGGCAATGGTGTTAAATGATTCACCAGAGACAATGGTTTCTCGCTTATTGGGAGCTGTGAATGTAACTGTTACGCTCGAGGCGTCGCCGTTCGTTGCGAGCCGAGTTGTATCAGTTGGATGAACGTGATCGCCTCTTGCGAATGCGGACTCAGTACCAACACTGCCAGATCCAGAATCAACCTTAGGAACCGTGTTGGATGCCGCAACTCCATCAGGAACATCGGCAAGGGTAATGTAATTCTTATCGTTTTTAAGCTGAGATACTTTAGAAGGAATTTTCTTTTCCGTAGCAGATGCAGACGTGGAAATTGCATCAGTTATCTTTGCCCATAAATATCCCAGACCGGCTTGATCAAGAAAATTAGGAGTAGCCATAATCTACCTCCTTCTTTAAGAATATGTGCCATTCACAATTGCTTGTATCGTTTCTGCAGAAATAGTTGTACCCAGAATTTCGCGGAGGCCTTTGCCATCGGTATCATGAATGGCATCAATCACCGTTTGCGGATAAATAACCTCATCAGTTTTCTGATCGGTTAGGGTTGTTATTTTAGCCATTTAAGAGACCTCCTTTATGAGCTCAATTTCCAAATGCCATTTATTTTTGCATAGACGGAATCAATATTTTTCCAGGATCCATTTATTTTAATAAACGCATCAGAACTATTCTTCCAAGCTTCAGAAATTTTTGCAGGAAGATTCAGCGATTGAACTTCATTAACGGTGATACGAACATGGCCATTACCACCATGGCCGGTTTCTTTTCCAGTAGAAACTGCTCCAAAGGAAACGTTACCAGCCTTTGTAACAGCATTTGCTAAGTAGTACTCTGTTCCCAGTAAATATCCAGTAGGAGCATTACTTCCAGTCCATACAAAACCAGAACCGCCACCGCCGCCTCGGTCATCATCGCCAGAACTATCAGGATAGGCACCACCGCCGCCATACCAACCACCGCCACCAGCTCCGCCATATCCAGAAGATCGATTCAGGCCGGCGCCACCTTTTCCAAAAGTTCCATCATTTCCACTACCACCAGTGCCTCCAGTAGTCTGTGTACCACCACCACCACCAGTGCCATAATTCTCAGAAGAACTTCCGCCACTAGTTCCGCCGCCATACATACCTTTTTTATCACTAGCACCATCGGATCCGCCACCACCAGCAACAATCACTCGAGCATAGAGGCTGTCGGTTCCAATACGAATATCAGAAGCACCGCCACCACCATAATAAGATGGTCTAGAACCACCGCCATTAAATCCACCATTTGTTCCGCCTGTATTGCCAGAACCGCCAACATAAATATAGAGTAAGGTTGGCTTTACTAAAGTGAGAATACCATAAGACTTTCCGCCTTTACCACCATAACTACTCGAGTCGCGGTATCCACCTTGCGCACCCCAACATTCTAATGTATATTTTCCTTTTGGAAGTGTGACCACCTGAACAGTACCAGTATAAGTAAAATCTAAAATATCACCAACTTTTATATTCATATGATCACCTATGCTTCATACTTAATCCAAATATCGCCATTAGATCCGACTTCAGCAGATGGCTCTTTTGTTGAAATAATAATATTTCGAACTTGAGCAACAGCGTAATCCTCATTAGATTGTGCAATAAGTTTTCCGGTCATTGCCCCGCCAGACTTGTCGAGCTTTGCGCCAAGAGCAGCATTAACCTGTTCTATCTGGCCAGGAATGTCGCCGATTGATTGGCCGAGAACCGCAACGCTTCTTTGCAGATTCTCAAGACCAGTTTCTAAATTAGTAATATCAGTTCCGTGGCTTCCAACTGTTGTTTTCAAACTCTCAACATTAGAATCCAAAAGACCAATGCTAGTTGTATGCCCGCTAACAGTGCTCTCCATACTCGAAACGGCTTGCTGTGCTTTTAGGATCTCAGAAGCCTGAGTCTTGATAGATCCTTGAATGGAAGAAACATCAGAGCCTTTTGCAAAGTAATTTGCAGAATAACCGCCAAGAGTATCTGCATTCAATTTCTCGGTTGCGGTGATTGCTGTTGCTGCTTTATAAGAAACTAACTTATCTGGAAGCGTTACCGAATGCGATTCAATAGCAGACAGGATCTTTGCCCACAGATAACTTAGACCTGCTTGATCGAGAAAATTATTAGTGGCCATTCAATCACCTCGTCGACTTCTTCCAGCGAGACTTATTAATGATTGCATCAATCTGAGCTTCAGTCATCGCGCTAGACTTATTCAGTTTCTCACTCAGGCTGGTATTCGTCTTCTGGATTGTCTCATCCAAATTCGTAATGGCCTTAATGGGATGCTGATCAGGAAGATCACGATTCTTAAGAACAGAATGATCCCCAGTAGCAACGGGGCTGGCAGGATTCAGATCATCATAAGGTTTGTCAACAGCAACACTAATTCTGAATTCAGATTCAGCGGCTGCATCTTTTAAAGCTTGCATCTGTGCGGTCGAAGTAGGCGGATCAAAGATCATCTTCACTTTGGCATAAATATATGTCTTCACAAACTGGAGACGAGAATCACCAGCAGGAATTAAATCTGTCCAAAGCTGATCTGGTCCATTCACAACAACGCTTTTAGCAGCATCCAAACCGATTTGATAGAGATTTGCTAACTGCGAGTTTATATGCATGATAATGTCAACATCGAAGGGAGTATAATCAGGGGCCGCCCCGATGGCTTTCTTGATGGAAAGCAGAATACTCGACTCGATCTCAGCCTGGGTAAACACGCCCATTAGCGATCCCCTCCTTTCGGTCTTTTCCATGGACAGGTATCGTTAGGTGTACGGTTCAGCACTGGAAATATAGCATTTCGAATGCCGCCATAGTGGATGAATCGGTGAGTTCTATCAGAGACACAAACAACATTGTTCTTAGAAAATATTACAGGATCTCGAGCTTCAATCTGTTCTGGCGTAATTGGATTTATGTGATGAATGATAATATCACTGCTTTCCAAATCGTAGCCAGGAAGTGCAAGATCACAGCCTTCATCTCTAATGATAATATCTCTTCGAAACTTTCGCCACTCATCCGAGTGATAGAGAGCCTGATTCAAATATCGAGACCATCCAAAAGTTTCTTCGCCAATGCATGAATGTGTTTCCAAATATTCAACTCTGCCAATGTAGTCAGGAATACTAAGAAGCTCAGTATATGTCTTCATCATACTCCTCCTCATCCATATCACCGTTATACCGTTGCATAGCTTTCATAGCTGCTTCATAAAGTTCGTCCTGACGGGCCTGCGCACGAATATTGTCCTTCTTAGCAGATGCCAATTCGACTTGCTCGGCAAGAAGTTTCTTTTCGAGCCGTTCGCGCGTAGATCCAAGCTTTAAATAATGAGTAATCAACTGAGAGGAAGCAGTTCCATCCCTCAATTGCTGCTCTGCTAGGTCCTCAGCGAGGGAAATAAGGTGCGCTTCCCTAGCTTCTACTGACAGGGCTGGACGATTCTTGGTTTTCGTCTTGTCATTAGCAGCTTTTGCCAATGGTTTCTACCTCCTCTCAGATAGATTTAGTAAGTTATAGAACAATTCTGCCCAGAAAAATGCCTCGGGTTTTATGGAAAGAAAGGACGGAAAGATGGATAGGCCATATAGGAGGCAATCTCGGCAGGAGAAAGATCATGGCAGAAAACCCTAAATAACACAGGAGGTGAATCTGTGACCCGAGGCATTTTCCCGAGCAGAATTGTTCTGGCATTTTGACCCCCGGAGAAATTTCT